>Ga0315277_10012258_pt1 | contig 10759 bp, 6 predicted proteins | sample YL17G05_15_MG_FD_203695 | JGI IMG/M metagenome (GOLD analysis project Ga0315277, IMG submission 203695) | Sediment microbial communities from Yellowstone Lake, YNP, Wyoming, USA - YL17G05_15 | ecosystem: Environmental > Aquatic > Freshwater > Lake > Sediment | place: USA: Wyoming | collected... | reverse complement strand
CCGACCAGCACCGCCGAGGTCATGCCGGTCTGGTATTCGGCGGTGAGCAGAGCCTTGAGCGATTCGGCGGAGGTGCCGTTGACCGAGAAGACGGCGACGTCGGTCGTCTCATGGGATAGGTCGACGGCGAGCGTGTCGAGCGACGGCTGGAGGGCTGAGAACAGCGTCTCTTGCACGAAGTAGTCAACCCGGCTGCTGAACCGGGTTGCAGGCACGATGGTTTTGACCCGCCAGGGCTGCGGCTGGAGGCCTGAGCGCCACTGGGCGAAGCTGAGCGGCCGGGAGTTGTCCGGGCTCAGCCAGCGGAGCGGCTTGACGTCGGACGTGCCGGCGGAAGCGAGCAGGACAAGCGCAAGGATGAATTGCATGTGCTACCTCAACTTGGTTAGCCGGCAAACGGCGTTGCCGGTTCGCAGGAAATAGGCGCCGGCGGGCAGGCTGCGGCTCCGGTCGTCTCGTCCGTCCCAATAGAGGGACTGGCGAACAGCGAGCGGCGATCGGCGAATGGCGAGTGTCCGAACCAGGCGGCCGGCGGAGTTGAGGACCTGAATTGAGGAGCTAGGAGTCAGCAGTGAGCAGTCAACACGAAGGGAGCTGCGGAAGGGGTTAGGGAAGACGGTGAGCGATGTACGATGTACGGTGTGCGGTTGATCGGCGACGCCCACGTAGCCGAGGCCGTTGAGCTGACTGACATCGGTTGAGACGAAGTCCGCGGCGTGCAGCCAGACGCCGATATGCGCGTAGATGGGACCGGATGCCTGCGTTGATTCCTTGATTGACCAGAGCGAGTCCTTGTACCACTCGAAGGTGCGGACGTAGCTGGATTCTATCACCGGAACGCTCGACTCCACAGCCGCGAGGCGCTGGTACATGACACGCCGTATCTTGTAGCAGTGCGGAACCGCGCCGTAGGGCACGACAACGTCTTCGGTGTCGAGGACCGTGCAGGTATCGGCCCAGACGGTGAGTGTATCCACGGTTGAGTCGCCGGCGAAGTTGCCGATGTAGGTACCGGCGAGGCCGAAGTCCCAGGTCGTGCCGATGCTGAACGGAACCCGGTAGGCGTTGAGCCAGCGGACCGAATCGCCGAGCAGCTGCCGGGAGCAGAGCAGCGTGTCGCCAGATTCATAGGAAGTGTCAATCGTTACGGCGTCCAGGGTCGGATTGGTTGCCTGCTTGATGACCCAGGCCGGGCTGCCGAGGCGCACGGTCTCGGCAATAATAGTCGTCGTGTCTACGCTGCTGCTGGCCACAACGGAGTCAAAGGGACTGGGAATCAGGAAGTGGAAAGAATCGCGGCCCGCGCCAAGGGCGTCGCCCTGCCGAGGTACCTGGAATCCGAGGTACCTGCCGACCGGGCCGGCGGTCGCGGCCGTCACGAGCAGGACAAGCAGCGCGGTCAGTCGCATGCAGGTTCCATCGTTCGAACCAGTCTAGCCTGAACCCGTTGACGGTCAAGCAGATGGCGGCCGGAGGCGGTTGACTTTCAGGCGAAAACCGGGAAGATTTATGCTCTTGACCAAAGCCAAGGCACGAGCCGAAATTGTTCGGTTGAGCCGGGAGCTCTCCGAGCACAACTACCGCTACTACGTGCTTGCCCAGCCGACCATCAGCGACTTCGAGTACGACCAGTTGCTGAAGCGGCTGGAGCAGCTCGAGCAGGAGTTCCCCGACCTGGTTCAACCCGACTCGCCGACCCGCCGCGTCGGCGGCGAGCCGCTCAAGGAGTTCGCCTCCGTTACCCACGACCCGCCGATGCTCTCGCTCGACAATACCTATTCCTATGACGAACTCCGTGACTTCGACACCCGGGTGAAGAAGGTTGTACCGGCCCCGGTGTACCTGGTGCAGCAGAAGATTGACGGCGTGGCGGTGTCGCTGCGCTACGAGGGTTTCACGTTCGTGCGGGGTGCGACCCGGGGCGACGGCACGCGGGGCGACGACATCACCGCCAACCTGCAAACGGTGAATTCGGTGCCACTCCGACTGCGACACGAGCAGAAGGGCTTCGAGCGGTTCGAAGTCAGGGGCGAGGCCTACATGCCGCGCCGGGAATTCGAACGCATCAACGCCGAGCGCGAGGAGGAGGGGCTTGCCACCTTCGCCAACCCGCGCAACGCGACCGCGGGGACGCTTAAGCTGCTCGACCCGAAGCAGGTGCCGAAGCGTCGGCTTGACTGCTTCGTCCACACCGTACCGAGACGCATCGAGGGCATCCCAACCGACCATGAGGTGCTGGTCGCGCTCAAGGAACTGGGGTTTCGGACCGCGCCGGAGAGCCGTTTGTTCTCGAACATGGACGAGGTCATTGCCTACTGTGATGGCTGGCAGCCGCGCCGGCACGACCTGCCGTACGATATCGACGGTATGGTCATCAAGGTTGACCGGTTCAGCGACCGCGAGGAACTGGGCATGACCGAGAAGAGCCCGCGCTGGGCCGTGGCCTTCAAGTACCCGCCTGAGGAGGCCGAGACCGAGGTGTTGAAGATCTACTTCAATGTTGGCCGGCTGGGGACCGTGACGCCGGTAGCGGAAGTCGGTCAGGTGTTCATCTCCGGCACCAACGTTACCCATTCTACGCTCCACAACATGGATGAGGTGGAACGGCTCGGCATTCGCGTGGGCGACAAGGTGGTCATCCACAAGGCGGGCGAGATCATACCGCAGATACTGCGGGTAGTGCCGGACAAGGGACACAGTCGGCGCACCAAGGTCGCAATCCCCGAGAAGTGCCCCGCCTGCGGGACAAAGCTGTTCAAGGAGGCAGATGAGGTCGCGTGGCGATGCGTGAATGCATCTTGCCCGGCCCAGCTCAAGGCAAGGCTGCTCCACTTCGGCTCACGTGCCGCGATGGACATCGAGGGGACGGGCGAGAAGCTGGTCGAACAACTGGTAGAAACCGGAATGGTGAAGAGCATCGCCGACCTGTACGAACTGAGCACGGATACTCTCCTCGGCCTGGAACGGATGGGGGAGAAGTCGGCCGCGGGACTGCTCGCGGGAATCGAGTTGAGCAAGACCCGGCCGTTCACCCGGCTACTGTTCGGGCTCGGCATCCGTCACATCGGCATTCACGCCGCGCGGCTGCTCGTGCTGGCGTTCGGTTCGTGGGACCGGCTCCGCGAAGCGGCCGCAGGGGACGGGGAAACCGCCAAGGACGCCAAGAACGCCAAGGCGAGGAAAGCGGAGGAGATAGCGAGCGTACCCGGCGTCGGGCCAGTGGTGGCCGAGTCCTTCAGGAACTTCCTGGCGGACCGGGAGAACGTGAGGCTGGTTGAGCGGCTGCAGGCGGCCGGGCTCCAGTTCGAGGAGAAGACAGCAGGCGGACCGAAGCCGCTTGCGGGCAAGAAGTTCGTACTGACCGGCACGCTCGAGCACTATTCACGGGAGCAGGCAGCGGAGTTGATTGTCTCTTTAGGCGGCAGTGTCGCGTCGTCGGTTTCGAAGAAGACCGACTTCGTGGTGGCCGGGGCGTCGCCCGGCTCCAAGTATGACCGGGCGCGAGAGCTCGGAGTGAAGATACTCGATGAGAGGGAATTCAAGCGCTTGATTTCAGGAGGAACGCAGGAGCCATGAGAAATGTCGGTAACACTAGGTGACGTCTGGGCCGAGGGCGCGGACCTTGACGCGCCGGTACAATACCTGAAGGGCATCGGCCCGAAGCGCGCGGAACTGCTCGCCAGGGTCGGCGTCGAGACCGTCGGTCAACTGCTTTTCTTCGTTCCGCGGCGCTACCTCGACCGGTCACAGATGCTGGCCATCCGAAACCTGCAGCCCGGGGACGAGGCAACCGTGCTCGCCCGGGTCGTGACCGCCGGCGCCCGTCGGCTGAAGACGCGCCGGCAGGTCGTATCTTGCATGGTGCGCGACGACAGCGGGATGATGGAGGCGCTCTGGTTCAACCGGCCGGACCTTGCTGACCGGTTCCGACCCAACCAAGAGATTCTGCTCTCCGGCCGGGTGACCCGGTACCGCGGCATGCAACTCGTGAATCCGGTGTTCGAGCTGGCCGACGAGGAGGGCGAGTTCTCATTCGCCAACGCCATCATCCCGGTCTATCCCCTGACCGAGGGGCTCTCGTTGTGGACAATTCGTCGGGCGGTGGCCGCGGCCATGGCGAAGAGCCTCGACCAGGTGCGGGAGTCGCTGACCCCCGAGATGATCGAGCACTACGGCTTCCCGGGAATCCGCGAAGCGCTTCAGGCCATCCATTTCCCGAAGGACATCGAGTCGGCGCAGCGCGGCCGGGAGCGGCTTGTCTATGACGAGCTGCTCTACTTCCAGTTGCTGCTTGCCCTCCGGCACCAGGAGTACGCGGCAACGCGCAAGGGGAATGCCCTGACCGAGACCGGCAAGCTCACCGGGCCGTTCATGGAGAAGCTCCACTTCAAGCTGACCCGGGCTCAGGAGCGCGTGCTGGGAGAGATTCGTCAGGACCTGGCGAGTGAGCGGTGCATGAACCGCCTGCTGCAGGGCGACGTCGGCTCGGGTAAGACCGTAGTCGCGTTGCTCGCGATGCTCGTGGCATGCGAGAACCTGGCCCAGGCCGCGATGATGGCGCCGACTGAAATCCTCGCTGAACAACACTTCCAGGGCTGGCATGAGCGGCTGGCCGGTATCGGAGTGAAGTCGGCATTGCTGACCGGCTCGACCAGGGCGGCCGAGCGGCGAGAAATCATCGCCGGCCTTGAATCCGGCGCGGTGCAACTGGTGTTCGGTACGCACGCTCTCATCGAGGAAGAAGTGAAGTTCGACCGGCTCGGGTTGGTCGTGGTTGACGAACAGCACCGGTTTGGCGTGCGGCAGCGGGCTGCGCTGCTGAACAAGGGGCTGAATCCCGATTTCCTGGTGATGACCGCTACGCCGATTCCGCGCACCCTGGCCATGACCCTCTATGGCGACCTTGATTCTTCGATCCTCGACGAGAAGCCGCCGGGACGTCGGCCGGTCGCGACCAAGCTGATGAGCGGGCTCGAACGCGACTCGGTGTACCAGGCAACGGCACGGCACCTGGATGCCGGCGAGCAGGCGTTTGTTGTCTGTCCGCTGATTGAGGAGTCGGAGAAGCTCGACCTCGCGTCGGCCGTGAAGACGTTCGAACAGACCAAGGCGGCGCTGCCCAAGCACCGGGTCGGACTGGTCCACGGCCGCATGAAGCCGGAAGAGCGAGGCGAGTTGATGGAGCGGTTCCGGAAGAAGGAACTGGACCTCTTGGTCGCGACGTCGGTCATCGAGGTCGGCGTGGACGTGCCGGACGCGACGGTCATGATAATCGAGCACCCGGAACGGTTCGGCCTGGCCCAACTGCACCAGTTGCGGGGTCGCATCGGCCGCGGCTCCAAGCAGTCGTTCTGCATCCTCCTGGCGTCACGGCTCGGGCTCGGGGAAGCCCGCGAGCGGCTGGAGTTCTTCGTCCGCACCAGCGACGGGTTCGAGCTGGCCGAGAAGGACATGGAGATTCGCGGCCCGGGGGAGATGCTCGGTACGAGGCAGCACGGGCTTCCCGACCTGCGGGTCGCCGATATCGGCCGCGACCGCAAGGTACTGCGGCAGGCGCGCAAAGACGCGTTCCGGCTGGTCAAGCTCGACCCCGAACTAAAGCAGCCTCAGAACGGCTGCATCAGGCGGACGCTGCTGTCTCGATATCAGGGCCGCAGCGAACTGCTCCGCGTAGGCTGAACGACATGCCGCGACAGTGTGGTGAACCGGAGCCGACCGGGCGGCCGATTGTCCGAGAGCTTGTGCCGACGCCGCGGTAACTAGACCGTCCGCTGGTATACGCGGTAGGTCTTGACTATCCGCGCGCCGAGGTTCGTGATGGGGCGGATTATGGGGACGTTGTCTTCGAGGATCATCGACAGCTCACCGTGCTTGTACCCGTGCTTGCGGGCCGCGAGCAGTGATTCATAGTACAGCAGGGCGTCGAACCCCTGATGCCGGAACTTATGCATCACACCCAGGGTCCAGAGCCGCGCCTGGTTGATCCTGCCGCGCTGGGTCAGGAACGTGAGCCAGCCGAAAGGAAATAGGCGGCCGTTCATCTTCTTCAGGACCTGGTTGTAGTCAGGAAGGCCGATGCTCATCGCCGCGATTTCGCCCTTGCACAGCACTATGAAGATGAAGTCCGGGACGATGAGCGGCTTTAGCTGCCGGGCCAGGTCATCCATCTCCTCATCCGTCATCGGAGCGAAGTCCCAGTTCTTCGACCACGCATCGTTGTAGACCTGCTTTACGAGGTCGAGCGCGGGCTTGAGGTTTTTGAGGTCAGGATGCTGGATTGTTATCTCAGGCCGGGCGCGGAGCCCCTTGACGACCCGCTCGAACTTCTCGGGTATCGGCTGGTCGGCGTCCATTCCGAAGGCGTAGAAGTCCTTGACCTTGGTGAAGCCGGCTCCTTCCACCAGCTTGGGGTAGTACGCCGGATTGTATGAAGACTTCACCATCGGCGGCGAGTCGAAGGGCTCGATGAGCATGGCCACCTCGTCGTTCAATGACGGGTTGGCCGGGCCGTAGACGTTCGTAAGCCCGCGGGCCCGGGCGAATCCGTTCACGGCATCGAGGATGGCCCCGGCGACCTCGGGGTCGTTCTCGGTCTCGAAGTAGCCGAAGAACGCAAGCTTGGACTGGTGATATTCGTTGTAGTTGCGGTCGACGATGGCGGCGATCCGGCCCACGGCCGTGCCGTCGCGCATGGCCAGGAAGAGTTCGCGCTCAGCATGGTTCCAGAAGGGGTTGCGGCCAGGGGTTAGGGTGTTCTTCAGGTCCGAAATGAGCGGGGGCACCCAGTTCGGGTCGTCACGATACAGCCGGAAAGGGAGTTTCAGGAAGCGGTCGAGGTCCGTGCCGGACTTAACCGGTTGGACTCTAACCACGGTTCAGGTGATAATGCCGCACTTGCGGCCAACCTGCTCGAACTTGTCCAGCGCCTCGTCCATGTCCGCGTCAGTGTGGGTTGCCATCACCGCAGTGCGGATGAGCGAACGGCCGGGCGGGACACCGGGCGGGACGAATGCATTCGTAAAAATGCCGGCGTCATACAGCGCGCGCCAGAAGGTCAGAGTACGCACGTCGTCCCCGATGTGGATGGGCATGATGGGCGTGACCGACGTGCCGAGGTTGTAGCCCATTCCGCGCAGACCGGTGCTCATCCGTTGCGCGTTCTTCCACAAGTGCTTGCGGCGTTCGGGCTCAGCCTGGAGAATCCGGAGCGTCTCGATGACGGTCGCGGTGGCGGCCGGTGGGATGGCAGCGGAAAACAGCACTGGACGCGCCTGGTGGCGAATAAAGGACAGCACCTCGGCGTCGCCGACTATGTAGCCGCCGATCGAAGCGAAAGTCTTGGAGAATGTGCCCATAATCAGGTCGACGTCGTTCTCGACCCCGAAGTGCTCAGACGTCCCACGCCCGTGTTTGCCCATCACTCCCACGGCGTGGGCCTCGTCGACCATCAGACGCGCCCCGTGTTTCTTGGCGATCGGGACCATCTGGTCGAGCGGGGCGAGGTCGCCCTCGACCGAGAAGACGCCGTCCACGATGATGAGCTTGCCGGCGTCGGCAGGGGCCGTCGCCAGCACGTGGTTGAGCGAGTGCATGTCGTTGTGGACAAACCGCTTCACCGTGCCGTAGGACATCTGGCATCCATCTACAATCGAGGCATGGTCGAGCTTGTCGGCAATCGCGATGTCGCCGCGCCTGACCAGGGCAGAGATCGCGCCCAGGTTCGCCGAGTAGCCGGTGGAGAAGACCACGCAGTCGTCCTTGCTGTAGAAGGCGGCGAGCTTCTCCTCAAGTTCCACGTGGATGTCCAACGTACCGTTCCCGAAGCGCGAACCGGTGCACCCGCTGCCGTACTTTCGAATCGCCGCAATCGCAGCCTCTTTTACCTTCGGGTGGGTGGTCAGGCCCAGGTAGTTGTTCGAACCCATCATGAGCAGCTCCCGGCCGTGGATGATGACACGCCGGTCGGGCTCCGAGCTTATCGGTGTGAAATAGGGGTAATAGTCGTTGTCTTTGGCCTGCTGGACTATCTTAGCGAATTCTTTGCATTTGTCGAAAAGATCCACGCCGGGATTCTAGACCACCCCTTTCTACTGTCAAGCTTGGTGCGGGCTTGATTCGCCACAGAGCAGCGGCTATAGTACCACCGTGCTGAGTTTGCTGCTGGCCCTTGTTTGTGCCGCACCTTCCTCGCGCTCCGACTTCCAGACACTGAGAGTTCTCTACACCGCGGATCTCCACGGCCGAAGCGCGCCGGGCATCGACTTCGCGTCGGCGGGCCTGCCGCGCCGCATGCTGGGCGGCTGGGACAATCTGCTGCGACTCATCGGGAAGGAGCGGACCGACGCGACACTTCTGCTCGATTGCGGTGATTTCGGTTTCGGTTCCCCGGCCGGCGACAGCTCTCAGGGCCGGTCCGCGGTCGAGTTCATGAACGCGGCCGGATACGACGCGGCAGCGCCGGGTCCGTGGGACTTCTCCGGGGGGGCGGAGAACTTTGAAATCCTGGCCAAGGCGGCATCGTTTCCGATCCTGACCGACCCCATGCTCGACGTCGCTCTCAGGCGGCGGATTCCGCTCTTCCGCCCGTACCTGGTCAGGGACATGAGGGGCATGAAGGTCGGGGTCATCGGGATAGCCGACCCGAGTATTCCTAGGCTGAACCGGCGTGAAGACATTGATGGGTGGGTCATCGACGAGCCTCTGGCCCAGATGCGTCGGTACCTGCCGCTGGTGCTGGCCGAGAGCGTGGATATCGTCATTGCCGTGGGCCATCTCAGCCCTGAGGAAGGCTGCGCGATCGCCGACAGCTTCAAGGAAGTTGACCTCGTTATCTGCCGCGGTACTGCCGGGACGATCGAGAACCGCATGGCCGGTTCAGGAACGACCCCTGTCCTGACGGCCGCAGCCTATGGCCAGCGGCTCGGGGTCGCCGATGTCTTGTTCAACAAGACCGAGCGCAAGATCTACCAGACCGAGGTGCGCCTGCTGAACGTCGAGCCCGGTGTTGGCCCGGACACTTCGGCGGCAGCGGCATGGCTGCGTCGGCTTGGCGCGGCAGCAAGCGGCCCTGTTGTATGCTCGAACCAGGTGGAGTACCTGCCGGATAGCGCCGGGCTGCTTGCCCTCGGTGCGCTGGTTGCCGAGGCCGCGCGGCGTCAGGCAGGAGCTGACATCGCAGTTCTACCCGCCTACGACATTGAAGGCGGGCTGGGCACAGGCGGCCTCAGCCGCGAACAGTTGTTTGAAGCGGCGCCCTACCGGCAGCCGGTGCGGTTGGTTTCCATGGATGACACGACTCTGGCGAGACTGGTTGCGCCGGAAAGCGTCGACCCGCACGAGCCGGCGCCGCTGCTGGCCGGTGCCGACTACTTCGTCACCGGCGACACGACCCAGTGGCCGGAGGTGTCTCAGGTCGGGCGAGCCCGCGTCAGGAACCGACTGCCCGGGACTTACCGAGTTGTCACAACCGAGCAGTGGCTCGAGCGGGCCCGTATTCCGGTAACGGGCAAGCTGCTGCCGCGGAGTTTGACCGACCTCTGGGTGGCATTCGCTGCCACCCAAGAGACGCTGAAGCCGGTTCAGCCGGTGCGGCTGTATCCCGCCACGCCCGGCGTCGCGCGCCAACCAGCGGGCGGTCTTGTGAATATCAACACAGCCGGCTCCGAGTTGCTGCAGACCCTGCCCGGCATCGGGCCCAAGACCGCCGAGCGAATCATCGAATACCGCGAGACGGTCGGCCGGTTCAAGTCGGCCGACGAGATTCAGAACGTCAAGGGCATTGGGCCGAAGAAGTACGAGAAGCTGAAGCCGCTGATAACCGTGCGCTAGCGCGCACGGAGTGTCCAGTTTCCAGTTGCCAGTTTCCAGTATGGAGCCGGTCCGAAGACTGGTATCTGGTCATTGGTAACTGGTAACTCGCGCCCGGCGCGTCAGTAGGTCCGCGCGTAATAGATGACTGTGTCCGTGTCCTTCCCGCAGACGATGCACTTGCCGGGCTTGCCCTGGTCGCCAGCGGGCATGTTACGGGGAGTGGTTTTGGTCGCGTCGATGAGCGCGTTCTCACATTGCTGCGTCCTGCACCAATGCACCCGGACGTAGCCGGGCTTGGCCTCAAGCTCGCGCTTGAACTCATCCAGCGTGGCGACGTCAGACGTGTGCGACTGTACGAACTCACGCGCCCGCTTGAGCATCCCGGTCTGAATCTCGTCGAGCAGTCTTCCGAGTTCGGCCGGCAGGCCGGCGAGCGGCACGAACCGCTTGCCTGAGCCGTCGCGGGGCACGAGCACGCACTGCTCTTTAGCCACATCCTTGGGGCCGATCTCGATGCGCACCGGCACGCCGCGCATCTCGTGCTCATTGTATTTCCACCCTGCGGTCTGGGTGGTGCGGTCGTCGAGCTGGACCCGGTAGTCGATGAGTTGGGCCTTGGTCTCACGGCACTTGGCCAGCACCGCTTCGTCGTTCTTGCCGAAGAGAATCGGCACGATGACGGCCTGATGGGGCGCGACCCTCGGCGGCATGAACAGACCCTTGTCGTCGCCGTGGGTCATGATGAGCCCGCCGATGAGCCGGGTCGAGACTCCCCATGACGTACCCCACGGGTGTTTCTCGGTGTTGTCCTCATCCAGGTACTTGATGTCGAATGCCTCGGCAAAGTGCTGGCCGAGCAGGTGCGACGTACCTGCCTGCAAAGCCTGGCCGTCGGGCATCAGGGCTTCGATGGAATAGGTGTCAACCGCGCCTGGGAACTTCTCGGACT
>Ga0315277_10012256_pt1 | contig 10760 bp, 10 predicted proteins | sample YL17G05_15_MG_FD_203695 | JGI IMG/M metagenome (GOLD analysis project Ga0315277, IMG submission 203695) | Sediment microbial communities from Yellowstone Lake, YNP, Wyoming, USA - YL17G05_15 | ecosystem: Environmental > Aquatic > Freshwater > Lake > Sediment | place: USA: Wyoming | collected... | reverse complement strand
CGTAACACCCGAAGCCAAGGTCGCGAGCGACGTCGCAACCACAATGCTTCCACCCGTCGCAGTGACCGTCTGCCAGTTGGAGATGACGCCCGTACTTGCGCCGGTCGTGCCTGTATACGGGGCTGTCAGCGTGAGTGTGGTGTCGTTACCGACTGAGAAGATCTGCCCGTATTGAGCCTCGGCATCAGCAGTCTTTTTGACCCACTGCCCCTTCGCTAGTCCTGTGAATCCGGTTCCGGAGCCTGTGACGGTTGCCAATCCGTTCGTGAACGTCAGCGTACCCGACATCGCATTCGCGAGCGCCGTACCTGTGAACTCCTCCCGGAATGCTCCCTTGTCGCCCGTGATCGTTGCGTGGACCTCCAAACGGCCTTGCTTATCGAACGCAGTTGGCGTTTGGTTCGTGGTGGCATAGTTGCTCGGATCTGGGATCGTCGAGCTGTATCGGAAGCCGGATAGCTGCGTCGACAGAGGCAATGAATTCGGACTAACCGCAATTACAAGAGCTGGATCTGCCGCTACAGGGGCTGTCGAAGCAGCCTTTACTGCCGCTGTATTGGTACCGTCTGTGATCTTCTCGAAGACAGCTCGACCAACTGCATCCCCAGTGGGCATCGTGTTGGTGCCATCTGTAACGATGACCGGCCAACGCCCAGCTAGGGCTGCGGCGGTGCCTTGATTCGCAGTGACAGTACCATCGACAGTGAGAGAGCCCGCATTGTCTGTGATCGGAATAGCGGTCTGATTACTCGCAATTACAACGGGGGACGAGGCGGCCATCACAGCTTGACCCGCCGCTAGGGTCTTCGTGTTGATCGCAGCAAGGGTTGTCTCTGTTGCAGCTCCCGAGGGAAGGGGAAGAGATGCCGCCGACACAGGTTGCGTTACACCTGAACCATCAACCCGAAGTCCACCAGCGACAGTGAGACTAAGAGGGCTGATTTGCCCTGTGGTGTAAGTTGGAGCAGCCGTTGTGACGCTAGCCCCAACCAAAGCCTGGGTATTAGAGCCAAGAGCCGTCCCTAGAGGCACGTTGAGCTTTACGAGGCTTGCTTCTGTTGCAGCTCCCGATGGAAGTGGGAGAGAGGCCACTGTGACTGCTAGAGAGGACTGGTCCGAAGAGAACACTACCGGGATCGAACTAGCCATGATCTTCTGGCCAACGGTAGGAACTGTCGAGCCGAGCCATGCACCAAGGTTCGTGTCAAGACGCCCACCAACCAAAGTCGCTGGGAGCTGAGGCGACGATATGAACACCCGACCAGAGCTGTCCACATTGACGAACCGGGTCGTAGACCCGTCCAGTCCGACAATGATCTGACCACGGGCATCTGTCGGTACTGCCGTTGCATCCTTAACGGCAAGTTCGACAGAATCCGTGGAGAAAGGTATGGCTACCAGTGACTTAGCCATCAGGTAATTGTCCTTGTCCGATGGGTCTCAAAAACACCCGAATAAACGATGGTGTCCGTAGCAGTAGCTAGAACAGTAGAGCCGTCAGTGTCGTATACCTTCCACTGATCCGTAGCGATCGTCTTGTTCCCGTTGTAAGAGATGGTCTCCTCCACGATCTTGCTAGTCTTAGCTGAGGACGTCCACCAAATGATTGAAGTAGGAAACGGGTTTGATGTGGGTAAGGTCTCCTGGTACGCACCAGAAGCAAACCCCTCAAAAGGCCCACCTTCTTCTGCGAGATGGACAAGCTGGCGCAAGGTTTTGTGCTGTGCCTCAGAAAGGCCGCTGCCACTCAACCCCTTCTCGACTCCTTCCTCATAGAATCGGAACCCTACACTCGTCACATACCGAAGTTCCCCATTTACAACAGGGACCGTGGCAGATGGCTCAAGAAGGATGCCTTCATCCTCCCTCTCCCCCGGAAACCTATCTGGGGTCTGACCCATTCTACTTTCTCCACCCCTTCTTTATCCGAGTGTTCTTTGGGGCCAGTGCGGCATCTTCTGCTTCGGAAGCTTCGACAACAGGTTCAGAGGCTACGTTAGGTGGCTCAGCAACAGGTTCAGGGACTACGTTAGCTGCCACTTCCCGACGCTCCTCAAGAGGGTTGCCAGGATGGGTTCCAATCGCTCTTGCTACGGGTCGGCCACCGTCCCCCTCTACCTCTTCACCGCCAGTCGAGTTCTTCGCTCCTTCCCACAAGTCCTTCTCAGTAGTGTAAAGAGAGTTGGTTACTTTCACAGCCTGGCGCAAGGCCAACACCTTACCTTGCGCTTGGTAGTTCTGAACCTCAACTCGAATCCCCAAGTTCTCAAGGACCCCAGCCGAGCGTAAAACCCAACGCTTAGCAAGCGTCGCCTGCCCCATATCCAAAGTCCCCTCTTTGAGTTCCTTGTCCACGTTAGCAGTCAAACCCTCAACCAAGGCTCTAGCACTTTCGAGTGCCTGCTTCGCACCGTCAAACCCAGACTGCTCTCTCTGAGCCGCTTCTAGTTGGTCGTCAAGTCTCGACCCAACCTCATGGTAGGTAAGCGCCTTGATCTCATGTTTCAGTACATTCCCCATACTCATCTCCCATTTCCATTTTTAGGGTTGAGGGTCATTTCCTACCCTCAACCCTTTAGACGCTAGCCTCAGTCGTAAACGATCGAAGTAAGAACGTCAGGCTTGGCTCCCGCCTTGAGGTTGAACTCGAACTTGAGGTCGCCTGTAGCAGGGGCATCACCAGGGTAAACGTCATGGTTTGCACCCGAGTTAGCGCCGTTCCTGAGAAGGACGCCGTTCAGATACACGTCCACCTTAGTTACGAAAGTCGCACCCGTGTATGTGGGGAGAGTTGCGTCTAGGTTAGAACCACCCGTCGCATTGGTGTTGGCAGAAATGGCTGTCGTTACTACCGCAACACCCTTGGTACGAGTACCAGAGCGAGCCATGTAAATGGCTCGAAGCAATGAGACCTCGCCAAAGGCCGTCTCGAAATCATCCCACTCTGCGGTCGTATCCGAGAGCTTGATCCCGTTAGTCTGTGCCCAGGTCGAACCGGTTTGATTCAAATCGTCAAGGAAAATCTCTCCCGCCGAGTTGAGTCTAAGATCACCTACCGCAGCCGTAGCTACAGTCAAAGCACCTGCCGAGTCAATCTGACCTGCCGTCACACCAACTTGAATTGTGGTACCCGAGGTGTCAAAACCAACACCATTGGTGAAGGTCGTGGCATTGGTGGGGTTGGTGAACGTGATGGTGTCCGCGTCCACCGTAACTGCATCACCTGCCCCGTTCGGGAAGATCTTCAACAGGTTCCGAGCACCTGTTGAATCTTCAAACGCCGTGTAGAAAGTGTCGGTGATGCGCCAATCGATGTTGCGGTCAGTCTGCGTGGCAGGGCCAACCTGGTTATCGATCGCGTTGTTGAGGGTAACGTCCGAAGCCGCCGCCGACTGATCAATGAACACCCCAGACAAGAACGCTGTCTCAGGGATTGCGTCGAGGTTGATACGTCGAACGTAAGAGTAGTTGATCGTCTTACCGCCAATGTAAGAAGCATCGACGTGCTCTAGGGCGTTACCGCCTATGTTCTCCGCGACGAAACTGATCTGAGCTTGGTGGTTCGTATCGTTGAAGGTGTCGCCGTCTACAACACCCGTCTCTGTCTGCAAGAGGCCGTAGATGTCCTTACCGTTGCTGTTCTGGATAGGTTGCCCATTGTTCGCGTCTCTGACGATGACGACGTTCTTTGGGGAGATGGCATTCGGACCAGAAACGAGTGTCAGTGAGAATCTGCCAACATCAGTAGCAAGGGTCGAGACCACAGCACCGTTAGCCGTACCAGCATTGACAGCCGCTGCCTCAGTTGGGGTTTCGGCTGACGCTTGCACGAGGACTCTAACGTCACCCGCACCACCACTCATACCGGTGACCGTAAACCCACCATCAGCAACAGTATCTGTGATAGTGACGTTACCGACGGTACCCATCACATCATTGACAAGGTTCGTAACCGCACCACCACCAGATGAAGCGGTGATAAACAGTGTCGCACCAACACCGTTGATCGCTGTCTGGATAGCCGCTGCAACAGTTGCCGCCGAGTCACCGCCAGTGAAAGGCACTGCGATGTTACCGCCACCAACGCCGCCGCCGCTGTCGAACTCAAAGACAGTCGCAGTGTTGGTGCCATCATTCAGCGTGAAGGTCTCACCGTCGACAAGGAGTGAGCCTGCAACTGTCGTGATGGTACCCGTCGCAGCCACTGCCGCTGGAATCAGGATATCGGTCAGGATCTGACTTCGGAAGAGAAATCTCTTCTCCTCAATGTCGTTCAGGTCCGTATTCAGGTCGAAGATCGCCCTCTTCTTGGAGTTGACCGTGGGGATGTCGTCGTACCAGTTACCCGCACCGTCATCGTAGATGGCTCGCTTCAACTGCGAACGAACCGAATTCAAATCGTCCTGTAGGTTGGTCGATCCAGATTGAAGAGTCAACCCAGCAGAAAGAGTGTCGTTGTAGACATCAGAAGCGTAGATCTGCGTGTCTTGGTCAATAAAAGTGCGGCCCACGTCTTACTCCTAGATAGGGTGTGTAGCTCTTCAACAAAGTAGAGGTATAAATGGTTCAAGGCGCAGTGATGATGTAATCCGCAGTCAAGTGGTTCCTAGCCCTAGGAGCCACCTGAGTGATTATCGAATCGTAACCAGTGCCAGCCCCCCCGCTCTCAACGACCATGTAGTCGTCGAGAATCGCTAGTCGAACTCCGTTTAGGTAGACCTGGATAGTAAGAAACGGAAGGTTGTGCACATACTTCTCGGTCCCAGGGACCTTGAAAGTTGTGTTCACACCATTCTTGACTCCGATCAGACCTTGGCCCGTGCGATACCGACCGACGGCTATAAATAGCTGCTGGGCAGTTTGCAGGTTCAGGTAGTTGATCAAATACACGAGGCACGACCCCCACCGGTTGAATCAGAATCAACGGGGGAAAGCGTACGTAAACGACGCACTAAACTGGACCGTTCCTACTATCCCGCGAACCCAAATGGATGACACAGTGCCATCGAACCCAGAGATATCCTTACCGGCTGGAATGGTGATCTCTGGCCCCCCCTCCTGAAGGATTAGCCCTAGAGCGTTGGTTGTGTCCAGGTTGAGCACCCTAAAGTTAGACATCGCTCGTGGAAGATCGATCTGAGTGACCGACGTAATAGCCGACGCCGTGAAGCCAGTCATGGCCGGTCCTACGTATGTAGGTAGAACCAGAGTTGCTGCCCCTGGACTAGGTAGCTCAGCGTTACTCTCATCCAAATAGACGAGCTTCAACCAAAAGTAGTCCGTATCAGACAAGCCGTAGTTGGACGGCTTGATGGTGACACGAACATTCTCACCCGGTTGAATCACGTTGTGCGGACCTGCCACAGCAGAGTCCACGAATCCCGTCCTACCTGTGGAGATAACCGTTGTGGAAAACGACCCGAACGGATTGGTGTCCGTTTTGAGTCGATACCCCGCCACGCCCGAGCTGAGAGGCTTGAGAGGGGTGATGAGATCGATGATGCCCGGCTTGCGGCGAAGGATTGAAAATAGACGCGCAGTCATGTTGCCACCCGTTCCTTACTGACTAGAGGAACATAGGAAGAAGCTGCGGCATTGCCCTTATCCGAACGAGCTGCCTCCTGCGCTTCTTTCCACGTCCCAGTCTCCACACCCTTATAGTTGGGCTGCAACTTTGAGGTGCGGACGTGATCCTTACGACGCTTCGTCAACAAAGGAATGCGAGCCTTACGGTACGCATTCTCCTTGATAGACTTCGAGGCCCACCCCCCGCTCTCACCCTCCTTGAGGATGAAACCCAAGGCACCTGGAGCGAAGCCGAGTTGAGCTGGCTTGCCACAACCAGCACAGCTCATGGGCTTGGACCCCGCCTTGACTTGGTCGTACTCCGAGTACGTCAAACGACGGTCTTCTACACGACCACAATCATGGCATTCAACTTGATAGGTTGGCATGTCTCATCCTCATTTTAGCGGGACCTTCCAAGTACGGACTGTCCCGAACACTGCTGCAACGTGCTTGCACACGCGATTCACACCAAGAGGGTCCTTGATCACGGGTACTGTCGCAGTCCCCCGTGGTTTCCCATCTAGGTACTTCTCACTCTTAGAGTGGTGCTCTGAACCCAACCAACGCCAGGCCTGGCACGAACAAGTGAACTTGACATCCATCTTAGACAGGTCGGTGACCCTGCCCTTACGACTAGCCTTCATCTTGACCGTCTTGGGCCCGTTCCCACAGTCTACAGAAAAGAGCCAGCGGAGGTTCGCAACATCCACACGCTTGACAGCTACGGAGCACGTATTGGAACGCTCAGTAACCTTGTCAGAGAGGCCGGTCTCAATCTCCCCGATACGCTTGGCCACCTTCACTGGCAGGTTGAAATTGACCTCTACCTCAGGGCCAACCTCTACCAACCAGCTCTGCGCCACTCTCCATATGAGGGAAGCGTTGTGAGCGTTTGGGATACCGTCTCGGTAAGGGTACTTCGTTTTGCTCGTCTCATCCGGCCCAGGTCGAACCATGGTTGGTCCACCCCTCGAATGGTCGATCTGGTCCGACTTGGACTGGTCCTTCAAGAGGTCGTCTGCGTCATCAACCCTGTATATCGACTCATCGTCAGTACCCTGCTCACGGGGACCCTCTCCAGAGGGTTTCGCAAACGTGGAGGTACCAGGGATCTCTGGATCCAAAGACACGCCCTTCCCACCGGGGTCCCCGACAGGAAGCTTGGCCTCTCCTACCACCCCATAAGGTGGCCTTGTGACGAGTGGTTGAGACATTCGGAAGATCAGATCTTGTTCAGCTTGGGGAGCTTCTGGCTCGCCTGCCACTCGTTGATCTGCTTCAGGATCTTATTGAGCGGAGGGAAGCCGGGGTTGAAAGCCTTGGTCAGAACCGCCTTCATGGCCTCCATGGCCTCATCGTCATCCCGGTCTGCGTACTTACGCAGCTTGTCCTCAGCCTCTTGCATCGCCTTGAGGAAGATCCCCAACCTGTAGATGTTGGGGCTCCTCTCCCTCTTCGCATCCTTCTGGTCCTGCTGCGTCAGGTAGCTAGACAAGATGAGAAAGAAAGTCGAGACCTTGGCGTTAGACGCCGCCGACTTGAACTGGTCCTTGTGTTCTTCGGTCTGAGCCTTCCACTCCTTCGCATCCTCAGGGTCCATATTCTTGGTCGGGTCCGCAGGCTTACCCTCCTCGAATCGACTCAGGTGCTCTTCGTCACCGGACGCTTGAAGGATGCGGTCAGCTTCCTGCGCGCTTATCACGGTCAGTTTCGTTACCTCTACGGGCTTCTGTTGAAGGGTCGGCTGAAGCGTGATCTCATCCCCAGATTTCGTGTACATGGGAGTCTCGCTGTACCGAAGTACTCCGCCCTTCTTGCTACTTGGACGAACATTCCCACTGGAAACATAGACATTCCAAGCCTCGCCGGACTTCTTCGGGGCACTCTCAACCGTAAGTACACGACCCTTACCTAGGGTGGGCCCATCAACCTTCACTTGCTGGCCTTCACGCAAACGCATGAAGATTGCGGCATCAGAAGAGGAAGCGGCCTTGAAATTGTCCTTATGCTCCTCTGTCATCGCCTTCCACGTAGCGGCATCGTCCTCAGACATGTTCTTGGTCGGGTCCGCAGGCTTACCCTCCTCAAACCGAGTGAAGATGTTTTGAGCTGCTTCCTTGAAGGCTTTGTCGTAATCTGAAGCGTAGTGCCCACCGTTGTAGACATCCTCGTCCGCAACCTCTACCTCGAACTTACGCCAAGCATCTTCGGCTTTCTTACCTGACATGATCGTCTTGGTGCTGGGCCAATAGAGAACGAGGTCACCCTTCTTGAAGGCTGCCCCATCCACGTCTTTGCCAGGGTACTTGGCATGAATCCAACGAGGGTCACCAGAAGCAGCCTCTTTGATCTCCTCACTCGCTGAGAAGCTTAGAGCTGGCTTGCCACCTGACATCGTAGCGAAAGTCTTGAACACACGGACCAAGTAACCTACTTCAAGGTCATAGGCTCGACCGACCATCCCAAGCCCATCCACAACCCCTAGAAGGGAAAAGAACACCTTCTTCGTGTTCCCTGAGGCGTAGGCAGCCATGGCCTTACGAGTGCTGATCAAGATCTTGTCGAGACCCTCACCAACTACAGCGTCCCCTTGAGGGGGCGGGGGAGCTAGAGTAGCCGCTGCCTTGAACTCGTCCTTGTGCTCTTCGGTCTGAGACTTCCACTCTTTGGCGTCCTCAGGGCTCATGTTCTTGGTCGGGTCCGCAGGCTTACCCTCCTCAAACCTGCTACGACGGGCATCGTCCCCAGCAGAGGCCGTAACCGCCCCTGCAATGGCTTGAAGGGCCTCTGCAATCTTCGACGCACTAGGACTTACCCCACGTCGTTCTTCGTCTTCAATGACGCTGGCGACATGCCGTAGCGCAGTTGCAACATCACTTCCCGTGGCTAGTTTTCGCATGGTCATCTCCTGAGGCGCTACTTGAGGGGCCCGACGGTCAAATTGGCGGATACGCACATCCTTGAGTGCAGTCTCTAACTCCACGACTTTCTCAGGTCGAAGTCCTTGCTTCAACTCCTCATAGTCGATACGAGACGCAGCCAAGGCCGTCGCATCCAAAGCTTTGTCGAGACGAAATAGAGAGTCAGGGATCCCGTAAAGAAGGTCCCCGGCAATCTCATGGATGTGAGCTTTATGGGTAGAGCCCATAATCAGACGGGTAGCCTGGTCTATGTACCCTTTGAGCTGCGAACATCGCAATCGAGCATCGGTCAGCTCTTCCATCAAATAGACGAGAGCCGACCCCTCTTTGTGGCCAGGACCAGACCCGCTGATTGGATGTGTCATTGACTAACCCGTTAGCACAAGAGGACTAGCAGGATAGGGGGCACCTCAAGACTGAAAAGCAGCCGGGAACTCCTCCAAGACAAGCCTCTTGAAATCGTCACTTTCCGCAGCAAAAATAGCTCGAACCACGTCCAAACGATCCGAGTAGTTGAGTTGGATTCGAGCCAAACGACGCTTCCAGTGCTCATTGAAGTCGTAGTCACCAGGAAAGTCCGAACACAAAGCTTTAGCCACGATCCTGCGCGCATCCATAGTGCCCACGGGTACCTGACTCGGAGCGTCTACAAGTTTCCCCACCTGACTAGGAGCGTCTGCAAGTTTCGACTCCACCTGACTTGCAAAAGCACGCTTGGGTCCGTTGGTATTGCGGAAAGAGATCCCCTCAGCCGAAACTTGACTCATGACAACTTTCCCACTGTCCAACCCACTCAAGTCTGTGATCTGTGTGCTACCACCGCCACCCACTGAGAGGGTTGTAGTGAAACCGTCCGTCTGTGTGGTCCCAGATACCTTATGTACCTTACCTACAACCTGATGGACATCGCTGACTGGTTGCACATAAGCTGACCTCTTCGCTTCCTTCGTTAGGAGGTACTCCTCCCTGGCTTCGGGGGAAAGACGTGAGAGGTACTGATTCTCGGAAAGGCCCTGCCCAGGCTCAATCTTGACCGACTCCGCCTTGGAGATAGCTGCCCCTGCATGGGAGAGGTCAGTCGTGGCCTTGGTCGGGGTCTTAAAGGCTCGTGCGACAGGCCGGGGGTCCTGAGGTTCAATCTCAGTACTCAGAGCCCGCTGACCCGCCGTCTGCATAACCGAAGCCGTCCGGTCACTCCGAATCATCACAACCCGCTCATCAGACTGGACCGTAACGGCCATGCTCTTTGACGGAGGCTGAGTACTACTCTGTGTGGTATTCACCGCAGGACGGATTCCGATGTTCGCCGAAACCGGAACTTGGGCCAAAGCGTCCGGGTCATACTGAGAGCTGGGCGTCAACCAACCAAGGCGAATCGCACCACGAAGCGTAGGCATCGTATACCTAGCCTCATTAAAAGCAACCGTCGTACCATCGAACAAGATCTCCGACCCCTCAGGGATGTTCACCCCAGTCGAACCTAGAGCGAAACTCCTGGTTGAGGTGAAACTCTCGAACTTGTTGGGTACATATTTGATCTGTTCTGTATTCATCTTGTCCTCCTATAGGGGGCCTATGACAAGTGGATTAAACAGAACGAGGGTGGGGGCCTCGCGCCACCACCCTCGTCAGAAGTACCGAGAAAGTACTCAGTTCACTTCTTCTTGATCGCCTGCACCTGGCCAACTTCGACCTTCAGAGCGCGGAAGAAACGAGCCTTGAGCTTCTTGCCCTCTGGCTTCGCCGCAATCGTGATCTGCGCACCCGTAAGAGGGTTGCGGCCCTTACGCTCAGAACGCTTAGGCGTCTTCACCACGGCAATCTTGACGATGCCAGGAAAAGAAAAGGTCTTGTTCTTCTTCAACTCGCGGACGGACACCTCTTTGAGAGCATCGACCACCAAACGCACCTGAGTACGGTTGAGGTCCGGTACGCGCTTCGAGATTTCCTTGACCATTTCTGTTTTGTTCATTTTGATACCTTCCAATTTCATCGGGGGCAGTAACGAGGGTGCCATCTCTGGTACCAAGCATCTGTGCCCTGTACACCATGGGATCCGTATAAATGGAAAATCAGCCCTCTAGCGAGGGTTCCTCTTGCGTGGGCAATTGAAAGTCAGGCACCCCAGACTTGCCCTCATTCATTACTCTGAGCGTCTCCGACACTATGGAGACGCTCTTGCTCTGAGCATCGAGGTAGTACTGGAGAGTGCATGCTATCGAGTACCAAACACTAAGAACTGCCTCATGCTCAGAAGATCCAATCCCCGAC
>Ga0315277_10012254_pt1 | contig 10760 bp, 7 predicted proteins | sample YL17G05_15_MG_FD_203695 | JGI IMG/M metagenome (GOLD analysis project Ga0315277, IMG submission 203695) | Sediment microbial communities from Yellowstone Lake, YNP, Wyoming, USA - YL17G05_15 | ecosystem: Environmental > Aquatic > Freshwater > Lake > Sediment | place: USA: Wyoming | collected... | reverse complement strand
GCAAGGTCATCCCCGTCCTTGACAGGTTCCGGCCGATGTACTCATCGAAGAAGCTCACCTGGTAAATCTCGGTCAACCCGGTTTTCTCTTTGGCCTTGGCGTCCTTGAGCAGGTTGGCTCCCCCCATAAGCTCCTCGCGCGGCGTCTGCTGGGGAAGGAAAAGATAAGACTCTTTTGTCCTGGGCACCAGGATCAGCACGGCCCCCGGGTCTTCGACACCGGTCAGGTAATAAAAATCATTTCCCTGGTGGAAATGGGCTCCAGGGAGCGGCATCGTTTCGCCGAAAAGGATCATCATCCCGTCGCTCGCGTTTTCCATGAGCGCTTCCCGGCGCCTTAGGAATTCGTCTTTGCTGTATCCGGTTCGCTGACCAAACGTCAGGGACGGGTAGAGGAGCAAGGTTAAAACAACGAAGACAATCGCTCTGGTGATGTGTTTTTTGCTCATCTCGAACCTCCTTCGAATGGCCTGTTTATGCCCCAGGGCGGCTTATTTGTTCTCGACGCCTTCAGGTTTCGTCCGGTACTTCTCGAACCAGGCCATGAGGTAGAGCTGCTGGAGGAGGCGGTGTGACGGCCGCCTCCAGCCATGGTATTCCTCAGGCATGCGGACGAGCAAGGTGTCCTTTTTGAGCATCTTCAGCGCCCGATAGTACTCTTCGCTCTGGCCGATGGGTGTCCTCAGGTCGGCTTCTCCCGTCATGACCATGGTCGGTGTGGTGACGTTGGCAACATAATTAAGGGGGGAACGAACGGCGTACTCCAGTGGATCCTCCCAGGGATACTTCTTGAACTGCCGGTACCACATGTGACCATCCGTCGTCCCGACGAAAGAGTGCCAGTTGATGACCGGCCGCATGGAGACGGCGGCCCGGAACCGGGTCGTGTGGCCGACAATCCAGGCCGTGAGCACTCCTCCGCCGCTTCCGCCGCAGACAAAAAGATTGTCCTTATCGATGAACCCCTTGGCTAAGGCCGCTTCAACCCCGGCCATCAGGTCGTCGTAGTCCTTGCCCGGGTAGGAGTATTGAATGCCGTTGACGAAGTCCTGGCCGTAGCCTGTGCTCCCCCGCGGGTTCGTGTAGAGGACCGCATACCCGTTGGCGGCGAAGTTCTGCCATTCCCAGTTGAAGGCGACGTTGTACATCGCCCAGGGGCCGCCATGAATCCAGAGCAGCAGCGGGTATTTCCTGGCCGGGTCGAACTCGGCCGGCTTGATCAGCCAGCCCTGGATGTCCCATCCATCGGAGGACTTGTACCAGATCTCTTCGACATCACCCAGCTTTAGGCCGCTGAGCAGGTCGGTGTTGACATCCACTATCCTATTGGGCTCGGCCGGCTTCAGCACAGAGAATGTGGCGATTGCTCCGGGCTGATAGAAAGTCGAGATGACGGCGGCCGCCTGGCCGGTTCTGGAGATAGAGAGCCCGGCCAGGTACTGAACGCCGGAGGTTATCTTCTTGAGTTTCCCTTCGAGGGAGGCGAAATACACGTTCGACTCCCCTCTTTCGGGCATCAGGTAATAGAGTCCGGAGCCGTCCGCCGCCCAGATGATGCCGGAGGGAGAACTCGGGAGCCGTCCGGCCAGGAGCTTCTTGTTGCCGCCGCCTGCGTCCATGAGATAGAGGTCATCGAGATGGCTGGTGAAGCCCTTGTCGTCATAGCCGGCGTAGGCGATCCAGCGGCCATCCGGAGAGACGGCAGGACTGTGGTCGGGTCCTTTTCTATCTGTCAAGGCTTTGATCTCGAGCGTCTTGAGGTCGACGGAATATATCTCCGAATCGTTCTCCTGGTATTCGGCGTCCGGCTTGCGGATTCCTGAGAAAAAGATTCTCTGGCCGTCGGCCGACCATCCGGGCTCGCCGTGAGAGTAATCGCCGGCTGTCACCTGCCGCGGAGTCCCGCCGACCTCGGCGTCGATGACGAAGACATGGGAGTTCCCCTTGGGCAGCGGACCGCGGCCGTCGTTTCTCCAGGACAACCGGTCGATGAGGATGGCGGGGTCGGCCCACTTGGCTCCCTTGGGCCGAGGGGGGAGCTCAACCTTCAGGATCGGCTTTTCGTCGGCGATGAACATGGTGAAGGCCAGGTTTTTGCCGTCCGGGGACCAGGCCAGACTCTCCGGCGAATTCTCGACATGGGTGAGCTGGGCCACTTCGCGGGTGTCCAACCACATCACCTGAATCTGAGAGGTGCCGTCCCGGTCGGAGATGAAGGCGACCTTCCGGCCATCCGGAGACCAAACGGGCGAAGAGTCGCGCCAGTTGCCGGAGCTGAGCTCGCGCACGCGCTTCCCCTCGAAGTCGGTGATCCAAAGGCTCGAGTTCGAGCGATCGTTAGGCTTGTCGATCCAGGTGCGGGTGAAGATGACATTCTTTCCGTCGGGAGAAATGGCCGGGCTTCCCACCGACTCCATTTCCAGAAACGTCTCAGTGCCCAGAAGTTTATCGGGTTTCTTGGCCTGGCCGCCTTGGGATAGGGCAAACATAGCCATTAGACTAAGAGCCAAACCAGTGATCACCCGTTTTTCCATGGATCGCTCCTTTCTATTCTTTATAGCCTGGCTCGACCTTCCAGATCCGTTGCCGGGTTGAGATCTGGCTGCCTCCTATCAGATCAGCAGCTCTTTTAAAGCCTCCAGGAACACCTTTGTTTCTTCCAGGCTGATGTAATGGGCAAAGCTTGCCCGGCAGACGCTGTCCTTTTTAAGATGTCGGAAAAAAACAGCGGAATAGTGATTGCCCTCGGCCACCTGGATTCCCCCCTTATCCCAGAGGAATTTTTTGACCTGCCTGGCGGTCCGTCCAGCGGCCTCGAAGGCGAACGTCGGGTCGCGGCGGCCGTAGTCGGCCGGGTTCACAAGGCCGTAGCAACTCCATCTGCCGGGATCAAACTTGGAAAATGCCTCCAGGACGGTCCGGGATATCTCCCGTTCATAGGCGGCGATCGCGGTCATCGCCCTTTTGAACTTGGCCGGCCGGCTTTCGCCTGGAGTTTCCGGTTCGATCTCGTCGGCCAGCCAGAGAAGGTACTTGAGAGCGGCTCCCAGTGAGGCCAGGGCCGGGTTGTTCAAAGTCCCCTGCTCGAACTTGAAGGGTGTTTCGTTTTTATTGGTCTCCACACGGAAAGGGATCAGCCGGTCGAGGAGGCGTTTTTTGCCCCAGAGGACTCCCAGCATCGGTCCGAAGACTTTGTAACCGGAAAAAGCTAGGATATCGCAGTCCAGAGCGCGGACATCGATGGGCCCGTGAAGGGCATGGTGGACGGCATCCACTACGACCAGACACGAAGGCGATTTCATCCTGATCTCGGGGACAAGCACCTGCAGAGGGACGACTGTGCCGATGCTGTTGGAGGCCAGAGTGACTGCTACGACGCTCGTTTGCGTGTCTACCAGTGATAAAAGATGATCGACGTCCAGATAGCAGTTATCCTTGAGCCGGACCCGTCTGACTTCACCTCCCCACCATTTCCCCCCGATGGACTCCCAGGGTGAGACATTGGCCATATGGTCGAGGTCAGTGACGATCAGGTTGTTCTTCCCCCGGATGAGTCCCCGCATCGAAAGGGCCAGGTTGAGGAGGGCCTGCGACGTCGACGCATGAAAGCTGATTTCTTCGGGATTCGGGGCGTTCAGGAAGTCGGCGGCGATCTGTCTTATCTGCCAGTGAAAATCCTTGGTTGTCACTTCCGCAGGATACACTTCTCCGGGAAGTGAGTTGAGCCAGGTCGCCGCTTCGGCCATCGCTTTGGCGGCCGTATCGACGACCAGAGTGCCGGCTCCACAGTTGAGATGGATGCGCCTGTTGCCGTGGATGTCTTTTTCGAGCTGGGGAAAGCGCTGCCGGATTTTTGGCAGAGCGCCCAGGAACCGGGCGAGCGTTATATCTTCGGGCATAGAAGGACTCATATAACATAGGGGTGCGGGGATGTCAAAACTCGCCGCTTTACCAGGCGATGCCGTAGTCCTCGCCGTAGTTGGAGGACCCTCCCCAGAACGTCCCGTGTTTCCAGTCGAAATAGATGGCGTTGATCGGACCCGAAGTGTACTTTCTCACGGTCAGCTTATAGCCCATCGCTGCCAGGTTCTCTCGGACATCCGGTGGGACTTTTTCGTTGATCTCCAGGCGACCCGGCAGGGTTTCATGTTCAGCGAATGAGTTCCGCATCTGGTAGCTGGTGATATTCGGTGCCTCGCAGGCCTGTTGGACGTTCATCCCGAACTCGACGAGGTTTAGGAAGAATTGAAGCAGGTTCTGGTCCTGGGTGTCTCCGCCTTGAACGGCAAAGGAAAGAAAGGGCTTTCCGTCCCTGAGGGCCAGCCCGGGCGTCAGCGTCGCCCGCGGTCTTTTCCCCGGTTCGACGACATTAAAGGGGTTTTCGGCCTCGTCGAGGACAAAGCTCTGCATGCGCTGGCTCATCCCGATCCCGGTGCGGCCCGCGATGCAGACCGGAATCCAGCCGCCGCTCGGAGTCACCGAAACGACCCAGCCCTGCTCGTCGGCCGCCTGGATGGAGGTTGTCCCCGAGAAAAAGCTCGATGTATCCTCGCGGCCTGGCGGGGGCACATTTTTCCACTCCTCGAGATAACGGATATATGGATTTTTCTTGCCTTCGAACGGATAGGGGTCACCCGGTTTGATATTCGGGTCATTTGCCTCCCAGTTTATCCTTTTAAGCCGTTCTTCTGCATACTCCTTGGAGAGCAGCCCATGGAGAGGTTCCTGGGGCGGAAAATAGGGATCGCCGTAGTAGAAGTCCCGGTCGGCAAAGGCCAGGCTCATGACCTGGTAGAGGGAATGGATGTACTTGGCGCTGTTGAACCCCATGGACTTCAGGTTGATTTTCTCCACTATGTTGAGCATCTGAAGCATGACCGGACCCTGGACCCAGCTGGTGAGCTTGTAGACGTCGATGCCTTTGTAGTTGGAACTTACAGGCTCTTCGAGATAGATCTTCCAACTGTTAAGGTCCTGTTCCGTTATCAGCCCTCCCTGTTCCTGGCAGCCGCGGGCGAATTCAGCGGCGATTTCGCCTTTATAAAAACGATCGTAGGCGGCTAAAATGGCTTCCTTACGGCTCTTGCCCGAAGCCAGCGCCCGCTCTTCGGCTTCGACCATTTTCCGGAGAGTCGAAGCCAGCTCGGGCTGGCGGAATATTTCTCCGGGCTCGGGCGCCTCCCATTTCTCTCCTAAATGCGCTAGGAGGACTTTTCTGGAGTAGGGCCATTGTTTGATCCGCTCTTTTTCCCGCTCGATGCTCCTGGCCAGCTCCTCCTCGATCGGATATCCATCGGCCATCTGGATAGCCGGCTGGAGCACATCCTTGAGGCTCATCGTGCCGAACTCAGCCAGCATGACCATCAGCCCGCCGGGTGTCCCTGGCGTGACGGCAGCCAAAGGGCCGTAGGCGGGCGGGTATTTCAGGCCTTTCTGGCGGAAGAAATCCGCTGTCGCCCCCGTCGGGGCGACACCCAGCGCATTGACTCCGATGACCTTTCCTGTCTTGGGATTATAGATCAATGCTTGAGTCTCCCCTCCCCAACTCAGTACGTCGTACATGGTGCAAACCGCGCCCAGCATAGCGCAGGCGGCGTCGACGGCGTTGCCGCCTTTGAGGAACATCATGGCGCCGGCCGTGGCTCCGAGCGGTTTTCCAGTGATGGCCACCCAGTGCTTGCCGTGCAGGACGGGCTTTTCGGTGCGGTCCGCCGCCAGGCCCACACAACCGGCGGCCAGTAAGAACAAAAATAGGAAGGGGGCCATCGTGGCCGAGGGTATAAGCATGTCTTTGCCGGCGATCATGGTTCCTCCTTCTGAGCCGCGAGGCGCTTCTCAGCCCGCGTCAACAGTGCCTCCGCCTTCTCTCGAGGGAATTCCCCAAGCACGAGAACGATATATCGCCCTGAAAGTCTGGCGAGAATGGTCATGCCTTTTTCGTCATGCGCTTTAAACTGCTTCCCATCCCACTGGATATTCCCATACTTGGGCTCGGCCGAAAATTTCTGGCGGGCTTCTGAAAACCGGCTCCCTGCCGTCTGCCTGGAGGCATACTCAAACAAAAATAGAGCGCAGCCGTTCGTGTAGTCGGCCTTGATTCCGGCCTGGAACTCGAAGACGTCCTCCTTGAAAAACGGATAGCTATTGTAAAGAGCGAGAGGGCCCTTAAAGAATTTGAGGCTCTGTGGCTCCAGGTCTTCTTCAGGGAGCAGGGAAACCAAACTCGGACTTCTGGCCTGCTCGCCAATCTTAGATCCGACGATCCCGGCGAGATGAACGAGGCCGTCCCGCGGTGTGGACTCCTGGTCGAGGCCGGTGACAGTGACCAGATAGCGGCCCTTGCGGAGGTTCAGGTAATAATCGGCCAGTTGGCAATCATCGCCCAAGTCAACCGCCTCGCCCCGCAGGCTGCTCTTAAACGTGAACATCCCGTAGGCGCTTTCCGGGGAGTTCATCTCGAAGACCTCGAGGGAGAGGCGGCTGCCGGCAGAGTTTTTGTAATCCTGGACGATCACCCGTCCAAAGCCGTACTCAAAATAGATCTCTGCCCCTCCGTCAATATAAATGAAGAGGTCCTCCCCTTCGAAGAACTGATGGTCGCCGTCTTCGACCCAGCTATTGAGCTCTGACCGATCCGGGAGGAGCGATAATAGGGGGCCTTCCTTACGCTGAGTCCCTTCCTGCCCAGAAAAAACCGGACTGAAGAGGGAAAGGTAGAGCAGTACGGCCAGAGTCCACGGTCGCCGGATCAGACCCTTATCTCCTTGATATTGACCTTTTTGAGATCATACCGGCCCAGGCCGTGTTCCTGCCCGCGCTTGATCATGACGATATCTTCGCCTTTAAGACCCCACAGCGCCGCGCAGTAGGCGTCGATAGCCACCCGGTCTACGCCGGCGACAACTTTTTTCGGCTTGATAATATCGCCCGGACCGAACGGCCCGTTGGTCGTGATGAACTCGGTGGCGTCGACCAGGTTGAGCGTCGGCTTCACAGCCATGTTGAGGTCGGCGATCGACTGGTCGAGATGTTCTATGGCACTGCTGTCGGTCTGCCAGTTCTCCTTGTGGAAGGTCCGGTTATTTGCCGGGGAGTTGATGCCCATCAGGTTTTTCATCGTGCCCGTGAACTTGTTGCCGGCATGGTCTTTGGTCACCGGCATGTTGATGAAGACGTCGTGTTCAAAGAGGACGTTCAGGATCCGGGCCTCGGCGAGGGCTTTGCCTGCCGGGACGGGCACCGGCTTGAAGTTGGCCTCGTCGCGCTCAATCAGCTTCAGAGTGGCACCCTCCTCGGCGGCGACGCGGGCCAGCCCCGTGGATTCCCAGTTTTTCAGGGCTTGCCAGCTCACCAGGCTGATCTCTTTGGCTCCAGCCTGCCGGCACAGTCGGAGGACAGACCGGAGGACGATCGGGCTGGTGAAGGTCCCCGGATGGCTGCTTTGGACATTGGCCAGTACGGCGACCCGCGAGTTCTTGGGGACGAAGCGCTCGATCCCCCCCAGGAGCTCAATGGCCTTGAGGGTGTTCCGCCCGTAATCGTCACCCTCAACGGCGGCGATGTCGGGCCCGTTTTTGGCCAGGGCGAGAAGCGGGTGATCGGCGAATGGACGGAGGAGCGGACTGCCCACTGCCGCCGTTAATCCGACCTTCAGGCCGTTCCTGAGGAACTCCCGACGATCGATAGTTCTTGTCATGGGAAGGCTCCTTTCCCGCCTCGAGAAAGGCGGCTCAACCTCTTTTCTTGTAGGTGTGTTCGAGGAGGAGCATCTTGTCATCGGGAGAGATCTGGGTGAATTCGATCCCGATCTCGAACATCTCCTCCTCGTACATGGTGCGTGCCCACCGGACCATTCCCATGGCATGGACAACGCGGCGGCGCCGGGAGAGGACGATCTCCATCTTGAGAAGCGTGTCAACAGGCAAGAGCACGTCGGTCAGCAGTCTCACTCCGCCTGGCGACAAGTCCTTGGTCAGGGCGTTGATGATCGTCTTATCGGCCGGCGGCCGACCATTAGTCAGGAGCTCGATGAGGACCTTGTCCTCTTCGTTGATCCGGCTATCCCTGCGTCTTTCTCGAGCCTGCCTGGCTGTTTCCTTTTTTTTGCGCATCTCAACCTCTAGGGACTTTAGTCGGGCGGACTCAACCCCTGACGGAGCTTGCTTCTGGCCTTTCTTACGCAACCTGGACATCGGGAAAGAATATAGCAAGAGGGAGCGGGAATATCAATAGGCTTTTTCGTTCGCCAAGGCCTCGAGCAGGCGCTGGATGGTCAGAGGCGCGCTTCCCTCGAGGTGGTTGTTGACGTTGACATAGGTGAGCACGCGGCGGCGGGCGTTGGCCCGGACGATCCTGGCTGCCGCCCGGATGGATTCTGGTTTCGGGGAGACAAGACGGTCCCAGAACTCCCCGGTCTCTCTTTCGATCTCCTGTCTGTCGCCGCCGTGGAGGCGGATGATCGAAAAGTCGGCCGTCTCAGGCGAGAATCTCTCGAAAACGGTCCCGATCGGAGGCATGTAGTAGCCCTCGAGGTAGACATACCCGCAGCCGGAGTCTTTGAGGAATCGGAAAAACTCTGGAGAGAGATAGTTCGGGTTGCGCGTTTCAAGGGCATAGCGGAACTCCCGGGGCGCCCGTGAAATGAAGGCCTGAAAGCGCTCGAAAAATGCGTCTCGGGAGGGCATTTTGGTCCGGTTGAGGTATTCGAACTGGAACATGATCGGACCGAGCTTCCGGCCCAGTGGCGACAGGCGCTCGAGGAAACTTTCGAGAAGGGCGACGTCCAGGAAATGGAGGTTTGGTGCGCCGGCGGAGGCGGCATATGCGGCCGGCTGCCGGGAATAGAAATGGGTCAGGGTCAGGGAGTTGGGGGCTTTGATGGTGAAGACGAAATCGTCGGGGACGGATTCGGCGTACTGCTTGACGGTCCGGATATCAGGAAGGCGTACGGTCTCAGGGAACAGGCTCCAGAACCACTGGTCCACTTCCACTGAATTCAGATGACCGGCATAGTCCCGGAGGTAGTCCTGGGGGCGATATGTCTTTCCGCTTTCGTAAAGCAGACCTTTCCAGGTGTCGAATTTCCAAGAACAGGTTCCGACGCGGAGGTAGGGGCGATATTCGTCAGGAATGCGGGCGGCGATCATTCGTCAGGCCTGAGGAGAAGCGAACTCGGCGTCACTTGACGGCTCGCTCTATCCTCGCTCTCATGGCGCCTGCATTTAAGCAGATGGCTGCCGCCCTGTCAAACTTGATTAAATTTATAAATTCTATTGATTTTATAGTAATTATATGCTACTATGAAATCGGGTTTCTGCTTGGCTGGCTGGGCGGGAATCCACCATCCCAAACCCCTCCTTTTGCTAATTCCCCGAAAACAGCCAGCACCCCTCTCTCCTCGCCAAAAAAATGCAACCCCCTTGACACTTTCCTAGTTATCCTATATGAATAATAAGATATAAGGTGAAAACCATGGGCATCACATACGAATCAGAAGATCATTACGGCTACGGACCTGGCTTTTCGGACCCTGAGGAAGGACTTTTGTTATTCGAGGAGCGGACCGTTTATGGCGGCTCAGGACGGGGCGCCTCGGTCCCTCCGAGCTCCGGCGGCCACATCCCTATGTCTGCCGGCGGGAACGGTTCCGGCGGGGGGAACGGAAACTCCGATGCGGACCTGGTCAGGGTTTATCTCAAGGATATGGGCCGGGTGATGCTGCTGACGAAAGAAGGAGAGGTCGGTCTCGCCAGGAAAATCGAAAAGGGTAGCCGCAATATTTTCAAGGGGCTTGTCCTGACTCCAGTTTTCTTGCAGTCCATTCAGGACCTGGAAAAGAGAATCCGGAAGTCACCCGGTGCGCTCCGGGAGATCTTCGACCTCACCGAAGAGGAAGTCGAAGGAGGCAATCAGAAGAAGTCTCTGCGTGAAGCTCGAGCCAGGATCAAGGAGATGCGAAGTCTGGCCAAACGGTTGAAGGGTCTGACGCCAAAAAAGAAGACCGTGTTCCGCCGCGGGCGGCTGGTCATCCGAATGTTACGGCTTCTTCCCGGACTGGAGCTCCGGCCGGAAGTCTGGGAAACGCTGGTCGACAATGTCATGGCCGGGTGCCGCGTTGCCATTCGGCGAGCCCCGAAGAGACGGTCGGCCGAGTTCCGGAAGGCCTATGACCTCATGCGGGTGGGGAAAAAGCTCCGCGACGAGTCGAAATCAGAGCTCGTCGCCGCCAACCTGAGGTTGGTCGTCTCCATCGCCAAGCGCTACCAGAATCGGGGCCTCCATTTTCTCGACCTCATCCAGGAAGGGAATATCGGGCTGATGAGGGCCGTGGACAAGTTCAACTACCGGCTCGGCCATAAGTTCTCCACTTATGCGACCTGGTGGATCCGCCAGGCCGTCACCCGGGCAATTGCGGACCAGTCCCGGACCGTCCGCATCCCGGTACATATGACGGAGACGCTGCAGAAGTTGGCCCGGCTGAGCCAATCGTTCATCAAGGAGAAAGGGAGAGAGCCGTCGGTCGAAGAGATTGCCCAGAAGACTGGGCTCTCACCCCAAAAGGTCTCCGAGATCCTCCAGACTACTCAAGAGACTGTCTCCATCGAGACTCCTGTCGGCGACAAAGGCGAGAGTTCCCTGAGTGAGTTTCTCCAGGACAGGGACATCCCCTCCCCTCCCGACACCGTCATCCATTCGAGCCTGAGGCGTCAAATCGAACGGGCCCTTCAAAGCCTGACGGACAGAGAAGCTGAGGTTATCCGT
>Ga0315277_10012253_pt1 | contig 10761 bp, 9 predicted proteins | sample YL17G05_15_MG_FD_203695 | JGI IMG/M metagenome (GOLD analysis project Ga0315277, IMG submission 203695) | Sediment microbial communities from Yellowstone Lake, YNP, Wyoming, USA - YL17G05_15 | ecosystem: Environmental > Aquatic > Freshwater > Lake > Sediment | place: USA: Wyoming | collected... | reverse complement strand
TGCACGGCCTGAAACCTTCGCTCCTTATATCGGATCCGCCTGGAAAAGAAACACCCCCAACCTCCTGGACTGCCCTTTCACACATTGGCCGGTAAACGTTCACCTCCACCACGTCTATTTTTTTCGTTTCTTATCAACACCGTAGCCAAAAGGCTGCCGGAATCGCGGTTCATAGGGTTTATAAACTGTGATCGGGGGGACACACCAGTCCCCGTTCATATGCGAACTCCCACTCGACAAGCCGCAGCCCGGGCTAACGGAGCCCTCGCCCCTGACCCAGGAACCAGGGAAGGCAAGCGCCGCTGCACCATGAATGCGATCTCCCTAAACCTGCTCGCCAACGCCACCGTCCTCAAGAACGAGTCGCGGAAAGGCTTCGGGGAACTGGTCCGCCAGCAAGTGCTGTGCATCGCCCCGCACGACACCGTAGAGCAGGCTGCGGTCGGGGAAATCAGCTCCGCCACCTGGCGCCTCCACCGCCTCCGGGCCATCGAGCGCAAAGCCATCGACCTCGAACTCGCCAACCAGTCTGCCCTCGACGACCTCGAACGCCTGCTCCATGCCTGCGGCGCCCTGGCCGGCAAGAATCCTAACCTCCACCTCCTTCTCCAGCGTTACGGAACCCGCCTCCAGGACATCCTTCGGCGGTCCCTCGCCCGCATCCGGCCCCTGCGCCAGATCGGGGAAAAAAAAGATTCGACCAAACCACCCCCGCGGAGCACTCCTCGGGTCAGGTGCCCGCTGGGCCCGCCGCCGGGGCGCAATGTTCTCCGGAGCCTTTATCCATGCGGCTCCGGCCACACATCCCCGTCCCACGGACTTCATCCTCTGAACCCCAAAAAGCACCGCCTCCGCCATCCCACGGAAACCCGAGAAAAACCCAAGAAAACCCAAGAAAAACCCACGGAAACCCAAGAAAAACCTGCCGAAACCCACGGAAAACCCACCGCCGGGGTCCCTTGCCCCTCCACTCTGGTTCTCTCGCGCTTCCCAGCCAGGTCCGGAGGGCGCGTTATCCAGTCAACGGAGTCCTCGTGGTATCCTCAAAGTGTGGGGATGCTTCGCAAGCTCTTCAGTCTGGTTCTCCCGGTTGCGCTAACGGCCGTTGTGTTGCTCGGCGAGTGCCCGGAGTGCCAGCCGCGCGAAACATCCGATCATTCCTGCTGCGACCCGGCGTCGCAACGTGCTCCGGCCAAGCAGTGTCCGGACCGCAACGAAATCCTGCGCCACTACGACAACCCTGCGTCGGTCACCGCGCCAGTCCTGTTTGTCGCGCTTGCGATGTTGCCCCAACCGGCCGAGGTTGCGCCAGTTCGAACCGTTGTAATGGCAACCGCCGATCTTCCGCGCATCGACGGCCCGCCGGACCTGTTTCTCCGCAATTCAGCCATTCTGATCTAGCCCTCCTTTCCGCTCGCGGTCAAAGAATCGCTGGGCAAGCTAAAGCATGCCCCACGTAGGACATGCTTCAGCTTGTCCTCTTTGAAGCAAGGAGGTCCCCGTGTCTAAGCTCTGGTTCTTGGCTCTCTGCGCGACCGCGGTTCAGGCCCAGTCGCCGTTGAAGCAACTGGTCGAGGAAGCGCTGCGCCGCAACCCGGAAATCCTGGCGGCGCAGAAACGGGTCGAGGCCGCGCGGCAGCGGCCCGATCGCGAAAGCGCTCTGCCCGATCCGATGTTCTCGATGGGTTACACCAGCGCCGGGAAACCCTGGCCGCTGGCTGGGATAGGGCGCGAACCGACGGCCAACGCCGGCGTCATGATCTCGCAGGAGATCCCCGCGCCCGGCATGACGCGGTTGCGCGGCGCCATGGCGCAACGCGAGGCCGACGCCCAATTCCAGGATTACCAGCAGGTGAAACTGAGCGTCGTCGCGCGTCTGAAACAGGCCTGGCACCGCCTGCACCATGCCTACGCGATGGCGGACCTGCTGGAGCGCAACCGCGACCTGCTGCGCAAATTCCTGCGCGTGGCCGAGGCGCGCTACGCCGTCGGCAAGGGCATGCAGCAGGACCTGTTCCGCGCGCAGACGCAACTCTCGGTGCTCGAAACGCGGCTCGAGCGCCTGCGGCAGGAACGCCGCAGCAGGGAAGCGGAAATCAACGAGCTTCTCTTTCGCCCGCTCGATACGCCGGTCCCGCGCCCGCCGGAGCCGGGCATCCTCGAGTTCCGCCTGCCGCTCGAGGACCTGAACGCCGCCGCGCGCGAGAACTCGCCCATGCTGCGGCGCGACGAAAAGATGATCCAGCGCGCCGAACTCGCGGTCAACCTGGCGCGCAAGGATTACTACCCCGACTACACGGTCTCGGGCGGCTACTTCAACATGGGCGGCATGCCGGACATGTACCAGTTCCGCGTCGACGTGAAGCTGCCGCTGTGGTTTGCGCGCAAGCAGCGCGCGGGCGTGGCCGAGCAGTCGCACCTGTTGAGCCAGACGCGGCGCGGATACGAGTCGTCCGAGGCGACCCTTCTGTTCCGCATCAAGGACGACTACCTGATGGCGCAGACCTCCTACCGGCTGCTCAAGATGTACACCGACACCGTTGTCCCGCAGGCCACGCTCGCGCTCGAATCGTCGCTACCCGCTTACGAAACCGGCGGTGTCGATTTCCTCACACTGCTCTCCAACATGATGAATGTCGTCGAGTACGAAGGCAACTACCACGAGGAGTTGCTGAACTTCCACCTGTCGCTGATCCGGCTCGAGGAAATGACCGGACTGGTGTTGATCGAGGAGTAACGGCATGCGCAAATTCATCGGAATTCTGCTGATCGCCGGAGCGGTGGCCAGCGCGTTTTTCCTGGGCCGCAAGTACTCGACGCGCCCGGCAACCACCGAGGGTCGCAAGATCCTCTACTGGTACGACCCGATGCATCCCGCTTACCGCTCCGACAAGCCCGGCATCGCGCCCGACTGCGGCATGCAGTTGGAACCTAGGTACGCCGGCGAGGGGCCTGCCGCGGCGAAACCGCAAGGCAAGGTCCTCTACTATCATGACCCGCAAGACACCACCTACCATTCGGACAAGCCGGGCCTGAACCCTGCGACGGGCCACGATCTGGAGCCGGTTTACGAACAACCCGCGCCCGGCACCGTCGCGGTCTCGCCCGGCGAGCAGCAACTGATCGGCGTGCGCTTCGCCGAAGTCGAGCGCAACGCCGGAGTCCAGACCATTCGCGCCAACGGGAAGATCGCCATCGACGAAACGCGCGTGGCGCGCGTGCAGGCGCGCTCGGAAGGCTGGATCGACAAGGTGATGGTCGACTTCGCCGGCGACCGCGTGACCAAGGGCCAGCCGCTGCTCACCATCTACAGCCCGGAACTGGTCGCGACGCAGCAGGAATACCTGCTCGCGCTGAAGGCCCGCGGCATCCTGCACCATACCGACACCGGTTCGCTGATCGAGGCCTCGCGACGCCGCCTGGAGCACTGGAGCATGACGCCGGAACAGATCGCCGAAGTCGAACGCACCGGGAAACCCAGCCGGAACTTGACGCTCTATTCGCCGGCCTCGGGCTACGTCACCGTGCGGAACGCGTTCCCCAACCAGCACATCACCCCGGAGACGGAACTCTACACCATCGTGGATCTTGACCGCGTCTGGATTCTGGCCGACGTGTTCGAATCCGACGCGCCGCTGGTGCGGCTGGGGCAGGCGGCGCGCGTTTCCCTACCCTACCTGGGCGGGCGCACCTTGACCGCGCGCGTCACCTATATCCTGCCCCAGGTGGATCCGCAGACGCGCACGCTCAAAGTGCGTTTGGAGGCCGACAACCCGGCCACGCTGCTCAAACCCGAGATGTTCGTGGACGTCGAGTTCCAGGCGTCGCTCGGCGCATCGCTCAGCGTGCCCGCCGAGGCGGTGCTCGACGCCGGACTCACCAAGACGGTCTTCGTCGACAAGGGCAACGGGTCGTTCGAGCCGCGCCAGGTGCGGACCGGCCGCCGCTTCGCCGACCGCGTCGAGATTCTCTCGGGGCTCCGCCAGGGCGAGCGCGTGGCGGCGTCCGGAGCTTTCCTGCTCGATTCCGAGAGCCAGATGAAGGCCCCCGCCGGGGAGCACCAACATGATTGACCGGATCATCGAGTTCTCGGCGCGCAACAAGCTGGTGGTGTTCGTGCTCACCGGCGTGGCCGTGGCGGCGGGGATCTGGTCGATGCGGACGGTTCCGCTCGACGCGATCCCCGATCTGAGCGACACCCAGGTCATCGTCTACTCGCGGTGGGACCAAAGCCCCGACATCATCGAGGACCAGGTGACGTATCCCATCGTCACGGCCATGCGCTCGGCGCCCAAGGTCAGGACCGTCCGCGGTTTCTCGGACTTCGGCTTCTCCTACGTCTACATCATCTTCGAAGAGGGCACGGACATCTACTGGGCGCGCTCGCGCACGCTTGAGTACCTGTCGGGCGTCCTGCCACGCCTCCCGAAGGACGTGAAGACGGAACTCGGGCCCGACGCCACCGGCCTCGGCTGGGTCTTTCAATACGCGCTGATCGACACCACCGGAAAACGGAATCTGGCCGAGTTGCGGTCGCTCCAGGACTGGTACCTGCGCTACTACCTGCAAGCCGTCGCGGGCGTGGCAGAGGTGGCGCCCATCGGCGGCTTCGTGCGCCAGTACCAGGTCAACGTCGATCCGAACCGGCTCCAGGCTTACAACATCCCGATCAACCGCGTGGTGGAGGCGGTGCGCGACGGCAACAGCGACGTCGGAGGACGGCTGGTGGAATTCAGCGGCGCCGAATACATGGTGCGCGGGCGCGGCTACGCGCGCTCGGCGGACGATATCGGCGCGATTGCTCTCGGCGCGAGCGGAAACGGCGTCCCGGTGCGCGTACGCGACGTCGGGACCGTGGCGCTGGGGCCTGACTTACGGCGCGGGGTCGCGGACCTGGACGGAAGAGGCGAGGTGGTCTCCGGTATCGTGGTCATGCGCCAGGGCGAGAACGCGCTGGCGGTGATCGAGCGCGTCAAGGAGAAGATCAAGGAGATCGAGCCGGGGCTTCCGGCGGGCGTCAAGCTGGTCAACGCCTACGATCGCTCGGACTTGATCCTGCGCTCGATCGAGACCTTGAAGTCCACGCTGATCGAGGAGCTGATCATCGTCTCGGCGGTCATCTTCTTGTTCCTGTGGCACGTTCCGAGCGCGCTGATTCCGGCCCTCACCATTCCCATCGCCGTTATCATCGCCTTCATCCCCATGCGCATGATGGGGCTGACCTCGAACATCATGTCGCTCGGCGGCATCGCTATCGCCGTGGGCGCGATGGTCGACGCCGCGATCGTGGTGGTCGAGCAGACCCACAAGAAGCTCGAGGAGTGGGAACGCAATGGGCGGCGGGAGGACTATCACGCCGTCGTGGTCGGCGCCGTCAAGGAGGTGGCCGGCCCCAGTTTCTTCGCGCTGTTGGTGATCGCCGTCTCCTTCCTGCCGGTGCTTACGCTGGAGGCGCAGGAGGGACGGCTGTTCCGCCCGCTGGCTTACACCAAGACCCTGTCGATGATCGTGGCCGCCGTGCTCGCCATCACGCTCGACCCCGCCATGCGCCTGCTGTTCACCCACATGCGGGCCTTCCAGTTCCGCCCGCGGTGGCTGGCGCTCGCGGCCAGCGCCGTGCTGGTCGGCAAGATCCATTCCGAGGAGACCCACCCGGTCAGCCGCATCCTGATCCGGCTCTACGAGCCGGTCTGCCGGTGGACGCTCAATTGGAAGTGGGTGGTCATCTCCGGCGCGGTGGCGCTGGTGGCTGTGACGGTGCCGGTCTACCAGCGGCTCGGCAGCGAGTTCATGCCGCCGCTGGACGAAGGTTCGCTGCTCTACATGCCCTCAACGCTGCCGGGACTGTCAATCGGGGAAGCGCAGAGGCTCTTGCAGATTCAGGATCGCATCATCCGGCGATTCCCCGAAGTCGAGCGCGTGCTTGGCAAGGCGGGGCGCGCCGAGACGTCCACCGATCCGGCGCCGCTGTCTATGTTCGAGACCGTCATCACGCTCAAGCCGCAGTCCGAGTGGCGCAAGCGGGACACCTGGTACACGTCCTGGGCGCCCGGTTGGGCCAGGCCGCTGCTCGGGCGCGTGACGCCCGACCACCTCTCGACCGAGGAACTGGTCGGCGAAATGAACCGGGCGCTGAAGATCCCCGGCGTTTCCAACTCCTGGACCATGCCCATCAAGGGGCGCATCGATATGCTGACCACTGGGGTGCGCACCCCGGTCGGCGTCAAGATCTTCGGCGCCGATATAAATCAGATCGCGCGCGTCGGAGCCGAAATCGAACACGTGCTGCCCGTTGTCCAGGGCACACGCAGCGTTTTCTCCGAGCGCACCGGCGGTGGCTACTTCCTGGACTTCGAGTGGAAGCGCGACGCGCTGGCGCGCTACGGCCTGAGCATTGCCGACGCGCAGATGGTGGTGATGAGCGCCATCGGCGGCGAGAACGTCACCACCACCGTCGAGGGCCGGGAACGCTATCCGGTCAACGTCCGCTACCTGCGCAACTTCCGCAGCGATCCCAACGCGCTCAGCCGGGTTCTGGTGCCTGCCATGGGCGGCATGGCGCGGATTCCCATCGCGCAGCTTGCCGACATCCGCGTTGTCGGCGGGCCTTCCATGTACCGCAATGAAGACGGCCTGCTCAGCGGCTACGTCTTTGTCGATGTCGCCGGCCGCGACGTCGGCGGCTACGTCGAGGAGGCCAAGCGCCTGGTGCGCGAGCGGGTAAAGCTTCCGCCGGGCTATGCCATCTCCTGGAGCGGACAGTACGAAGCGATGGAACGCGTTCGCGAGCGTCTCAAGGTGGTGCTTCCACTTACTGTGTTCCTGATTCTGATGTTGCTGTACATGAACACGAAGTCGGCGGCAAAGACCTTCATCATCGTTCTCGCGGTGCCCTTTTCGGCGGTGGGCGCCATCTGGCTTCTCTACTTGCTCGGCTATAGCATGAGCATCGGCGTGTGGGTCGGGCTCATCGCCCTTCTAGGTGTGGACGCCGGCACCGGGGTCTTCATGCTGCTGTACCTCGACCTGGCCTATGACCGGGCGAAGAGTGAGGGACGGCTTCGCAATCTGCAAGAGCTGAAGGAGGCCATCCTGGACGGCGCGGTGAAGCGCATCCGGCCGAAGTTCATGACCGTGGCGTGCATCCTGATGGGCCTGGTCCCCATCATGTGGTCCGCCGGCGCCGGCTCGGACGTCATGAAGCGCATCGCCGCTCCCATGATCGGTGGCATTGTTACGTCGTTCTTTCTGGAACTGGTGGTTTACCCCGCAATCTACGAGGTGTGGAAATGGAACTTCGAATTGAAAAAGCAGCTTGCGTCTTGATGTTGACCGCGTCGGCGTTCGCCGCCGACCTTCGTTTCGACGTCCGTCACGACCACTGGCGCAAGGGCGGCGATGGCGTGCTGGTTGTCTCCGAACAGGGCGTTTCGTTTGAAGAAGCGAAGAAACCGAAGCACGTCTGGCGGTGGAGCTACCAGGACATCCAGAAACTGGAGATCGCGCCCCAGCGCCTCCGCGTTCTTACCTACCAGGATGTCCGCTGGAAGTTCGGCGCCGATCGCGAGTTCGAGTTCACCGCGACCCGCGGCGACTTTAAGTCCGCTTACCAGTTACTGAAGGACCGTCTCGATCAGCGGCTGGTGGCGGCGCTTTCCGACCCGGACGTCAAGCCCGACTGGGAGATTCCGGCGAAACTCACCGAGCGCTTCGGAGGCGAGAGCGGCGTGCTGAAGTTCGCCGAGGACCGGGTTGTTTTCGAAACCGGCCGCCCCGCCCGCGCGCGCACCTGGCGCTGGCGGGACATCGACAACCTGTCCAGCTCCGGCCCGTTCGAGCTGACGCTGGTGACCTTCGAGCGCGCGCGGACGCACTACGGCAATCGCAAGGGGTTCAACTTTCAATTGAAGCAGCCGCTCGCCGAGGAGCGCTACACCCGGCTCTGGCGGCGGCTCAACGCCGAAAAAGGTTTAAAGCACCTGCAATGAACAACGGCAATTCCGGGGACAGGCTACATAACCTCGAAACTCCGGATCGGCCGGCCGACTCGGAGTTTCGAGGTTATGTAGCCTGTCCCCGGAATTCTGAGATGAATACTTACTTAGGAGCAAAACGATGAACAAACTTGCAGCTTTCGTTCTTTGCGCCGGCATGGCCATGGCCGCTGGCGCCCCGCGCACCTTCACGGGTGTGATCACCGACACGATGTGCGGCGCCGACCACTCGCACATGGGCATCAAGCCCGATTCTAAGTGCGTGCGCGAGTGCGTGCGCTCGGGTTCGAAGTACGCCCTGTGGGACGGCAAGAAGCTTTACACGCTCAGCGACCAGCAGACGCCCGAGAAGTTCGCCGCCGAGAGAGTGAAGGTCACCGGCACGCTGTTTGAGAAGACCGGCATCATCAAAGTCGACAAGATCGAAGCTGCAAAGTAATCAACGTAAGGTGAAATTCACGTCGATGGGAGCGACTACCTCGACCGGCTCGCCGTTGAGGAAGGTCGGCCTGTAGATCCACTGCCGAACCGCTTCGAGCGCCGCCGCTGTCAGCAGCGGGTGCCCGCTGACGACGCGCAGCTCACGAACGCGGCCGTCTTTTCCAAGAATACCCTCCAGTCGCACCGTGCCCTGAACTCGAGCCGCGCGCGCCAGGGGCGGGTAGACCGGCATCGGTTGATGAAGGATCTTGCCCTGTTGGACCAGACCGCCGACCTTGATGCGCGCAGGGAGGGGCGCCGGCGCGGCTTCCCTTACCGCCTGCGCTGGCGGCGGCGCCATTTGGATCGCGCGGGCCAGGGTCTCGGCCAGCAGCGAGTGGAGCACGCCGCCATCGACGCCTCCCGGAACGCCGATGCCGCCTGGCACTCCAAACGTGGAACCTGACGCCGGCGTCGGCGGCGCTTCATCGATGATCGTCGCCGGTTTGTCCGGAAACGCCGCGGGTTCAAACAACCGCCCGGCGAAGATCTGCGTCTGCGCCGCTCTTTCAATGACCGCTTCGACGATGCGAACCGCATTGAAGGGTGGAGGCGAAGGTGGCGGTGGCTCCACCAGATACCCGGTCAGCCGCACCGGCGACAAGCTATCCGGAAAAATCAACGGCAGAAGCACCGCCACCCCGATCGCCATCGTCTGGCCGGCGAGCGAGGCAAGCATAGCCCAACCACGATGGGACCGTTCCATTTCGACTGCAAGTGTTCGCTCGAACATGGCCGCCTCCAATCTGCTGCTTTTCTCAGCCTCCACTTACTTAGACACTTCGGCGAGAAGTTTGTTCCCCGGCCTCCGGGCGCGTCGCCGCCGCGGAGATCTTGCTCCTGCGTGAAAAATCGCGCTCCCCGCTGCGTACCTGCGATCAGGTGAAAAGGAGCACCTGACAATGCAAATCGGTCATCGCGACACACTGAGGATATTTCTGGCGGGCGCGTTCGTGGCGGCCCTGATTCCGGGCGCAATGCCCGCGCGCGCGCAGGGCTTTTGCAGGCCGTCGGTCCGGCCCGCCAACCCCACGCCGGTCCGCGCCCGGAGCTGCCTGATGCGGGCTCTGCGCGAGTTCGGGTTGAACGGGGAATCGGTCAGCACGCTGGTGCTGGAAAAAGGGAAGAGCTACTGGTTTGCCGCCAGCGGCTGCCCGAAGATGGGCAATATCGGCCTGTACATCCTCGACACTGAGGGTGCGGTAGTGAAGCAGGCGTCCAGTTACAGCCCGTCGTTCTGCTTCACGCCGCAGTCCGCCGGCAAGTACACCGTCAAGGTGAAAGCCCTTTCGTTGATGCACGCCTATCGCAGCGGCACGATCGACGCCTGCTTCTCCGAGTCGGGCTGCCGGTAACAGGTGGGGCGGGGTCCAACCGGCGCGGTCCTGTTTAGGCGATAATGGGCAGTTCTCGCGGGGGGTGCGCCCCCCGCGACCTGTTTCGCCGGAGGATCCTAATGACAACCAAATCTCGTCGCGGCCTCTTACGGTTGGCCGCCGCCACGCCCGCCTTGGGCTTCCAAGTTTTGCGCGCCGCCGGCAAGGCCACCGACGTGCGCATCGTCGAGATCCGGCTTTCTTATGAAGACTACCTCTACCGGACGCCTATCAAGTTCGGCGGCACGGTGCTCGACCGCGTCACGCTGTTGAACGTAAACTCGGTGGTCGAAACCGCGGGCGGCAAGCGCGCCAAGGGGTTCGGTTCGATGCCGCTGGGAAATGTCTGGGCCTATCCGTCGAAGACCATGAAATACGACGAGACCCTGGGCGCGATGAAGGCTCTGGCCGAACGAATCGCGAAGATCACCGGCGCGCACAAGGGATCCGGCCACCCCGTGGATCTCAACGTTGCGCTCGAACCGCAGTATCTGAAGGCCGCCGACGAGGTCAGCCGGGCGCGCAAACTCGCGCAGCCCATTCCCAAGCTGGCCACACTGGTGACGGCCAGCCCGTTCGACGCCGCCGTGCACGACGCTTTCGGCAAGCTGCACGGCGTGAGCGCGTATCACACCTACGGCCCCGAGTTCATGACCTACGATCTGGCGCACTATCTGACGCCGGAGTTCAAAGGCGAGTACCTGTCGAAGTACGTCAACCCCGAACCCAAACCCAGCATGCCGCTCTGCCACTTAGTGGGGGCGGTCGACCCGATCTTCGACGCCGACATACAAAAGCGCGTTGGCGACGGCCTGCCCGAGACGCTGCCCGAGTGGATCACTTACAGCGGCCTGACGCACATCAAGATCAAGCTGAACGGCGAGGACCCGAAATGGGACCTAGAACGCGTG
>Ga0315277_10012252_pt1 | contig 10761 bp, 6 predicted proteins | sample YL17G05_15_MG_FD_203695 | JGI IMG/M metagenome (GOLD analysis project Ga0315277, IMG submission 203695) | Sediment microbial communities from Yellowstone Lake, YNP, Wyoming, USA - YL17G05_15 | ecosystem: Environmental > Aquatic > Freshwater > Lake > Sediment | place: USA: Wyoming | collected... | reverse complement strand
TCCGGGTGCCGCTGCCTTCCGTCAGGGATACGAGTCCCTGCACGACACACACCTCGCCGCTGTCCAGCTTCGATACCACCGTTCCATTCGGGATGCTATCCCAGACTTCGCATTCTCTCCCTTGCGCACGGACTCCGAGGTATTCAAGTGACACGAGTTTGAAATGCCTGTCCAGGATCCAACCGAGCCGATCATCCGGCAGAACCACCCAGTGCCAAAGATCCCCTCTATTGTCTTGTGCCCACCAAGGGTCAACGGAATCCTGCACGAAGAACACATCCCCGACCGCAGCCGTATCGATCGGAACAGTAGTTCTATCAAAGGTCGGATGAATCAGGCTCTTGGGAGCGATAACCACCCCCACCTGGGTGAATTCGCGGATTGTGGCTGCCTCCACGTCAACGAAACTCAACGCCAGGCCGCCAATGAGGACAAGGATCGCAATCCAGAGCTTGGCACTTGTGCTCGTGCAGCCCATCGCAGCCAGCTACTTAGAGCGTCTCAAACGGCGTCCTGATCTTCCCGCCCTGACGGATCAAGAGCGCGGTCCGTTCGATGACGATCTCGGCCAGATCCTCAGGCGTGAACCCAAACAACAGCGTTGTCCAGTCGGCGGGACGCAGATTCCCCTCGCCGCCGACACGAATATCGAGATGCCACTGTGTTCCCGCAGCGGTCGGCTCGACGGAAGTGTTCAGGAGGTTCTTGCGCGGGTCGAGCGGCTTGCGGTCGGCACGGTCGGGACGCTGCCAGCGGATCTCCTTCTGGGTACCAAACCGCTCCAAACGTTCCTGCGCTTCAGGGAGTGTCAACGGAATGATCGCCCGAAAGACGGCATCATTGATGATGTCGGTCAGCGCCGGGACACCATTGGGCATCCCGCCTGCCTCGATGAGCGTAACCCCCTCGGGCAGCGCCCGCGCCAGACGTTCGGCGAATTCCGATTCGTAGTCATCCTCCAGAATCAAGTCAAAGTACTCGGCTGAGGAGATCAATCCGAATGCCAAAGGCGGCCCGAACGAGAGCCTCAAGCGCGGATGAAACCCTTCCGAATAGGCAGCGGGAAGCCCCGCCCGGCGGATTGCTCGTTCGACGGCTCGGACCAGATCCAGATGCGAGTATAAGCGCCACGAGGCATCCCGTCCCCAGCGCACGCGCATGCGTGTGAGCGAGGGCGCCGCCAGACGGCGCGTGAAGGCGTTCTTGCGCCGCCGCCGGCCGAACAGTCCCTCGCCCGGCTCTTCCAACTCCGTCAAATCCGAGAGCTGACCGCCCGGAGACGTCATCATCGGCCCGGCTTCGAGCGATCGTGCAGGCACACGGACGAAGGGAGCAGTCGGCGCCGCGTCCATTCCCGATTCATGACGCACCCACGTGTACCAATCAAACGCGGGCGCTTCTTCGTCATTGGGATCCGACAACTCCAGCCGCGCCAGCCGTGGCCACAAGTCAAGATCGGAGGCCGCCAGCCAGTTGCGCGCAATCAACTCCTCGACCCGGAAGACCCCCGCCGCCGCCCACTTCGACATGTCCTCTTTGAAGTGGCGGAACTCCCCGCAGAAACGTCGCAGATCATCTTCATTGGGCACAGAGGGGGGATCGTCCCATCGGTCGATCGGCGCCGGCCGGTACTCCAATCGCAGTGGCCGCTTGTCGGAGAATCCTTCGGTCGCAGCATACCAAGTCTCGATAGTCCGCCGTACCGAGGGCAGCATCGCCGACAGTTCAGCGAAACTGGCGAAGGTCATGACTACCGTGAGACCATGCCAACCAGCGTTCAAAGCACGTCGTCCCAAGTCAGTTACTTGCTGAACATCCGAGTGGGCATCGATCAGGAGGCGGAGCACCGGCTTGAGCAGATGCGGCTTGTAGGACTCCCAGTGTGATGCGAACGATTCCGGCGTCAACGCCGGCCAGTGGGCGCGCACGCGCTTCATGTTGTAGCGGCGTCCCATCTCGGTGAGCGCGGTGGCAACCGTGGGCGAATGGTCGAACCCCGACCCGCAAAAGCGCACGCCGTCGATACCGGTCACTCTCAGCCCTTCGAGGGCATCAGCTACAACTGCCGCCGGGAAACGCGGCCGCAGAATCCCCTGTTCATCCGGTGCGGCCAGATCGACAGCGGCGAAATCGTCCCCGATCTCGACTCTTGGCACCCAGCGCGGCGTCCGCGCCCATCCTACCGGCATGAGTGGTCCGGGTTCCCAACGATCGGACCAGAACTCTTCCCACCGACAGGAATCACGACCGTCACAAATGCCCTCGGGGAGACGCGAACCACCCGACAGGAGTTGATCGACACTGCGCGGCAGCCACCCGCCCGCTGCCGGAACCACCCAGTCAACATGACCCAACAGAAAGCGGGGCGCCCAGAGTCCATCAACCACGACCCCAACTCGCGGCCGTGGCGCATCCCCCAGACCCAGTCTGCGCACGATGCCGGGAATACGCGCCGCCCGCAAGGGGTCAGGAGCCCAAAAGATGATCTGATCAGCTTCCCGGAGATCAGAATGCCCGTCGATAGTAAACGGCGGCAGGCCGCGACAAGTCATTTGCTCCCACACGTCCGCGGCATACTCAACAGCACGGAGGCAACGGACATCAGGGCGACGGGCGAGCTGGAAGTACCCTCGCCGCCACCCCGCGTCGGCCATGGCGAGTTCGTAGCGATCGGGGTAGTACCACACGACCGCAGGCCCCGCAGACTCCGGCCGCACAGCGTCCACGCCGATCTCGCCGCCGAGATAACGGCCCGGCTTGAGAACGTGATAGAAGAACGCAGGACCAAACATCACGCGCGCATCACTTGGGGTCGGGAGATCTCAGGCGTGGTGATCAAGGACAAACGAGGGAAGAGTCACTGTTGGCGCCACTTTGGCGTCTCACGCGGCCGGCATCCCCCGCGCAACCGCCGCCCCTACGGTGAGGGAGCCGCAACAACCGGTCAGGATTCGTAGACCGCCTTCTGGTTGCACTTGCACACCACCACGATGCGCGTGCGGAACTTCCACGCACCGCTCTTGGGATCCTGTTCGGGCTGCACGGTCTTGACCGGCTGGCTCGCCCCGCCGCAAACGGGACAGAGTATCTTGCCTTTTTCCTTCTTGAGCTTATCCTGGAATGTCTGCTTCTTAGCCATTTGTGCTCTCCTCTACAGCTTTCTAATATACCCCACTGTGATCATGCCGCCAATCCTTTTTCCCGTGTTGGTAGGAGCCGATGAGCCCGGTGCACTTGTGTGGGCGACAATCGCCATCTCCCCGCCCACAACTCCTCTTGCCGGAGCGGTGCGGAGCCTCCGGGAATAAGTCCAGTCTCGGCAGGTAATCGCCTTTGCAGTCCTCGTGGCACGCTTCACGCGATTCCGTTTGATATAGCGACGGGGCCGGGTTGACTGTCGACAGCATCGAATAGCGCGGGAGGACCAATGCTGCGATCGTTGTCCAGATGGACTATTGGGGCTTCACTCCTGGCCGGGGGGCTGATGTTGGCCTGCTCGGACAAGGGGACGGACCCCAAGCCGTTGAAATACAACGTCTACGTCGGCTGCGACGAACGGGGCGTCATCTATGTCCTGGACGCCGACAGTCTGACGGTCACCGACTCACTGGTCGGGATCGGACCCACACGTTCCATGGCACTGTCTCCGGAGGGCCGGTGGCTGTACGTCCAGTGCCAGAAGGACGAAGGCGGGGTCGGCCCCTTCCTCAAGATCGATTTGCGGACTAAGCAGGAGGTGGCCAGGGTTGAGGAGGGGTTGGGCAACCTGCTGCTGTTGAAAGGCGGGACGCTGCTGCTGGCGGGTCTGAACAGACTCTACTTCGCCGATCCGGTGACGCTGGCGGAGGTTGCGCCCTTACCCGACACGCTGCGGCCGTGGCGCGTTGCCAAGCCGGGGACGAAACTGCCGGTCGAGGTGATCTATCGCAATCGGTTTCGTCTCTACGATGTGGACACGGGGGAACTAACCGGTGAGTATGTCCCTCATCTGCTGACCGGCGAGACGCTCCAGATCTCGTCGACGTATACCATCCTGCACCAGGATGAGCGGCGCCTGCTACTGATCAATGAGTCGTTCCAGTACGCGCTGGCCTGGTTTCTCGTCGGGGACATGGAGACCGGGGAGACATTGCTGCAGTATCCGTTGGCGTTTGCGCACGGGTCGATTGCGATCAGCAGCGATGGGGCTTATGCGATCGTGACTGACCTCGGCAGTTGGAGTCTGGAGAGTCCCCCGATCACTGCCGACGTGTTCGATCTGCGGACCAAGCAGCACTTGCGGCGATTCCGGGGGCGATTCGGCGGGACCGGCGGGGACGGCTTGAAGGCGGCGACGCGCGCGCTGTTTGTGCCAGAGGAACGGCGAGCCATTCTTGCTCCCTGGTCGATGCTACAGACCTACGGGCCATTGCAAGTGCTGGATGTTGAGGGACTGACCTTGGAGCAGACTTTGTGGTCACCGTTCGATTCGGTGGGCATTGGCGGTCTGGCGGTCGGACCGAGACCTTGATCCTGCCCCCCGCACTACGTAGGTCAGGAGCCCTGTGCTCCTGACAGGCGTGACTATCAGGGAATATTGACGCCGCGTGCGGGTAATACCTCCGCAGCCCTTGTGTTACGAATCGCAAGATTCTGCTTGACAAAATGGGCTGGCGGGTATTGACTTGCAACAGAATTGAATAGCTGCGGGAGGACCAATGCCGCGATCGTTGTCCAGATGGATTATTGGTGCTTCACTTCTGGCCGGGGGGCTGGCATTGGCCTGCGCCACCGAGCGGGGGCTGGAGCCGACACCTGGGGAATACTGGCTCTATGCCGCCGTCCCGGGAGACCCGGAGGGTTGGATTGCCGTTATCGACTGTGCCACCGATTCCATCGTCGACACGCTCCGATACGGGTTCCAGCGCGGTGGTGTGGGGGTGGTTGCTTCCCCAGATGGGCGATATCTGGCGGTCACGGGATCGGGGCGTCCGCCGCTGATCTGGGATGTAGCCAGACGTATGCCAATCGGGTACTTCTCGGCGCCGACGCTTCCACCCACCTTTCTTCCGGACGCGCACCTTGTGATCGGGACACCTTATGAGAGCACGCTAGTGTTCTCGCTCCCTTCCGTGACTCCGATGGGCGCCTGGCCGGTCGAGTTATACAATGCTCAGAAGGTTCCCGGGAGGTCATGGGTGATGGGCACCGACCACCGCGGGTATCCTCCCCCTGGCGACGACTGGTCGAAGCTGGCCATATACGACTATGCGAAGGGCAGGGAGATTGACTCGGTCATTATCAGTCCGGACGAACAGGGAGTGGGCTTTCAGATCCTTACCTTCTGCCTCTCCCCCGACGGGCGGCGGCTCTACGCCCTCGGCGGGGGCGCGGGAGGCGGGCCGTCGCTTGTCGGATATGACCTCGACCGTCGACAGTTTCTCTTCCGACAGCCGGTGTATTCCGCGGGGAACTGTCGGGTCACACCGGATGGTCGGGAAGTGTGGATCACGGATCCAGGTTCGAACCTCGCGTCCCCGATCTTTCCAGGACTCATCGTGATATTCGATGCGATGGCCGGGACAGTCTTAGACACGATCACAACCACGGGATATCCGCCGCGTCCGACTCAGCCGCTCTTTGTCCTGGACATTCGCTTTACTCCCACCGGGGAGAAGGCGTACGTCAACTGCAGGAAATGGGGAACTCCGATTCTGGTGATCGACACGCGAACTCGACAGATCACGAAGCTCATTTTCGGCGACTCCCGCAACATGGCGGGCTGGATCGACGTTGCACCTGTACCTTAGCTTTGGAGGACAGACTCATGTGGAAAAGAGTGCTGCATTCTCCCCGGTGGCCGTACGTTGCGGTTCCAATATGGGCCATCAGCCAATACCTCTGGGGCTATGAGGTCTCATCGGCCCAGGCCTCACCTGGTCGTGCGGTTGCCGATTCGGTCATCGCGATCCAGTTTGCAGACGGCGTTTCGCCCGGCTACCCCTCCCAATTTGCCGCCTCTCGCCCGGAGCTGCGCGATGACTACGTCCCGTGGTATCTCGGCCGGGGGTTCTATGTCTTTGCTGTTGAGCCGGGAAACGTCGTGGACACGGCTGCCTGCAACTTGCGTCGTGCGGCGGACGTGGCGTTGGTGAACCCCATCCTCAACACGCGTTCCGGTGGAAACGTGTACATGACCGACCTTGTGATTGTTCGGCTCAAGAGCACGGCGCCTGCCCAGTTCTTTGATTCACTGAACACTGTCCTGGCCCGGACCGTGAACCCGCCCGACCCGAGGTGGCCGCGGGACTATTACATTCGCGTCAATCCCTCCGTAATGGGCTCCGCCATGGACGTTGCGCGGAGGTACATGGCCAGCGGGCTGTGCGAATTCGCGCAGCCGGACTTTGTCTGGCGCCCTGTTCTATGTGACGCCCCTCCGAAGGGCGACTACACCGCACATCAGTGGAATCTGCACAACACGGGGCAAGGAGGGGGAACGCCGGACGCAGACATCGATGCGGATCTCGCCTGGAGCATCACCCGGGGCGATACCGCCGTCAGAGTAGCGGTCCTCGATGTCGGCTTTGACTCTCACCACCTTGACTGGGTTTGGCACGTCGACCACGAAGACATGGACTCGCAGAGTCACATCTTCGGTTGGGATCGCGTCGGCACGAACTGGTGGAACCCCGACACGCTGAGTTCCCCAATGCCACTGTGTAATTTCGAGCCGCATGCCATGTGTGCCCACGGAAACTCGGTCTTGGGAATGATGGCTGGGGCACACGGAAACGGAGGAATTGACGGTGTGGCGCCCCGCTGCACGTATCTGTGTGTCAAAGCCTTCGATGATAACCCGTGGGGAGGGGTGTCAGATTCAGTCATGGCGGGCGTGTTACGCTGGACGTGGCTTACCCTTCATCCGGACATTATATGCAACTCGTGGCACAAGGGTGGCATCTGGGAGGGACAATGGCAGGATTCGATGGTCTTCATTGATTCAGCCCTGGCCGAGATACGGCAGGACGGTGTCGCCATATTCTTCGCGGCTGGCAACGAATGCTACCCCGACACGTGCTTCATACCAGACCCGGCCGGCCAGCCGAGCGTATTCGCGATCGGAGCGACTGACCAGAGAGATTCTGTCTGGAGCTATAGCGGAAAGGGTCCGGCACTCGACTTCGTTGCCCCTTCAGGCGAAGTCGATCTCGACGGGAACATCTGGACGTGGGATCTGATGGGCTTCTACGGCTTTGTAACACAAAGCATCCCCGCCTCTTGGTGCGAATTTGACAGCAACTATATCTGCAGGGGCGGGGGTACCTCTCTTGCGGCCCCGGAGGCAGCTGCCGCTGCCGCCCTCATTCTCTCACGTCGGCGCGATTTCAGGAATTCGCCTGATCCCGCCGGAATTCTCTTCGACGTCCTCCGCAACTCCGCCGAGGACAAAGGGCCGCCAGGATATGACACGTCGTACGGCTGGGGCCGCATCAACGCCTACCGTGCCCTTCTGTCGGTCATCCACGGGGATACAGACAAGGATGGTGACTACGACATCGTTGACGTCACGAACGTCGTCAATGTCGCCTTTCGCGGCTTCCTTAAGCCGAGTTGGTATCCCGGGGTCATCGACCTGGACTGCAGCGGACTCTGCGATATAAACGATGTGGTCAGGACGGTGAGCATCGTCTTTCGCGGCGCCAACCCTCCCCCGCCCTGTTATCGCTGGTTGCCGTCTGCGCCGCACTGATCAATGCTGACCGTAACATAGGGATGCAGTTGATATTAGGAGGAATAGATGATGCTTAGTCGAATGCTTATGAGGACTGTGCTTCTGGGATTGCTGCCGGCTACCGCCTGGGCGGCGAATTCCGTCGTCGTCCAGTCGAAAGCGGTGCCGCGGGGCGCACACGGTGTCACGGTCGGCATCTACGTCGCCAACGAGATCCCCGTGCAGGGGTTCGTTCTGCCAATGGAGGTCCGGTCGGTCACGCCCGGCGCTTATATCGCCGACACGTTCTCTCTGGAGACGGAGAATCGATTGGACTCGTTCCTGATCGGCATGGCAGTCATCGGCTACCTGCCGTCCCCCGACAACACTCTGCCGTGGAAATGTCAGGGGCGGGGGTACGGCACACGCGGGCCGATTGACTTCATCAGCCCTGATGGCGTGCTGTATGGTGCCGTGCGCACGTCGGATTCGTGCCTGCCCATCGGGAATGACGGCGCCCCGCCCGGCGGATCGCCGTCGCTGAAGATGACCTTCAATGTGACCGGCGTCGACGGCACCTTTGAGATCGATACGACCTGCATCACCTGGAACAATCACATCCTATTCGTTGATTGCACCGATCTGCAGACGACGACCACGGTTATGCCCTCGTTCACCAAAGGCGTGATCACGATCGGCTGCGCCTGCGACTGCCACGGCGACCCGGTGTGCGACCATATCCACAACATCATGGACTTGAACAAGACCATCGGCGTTGCCTTCCGTGGGGCCCCGCCGGTGATTGATCCGAATCCGCTGTGCCCTTACACGGACACCGACGTCAACTGCGATGGCGTAACGACGGTGATCGACGTCGGCAAGATGCGCAATGTCGTCTTCATGGGCGCGAACCCCAACACGGAGTTCTGTAACCCCTGCCCATAGGACGGACAACCAGGACAGACAAGAACGCCTGTCCTCCTGATACCTCTTTCAAGTAGGCCTGTCAGGCGTTATGCGAAGAAGTCCCCGCCCGTGCGCCGCGGGCGGGGTGCTCTGTTAATATCGCGCGATATTGATTGCCCTACTTCACCAGCACCATCTTCCGCACCTGCCGGAAGCCGGGGGTGGCCAGCCGATAGAAATAGATCCCCGAGGCCACCGTTCTGCCGCCATCGTCCCGCCCATCCCAAATCCTCTGATAGCGGCCGGGGTCCTGCTCGCCGGTGACCAGCACCGCGACGCACCGCCCCAGAATGTCAAAGACCTCAAGACGAACCTCGGTGTTGCACGGCAGGGCGTAGGTGATCACCGTCGCCGCGTTGAAGGGATTCGGATAGTTCTGCTCAAGGGCAAAGTCACGCGGAACGCGATCCCTATCGGCCGTCTGAGTCTGCTCGAGGAGCCGTCGCAGGGTCTCCCGTCCCGCCGGTTCGCCCGGACAGTCCCCCAGGGCCGCGATCAGGGCATCGACGATCCCCGCCGACCAGACCTTCGCCTCCGCCAGCCACGACTCGACCTGAATCTTGGACAGTGCGGTGTCGCGAGCAAAGAACTCCGCGATCGGACAGATGTCAGCGGAATCGATGCGGCCGCTGCCGTCGGCATCCGCATGGGTTGCCGCGCGCGGCGTCCAGGAGAAAGCGGGCTGAAGCGCAAACCCACTGTACTGCCGCGGCCGCGCCGCACCGGTCAGCCTCCAGAAGCGCCCCAACGGGAGCAGGTCGGCTTCATCCACTCTCCCGCTGCAATCGGCATCACCAGGATACACACCGGGACCGGTAGTGAAAACCAGATGAAAGTCGTCAGTCGGAGGCCCATCTTCAACGCCATCACGATTGCCGTCGAGACGGTTGCCGTTGGTGTCGGTCACCGCGGCGCGCAACAGGACCGTGATCGTGTCGTCGGGCAAAAACCAATCCTCCGGCAGGAAGTCCAATGTCAGGGACGTGAAGCGCGTCTGCCCCGGCACTAACGTATCGGTGCGGGCGGAGCGGATGAAGAAGATGGTGTCCAGCGGCCCCACCGCCATCGGCCTCGAGAACTCGATGCGCACCATCTCGTCAATAGCCAACTCCGCCTCATCCGCCGGTTGTGTGAAAGCCACCTGCGGCGGCGTCTGCTCACCGATACCGCGACCGGTGACTGTGATCAGTGTATCCGGAGATCCCGGATCATCGGAGCGGACACGAATGTAGCCGGTGAAGATGCCTTTGCGCAGCGGTGCGAATTGCACCGCCCAGGTCAAATGCTGTTGAGGGCCGAGCGTCGCTCCGGCGCCGGTGGGCACGGCGAACGGCGGACCGGAGGGAAGCGGCGCCTGCACGACAATCGTGTACCCTTCCGTGAGCGTGGCGGTGTTGGCGACGACAAGATTCTTCGAGATGGGGAACCCCACCGGCGTGGAGTCCAGCGAAAGCGGCGCCGGCTCGATCCGCAGCAGCGGCCGCCCGAAGAAGCGCAGCCCCCGCGTGGCCGTCTTGCTGATCGGGATCCGCAGATCGTCTGTGCGGCCGGAATCCGTCGCCTCAAATTCAATGACATAATCGCGCGTGGCCAGATCGCGTGCCGGGATCGCCTTCATGACCGCGGCGAAGGGAGGCACGCCGGACGACGGCGAGAACGCAAAACGCATCGCCCCGCGCCGCGGGGACGCCGTCAAACGACCAGACAAGCTCACGGCGTGGTCATAGGGGATGACCAGCGTATCGACCCGCACAGAGTAAAGAACCGTGTCCCCCATTGTTCCCAGGGAATCCAGAATCGCCGCAGCGAACCCACCGACGACGATTCTCTTGAGCGCTGTTGTGTCGGCGCCACACGGATTCTGCGCGATCAGACCTGCGCTGAACACCCCGGGCACGTAGTCGTGCGTGGGGTTCTGCTGAGTTGAGGTTCCATTATCACCGAAGCTCCATGCCCAAGTGGTCGGCAGGTTAGTTGAAGAATCAGTGAAGGCTACTATCAATGGCTCATATCCACTGTCCGGAAGAACCGTGAAGACGGCCTCCGGCCTGGCACCTACGGTGATCGAGTCCGACAGCGGCACCGTGTCGGTCCCGCAGATG
>Ga0315277_10012251_pt1 | contig 10761 bp, 9 predicted proteins | sample YL17G05_15_MG_FD_203695 | JGI IMG/M metagenome (GOLD analysis project Ga0315277, IMG submission 203695) | Sediment microbial communities from Yellowstone Lake, YNP, Wyoming, USA - YL17G05_15 | ecosystem: Environmental > Aquatic > Freshwater > Lake > Sediment | place: USA: Wyoming | collected... | reverse complement strand
AATATCGGATTAGGCATGGGAGGAGGGATAATCTTTTTACCTGAAGCTCTGAAAGGAGAGTCAAAAAGCTTGATTAAGAACATCCCTGCAACCCGGGTAGTCCAGATTCATAACCCGAACGCCACCAACTGGGATTTTGCCAGCGGCTATTATGGAGATTATGTAAATCAGAACTTAGTGGATAAGATGGTGGATAGGGGGGTCTGTGAGCTTACCGGACTTTCGGATGCAGTTTCTGCCTGGCAGAGGATAATGAACTCTTATAACTCCGGGGATAAAATCGCAATCCGGGTCAATTTCAACAACTGCGATACCTACGATCCATCTAATAATATGATCGATTCGATTATCGAGCCGATAAATTCCATTATCTCCGGGCTGGTCAGGATAGGTGTTCCAGCAGCAGACATCTGGGTTTACGATGCCTCCCGAACTTTACCTAGTAGATTCACCTCAGGCTGTCTTTACTCCGATGCTCGCCACAGTCCATAACCGCTATTACATCTTCGAGAAGTGGACCAGAAGGCTTTCCTATAAGGTTTTGATCAGCCACGTCCAGAAGATCGTGGCAGTCTCCAAAGATATACAGAATCTGCTTAAAGAAGACTTGAAACTGCTCCCTCAAAAAATAAAGCTGATTTATAACGGGATCGATACCAGCAGATTCGAAAAAAAGTTTGACCAGGAGAAGCTCAGAAAAGAGTTAAACCTCTTAAAGGAAGATCTTATACTGGGGAATGTGGGCAACCTGAGAGAAGTCAAAGATCATCATACCCTGATTCTATCTTTTTCCAAGGTCTCTCCTTTTTTTCCTCAGGCTAAGCTCTTGATAATCGGAGAGGGTGAGCTTAAATCCAATATGCTCAAACTAAGGGCTGAACTGGGACTGGAGAATAAGGTCTTGCTCTTGGGACATCGAGATGACATCCCTTCTCTTTTAAACCTTATGAACATCTTCATCTTATCCTCCCGTCTGGAAGGCTGTTCTATCTCGATCTTGGAAGCTATGGCATCAGGCAAACCGGTGATTGCCACCAGGGTGGGCGGAAATCCGGAACTGGTTCTGGAAGGTAAAACTGGCTTTCTCGTCCCTTATGCCGAGCCGGAGAAGCTGGCTGAGACCATAATCCAGCTTTTAAAAGATGAAAAGCAAAGAAAAAAGATGGGTGAGGAAGGCAAAAAAAGAGTTAAGGAGAAATTCTCCAGGGAATCGATGGTAAAAAACTACGAGGAGCTTTATTCCCAGATACTGAGATGATTATTTTTTTCATCGTTTTACTTCTTCTGCTGTTTTATACCTATTCGGGATATTTTCTTCTCCTGAAAATCATTTCTTTTTTCAGATCCAACCCAGTTCAAAAAGGGGAATATCTTCCTCAAGCAACCCTTCTTATCCCGGTATATAACGGCGAGAAGGTGATCAGAGGTAAGCTGGAAAATTGCCTCAACCTTGATTATCCTCAGGAAAAATTAAGGATAATAGTCATCTCTGATTCATCCACAGACAGAACTGAAGAGATCGCTCAATCATTCCAGGACCAGGGGGTAAAACTTATCAGACTGGGAAAAAGGGGAGGAAAGACCAGGGCTTTAAATCTGGCCTTGAAAGATGTTCAGACTGAACTGGTCTTTTTCACAGATGCCTCTACCTTTTTGAGCGAAAACTCTTTGAGAAACATAGCCAGAAATTTCGCTGATCTAAATGTTGGATGTGTAGGCGGAGAAGACCGGAGCATCTCTGCTTTTTCAGAAAAGTCTGAATCCGGGGAAGGGCTTTATGTTGGCCTGGAGATGAAATTAAGAAGGCTGGAAAGTCAAAGCGGAAACCTGACCGGTGTGAGCGGGTGTCTTTATGCTATCAGAAGAGAGCTTGTAAACGAGATACCGGACGATCTTATAGACGATTTTTATCTTCCGCTTCAGGTTGTGAAAAAAGGAAAACGGGTAGTCTCTGAGCCTGAGGCAACTGCCTTTGTCACCAAGGTCTCTGATTTCAAAGAAGAGTTCAGAAGAAGGAGGAGAACCACCTTGGGAGGCTTGGAGGTCTTTTTCTCGGAGCTCTCTTTATTGAATCCTTTTAAGTATGGTATCTTCAGCCTGGAGCTTCTGAGCCATAAACTGTTGAGATGGCTTACCCCTTTCTTGCTCTTGCTTTTGTCCCTGACCAATATTTTTCTGCTGCACACTCATCTGATTTTCAGACTAACTTTTCTATTTGAGCTTCTCACCGTTCTGATTGTCCTGATTCACTGGCTTTTTTTGAGTAATAAAAAATCAGCAGGAATTTTTTCTTATTTCGAATCTATATTTTATTTTTATCTGGTAAACTTAGCCCTGCTTTTTGCCTGGGTTAAATTTATCTCAGGAAAAAGAGAAATAATCTGGGAGCCATCCAGGAGGTGAGAATTTTTTAAAAAGTACCGACTCAAGCGATTGATGTGGTGGTCGGGTCCCCTGACCCGACCAGAAGCACGCCAGGTCAGGGGATCTGGCACGTACAGGAATTTTAGTAAAGAGGAGAGTCTTGAACAAAATGCTAATCCTTTTTTATCACGGAATCTTATCTAAGAAAGATGACCTGTCAAAGTACAGCCCAGAAGATAAGGTTTATCTTCTAAAGGAGGAAGAATTCGCAAAACAATTAGAGTATCTTCATTCCAGTGGATGGAGCACCATTTCAGTGAGCCAGTTATTGGAATCGTCTAAGAATAAATCCTCTCTCCCGGAAAAGAGTTTGATAATCTCCTTTGACGATGGAAACCAGACCGATTATACCATAGCCTTTCCCCTGCTTAACAAATTCGACTACAAAGCAATCTTCTTTTTGACCAGCGATTTTATTGAGAAGCCCGGTCATCTGAGTAAATCTCAGATTCTCAGGATGAGCCAGGAAGGAATGAAGTTCGGCTCGCACGGCAAAACTCATAAATTTCTATCAACTCTGGATGAGAATGAATTGAAGCTGGAGCTTCAGGAATCAAAAAAAGTGCTGGAGGAAATCACCGGGAAGAAAATCGATCTTTTGAGTCTGCCTGGTGGTTATTACAGTTCTAAAGTAAAGAGAATGGCGAAGGAGCTTGGCTATAAAGGAATCTGCACCTCTAAATTCGGACTAAACGAAAATAATACCGACCCTTTTGAGCTTAAGAGAATTTCTTTTCGATTTGGTGACTCATTCTCTTATTTTGTCTCCGTAGTGAATCAGCATAAAAAGCTCTATCTGAAAAAAAAGCTAAGGGACAATTTCCTAAGTTTTCTCAAGACTATTTTAGGACCTAATAATTACTTCAAGCTCTGGAATTTCTACCAGAGGGTCTCAACAATAAAAAGTTGAACTTGCCTCTGACTATTTTCTGTCAGGTTGATTTATTTCAAAGATAAGTTTCCAAATTTCTAATAAATGATTGATATTTAAAATCTGTCTAAGTGGTGAACGGGTTTTTGAAAGAATTTAAGGAGGTAATTATCTGATTTCTATGTAGTTAATCTGGGGCACGGTGAAAAAGATTCTTCTTCTCATTTCTACTGCCCTCCTTACTGCTTTTCTAAAAAAGCAATCACTTCTTTAATATCCTGATCTTGATAAAGGATACCGTGGCTGGTCCATGGTAGGTAACCATCCTTCGACACCTCCAACATAGCGCTCCCGGTGGTATTCTTGAGATAAAGTAGGCTGTTCACCTGCACTATATAAAAACCGTTTGAATCGGTGTAACAGGAGTCAGAAGACCAATGATCCACTTCAGAAAAACCGGTCGCCTCCACTCGGGCATCAACTACCGGCCTTTTACTGATAGCATCATAGACATTGCCCCTAATTGTGCCTTCGATCAAGTGCAGCCGGTTATCCGGTTCGACTGATTTCTTGTGGCAGCCATGGCATATCGTTAACGCGAACAATAAAGACAATGCAACAATTTTCTTCATTTTTCATCGCCTCCCTACTGCTTGTCAAGAAAAGGAATAACTTCGATTATATCCTGGTCTTGAAAATAAATGGGGTTACCGGTCCAAATTTTATAGCCGTCCTTATATATCTCCAACCCAGCATGCCCAGTATTATTCTTGATGTAAAGCAAACTTGTTACCTGCACTATATAGAATCCGTTTGAATCGGTCATACAAGAATCAAACGACTGATACTTCGAGTCAGAAAAGCCTAATGCTACCACCTTAGCATTAAAAACCGGATGTTTTGTTGCGCTATCATAGACATTACCTCTGATTATACCATGGACGGCATGTAGTTGCGTGTTGTTGACAGCCTTGTCCGAACAGCTATATAACACTAAGACAGAAAGTAAAATCACCAAATAAAGTTTCTTCATCTTTCACCTCCTTAAAATAGAGAAAGGTTAGGTTTCTGTTGTGCTAGTATACCCCCTTTGGGTCTATTATTTTACTCGTGTTGGTGGATTTATTCCTGGCGGAGGTTAAAAGCGATAGAATAATCAGGATAAAATAAATCTCTTTGAGCAGGCGCATAGTGCCTCTTAACTCACTTAGGTCTTGAAAGATCTGAGTTGTATCCCAATTAAAATAAATTCCTTCCTGTGAATAAGTCAAGGACTTTTTCAATTTTTTGATGTTGTGTCAGGAGCTCCTCTCCTGACACCCACTCTGACCGTCAGGAGTAGCTCCTGACGGAACAGAAAAAGAGTCAAGGGATTTTTGAAAAAATCTGAAAATCCTGTTAATTTCCCTTGACAAACCTTCGATAATTTCTATAATAGACAAAGATTATAGGACTTTTATGAGAGGGGTAATAAAGATTTTGAGAAAAAGCTGGATGGGGTGGTTTATTATCTTCTGCTTGGCATTGAGCATTAACGCCTTTGGGCAGTCCGCGAATACGGTTTGTCAGCTTAGCGGCAAAGTCACGTATAAAGGGAATCCGGTACCAGACGCTTGTAGAGTGATAGCTTATATTCAAGGTGTTAAATACGCTGAGACCGAAGTTAAAAACGGTATTTATTCGCTCTCCATTCCGGCTGATGACCCCTCTACCCTTGCAAAAGAGGGATGGGTCGAGGGTGATAATGTATCTCTAAAAGTTGAGGGTTATTCCGGAGCTACATTTTCTAAGGCTGCGCCTGGCAGTTCGAAGGTAGATATAAACTTAACCACCATGGGAGTGCTTAATCTCACCACCTGGGGAAAGATCAAGGCGCTCTTTAAATGAATCTGGCTTGAAACTCTATATCTCTTTCTGCGTAAAAAAAATTTAGGAGGAGAAGATGAAATTGACTACGCGTGAAGATAAAGGGATAGTGATTTTAGAACCCAAAGGAAAGATCATGGGAGGCCCGGATGCAACCCTTTTGCACGACAAGCTGCACGAGCTCATAAGTCAAGGAAAAAAGAAGGTTGTAATCGACCTGGCTAAAGTAGATTGGATGAACAGCACCGGCCTGGGCATATTGATCTCCGGACTGACCACCATGCGGAATAATGGCGGAGAGCTAAAACTTGCTAACGTGACCGAAAAAATCCAGAGCCTCTTAACCATCACCAAGCTCATAACCGTGTTTGAGACCTTTGAATCAGTTGATCAGGCAGTGGGAAGCTTCAATTAAACTCTCTTTTATTTTGGAAAGAACTTAATGCAGATCTAAAGGTAGGTCGATCAACCTACCTTTTTTTATTTAAGAAAATGACTAAGGTAATCCGCAGGAAAAACCAGATAATTATCCCCAGCTCTCAGCTTTATTTAGCTAAAGTGGATGATTTCGTAGAGGGCAAATTAAGAAAATTAAAACTGGACAAAAACCAGCTGGCCGATCTGGCGATTTCAGTGACCGAGGCTGTTAATAATGCGATTGTACACGGAAATAAAAAAGACCCTGAAAAAAAAGTAACCCTCCGGCTCATTTGTGACAAATCCTGTATCTGTATAGAGGTCGAGGACGAAGGGAAAGGGTTTGACCTTAACTCTCTCCCCTGCCCCATAACTGAAGAAAACCTCCTCAAAGAAGTTGGAAGGGGGATTTTCATCGTCCGGTCTCTGATGGACAAAGTCGATTTTATCTTCAAGCCTGAAGGCGGAACCATAGTTCGTCTCACCAAATATTTGAAGAATAAGGAATAAGATATAAAGTGGGTCTTCTTACTTTAGTAGCTTCAGTCTATCTGGTCTGCGGCATAGTCCTTTTCTTTTTGGGGGTTACTATCCTCTCCGAGGATTACCGGGGCAGGCTAAACCGGATAACCAGCTTGATGCTTTTCTTTGCCGGCTCAGGCCCTATCTTTGCCGCCTTTGGAACCATTCTTAAAGCTGGCGGGCTGGCATCTACCACTTCGGTTTTCTACACCAATATTTTCTTCCTGTGGGAGCTTTTTTTCCCTCAGCTTTTGCTTTTCTCTCTGGTCTTTCCAGCGGAAAATCTTTTTTTGAAAAAACACCCACGGGTCAAGATACTGATTTTCACGCCTCATATCTTTCGCCTCCTCCTGGTTTTATTTCTGTACGAGCCACGCAATCTCATCAATCTCTCCTCCCTGGAAAATGTATCCGGACTGGGAGGTTTTATTCTCCAACCGGTAACTTTCGTTCTCAAATTCCTTTCTCTTTCGGTGGAGGTAATCTACAGGTTTCATCTACAGTTTTTTTCGATCATAAACTTAACCTATCTTTTCCTGGCGGTTCTCTTCCTTTACCAGGGAACCAGAAAACTGACTCAGAGCCGCTTGAAAACTCAGGCTCAACTGGTTACCTGGGGTATTAGATCTGCTGCTGGACTTTATGCGGTCGCCTTTATCTTGCCTGCCTTGATCAGCTTGAAGATTCCGGACAGCTTAAGATACGCCTTGACCATAGGGGCTCTTTTAGTAGGTGGTGGTTCAATTGCCTGGGCAATCATCCGCCACCGCTTTCTGGATATCAGGACCCTGGTAAGGCAGAGTCTGGTCTATTCCCTGACCTCGGCCCTTCTTTTGGGAATCTATTTTCTTTTGATTGCTCAGTTGAGTAATCTGATGCAGAGCCTTTTGGGCCGCAGGGTCCCCATCTTAGAGATAGGTTACCTGATACTGGCTATATTCCTTTTCCAGCCGATTATGGGCTGGATAGACGAGATGGTGAAAAGATTGCTGCTTAGAGACAGGGCGGACTTTCGAATGATGATGGAGATGTTCAGCCGTAAGATAATCTCCATTTTGAATCTGGATGAGCTTAACCGCACGATCTTTGACTCCTTGAAAAAGGAGATGTTAGTGGAGGAGGTTTACCTCTGCCTGTGCGATACGAAAAATAAAAGATTTTCACTTTTATCCGAGCATAAAGACCTTTTCTTTCCCGAAGATGACCGTCTGATAGAACAGCTCAAATCCAGGGACCGTCCCTTTTTCTTGGATGAACTGGAGCCTGGGACAGAGACTCCTCTTTTTAAAACCCTGACTGGGTCAGACGTCTTTTTGATTGTCCCGGTTTATAGCTCTGAGGAGTTCATCGGCTTTTTCGGTTTGACCAAAAAAATCATCGGTTTGAAATATACCTATGAGGATCTTACCCTTTTAAAGGTTCTGGCTAACCAGTACGTGATCGCCTATAGAAACGCCCGTCTCTATCAGGAGTCTCTGGAAAAACAGAGGATTGAGGAGGAGCTTCTAGTAGCCAAGAAGATCCAGCTTGGGCTTTTGCCTAAAGCCTTCCCCAGGGGAAAGGCTTTTGAGCTTTCTGCTTATACCCAGCCTGCGTTCCAGGTCGGTGGCGATTACTACGATTTCCTGGAAAGATCAGATGGCTCCTTAGGGGTTGCCATAGCTGATGCCTCGGGCAAAGGTGTGCCTGCCGCCTTGATGGTCTCGCTTTTACACGCCTCCTTAAGGGCGATGATGAAAAACAAATTCGAGCCTTCTGAAACTATGTCCAACATAAATCAGCTCATCTCCTCTTCGGTCTCTGAGGGCAGGTTCGCCACCATGTTTTACGGCGAGTTCAATCCTTTGACCCGAAAACTTTCCTATTGCAATGCCGGGCACAACTATCCCATAGTCATTCGTAAAGACCAAAAGGTGGAATTTCTCAAAACCGGAGGGCTTATCCTGGGACCCTTTCCTGAGGCAACCTACCAGATGGGGCAGGTCGAATTTGAGCCTGAGGACTTAGTCTTCTTTTATTCGGATGGGCTGACTGAGAACTTCAATGAGAAACAGGAGATGTTCGGAGAAGACCGGCTTTTGGAGCTGCTTTTGGAAAACAGGAAACTTTCCAGCGAAGAGCTGAAGGAACTTATTGTCGCTCAGGTCGAGAACTTCGCGCACGGCATCTCTTTGTATGATGATTTCACGATTGTGATCTTGAAGGTTTTGTAAAATTTTCTTATATTTGAAATATGAACTTAGGAAATTTTATTAAAGAACATCAAGTAGAAATAATACTAATATTCATAACTGCAATATCTGCTGCAATTATTGAAATAATATTAAAACCATTTAGAGCGTTATTTAAGTTGGTTCAGCAAAATATTACAAAGATATTTACTGAGAAAAAATTCGAGCAGAAGTATAGAGATTGGCTGATTGAGAAATATAGATTTTTGCAAGTCAGGGGTATAAAGACTGATGCTCCTGTAGCTATTGAATTGGAGAAAGTTTTTATTCTTTTAAGAATGAAAGGGTCTAAACTCGAATTGGCAATTGATGAATTTATGCCAAAAGTGGAAAACATGGAGTTTGTTGATATCAAATCTAAAGAAATTGGTACCAAAGAAGGCATGATAAAATTAAATAAGGAACAGGAAATTATAGAAAGAGCCATTGATGAATTACAATTTATTAGAAAGATACAGAAAGAAGACGACATCTTAAAAAGAACGGAAATGATGAATTTATTATCGAGAAAAACCTACGATTTGAACGAACTACTTAGCCTACCCAAAAAAAGATCAATAATAATTGGAACTCCTGGAAGTGGAAAAACCACTTTGCTAAGTTATCTTGCTTTCAAATTCGCAAGCAAAAGTAGCAAGAAGTTTTTCGGTATCGAAAATGAAATCCTCCCGATCTTTATCAGCCTGAGAGATACTGCAAAAGAAGGATTTTCTTTAAAAGTAAAGGAGTTCACAGAAAATTATATTAACTATATAGACTGCCCCCACAGACCCCCATTAGATTTTTTTAAGAAAAAATTAGACGAAGGGAAATGCATTATCCTCCTAGATGGTCTGGATGAGGTGGCTACAGTGGAACAGAGAGTTAACGTTGCTAAATGGGTAGACGAACTGGCAACAGCTTATTCTAAAAATATATTTATAACCACCTCCAGGCCCTATGGGTATGAAACTGCTCATCTTTATAATGATTTTCTAGAACTCAATATCCTGGATTTCACCACTCAACAGGTAGAACAGTTCATAAGATATTGGACCAAAGCTGTGGAGATAAAGGTAAGAGGGGATGAAAGTGAGTTCACCCTAGGGGAGGCAAAGAAAAGAGCTGAAGACCTCTTGAAAGCCATAAAAGATAATTCCAAGATTGAGGTTCTGACTGTCAATCCTCTTTTACTCACTATTGTTGCTCTCGTTCATCGATATAGGGCGGCTCTGCCAGAAAGGAGAGTGGAGCTTTATGAGGAGTGTTGTGATGTTCTTCTTGGATACTGGGATACAGTCAAAGGGTTAGCGGGGGAGCTTCAACCACGCCAGAAAAGGGCAATTTTACAGCCCTTAGCTTATTATCTACACTTAAATGGACTCAGAGAGGAAAAAAGAGAGAAGTTTATTGAATTGCTTGAGAATGAATTGCCTAAAATTGCTGTATCTAAAGAAAAGGCCAATGACTTTTTGAATAACGTCAAAGAGAGATGTGGGGTTTTAGTGGAAACCAAAATAGATTACTTTGGTTTTACCCATTTAACTTTTCAGGAGTTTTTGACTGCGAGATATATTTTAGATAACAACTTAGAGGATTTTTTAGTAACTAAAAAGAGAGATAAATACTGGTTAGAGGTTACCCTGCTCTACTGTGGGATGAAAGACGCCACCAGCCTCTTACAGAAAATCTTAAAGGAAAAAGAGGACCTCTTTTATACCAACCTCTTTCTGGCTGGAAGATGTTTGGCTGAAAGTCTATCCGTCTCCCCCGAACTAAGAGCTGAGGTCACCGATAAAATGCTTGAAATTTATCAGAGTAAAAATGAGTTCGAGAGATCTAGAGAAATCGCTCTAGAAATTTTGAGGGAAATCAAGAATCCTCGGATGATCCAGCAATTAATCGAAAAGAGCAACGACAAAGAAACCAACGTTAGGCTGCTCTCGGTTGAAACCTTGGGTGAAGTTCAGGCTACTGAAGCAGTTCAGCCCCTGATTGAGCTACTTAAAGACAAAAATAGTGAAGTGAGAGGGAGTGCTGCAGCTGCTTTAGGAGAAATTCGGGCTGAAGAGGCAGTTCGGCCATTGATTGAATTACTTAAAGACAAAGATGGTGAAGTGAAAAGGAGTGCTGCTTATGCCTTGGGAGAAATCCAGGCTGAAGAGGCAATTCAGCCGGTGATTGAACTACTTAAGGATAAAGAAAATCTTGTTGCACTGTCTGCCGCTTTTTCTATCAATAGAATTCAGGCTGTAGGCGCAGTTGAGCAGTTGATTGAACTGCTCAAAGATAAAGAAAGTCATGTGAGAGAGTTTGCCGCTTTTAGCTTGGGAATAATCCAGGCCAAAGAAGCTATCGCTCCTTTAATTGAACTGCTGAAGGATAAAGATAGTCGTGTACGATTACGTGCCGCTGATGCCTTGGGCGACATTCATGCTAACGAAGCAGTTA
>Ga0315277_10012247_pt1 | contig 10763 bp, 12 predicted proteins | sample YL17G05_15_MG_FD_203695 | JGI IMG/M metagenome (GOLD analysis project Ga0315277, IMG submission 203695) | Sediment microbial communities from Yellowstone Lake, YNP, Wyoming, USA - YL17G05_15 | ecosystem: Environmental > Aquatic > Freshwater > Lake > Sediment | place: USA: Wyoming | collected... | reverse complement strand
GAGGGCAGGGGTGAGGGTGAAATCCCCCTTCATCCCCCTTTGCGAAAGGGGGTTGGGGGACGTGGGCCGGGGGCCTTGGGGGTGTCCCCCAACATGGGGATTGGCGGGGGTTGACCCCCTGTGGTACAATTTGGCAGAATGATTCAGAAGGAGAGCCATGACAGTCAAGATTGTCACCGATAGCACCTGTGATATCCCCCCCCAGTTGCTCAAGGAGCTGGGTATCACCGTCGTGCCCATCTACGTCGTGTTTGGCGAGGAGTCCTACAGGGACGGCATAGATATGGGCGTGGACGAATTCTTTCGCAGACTATCTCTCAATGGCGTTCATCCCACCACCTCCGTGCCCTCGCCCAAGGACTTCGCCGACGTCTACAACCGCCTGGCGAAGGAGACCGACCAGATTGTCTCGATACACCTCACCGCCAGGGAGAGCGGCACCTACAACTGCGCGATGTTGGGCAAGGAGCTCGTGGAGAAGAAGTGCCGCATCGAAGTGCTCGACTCCAAGACCATCTCGATGAGCTTGGGACTGGTCGTCCTTGCCGCAGCCCGGGAGGCGCAGGCTGGAGCCAGTCTCGAGCAGGTCGTGGAAACTGCGCAGCGCATCATCCCGCGCGTCCACCTCATGATCCTGGTGGATACCCTCAAGTACGTGGTCCGCGGCGGCCGTATGGGCAGGGCTCCGGGCCTTATCGGGTCGGTCCTGCGGGTGAGGCCTCTGTTGACCCTCAAGGAAGGTCACCTGTCCCCCGTGGGGGTGGCTCGCACCAAGGCCAAGGCTGTGGAGCGGCTCTATAGCTTTGCCAAGGGCTTCCCAAAGGCGAAGGAAGTCTCGGTGGCCTACACGACGGACCACGAGGAGGCGAGCGCTATGCTCGAGCGGGTCAAGGCCCTTTTCCCCGACGCCGCCAGCTACCTGGCGAGGGTCGGCCCATCGCTGGGCGTCCACGCCGGCCCCGGCGCACTGGGCGTCATCATCAGAGAAGCGTAGAACGGCGCGGCGGCGGTCAGCCTGTCTTTCCGAGCAGGGGCGTTCAATTGAACGCCCCTGCCTTTTTGCCACCAACGGACCCTCGCCGGTCCGAACCCGTAGGGGCGAGTCATGGACTCGCCCTCGCACCCTGACCTGGGCAGACACGTGGTCTGCCCCTACACCCGAGACTTGGCAGGGGGCAGAGCCCCTGCCCTATGGGTGGAGGCTATTGCCTGGGCAGATACATGCGTCTGGCCCCGCCTGCGGATGATGTGCCGAACAACGGGCGAATCCCCCTATGCCCCCTTCTCCGAAGGGGGTGAGGCGACGCCGTAGGGTGGGTGGAGCGAAGCGTAACCCACCACCGACACCCGGCGGGATTCCGACCGAGTAGGGGCGTTCAATTGAACGCCCCTCGCCCATCGATCCTGTAGGGGCGAACCGCCGTGTTCGCCCTCGCCCCTGCCCTATGGTTTCGTGTCGGCCTACGCGGCGGGCAGGTGCGACACGGGCCGGACGCATTTCATGGAGATCGCCTTCGGCTCACACACCATGAAGCAGCACCCGCACCCGTAACAGGCCTCCGGGTCCACCTGTGCCTTCATCTTCTTCGAGCCGGGCGCCTTCACCATGTGGATCGCATCGAAGTTGCAGTTCTCGATGCAGTTCTGGCACCCGTTGCACACGTCCTGGTCGACCTTCGCCTCGTAGCGGCTCTTGTCGTAGTGGTGGCTGAGCGGTACGTTGCACTCCTGCAACGACCGGAACTCCACACAGCAGTCGTTGCAGCAGTTGCACATGATGGTGACTGAAGCCTGGTTGATCGCGGTGTGCACCAGCCCGGCGCGCGACGCCTTTTCGAGAATCTCCAGCGCCTCCTCGTAGCTCACCTTCCGGCCGTGGCCCGTGGCGATGTTGTATTCCGCCGTCCTGTCGAAGTCTATGCACACCTCCACCGGCCGCTCGCAGGCCCTGACCTCGACCCGGCAGGGACAATCCACCACAGACATGAACCTGTCCCTCAGTATCTCCCTCCAGTCCTCCGAGGGCTGGAGCTCGGGGCTGTCCGCGACAGACTGCCACGCGGGGATAATCCTCATCACCGCCGCCGTGGCCGTTTCGTATCCCTTACCGAAGGAGCGGTACCCCTCGTTCAGGTCGTAGTCGCGCCATAGCTGATACAGCTTCTCAGGTTCCGGGAAGAACCTCCAGCCGCTGAGCATCGCGTCATGAAGCTGCATGGTGGACTTGCCGAACCTCCATTCCCGCCGGTCCTGGAAATTGCGGGGGAAAGCGAGCCCCTTGCGGAACAGGTCTTCCAGGTCCTGCCGCACCGTCCTGGCGTCGAGCCCCAGCTTCTCGGCCAACTGCTCCGCCGTGAGCGCTGGGCCGGGAGCTTGGTTCAGCTCTTCCAGAATCCTCGCCTGTCTCGGCGTGGCCCCGTATTCGAAGACCCTTGCTACATACTCGGAACCGGCGTACCCCAACCTGGTCGCCAACCGTCTGTAGATTTCGTCCATTTGTAGAACCTCCCTGGGCACAACGCGTTCACGAAGTCGCTGTGCCTTCAATCGTTATCGCCGTTCCTCAGTGCTGGGGGCTTCGCCCGCAGCCAGCCGCGCCAGTCAACCTGTCGCATTCGCAGGGGCCGGGTTCGGTGGAGAATCCCCCTTGCCCCCTTTGCGAAAGGGGGGATAGGCTTCCCCCGTCTCCGGTCTCCCGTCCCTCTCACATATACCCACGGTGGCAACACTGGTGCAGGGGTGACGGCCCTCCCCCTTCGGAGAAGGGGGATAGAGGGGGATTTGACCCCGCGCGCGGCAATCTCCGAGTCGCATTCGCAGGGGCCGGGTTCGGTGGAGAATCCCCCTTGCCCCCTTTGCGAAAGGGGGGATAGGCTTCCCCCGTCTCCGGTCCCCGGTCTCCGGTCTCCCGTCCCTCTCACACCTCCATCGCCTTCAAATCCGGGGCCACCTTGAGCCTGGGCTCGGTGAGGGCCTGGACCTCCTGCGGCGTCCATCCCTCGAGGACCTCCTTCAGCAGGAGCCCTTTCGGCGTCACGTGTATCACAGCGATATCGGTGACTATGAGGTCCACGCACTCCCTGGCCGTGAGGGGGTAGCTGCACTTCCTGACAATGCGGGGCTTGCCGTCCTTCGTGGTGTGCTCCATCGTGACGATGACCCTCTTCGCGCCGAAGGCCAGGTCCATCGCGCCGCCTATCGTGCCGCCGAAGCGGCCCCCGGTGCTCCAGTTCGCGAGGTCGCCCCTCTCCGACACCTGAAGCCCTCCGAGGACGGTGATCATGCGGCCTCCCCTTATCATGGCGAAGGAGGTGAGCACATCGAACAGTGCCATGCCCGGCGCGGGCACCCAGAACCGCCCGAGCGCGTCGTGGTAGTGGAAGTCCGCCGACTCCCGGTCGGTGGAAGGCACCAGAGGCCCGTAGCCCAGCGCGCCGTTCTCCGTCTGGAAGACGACGCCCTCGCAGGCATAGTCGGCGCAGAGGTTGGGCATGCCGAACCCGAGGTTCACATAATCGCCGGGCTTCATCTCCCCGGCCGCCCTCTTCGTTATGCCGTTCCTGTCCAGACTCGGTTTCTGCTTCATCTCATCAGCCTCCGTTGTTCGACTGCGGCCGCCGCCCCTAGCCCCACATCAGGCTGCCAGCTGGAATTCGATCTTGCGAGCATCGCTCACCCTTGAGGATGCATCCAGGATTTCGAGGGAGACGAGATTCCCGTCGGCATCGTAATCGAGAATCACGCCGGGCTTGTCTTCGTCGCTTTCAGCGATGGGTGTTCGTTCTTTGAGGATGACGCTCAGGGTATCGGTCTTGGCGTCATAGGTCACTTTCATGGCAGTTCACCTACCCCCACATCAGCTTGCGTGCCGGCTCAATCTGGTACAGCTCGTAGATGACCTCTTTCAGCTTGCGGTCCGTTCCCAGCCCGTCCTCGGGTATCTTGACCATGCGGTCCACGAATATCCCCGCCGTGACCACGTTCTCGGCGTCAATCTCGCCGGCCTCTACAATCTCATCGACCTCCGCGATAGTGAACCTGGCGGCCATGGCCATCACGGGCTGGTCTCCCCGGAAGATGCCCTTGTAGACCAGGTTGCCCATTTTGTCCGCCTTGTGTCCCCTGATGAACGCGTAGTCGGGGATTATCGGCTTCTCGAGGATGTACTCCCTGCCGTCGAAGACCCGTTTCTCCTTGCCCTCCTCGACCAGCGTGCCCACGCCGACGGGGTTATAGAAGCCGCCGAAGCGGGCCGCGCCGGCGTAGAGCCTGGAAGAGAGCGTCCCGATCGTAGTCTGCTCGACCTCCATCCCCTTCTCCATGAACTCAGTGAGAAAGGCTGCGCCGCCCAGGTGCCGGATGCCGACCACGGGTGTGATGAGCTTCTTCATCTGGGGAAGGAGCACAGCGGGCATGACGGCCTTGTCCTCGGGGAAGATCATAGGGATGAAGCAGTGCGTGATGACCGTGATGTCCTTTGTCCCCTTCCTCTTGAGGGCCGCGATCAGGTTCTGGGCGGTTGCGGCGATCGCCCAGGAGTCCATGGCGATGGACGCCCCGTCGGGGATATCGGCGACCGCCTCGTCGAAGCTATTGCAGAGCTTGTTCATCCGGGGGACCTCCTTTGCAGCGATTCGTCAATGTAAGCTGGCGGGCGTGGCATGGGGCATGGCTTCGCAAGGTCGGGGGAGTGTGCTTGCGAAGGCTTCGCCTACGCCGTCAGTGGCGGCAGCATATCAGAGCGCGTTGCCGCCTGTCAAGGCTCGGTGGTGTACTGGTGTGGCGTGTCCATCTCCTCTCGAGAGGGGATTTAGGGGTGTGTCGGGCCCCACACGCAAGGTGCGGGCGGGTTTCGAACCCGCCCGCTGTGACGATGAATTGAGGAGCCCGCGTTTACAGCCCGTATTTGGTCAGAAGCGTCAGTAATCCGGGTCTGCGGAGGCCCGTCTGCTTGTCGCTGAGAATCGCCCACACAAATCGATATTGTGTTCCCTGAAGAAGCGCTCTCTTTCGCCGACGTCTTCGAGGGTGTTGAGGTGGAGCAGCACGGCCTCATCCAGCTTCCTCTGCGCTTCTTGTATGGAGCGGCCGAATGTTGCCGTCCCCAACTCCTCGCAGCAAGCAAGCCATTTGCCGCCTTCTTTGCGGAACTTGCAGGTGAAAACGGCATATCCAGCACTTCGCGCAGAAGTCATCCTACCATCACACGTGAGGCAGTGCCTTGCCTCCGCGGCCAAGTATGATGCTACCATCTCTAGCCATGATGATACCTTGTCTTCGAGGCCTAGCGCCACGCATCAGCGCGCGACAGCGCGTCCGCTCCACGCGATTGTTGGCCTATTCGAGTTTCCTGCTAGCTGACCGAACTTCGTACAGGGCCTGATCCTCCTTCACAAGGCTCGATGTTTCCGTAGCAGCCTTTTCGAACAGCAGCTTCGCGGTTGAGAAAAAGTCGGCGGTCTCAGCTTTCAGGTAACGCGCCGCCATTCGGCAGTACTCCGGATCTATTTCAATGCCGATGCTACTCCGGCCCGTCCGCAGAGCTGCAACCATTGTAGTCCCTGAACCACAGAAGGGGTCTAACACGGTGTCATCAGTGAAGGAGAACATACGAACAAGACGTGTGGCAAGTTCCAACGGGAACGGAGCGGGATGGTGCTTAGTAGAGGCACCCGTGATGTTCCATATCTGCTGAAACCAACGGGCGAAGTCATCCCTGCTAATTCGGCTCGCCTCCCGCTGCGCATTCGTTGGCCTCCTGTACCCACCCGGCTTCCGCTGCATCAGTATGAATTCCATATCATTTTTGACGATGGCGTTCGGTTCGTAGGGTTTACCAAGGAACTTGGCCCCGTTCTCCACCTCATAGGAGGCGTTGGCGATCTTGTGCCAGATGATCGGGTTCAGGTTGTCGAAACCGATGCGCCGACATATGACACAGATGTCGGCGTGCAGTGGGAAAACCAGGTGACGCCCGAAATCGCGCCTCGCGACGCAGACATCCCCGACGACACACACCAGACGGCCACCTGGAACGAGGATTCGGTAGACGTGTCGCCAGACTTTCTCCAACTCAAAGAGGAATGCTTCGTAGTCCTGAATATGACCGAGTTGGTCGGGGTTCTCGTTGTACCGCTTGAGATTCCAATAGGGGGGTGAGGTCACGACGAGATGGGCCGAAGCATCACCGAGGAAGGAGAGATCGCGCGAATCACCATTGATCAATCTGTGAACAGTCGTCTCTTCCATATGGTTACACAAACGCCGCCAAATGTGCCACGAGGACTCTGGCGAAGCGTTCAAGGGAGAGATCTTCCGCTGGTGTCGAGAAATGCCCCAGGAGTCCACCGTCAGCTGTCGAGGCAATGAAGGCCGCTGCCGTGTAATGTCGCTCAAGCACGAGCTTGCGACAGAAGAGCTCATAACGGCGCAGATAGGAAGCGCCCACAAATTCCGGGAATACCTTGAAGTGCGGCTCCTGCACCCTGATTGATCGGTTGGATGCCTCGCAATCTTCCAGCATGAAGAAGTAACCCAGAAACGGCTGGGGGCTTTTCAGATAGGCGCGCTCCCTGTAAGCAGTCCACAAATCAAGGGCGCTTCCCATCGCCTCTTCGGTCCGATTGTTGAAGTTGTTGCCGAAAGATGGGCCGACCTGTGACTTCGCCTCGACGGCAACGACAAGCGTATCCTCCCGCACGACAAGGAGGTCCCATTCTTTGGTGGGCCGGAAGAACCCGGGAAGTTCGACCGCCTTCTCCCTAAAGACATACTGCTCGGGAATACCGGAATCCGTGATGAGTTCCGTAAAAAGGTCGATGAAGCCATCCATCTGCGCGCCGCCGGTCACAGCACTGCGCAGTCCTTGGTCAGCTTTCCCGGTTTGCTTCTGCTTGTCCCTCTGGCCCTCCCGTGTCTTCCAGTAACCGGCCACGGCCTGGGCGGAGCGTTGAGTGAGATCCCGCAGTATGCCGTCCTGGTTCATAGCCATGCTGTATCAGATTCCTCTCTCAGCTGGCAGTGGCCAACAACAGTTGGATTGACCCACATAACATATGCGGAAACCTCGTTTTCTGACCGCATAGGATCCCGTCGGATCTCGGGAAAGGTACGCCAAACTCCCGTTATCCCAGCCGCGTTCGGTTCATGAGGCCGTTCATCATGGTGTCTTATGCAGACCGGCACAATATCCTCCTCAGTTGCCTCAAAGCCCGTCAACCGGACCGCGAATGCCCGCCGTCTTGATGGCTAACCCGCAGAGTTCGGGAAAAACGGCGCACTGTCTGTTGGCCCGGTAGTACTTCTGTCTGCCCTCCAGAGTGGAGACCAGGATGCCCATCTTCTCAAGTCGGGCAAGTTCCCGGCTGACGTTGGTGGAATCCTCTCCCAGCAGCGCGGTGAGCTGACGCACGAAATATCGCTGATCGGGATGGGAGAAAAGCCACCCCAGCAGCTTTGCCCGGAGCCTCGAACCGAGAAGGTTTGCCAACATCGCCATACACAATTGCAGTATCGTTCACTGCTATTGTGGTAGATTTTACTGCATGATGGGCCTTTGTCAAGCTGCTGCGGGGGATTGTCGGTCGGCCAAATCCCCCTTGCCCCCTTTGCGAAAGGGGGAATGTGTGTGGGCGACTCCCAGCGCCTCTGCGAGACGAAGCGCCTCGTGCAGGGCGCCAGCGCGGGGCTGACACACCCCTAAGTCCCCTCTCGAGAGGGGACTTGCGGGCGTTCAGTTGAACGCCCCTACTCGGGTGCGAAGGGCCCCACGAATTGACTTTCATCGGGTGTTTCGCTACGCTGAGCCTCAGCTAGGGCGAGTGCCTTGCGCGACGAGGAAGCCGCGGGTTGCTGTCTTACATTTCGCTGTCGACTGCATTATGAGCCACATAAGCGCCGGAGGGAACTGCCCTGGGTGCGGCCAATAGCGTTGGAGGAATGGGAGGGAGGTAGCCATGACCAAACAAGAACTGCTTTCTCGGATTTCCATTGACCCCAGGGTCTGCTTCGGCAAGCCCTGCATACGAGGGCACCGCATCTGGGTGTCCCTGATTCTTGACTTCCTGGCCAGCGGCTGGACTGTCCAGGATGTCCTCAACAACTACCCCGGGCTGGGGGAGGCCGATGTCCTGGCCTGCATCGCCTACGGGGCCGAGATGGCACGAGAGCGGTACATCGATCTACCGGTGAACGCAGGGGAGGTGTGAAGAGGCATGGACTGGAGAGAGCGCATCATTGTTGACCCGAACATCCTGGTTGGCAAGCCGGCGGTGAAGGGAACACGCCTGGCGGTAGAGTTCATCGTGGATCTACTGGCCCAGGGGTGGTCAGAGGAGGAGATCCTTCGCAACTACCCGGGACTGAGCGCGGAGGACATCAAGGCCTGTCTCCGCTACGCCAGCGCCGTTCTGCACGCGGAGAAGGTTTATCCGCTGAAGGTGTAGTGTGGGTCTGCGTATATTAGGGAGCTGCCATGAGCAGCCAGCTTTGCTCCCCGTGCCAGTGGGGAAGTGGATGCGCGCAACTCGCAGCGCCATCGGGGGGACACACCCCTGAATCCCCTCTCGAGAGGGGACAAATACGGGCGTTCAGTTGAACGCCCCTACAAGGGGGATGGCGCCTTGTGGCGGGCGGCGCGCTCCTGGAACCGCTGCCAGCGGGCGTTGACCCAGCCCTGTAGCCAGTTGACCTGCTCCTCGGTGATCTTGCGGAACCTGCCCTGCACCACCAGGTAGTCACGCAGCGGCCTCAGTTTGCCCACTTCGCTCAGCCCGAATAGAAGCGGTGGCGCAGTTCGTGCTCAGGAACGAACGGTGCGGCATGCCGAAGGGGCGTTCATGGTTCGACAGGCTCACCACGAACGGCTGTCTTGCGTCCCATCCCCGGACCGGCGCGAAGACGCTTCAGCTTGACGTGGCTCCCCCTCTGGGAATGGACGCTGAAGCCGAATTCCCCCAGTATCCCGATCACCTTTTCCCCTGAGAGGCGTCTCAGTCTAGGCATGCGCCGGCTCTAGCTCCATCGTGACGAGGATGGTCGGCTCAGGTGTCAGGCCGAGTTCCTCGAGATTCTCGCCTTCAAGATGCAGAGCTACAGCCTCTTGAAGATTGGCCAGGGCTTCGCTCAGTGTCCGGCCCTGGGTCACCACCGCGATGTCAAGACACTCGGCTATGTAGTGGGTTTCGCCTTTCCGGACAAAGGCCCTTACGGTACGTTGCAGGGTCATTGGATCACCTCTACCCTCTCACGCCCCGGCACCCCTCGACGCGGCGCTGACACGTTCAGGAAATCCCCCTTGCCCCCTTTTGCGAAAGGGGGAATGAGGGTGCGCTACTCGCAGGGCCTATGGGCGACACACCCCTGAGTCCCCTCTCAAGAGGGGACTCACAGACACACCCCTAGACCTGCCCTCAAGAGGGGGGCGTTCAGTTGAACGCCCCTACGGGGCGGGCGGCGCCTTGTGGCGGGCGGCGCGCTCCTGGAACCGCTGCCAGCGGGCGTTGACCCAGCCCTGTAGCCAGTTGACCTGCTCCTCGGTGATCTTGCGGAACCTGCCCTGCACCACCAGGTAGTCACGCAGCGGCCTCAGTTTGCCCCTCTGGGCGATGGACTCGCTGGCCCCGGTGAGGCGGAACACACCGTTCTCGATCTCGTACAGCACGTCCCAGCCGGTCTCCACGGCCAGCTCGCCGATGCGGATGGTGTCGCTGAAGGGGAACCGCCACCCCGGCGGGCAGGGCGTGAAGACGTGGATGAACCTGGTTCCGCTAGTGCCCTTCGCTTTCCGCACCTTCTCGTAGAGGTCGAGCGGATAGCAGGCGTTCGCGGCGGCGACGTAGGGGATGCCGTGGGCCTCCATTATCGCCGCCATGTCCTTCTGGTTCTGCTGCTTGCCCAGGATGGGCGTGGTGCCCGAGATCGCGCCCAGCGGCGTGGAGCCGGAACGCTGGTTGCCGGTGTTCATGTAGCCTTCGTTGTCGTAGCAGATGTAGATGAAGTCGGTCTGCCTCTCGGTGGCGCCGCTCAGGGCCTGGATGCCGATGTCGTATGTGCCCCCGTCGCCGGCGATGGCCAGGACGGTCAGGCCCTTTCTCCCTGTGGCTCTCAGCCCGGCGACCAGCCCGGAAGCCGAGGCTCCGGTGGAGGCGAAGGGGGTGTTGACGCAGGGCACGGTCACCGCCGTGACCGGGTACATGCCGTGGAGCACGGTGAGGCAACTGGCGGGCACGGTCACGATGACCTGACCCTCCATGGCCTTCAGGATGTGGCGGTAGGCCAGGGCCAGGGAGCAGCCGGGGCAGGTGCGGTTGCCCGGCAGGAGGTATTCGGCTTCGGTCAGGTTGACGGCGGTGGTCTTCAAGGGCTATTCCCCCTCACTCAATCTCTCCCTCCAGGGGAGAGAGGAGATACTCTTTCAACCCCCTGTGTCCCCCAGTCTTGGGGGACAATTTGAACTCTGGGGGACACCCCCAGACCCCTGGCAAAGGGGCTTTGCCCCTCTGCACTCCCGGGTTCGCGCGGCCACGACCGGGAGATTGCTTCGTCGTCCGCCGCAGGCGGACTCCTCGCAAGGACAGATGTATATCATATCTGGCAGATCCATTCGGGGTAGTCTTCGTTAAGGGCGCCGCCCTTCAGAGAGGCAAGCGATTTCTTCACGGCGTCGGCCAGCTCTCTGGCTTTGACGTCGCGCCCACCCAGCCCGACGACGAAGTCCCGTATCACGGCGTTCACGCCGCTTCCGTAGAGCGCGGCTTTGATCT
>Ga0315277_10012244_pt1 | contig 10764 bp, 8 predicted proteins | sample YL17G05_15_MG_FD_203695 | JGI IMG/M metagenome (GOLD analysis project Ga0315277, IMG submission 203695) | Sediment microbial communities from Yellowstone Lake, YNP, Wyoming, USA - YL17G05_15 | ecosystem: Environmental > Aquatic > Freshwater > Lake > Sediment | place: USA: Wyoming | collected... | reverse complement strand
GGTTGCAGCTACTGTCGGCGACCCCGATGCAAGGATATTAGCTGATGTCTATCATATGTTCAGGGGCGACTCTTCGTTCGACAGCCTGAAAATGATTAACGGATCGCTCATTGAAATCTTTCACTTTAATGATTATGTCACAACCATCCCGCGGGAGAAACAGCATGACTCTGACAGGGTTTACCCGGGCGATGGCGTTGCACCGATGAAACAGATATTGAATGACCTCAGAAATATGGGGGGCACAAAAATATTATCACTCGAACTCTTTAACCCGGAATACTGGAAGCAGGATCCGCTTATTGTAGCTAAAACCGGAATTGAGAAAATGCAAAAACTTGTTAAAATATCAGAATCATGATTAATGCAAACCAGTGAATCTGATGATTTTTTCAATAAAATACTTCAGGCATTGAAGTTATTAATAAAGTTATATGTTTGATTATCAATATTTAATGTTTTTAAATAAACTTTATACAGTAACCTATGGTATCTGAATAATCAAAACTAATAAAATGTCAGGAATAAATTAATCTGTATTAAAATGACTAAGGTTTCAGAATTAGCGAAAATGATCGATCATTCGATTCTTCATCCCACACAGACTGATGAAGACCTGAAAAAACAATGTGAAGTTGCTAAAAAATACAATGTTGCCTCAGTATGCGTTAAACCTTATGCCGTCAGGCAAGCAGTTGAAATACTCAAAGGTGCTGAAGTGATGGTGGGTTGCGTAATTGGTTTTCCCCATGGGAACAGCTCCATAGCTGTGAAAATGTTCGAAACCGAACAAGCCTTCAAGGATGGTGCAACAGAAATTGATATGGTAATCAATATTGGTAAAGCACTGGCTGGTGACTGGAACTATGTGGAGAAGGAAATAAAATCCATAACCGATATAAGCCACCGGAATAATGCAATTGTTAAGGTGATTTTCGAAACCGATTATGTGACCAGAAAAGAGGACAAGATCAGGCTTTGTGAAATCTGCACCCGGGTCAGTGCTGATTTTGTGAAAACTTCCACCGGGTTTGGTTTCGTAAAACAGCCAAACGGTAATTTTAATTACAAAGGGGCCACGGTGGCAGATGTCGAGCTGATGAGGAAACATACGGGACCTAAGGTGCAGATTAAATGCGCCGGTGGCGTGCGCACACTTGATGATCTGCTGAAAATGAAGGCAGCAGGCGCAACCCGTTCCGGAGCAACGGCCACTGAGGCTATTCTCACAGAAGCGCTTAAACGTTTTGGGAACGAATAAGAAAAATTAGAAATTGTAAACCAGAGCCTCAGACTTTAATCCATAACCTGTATCTAATAAATACTTTTTAATGTAAATAACGACCTGTCAAAGCTATCCTTCATTAAACCCTTAATTTGCATTATTTATTAAATTGCAACAATCACTTTATCATCAATAAAAGAACTTAAAATTATTTACAGATGAAAACAATTTCTAGACGACAATTTCTTGGCAAAAGTGCACTTGGGGCAGGAGCTGCATTATTTCTGTCCCGGGAATCGCTGGGATTAACCTCTCAACCATTTGGACTACCTGTCAGTCAACCCATCGGGTTCCAGGTCTGGACGGTCAGAGATGCGCTCATGAAAGATTTTGATGGCACGCTCAGGCAAATGGCTGACCTGGGCTATCAAACCGTTGAGATGTGCTCTCCTCCGGGGTATTACTTTGCTCCACTTATGAAAATGACAGCAAAAGAAATGCGTGCGGCTATTGATACCACTGGTCTTCAGTGTACAAGCTGTCACTACCAATTTAAGGAGCTCCGGGAAAATCTTGATGACAGGATTGCTTTCGCTAAGGAATTAGGACTTGAACAAATGATCCTATCGACTTTTGGAATTAGCCAGAAAGCTCCAATGGCCGATTGGCTGAAGGCAGCCGACGAGCTGAACAAATTAGGAGAACGTACAAAGAAAGAGGGCATACAGCTTGGTTTTCATAATCATGATTTTGAATTTAAGGAAATCGATGGTGTGCTTATCTATGACGCATTAATGGACAGGTTTGATCCGGAACTTATCAAAATGCAATTTCAGGTTGCAGTAATTAGTATCGGCTACAAAGCTGCAACTTATTTTAACAAATATCCGAATCGCTTTATTTCGATGCATCTTGCAGACTGGTCATCTGCCCTGGGCAAGTCTGTACCGGTAGGTCAGGGTGTTGTTGACTGGAAGGAACTCTTCACTGCCGCTAAAACAGGCGGTGTGAAGAATTTCTTCGTCGAAATGGAAAGGGAAACCTTCAAAGACAGTTACACTTTCCTTCACGATCTGAAGATTGAATAAGCAGGCGGCCTGGCAGGTTCTTATCCCCTGCTGTGCGAACCACATGCTCTTTTTTATTCGACCATTCGGCCGGATTTGTGTGCATTGATCAGATGATATATTGCTTCAGATACCGCTTGCTTAAAACAAGGGAATGCTTTCTGTCTGCCAATGAATTTTCAAAAGCTTTATCTTCAACCTCAATACAAGCCGGTCCATTATATCGTATATCGGTTAGAGCTGACACAAATTTTCCCCAATCGATATCTCCCAATCCGGGCAATTTGGGTGAATGGAACTCGAGAGGAGTGGCCATAATACCTGCATCATTCAACTTTTCGCGAAAAACTTTGGCGTCTTTAAGATGGATGTGGAACAGTTTGCTACGGAATTCATAAATAGGCCTGACATAGTCCATTTGCATCCAAAGGAGGTGTGATGGATCATAATTCAGTCCAAAATATTCACTTTTGATTTCATCAAACATTTGTCGCCAGATCGCCGGACTCGAGGCCAGATTGTCGCCTCCGGGCCATTCGTTCATGGTAAACAGCATCGGGCAGTTTTCGATGCCGACTTTCACTCTATGCTTTTCAGCAAATTCGATGAGTGGCTTCCAGACAATCCGGAACTGTTTGAAATTTTCGTCAACCGATTTGTGCCGATCACGACCTATAAAGGTATTGATCTGGTAAATTCCCAGTTTTTGAGCTGCAACGATCACCTTTTTAATGTGCGATATATAGAAATCGCTTTTCGTTTTATCCGGATCAAGCGGATTAGGATAATACCCTAATGCTGAAATAGCTACGTTCTTTTGCTGCAAATATTGATTGAGGTGATCTACTTTATGTTCATCAATTGTATCCACATCAATGTGTGTGACTCCGGCATATCTTCTTTCTGCTTTGCCAACTGGCCAGCAACATACTTCTACGCATGCAAAACCCTGGTCTGATGCATAATCAATTAATTCTTCGAAACTGAGTTCCGGAAGAATAGCGCTTACAAATCCGAGTTTCATAGTATTTATCAATTAGTTATTAGTTTATATCTACTGGGATTCTATTAACATCTAATTTATTAATGCTGCCAGGGCCGCACCAACGAGGCTGGACTTCTGAACTTCAGTAAATTCATAAAACCGCTTTCTTTCACCGCTTAAATATTCGCTGAAGTACTTTTCAAATAAGGATTTCAGGTTATGCAATTTGTAAAATGCGGTTCCTTCAATGGTAATCAATATAGGCCGGCCGGCCGATTTTCCCTTGTTGGTTTTAAGCACCACAGCAGCCAGGTTTGCAGTAACCAGTTTTGCGGCACGATCAATCAGGCTTTCAATGATTTTAATACAGTTTTCTTCATCTGCCCTGTTTTGTATCCATACCTGCAGTGGTCCGCAACCGGTTGGCGCATAACTAACATAATTATTTACATCTTCAGCCGAAATATCATGCAATGACATTATTCTGGAAGCTGTTTCGATTGAAAACACCCCTTCATTTGCTGCTGTTTTTAGTGTGTAAAGGCACAAACCTCCAAAATACCCGCCTGAAAACATCTTTTCAAAGGTATAATTACCCGGATTACCGGTGGTATTATCAAATGAGATATCAAGATCAGTACGTGGGGCCTTCCCAAAATTGCCCGATTCGATATTGATAATCTGACTTTTGGTGGGATCAAGGCCGGGATTCTTCAGAATGTTCCTGTTGCTTTCAATATAACAGGTATTTGTCCCGGTGCCCAGGATATAACCTATGAAAGAATCATAGTCCCTGCCGAAAGAGGCCGATTTTCCCGCAAGCAGGGTGGCGACGGTATCGTTTAACAAAACAATTTGTTTATCCGGCATTCCGAGCGTTTCGAGAAGGTTTTTACCAATAAGCTGGCCAACCACCCCGGGTGCCTGTACCTCTTTGCAAAACTGCAGGAGCTTCCCGTCTTTGTTTGGCAATATCTCGCTGGGATATGAAAAACAGAATCCAATCCTGTCGGACTCTTCAGCAAGATGCTTTATATATCCTGCGATGGTATCAAAAAATTCAGCCTTTGATATTTCACCTTCGAGACCAGGCATCCTGGCATTCACCATGTTGCTTATTTCAAATTTGCCTTGTATGTTGAACTTTACTTTAGCGGCCCTGAAATTGGTACCCCCTGCATCAATGGCAACTACCGGCACTTCGGTAAGAAACTCGTTATCAGCCTCAATGTAAGTGGGAATCATGCGCAATGAACTTTCTTTCCCTTCCAAACCTTTCAACATTTCAGAGGTAAATACCTCAACTAACTGCTGAATATCTTCTTTGGTGGCCCTCATCTTGTGCTCTTTTAAAAACGTATCAACGTTTTTCATTGGATTAATTGGTTTTTTGATATATAGCCTTTATTGCCGGATATTGATTTTGGCTGATCTTCAGGGACAAGAAGCATCACAATATTTCTGTAAATACTGAAAATAAGGATTTAATAAAATAGAGACTGAACTATTAACTACCTGTTTCACCGCATACGGTTTTAATCAAACCGAAGCTGCATTATATTTCTTTGCTACTTCGCACTCCCTTCTTAAATCTTCGTCAGTCTGGGCTGGATGAAGAGTGGAGTGATCGATCATTTTTGCCAATTGAATTACTTTTTCGCTCATATTGTTTCTCGATTAACGGATTATATAATTTTATATAATTTTATTACTCTAAATATAGGATATTAATTAATGGCCTTCATGAATTCTTATTGCTTTTTGTTGAATCTCTGTGGTATTATTCCCACACTTCGAGTTGCTTTTAATCTGTCAGAAACTAAAAACCACCCGTGAGCATTTGTCTGTTTACAATCCCTTATTTTGAAATAATGACAAGTACTGTTTCGGCAATAAAATGCAAAAAAATAAGTGGAAAATGCAATTTCTTGTTTCACTGGTATGAAAATCTCATCAGACAGCAAAAAATGTGATTGAGATGAATTATCTTACAATCGTTATTACTGAACCTAACTTTTAAGCTGACATTTATGACTGAAAAAAACAACAAACAAAACAAAGTCCTGGTAGTCATAATCGCTACAGTAGCAGCAACCGGAGGTTTGCTATTCGGTTTTGATACAGGCGTGATTTCAGGTGCAATCCCATTTTTTCAAAAAGCATTTGGTATTGCTGATAATTGGGTAGAAATAATTACAACTGCCGGTCTGGTAGGGGCAGTTATCGGTGCCATGTTCAGTGGCAGAATTGCAGATATAATCGGACGAAAAAAGGTGATTTTAGCATCTGCTATCATTTTCGCGATCGGAGCTTTATGGTCGGGCCTTTCACCAAATTCAATGATGCTGGTATTTGCCCGTTTCTTTCTTGGTATTGCAATTGGCGTTTCCTCATTTGCAGTCCCATTATATATTGCGGAGATATCACCAACAAAAAGCAGGGGAACTTTGGTTTCCATGTTTCAATTGCTGATTACTATCGGAATTATGGTTTCCTACTTAAGTGATTCTGCATTTGCCGTTCCGGATGGAGATCCGGCATTTACATCATGCTGGAGACCAATGTTCTATGTTGGAGTAATCCCCGCAATGATCATGTTTACAGGAATGATTTTTCTACCTGAGACTCCAAGATGGTTAATTAGCAAAGGTCACGAAGACAAATGCCGGCAGGTATTGGAAAAGGTAGAAGAATCCGGTTTGGTTGAGGAAGTTATAACGAAGATGGAAGCAGATCTGGAGGCTGACAGGAAAAACAAAGTAGACTGGACCCTTATTTTTAAAAAATGGTTGAGAGTTCCACTTATTATTGCTATTGGCATTATGTTCGTCCAGCAATTTACAGGTATAAATACTATAATATACTATAGCCCGAAAATCTTTCTAATGTCCGGATTCGCAGATGCACAGGCTGCTGTTTGGGCTTCTGTGAGTGTGGGTGTTGTAAATGTGGCATTTACTATCCTTTCGTTATTTATGATTGACAGACTTGGTCGCAGAAAACTCTATTTCATTGGATTGACAGGATTAGTCGTTTCACTGGTTGCAATGGGAACTTGTTTTGCACTCCAGACGACCCTGGGTGATTCAATTAAATGGGTTACAATATCTCTGGTATGGATATACATTGCCTTTTTTGCAATCAGCCTTGGTCCGTTAGGCTGGCTGATCATCTCTGAGGTATTCCCCTTAAGCGTCAGGGGTATTGGTTCAAGTATCGGTGCGCTTTCAAACTGGTTATTCAATGGTGTTGTTGCATTTACCTTTTTTAAAATTGTGAAGGGTTTGACTTTACCGGGAACTTCAATTATGCTCAAAGGTGAAGATCTTGGAAATCCTGCAGGTGCATTTTTCCTCTACGCACTTGTCGGTATTCTCGGATTAATCTGGGGATATTTCTTTATCCCTGAAACCAAAAATGTTACACTCGAGAGAATTGAAGAACATTGGAGGGAAGGAAAATTACCACGTAAATTATAACAACAAAAAAGTCCTGAATAAAGCGGGACTTTTTTTAAAACTAATAAGTTTACACTTAATTATTAATCATTACAATTATAATTGAAAGAGAATATGTATAGAAGAATCATCATCCTGATTTTAATCCTGATTAATATATCCATACAGTCGTCTGCACAGCCGCATTTCCCATTGAAAATCAGTGATAACGGACGCTATTTCATTGATCAGGAAGGCAAACCTTTTCTTTACCATGCCGATACCGGCTGGCAGATATTTACTCAGCTTACCACTCTGGAAGCTATCGAATACCTCAGCTTTCGTAAGTCGCAGGGCTTTAATACGATCCAGGTACAGATTGTGATGACTCCCGAGCAGGTGAACAGGTACGGGCAAAAGCCATTTCATGGCGATGTCGATTTTTCCCGTCCAAACGAAACCTATTATGATCATGTAGCTGAAATAATTGCCAAAGCTGATTCCCTGGGTCTTCTTATTGTCATGTCCCAGCCCTGGCTTGGCTGCTGTGAAGAGGGATTCGGAGGGCGCCCCGATAAACCCATACAGAAAAACGGCCCGGATAAAAACAGACAGTATGGACGCTACCTGGGGAAAAAATTCTATTCGTTCAAAAGCCTGTTCTGGATTATGGGCGGAGATAACGATCCGAAAGGCGACCGCGAAAGTTTATTTGCATTTTTTGACGGATTATACGAAAACGCACCACGCCACCAGTTAATGACCTATCACGCTTCTCCCCCACATTCCAGTACAGATCTGTTTCAGTATGCTCCATGGCTTGGGTTCAGTTTTATATATACCTACTGGCGTGAAAAACCGAATGAATGGGTAACCCCCGAACTGCTACCTCATGTTTATGAAGCCGCTATACGCGAATGGAGTAAGTCAGACAGAATGCCTTTTGTTCTGGGAGAATCACAATATGAAGGTTCCGGAAAAATTGACAATGATATGGGTGAACCTCAGGTGATAAGGAGGCAGGCATACTGGACCATGCTGTGCGGAGGAGCAGGTGTAGCGTATGGATCCGATCTGTGGAATTTTCCTGCAAACTGGCGCGAAATTATGAATTACCCGGGTGCTTACCAGCTTGGCTACTTTATCCGCTTTTTCGAATCAATACCATGGTGGACCCTTATCCCTGATATAAAGCATCATGCTGTTGTTTCCGGCTATGGAGACTGGTCCAAACCTAACTATGTTACAACAGCTGTAAGCGAAGACAGGAAAATCATGATATCGTACATACCTCAATTACAATCAATTACTATTGATTTCGGTTATCTTGAAGGAGCCAGCTTTTCAGGGAGGTTTTACGATCCAAGGTCAGGAAAAGTGGTGAAAGAATTCAATGTCGACAAAAAAACAGTACAGAGAATCGCTTCTCCTCCTGGTGAAGACCTGGTTTTGATAATTGAAAAAAATAAATGATTATGAGAATAAAACATTTATTAAAATCAGCAATTGTATTTTCGATTCTGATTCAGGTGAATTGCCTGGCACAGGAAGCTTATCAGTTTGACGGCCAGAAGCTTCTGCTTTCAAACGGGGAAATAACACGATCAATCAGGGTGAGAAACGACAGCATCTCGTCTGTTGGTCTGTTTCTTAAAGGTTTCGAAATGAACTACCTCAGAGGGGTGTCGCCGGAGTTCCAGTTTCTTTTAAATAACAAAAAACTGAGCAGTTTTTCAGGATGGAATACAGTTTCATGTGAGCCCTTCTCCGACGGACTTCAGGGTAAAGGAGCTGTCCTCAGATTAAGAGGCAATGGACCGGCAGAAGGGATGGAAGTCTCTGTTTCCTACCTGATGTATCCCAACCTGCCACTTGTACGGAAGCGCCTTTCATTCATCAATAAATCAGCTGCTGATATGAAGCTGGAGGCTGTTGATATTGAAAACCTATCGCTGAATATTGATTATGTGTCCACCTGGGTCTATCACAACTATGCCCGCATGAAGCATATCGGTTCATATACCGGTAACTGGGATGACCCCGTGATAGTTATTCACAACACCACTATGCGTGCAGGATTGGCAGTTGGCAATGAAGCTCCAGGTGTACTTAAAAGAACTGCCTTTCACACTTCAAATAATAACATTGAAGCAGGCTTTACACATCCGGGTCAGGATTTTCCTTTCAGGAAATGGTTGAAACCAGGTGAAACATGGGAGTCTGCTGATACATTCATTGCACTTTATTCCGACACTGATAACGGATATGAGGTTGTCAACACGGTAGTGAATGACTATGTCAGATTATACATGGGCACTCGTCTGACAGCCATCAGTAACAAGCCTCTTTTTGTATATAACACATGGTATCCATTCCGGACATTTCTTACCGACTCGCTGGTAAGGGATGTGGCAAAAGCAGCTTCTGAATGCGGCATACAGGAGTTTATTATTGACGACGGATGGCAGTATAACCAGGGACAAAGATCATCGGATAAAGGATGGGGCGGAAACTATGGCGACTGGCTCGTTGACAGAAATAAGTTTCCGGAAGGACTGACTTCCACTTTCAGTTATATCCGTTCACTGGGGATGAAGCCCGGACTGTGGATCAGCATCGGTTCGGCGACTGCGGATTCAAAGGTTTTTCAGACTCATCCCGGGTGGTTTGTGGTTGATCAGAAAGGCCGGACAGGTAACCTGCATTTCACTTCAGAATCATCTGATTTTTACACAAGCTGCTTTGGAACAGAATGGTTCAGCTATATTAAATCAGTAATTCTAAATCTTGTTAAGGAACATGGTCTTGCATACGCCAAGCTCGACCTGTCAGTCGTTACAAGCGCCTACATAAATGATCCTGGGTTTTCAGGCTGTTATGCCACTGACCATTCTTATCATCGCGATCACGAGGAGTCTTTCATCATGATCTACCAGAATGTCCTTAAGCTATTCGACGAACTTCATGCAGAAGCCCCGGAACTGTTTATCGATTGTACTTTTGAGACTGCGGGGAAGCTCCAGTTGCAGGACTATGCATTCTCAAAGCATGCCGATGGCAACTGGCTCTCGAATATAGAAGAGCCTTTTCCGACAGGTGCGCTGAGGGTAAGACAATTGGCATGGTGGCGCTCTCCTGCACTGCCTGCCGGCTCGCTGGTAATAGGGAACCTGCCTCTGGACAGCAAAGACCTGGAATTTGATCTTAAATCACTCATCGGAACCCTCCCGATTATGCTTGGCGATCCCCGGAAGCTTACACCGGAACAGAGATCTGATATGAAGAAATGGTCTGACTGGATGATACGAATGCAGGAGAGATACGACTATATGTCATTCAGACAGGATATTCCCGGTTTCGGTGAACCGGCAGAGGGCAGCTGGGACGGATGGGCTCGGATTAATACTGATAGAAAAAACGGTGGTATTGTCGGGATATTCAGACAGGCCGCCAGGGAAACATCGAGAACCGTCTCCATCAAAAAACTCAGTCCTCAGAAAAGATACATTATATTATCAGCACCAGATGGCAAAAAGATAACTGAAATGACCGGCAGTCAACTTGATCTCCAGGGGTTTAAAGTAAACCTGGAAAAGATATTTGACGGAGCTATTTTTGAGATCAGATCAATAGAGTAACTTGTGTTTAATGGAAAATGCCAGACCTTTCATAAATACTACCAGAATCTGCATTTAAAATCAATGCCGGAAAGATCGATCCGGTATCTTAAAAGAGAATATCAACCTTTTTCCCGGCGTGCTTTGTCTCCAATACTCCTCCAGATGTCAATGGCCTCCAAATGTAACTGTCACCATTACCCTGTGTTGACTCTTTAAGAGTAATCCCTTCGCACTTTATAAGTGCAGGTTTTGTTCTTAGTCTGAGAATATCTGTTGATGGTCCGAAGGTGGAATATGAAATACCCTGCGATTTATAGGTTATGAATGTTACAATAGAATTTGTCCCCAGGAACCTGTTTTTACCACCAGGAGCCAGCTCCGGCATAGCCGCCATCGCCCTCAGATAATGCCTCACATAATCCCCATAACC
>Ga0315277_10012241_pt1 | contig 10765 bp, 15 predicted proteins | sample YL17G05_15_MG_FD_203695 | JGI IMG/M metagenome (GOLD analysis project Ga0315277, IMG submission 203695) | Sediment microbial communities from Yellowstone Lake, YNP, Wyoming, USA - YL17G05_15 | ecosystem: Environmental > Aquatic > Freshwater > Lake > Sediment | place: USA: Wyoming | collected... | reverse complement strand
AAATAGCTAAGTTAATTCTGAATCTAATTCGGGGCCAGGTTGGAAGACCTGGAACTTGTGGACAGCATTCTGGCATAATGTTTTCTCCTGAACTATATATGCCAATTTTAAAAAAAAAGGTGCCAAAGTGATTAGAACACCCATATCAAAAAAAGCAAGTCTAGCCTGTATGCTAGGAACGGTCATAATGATAGTTCTGGCATATAGTTGGCTCAGCTATCGGCAAAAAACTTTCAACCCGAATGATACTACCGTCCCCAATCTCTCCCAATTTATTGCGGGGTTGAAGTTTGTTGTAACTCCAATGCCGAATGGTGAAATTCTGCTGTGGGATGATTTGAAGGCCACTTACTTTCGTCATTTCGTTGGTGTTACAGTGGGTGTTATCCTGTCTCTAATTATTGGTATTCTGATGGGTTGTTGGCCTGCGGTTGAATCCATCTTCCGCATCCCAATAGCCTTTCTTGCCAAGATTCCGCCAACCGCTATGATTGCTGTGTATTTCATCCTGTTTGGCACGGATATGGAAATGTTCGTGGCGATGATTGGATTTGGTATCTTTCCAGGTTTGGCACAATCAGTTTACTTGTCTGTCAAGGAAGTGTCAGACGATGCTGTGTATAAAGCTTATACATTGGGGGCATCTAACTATGAGTTAATCTGGAATGTGATCTTTCCGCAAATTTTACCACGTTTTTTTGAAGCGATTAGAATGGCCACTGGTCCCGCAATGGTCTTCCTGATTGCTGCGGAGTGGATGGTTTCAGACATTGGCGTTGGCTACCGATTGAGAATCCAATCCCGTTTATTAAACATGAATATTGTTTATGTTTACCTAATTGTTTTGTGTTTAACGACTTACATCATTGACTATTCGCTCAAAATAGTCAAAAACAAGGTGTGTCCTTGGAATGGAGAAGAATAATGCTGTTGGATATTAAAAATCTTTGTTTTAATTATGGCGATAATCGAGTTTTAACCAACGTCAATCTCCAAGTAGAAGCTGGACAATTCGTTGCATTGGTGGGTCCGAGCGGTTGTCATCGAATTGGACAACCAATTTTAATGCATGATGGCACAATAAAAAAAGCAGAAGATATAATTGAAGGCGACAAATTGATGGGCGTAAACTCTACTCCAAAAACAGTAGTTTCACTTGTTCGAGGAGTTGGGAAAATGGTAGAAATCAATCCAATTAAAGGCGACAAATTTGTAGTTAATGAAGACCATATTTTAACACTCAAAAGAAGCAGCCATATTAAAAAAGGGAAAACTAATAATAAGGCTGGAGAAATTGTAGACGTTCCAGTAAAGGAGTGGTTTACATGGAGCAGAACTAGAAAGAGCTTATACAAGTTATTTAGAGTTGGCACTGATTTCAAGTCTCATAAAAAGTTAAATATTGACCCATATTTTTTAGGAGTTTTGTTAGGTGATGGTTGTTTTAGAAATAGATCATTAGGTGTCACAACATTAGATTTTGAAATTATATATGAAACAACAAAACAAAGCAAAATCTGGGGGTTGAATATCAGTTTTTATTTAAAACCAGAAACAAAAGCTATTGATATTAGATTAGTTGGTAAAAAAAATCACAAAAATGCACTTGTCTCTGAAATTAAAAAGCTTGGATTATGGAATAAATTATCTGGAGATAAGTTTATACCAAAAGATTATTTAATTTCATCTCACAAAAATAGGCTTGAGTTATTAGCTGGACTAATTGATACCGATGGTTATTATAAAGGATGTTTCTATTTCACAAACACCTCAGAAATATTGTGTGATAATGTAGTTTTTATTAGCCGCAGTCTTGGTTTTGCAGCATATAAATCTGGACCTTTTGTAAAAAAGTCTCAATATGGAACCCCTTGCACTTGCTGGAATGTGGTAATATCAGGAAACCTAGAATTAATTCCTACAAAAATAGTTCGTAAAAAAGCCACCTCTAGAAAACAAATAAAATCTGTTCTTGTTACTGGATTTAATATTGAAAAACTGAAAAAAGAAGAACAGTATTATGGGTTCAATGTAGATGGTGACAGCAGATATTTGATGGGCGATTTTACAGTTACTCATAATTGCGGGAAATCCACACTCTTCAAAGCTATCCTTGGCACCCATCAGCCATCGGAAGGTCAAGTCCTGTTGAATGGAAAATCAATTCTAGAGCCAACCCGTAATGTTGGTATAGTCTATCAGCATTATTCATTATATGATTTTCTCACGGTCGAACATAACGTGGCGTTTGGTCCGAAACTCGACCGTTCCAGTTTGGCCTATCGTTTCTTCCGTTTCTGGCAATGGCGGCAGAAATACGCTGGTATTCTTAAAGAAGCACATGTCCTAATTCATGAGTACGGGTTGTCGGGTTCTGAGAAGAAATATCCAAAGAACTTGAGTGGTGGAATGAAGCAGCGTGTGGCCATTGCACAGGCTGTTATCATGAAGCCGAAAATTTTGCTCTTAGATGAGCCGTTTGGGGCATTGGATGAAATTACTCGGCATGAACTTCAGGCGATGCTCTTAGGTTTCTATCAGGATAATTTGAAAGCAATTAAGGATGGACAATATCCACCTTATACTATTATAATGGTGACTCACGAACTAAACGAAGCTATTTATGTTGGTGATCGCGTGGTTGGTATTTCCCAATATCACGGTAATGGTTTTAAGGGTGCTACGGTCACTTATGACAAGAAAGCACCTGTTTATGCGCCTACCGAAGAGGTGGATTTCAACCTATTCGCTAGTCAAAAGAATGAGTTAAAAAAGGTCGTTTTTGACGAAACAGCGCGACCTGTGGGTAATGAGCATATAAGTTTTTGGAGTCATTAATGGAAAAAATCGGTTTGATCGGCAGAGGGTTTGTTGGGGAAGCTGTTCTACAGGGCATGATTCACGCTTTTCAAGTTTACTGGCATGATCCATACAAACCACGTTGGGAGTCATTCAATAAGGAACATAGGTACGATATTTTAAGCCATCTGGTTAATAGCGTAGATGGCCCGATCTTTTTATGTCTGCCGACTCCTATGAAGAAAGATGGGTCGGCAGACATATCTATTGTTGAAGGTGTTGTCAAAGCAATCAATGAAATGGAGCGTGATAGGTTCCAAGATGCCCCAGCCAAACGGGGCAAACCAGAAAAAGTCTTAATCATTAAATCTACTGTACCGCCAGGAACCACAGATATATTAAACTCAAGATATGAGTATATTTATTGTGTATTCAATCCAGAGTTTTTGACGGAAAGATCGGCTGTTAAAGACTTTAAGAACCAAGATCGAATTATTATAGGTGGGCCGCATAAAGCTGTTTCTATAGTTAAACAGATGTATCAACATGCATATCCTCAAGTTCCTACTACGAAAACAAGTTCAACAATAGCGGAAATGATAAAGTATACAACTAATTGTTTTTTGGCTACAAAGGTGGCTTTTGCTAACGAGATTTCACAAATTTGTAGAAGATTGAACATAGACTATGATAAAGTAATAGAATATGCCACCAAAGATCAGCGTTTAGGAACATCGCATTGGGCGGTTCCTGGGCATGATGGGCATATGGGCTTTGGTGGCAAGTGTTTTTGCAAAGACATTAACGCTTTAATTGCTTTAGCAAAAACATGTAAAGTTGATCCCAAGATCATGCAGGCTGCATTTGCTAAGAATTTAGAAGTACGGCCAGAACGTGATTGGGAAGAAATACCAGGAGTTATATCTAAGGAGTAATTATGAAAATCAGAAAAGTGACAGATTACAAAGCGGTAGGCAACACAATTCTAGTGGAAATGTTGACTCCAGAAGAAGCGGCGGGTAGTATGCTAGCCACTACTGGCAAGTCTACACAGGGCAGAATCGTTGATATCGGACCTGCTTTAGAGACTGACAAGTGGGGATTTGCAAGGGGCCAGAGAGTCCTGTTACAAGGTACTTTCGTTCCAGTGCCTAAGTTTCCAGATGGTGATGATAGGGAGTTGGTCGTCGTAGATGCACACATGATTAAGTGTCATTTGGTAGAAGAAGCATCGACCTGTTGTGGTGGCGGTAAATGCAAGAACTAAAGTCGATAGTTTAACAATATATAAAGTTTAATAATGGACCACTATAAGACACTAGGAGTTGAAAGAACCGCAATTCAGGAGGAAATAAAGTCAGCTTATCGCAAAAAAGCGATGGAGTATCATCCTGACCGTAATCCAGGCGATAAAGAAGCAGAAACCAAATTTAAAGAAGTTCAAACTGCTTATGATACTTTAAGTGATCCTGTACAAAAAAATAGATATGATGCTATGAGTCATACCACTACACATAGTCCTGGCTACCGTCCATTTGGTGGCATTTACGACAATGTATTCACTTATGGTGCTGCTCCACAAGCTGTTGAACGTGGAAGAAACATACAAGTTAGTGTTGAAATTGAACTAAAAGATGTTTTGTTGGGGGTTACAAGAAATATAGTTATCCCTAAAAGGGATAAATGTGGCAAGTGTGATGGGCAGGGTTATACAGATTATAAGCCTTGTCCAACTTGTAGTGGTAGCGGCAAAACCGCCTTAAAGCAATCGCCATTTAATATCTGGATTACTTGTGGAGCCTGCCGTGGAACAGGGCGGTCAGGTATTGTTAATTGCAATGGATGTACAGGACACGGTTTTATTAACAATGGGACGGTAGAACTATCGGTCAAAATCCCACCTGGCGTCGAAACAGGCCACCAATTGCGGTTACATGAATACGGAGAACCATCAAGAAAAGCAGAAGGCAAGCCTGGCGATTTGAATGTAATCATTATTGTTAAAGAACATAAACTCTTCAAAAGGCATGGAGTTAATATAACCTATGATTATCCAGTTGGTTACTCTGAACTATGTCTAGGCGGGCAGATTGAAATTCCAACTTTAACTGGTTCTGCCGTTGTAACAATTCCCCCAAACACTGTAGACTATACACAATTTAGACTCAAAGGTATGGGGTTGCCATACTTCCACGGCGGGAAAGGCGATTTGGTCGTAATTGTCAAATTAATTATGCCATCCCAAGAAACACTTAACTCTAATAAAGAACTATTCCAAGACATTGCCAAAATTGAAGGCGGTTATTTAAATAAAGAACGTGAAAGGTTTAAAATATGAATAGAAGAGAAATAATTCTTGCAGGGATTGGTGCTTTTTTAGTTATATTCATGGCACAATTTACGGCTATGTGGTTCGCCAATAGCAGAAGCAATGTTGCTGGAAAATTCAATTTGTCCTCCGAAAGAATTGCAAAAGACCTGGATGGCAGAGCCGTAAGCTTAATGCTTAATCAGGTTTGGCCATTTGATGTTTCACAAAACATCAACATACAAGTTATTGGCAAGAAACAAGTTGATGAATTCGTGGTCGTGGTGGTTGATGTTAAGGCTTTGGCTCCTGTGCAACAAGTGGAGACGCCAAAAGAACAATTTTCAACTACGACAACCAGTAAAGACGTGCCAAAAACTCCACCAAAGTTGCCATCTAAGCTTCAACTCAATGGCAGGATGAAATTAACTTATGAGTTGGTAGATAACGAATGGTATCTCTTAGGTGCAGAAAACCTTAGTTTAAGGGCTATACCGCTGGATTAATATGGCAGAACATAATTATAAGATAAACTTCAAAACTGACCCAAAACTGTATATGTGTGTTGAAACATTTATGCCGTTCTATAAGGCCAATATAGACTTATCTGTTCTTATAGACCCACAACACGATGGCCATTTATGGCCAAAAGAGTTTGTGGACGGTGAGGAACATCAATTGGCGGAAGAAATTCTTGGGAAATTAAGACCACATGTTATGGCGATGATTCAAAAAGCGAAGCCTTATTCAATTCACGGACCTACTTAATAGCACTTTATAGTTTGAATTTGTGATGGAGCCTCGGAAGTATCATCGCCTCGTCTCTGGAAGACCACCATTAATGTCCTGCCAATTTCTGGCTGGACATTAATTTTTTTATATGAGTCGTAAGGCATATATAGTTTTGTTCCATCTGCCAAAAATATCAGAATAGGATTTTTCCTTTCACTGATAAACTTAATTTGTGAGCTTTTGGTTACGGATGGTAATGCAAGGTCAAACTTGCCGTTAACCCAATTCGACCCCATAAATCCACCACTTCTTAAAGCTTGATCGGGCCATTCACTGCCTGTCCATTGTGTTGGCAATGCCCCAACTGGACCTGTTGGTATGACTGAACCTAATTGCCCCCAAGCAAAACCACCGTCTGAACGGGGATTTGAGTGGGTTTGAATTCTCTCATAAAGTTTGACAAATTCTCGAAATTCCATTAACATTATTTAGAGGAGTAATATATAATTATGAGCATTGAAATCCAAGATGTTCGTCTAATTCTTCCAGCCTTAGTTTCTTTCAAACAAGACGATCAAGAATTATCAGTATTTGTTTACATTGACCAAGGCAAAAAGGATGTTGTAATTCCTGATACCACAGGGATTAACGACGTTGACGAGTTCAAAAGAGCCTTTGTTAAGCATTACAATTCTAAAAATCCAGTACCAAAAACGCCAACATTGCCAGATAAGGATATTTTCAAGAAAATGAATCCTAACAATTTCAAGGATATACCATGAAACCAACTATATCGTCAAAGCTTCCTGACAGCCCAGTTAGCCACTATCTGGAACAGGTTGATTTGCCAAAATGTTCTCACAAAAAATTAATGACGGAATGTATGTTCCAAATAAGTCCTAAATGTAGGAAAATTTGGGCTGCGGAATATAGAGAAGTTTATAGGACAATGGAGCGGAACGAAGGCAAAATGATTTGTTTGTATTGTTCAAGAGCTAAGAAATTTAGCGGTCGCAATAATCCAAATTGTCAATATAAAAATGTTAAAGATGACGTTTTTAAAGACATTTGTACTGAAGATCAAGCCTATTTACTTGGCTGGATTGCGAGTGATGGCACCGTATCTGTAAATAATGAAATTAATATAGCTATAAATCAAAAGGACGAATACATTTTACATGTATTGAACGATATTGTCGCTGATGGTGAGTTGCCAATCAAGGACAAGGATATAGATTTGAAATACATATCTATTTGTTCAAAGGAAATAACAGATGATGTTTGTGAGTTATTGAAAATTGACAAAGGAAATAAAAGCAAGATTGTAGGGTTTCCTGATTTAAAAAATGACGAATTAAAATGGGCTTTTTTAAGAGGGTTATTCGATGGTGATGGCACTATTACAGATTGTAGAATTTCAAATAATCCAAAATGTAAAATAGCTTCTAGTTCTGATAATATGAAAAATGGCATATCTACTTTTTACGATGTTCCATGTTACAAAAATAATGAAGGAATAGAATGGTGGTCACTTAATACCATAGATTTTTTGGGTAGGCTATATGATAAATGCAGTCCAGAGTTATGTTTATCTAGAAAAAGATTATTATATTTTGATTGGTGTAGTTGGGTTCCAGCTTTAATGGAGAAAGACACGTTTGGTAAATTACCATTATTTAAATGGTATAAAACCTCCCAAGATGCGGTTGCCCCTTATAAAAAACGATCAAGTGATTCTGGATGGGACTTGACCCTGGTAAGGAAGATTAGGGAAAATGGTCCCATGTCTTTGTATGGGACAGGCATAAAAGTAGCACCTGATTATGGTTGGTATTTTGACCTTGTGCCTAGAAGCAATATAATTGATTCTGGATATATATTGGCCAATTCAGTCGGTGTAATAGATCGAAGTTATAGGGGTGAGATTATGGTTGGATTGATTAAAATTGATCCAACCAAACCTGACTTGGAGCTACCCTCAAGAATTGTGCAAATAATTCCTAGACCAATAATCCATGCGGAATTTATTGAAGTAGATACTCTTGATATTACAGACCGCAATAAGGGCGGCTTTGGTTCAACTGGAGTTTAATATGAAAAATCATTGGTTAGATAAGAAAATAGATAAGGAAATTGATAAAGCTTTTGAGGAATTCAAAGATACAGATTTTATAGACCTATCTTGTGTTACTCAGTATAATGATCGCTACAAGGAATATGATAGACTAGAACTACAAGAAAAGTTTATTGAAGAAAACGTTAAGGCTCTCGATCCATTTGATTTTGGGGATGAGGAACATGATAGAGCCGTTGTAACGGAAATCTTGCTCAAGTATATGAATAAGCCCCACTGGATTAAAGAGGTCTTATCTGATGTTGGTTATTATGGATACGCCACTCAAGATACACTTGGCAATCTTACCATTGATACAACCGACGCTGTTATGACCAGTTGGAATGATAGCAATTTCACAATTATGCTAGGCGACAAATGGCCTGAGTGTACCAATACAAACACAGTTTCAGGGGATATCCCAGGCGGCGATGGCATTAAATTAGGGGAAGTAAAGACCAGCGAGTTTGGACAGATTTGCTCCAAGTGTAACGAAGAAATGTGGCCGATGAATACAGCCACTACGATGTGTCAGGGCGACCCAGCGTGTGCCTGCTATAGAAACTCTTGCAACTTGTCGGGATACCAAATATCCCAGAATGAAACTTTACAGGTAATTGACGACCGTATTAAAGGTCGTGATATTACACAGTTTCAGACCATGTATACGCCTGTAATACCAGGAACTATGATTGGAACCGTTTATCCTACTCCTGGCAATAGAAGTTACGGGTTTGTATTCTTTGTAAGTTCAGAAGGAAAATTCGAGTTTACTCGATTTGTCGCAGGGGCTGATGGCAAACCCGAATTTGCAAAACATGAAGACCTTAGTGATGGAGAATGTTTACAGAAAATGGCTGCTGGCCTATTTGATGATAGGTTCATGGGCTGGTACGACGAAGTTTATGCCTGTGAAACAAGCCTGAATTGTCAAACGGGCGTACTAGAGCTTCATTACCATATGGGACACACTCCCGAAGTTATAATTTCTTATGAATATCAGAATGAGTGTCATGAATATCAGAAGGAGTGTCAACTGTGAAAGTATTTTTTGTTGTAACTGTTGCGAGACAGATAGAAGGCGAGATAATCTCTGTAATTTTTGAAAAGTGTTTTTCAGATCAAGAAAAAGCAGAGTCTTATTATAAGAAGTTAAGGCAGGAGCCAGTTAAAACAATCCAGACAGAAACTGGTCCGATACAGTTTGCTTGCGAACGTCGTATCCATGAGATTGAGTTAGATGAAGAAACTATAAGTATATAAAAATATAAGGAGAAAATGAACATAACGCCAACCCAACCGTATAATCCACTTGAGGGGGATCGTCCCGAATTAACAATTCCACTTCACGATGGCACCGAAGAACAAGTCTCGATAGTTGTAGTTCATAATGACAAGCCAGAACACCTCAATATATGTCTACAAAGTATTGCTGTTACTAGCTTCAATAACAATTATGAATTAATTGTAGTAGATAATAATTCTGGTAAAGAGTCGCAAGACTTCCTTGGTGCCATTGAAGAAGATGGTGTCAAAGTTATCAGAAACGACAAAAACCTATTTTGGTCGGCAGCAGCCAATAAGGGTGCAGCCGCAGTCTCTAAGAACTCCAAATATATCATGTTTATGCATCATGATGTAGTAGTTCTCAATCCAGCCTGGATTGACTTGATGATTAATGTATCTGAGAGTCAACAAGCAGGCATGGTTGGTTTGGAGCTTGGCCAATATTTCATGCAGAATCAGAAGGTTGATTTTGTGCAGGAATGGTGTGTTTTGTTCTCCAAGAAGGCTTGGGCTGACATTGGACCATTCCCTGAAACATTGCCACAAATTGGTCATAGCTTCATCATGACAATGAAGGCGCAGATTAAAGGTCATAAACCACAGGTCATGCGAAATCCAGTTTGTCATCATTACCATGTCTTTAGTCTCGATATTAACGAATTCGAACGTTTTACAGAACGCGCAATGCAAGAAATCCCGCGTTCAATGCGAGAGTTACAAACAATGCCAGTGTAAGGAGAATTAATGAAATTTCTAAAAGGCGATAAGTTAATACTTAACCAAAAAAACGATCCCGATAATCAAATTTATCCACTAGGTACGGCAGCAGAAGTGGTAGAATATGCTGTTGGCACTATGTACAAATTAAAATTCAACAATGGTGATGTTGCCGAATGTTCCGAACCTTTCCTTAAGAAGTATTTCATAAAGAAGCCGAAGAAAGGGTCTTAAAAATGAATATTGATATAAATGAGAAAGAAGCGAGAGTGTTATTGATTGCACTACATGCTTATCGGTCATATTTGCATAACGAAGCTGAAGAATTGGCTGAGATAGAAGCTGCCAGAGTGAAAAGAAAAACGTATCCACCTCCGCTCGATCATTGTTGCTGTATTGATTTTCCAGAGAAGAAACCAGAGATTCCCTATCACAGAGATGATAATTTCTGCACTCAACTACGGGACAAATTGAAGATGCACCAAATGAAGTTTCCTTGCGAAGAACACAATTACAAGCAGTATGACTACGGTAAACAATTTGGTTATGAGAACCCCAAATGGGTTGAGACAATGGTTTGTTCTAGGGGTTGTATGAAAAGGGAATCAGACGTAGAACCTTAACTCGTCGCTTTAATGAACTTTTTCATATAGGCTTCCCATTCAGGATGCGTATGGATCACTATTTTGTTCTTGGCGAAATAGTTGGCATAACACATACACCAGAGTTCTTCTGCGTTTTGTTTCATTTTCTGCTTGGTTCCCGCCAAGATTTTCTTCCATTCTGCGAACATCGGTTTTGTCATAAAC
>Ga0315277_10012239_pt1 | contig 10765 bp, 5 predicted proteins | sample YL17G05_15_MG_FD_203695 | JGI IMG/M metagenome (GOLD analysis project Ga0315277, IMG submission 203695) | Sediment microbial communities from Yellowstone Lake, YNP, Wyoming, USA - YL17G05_15 | ecosystem: Environmental > Aquatic > Freshwater > Lake > Sediment | place: USA: Wyoming | collected... | reverse complement strand
TGCTCTGTCCAACACGGCTCTTGAGCTTTCTAGAGCTATCAAGTTTGGGGCTAACAAAGACCTCGTGAGTCAAGGTGAGGCGGTCAAGTACCTCTCAATGGGGGCCACGTTAGCCATACAGAAGGCGGGGATGCTTAGGGTTGCTAACCAGCCGGCTGGCGGTAGGGTCTCTGATGTTAAGGGTCCTGCTCTTGCTGCACTCCAGGAGAAGTTCGGCGACATGTTCAATGCAGTTGTCAACATGGAAACTGCTGTGCGTAAGCAGCGGGATAACATGATGTCTGTCTTGGACGGCACGATGAAGGACGAAGAAACACGCGCTCAGTTGCAAGAGCAGTTGAACGAGCTTGGGATCAAAACCTTAGACCAGCTCAAGGCTATGCCCGATGCACAGCTTTTCGAGTCGGGTCGAGCGGCAGACCAGAAGGATATTGAAAAGGCGAACGCCAAGGCCGAAGCAGATGCGAAGGCGAATGCTGCACTGGCCAGGCAGGTTGCCAAATCTACGGTCACGATGGAACAGCGTTTGGAGGCCATCCAAGACGGTATCTTCAATTACTTGTTCGTGGTGATGAGGGGCGTGCTTGAAGCAGCCAACGGCATCCTCAGCATGTTAGGTAAAGACAGTGTTTCTGGTGTTCTTGATAGTGGGCGTACAGACTCCAACACGGCTCTCGTAGACGTTCTCCAGAAGGCGGGAGAAGGTAAGGGGGAATCTGCGTCTAGGCAGGCAATGCTACTTGCTGTGGACAAGGTGTTTCGAGCGCAGTTCAAACAGTCCAGGCCAGAGGACCAACAGTATTCGTTTGCAAAGAAAGTGGCAGGTTCGATCGCTCAACTGTCCGCTAACTTCCAAACTTCCGCTGAGGGTCAGAATATCGGCATGATGCAGATGTTGGCAAGCATGAAGGGTTTGGATCAGAAGAAGGCTAAGAAAGCGACTGACGCCATGTCTGGTGGGGCGGATGTTCAAACTGCTCTAATGGGTGCGAGCTTCACTACTGAAGAATTGGCTAAGATCCAGCACGAAGCTCTATGGCGAGGGTCTACGACAAGTGCTGAGGATACCGCTAAACGCTTGTCGGGTAACGAGCTTGCCCAACAGGGGGCTAGTGGTGGTTTGGCTGCTGGAGTCGGTGTTCCTGGAGGGACCAGGTCCTCAGATGTACCTACAATTGAGCAAGCTAAGGCTCGGGCAGGGTACGCTCCTGGACTCTCTCCAGAGATGGATACTTCGGCTCAAGCCCAATCGTCCAATGCTGCGGCTACAACTACCAGTCCGAGTACGTCTGCCTCAACTCCGCCTCAAGTGCCGGGACAACAGACCCTACCAGGAGTAACCATCCCCCAGGTAGGCGGTGACGAGATCGTAGATGTTCTCGACACTAACGGAGCGGCAACAGTAAAGAGCCTACAAGACCTTTACAATGCCATGCGCCTTCGCGGCATCCTCATTGACAAGAACCAACTCTCAGGGGACTTCAAGAACGCTATCAAGGGGGGCACCCTTGACTCTCTTCGGACAGCTCTGGCTGAGTACGCCATGTACTCGTCTGACGACCCTGCCAAGGTTCTTCAGAACATGAAGGACTCCGGTCTTGGTGCAGTAGTGGGTCAAGCTGAGGCTATCGAAAAGGCTCGGGAAGATGCAGGGAAACCTCCACTCAAGGCCAATGCCTCTGGGGGCATGGTAACGGGCGTTGCCGGGGGTCGCGCGGTCATTGCAGCTCAAGGTGAAGGGCTAGCTTCCGTTGGCAAGGGGGAGCGTATCGTGCCCCCTGGGGGCCGTGGCGGCGGGGGTGTCGTGGTGAACGTGAATGGGATCGGTGGAGCTGACCTGGCAAACCTTCTCCAGAAGAAGATTGCTGAGGGCATCTACGAGTACAAACGCAGAGAGAAATTCCAGTGATAGGAGTCCGAGATGCCTTACGTTCGCTCGGCAAACCAATCCCAGTTTACGGCTCTGCCTGCACCAGGGAACGCTCAGTACTCACATAGTGCGGATACCCGTAGGCACTACTTGCCCATTGCCTTTCAGATTACGAGTCCCTACAACGAGACCGTGGCGTTGCTTCCGCATGCCTTGGTCTCACACGTCAACCCAACCAGTTTCGCTGAGAGCTTCAACAAGAAGGTGGAGCGGATCCAAACTCGCGGCGGGTTTGTGGAGCAGCATTGGGGAGATGAGCTGACTGAGATTTCAGTGGACCAGTCCACGGGTGCTTTCATCAACCTCAGTACCGGGTTGTCCTCAATGCTGCGTCAGAGAACGATCGCATGGGATAGGTACCGAGACCTCTACGACCTGTACCACAACAACGGGAGCGTCTATGACCCTTTTGGTAACATCGTCCTCCAAGGGTGGGTACTTCTCATGTACGACCGGGGTACTTACCTAGGAGGGTTTCGTAACTTCTCTGTGGAAGAGACCGATGAGAGCCCCTTCGTCTTCAAGCTCTCGTGGACCTTCAAGGTGGAGAAGATACTTCAGTCTATCCCACTTGGGGCACGGTCTAATCCGCCTGTGCCATCGATACAGAGAAGTGGTTCCAGTGCTTTGGGTGGTTGACCTGTGGCTAATGACGTTGAAACATATGAAGCTAATGTCTTCCCTCCAGTCACGGGCCCTAATGCGCTCGTAGCTCCGAAGTCAGGCTCTCTCAAGAGCGGTAAGCTGGCGGATGAGATCGAGGCGGATTCGGACTTCTACGTCCCATCCGTGTACGAACAGCTTGGGTTCTACTCGAATTTCCGCACGGAAACCGATGCGAACAGCTCGTTCATTCCTGTAACTCAGACCAAGGCGAACCCGAAGTTGTTTGTTGTGGGCATCCTTCCGCCCTCGATCAACATCACAGGCCGTCTATTGGACAGGTCCGCAACGGTTGCCAACATTGCAGGAGGTCCAGCCTCCACAGAAGTGCCTGACGGTAGAGGGACTGTTGACCATATTGAGAACGGGGTTGCAGTACCTGTTGCGGATGGGGCTAAGGGGGCGGCTTTACCTGACTCCTTCTGGCAGAGCTACGTACTCATGTGTCAGCGACTCAAGACCGACCCTAACGATCTTGCTGCGGTTCTCCACAAGGAGAGTGGGTTCGACCCAAAGGCTCAAAATCTGAGTAAGGGTAGTACTGCTCAAGGGTTGTGTCAGTTCGTCCGCGACACTGCTACCTCTGACCGTGTGAGGATGGACAAGGAAACTTGGCCTGTCTACGCCCTCCTGTCCGCAGAGGAGCAGCTTGTCTATGTGGAACGCTTCTACAAGGGTAGGGCGGCGGGTAAGACCAAAGACGACCTGAACCTCATAACCTTTGGTGACTACCAGAACCCGGATGGTTCAGTCTACGCCTCGGAACAGGCGCAAAAGGATTGGATCAAGGACCACCCACAGGACAAGTTCAAGAACCCGGAAAAGCAAGCCAAGAACCTCTTTTACAACAAGGGGACTAGCAGTAACGACGGGTACACTATTGAGAGGAAGGACCTTGCGGAGAACTTGGCGAAGCACCCCTCCCCTGACATTTTGGCTCGAATCAAAGAGGCTCAGGACTACATCCGACGCAACAACGTATCCCCTGTGGGTACCAACTCGGATGCGGTGGCAGAGACCACGGCCTCCACTTGGAAAGCTGAGGGCAGCTCCAAGGCTTCGGTTGCCAAGAAGGAGATAGCGAAGAATGCGGACAAGAGCCCGCTTCAGGAGACTTTGACTAACAGGCTCCAGTTGGGTCAACTCGCTGAGATTAAGGCCACCGTAAAGGCTGTAGAGGCTCTCCGTAACGCTCCACCGCTCCGCCTCCTCGTCAACCCGAGTTCGTTCAAGATCAGTTCGGAGAAGGTTATCTCCGATGGCAACTGGACACGTAACGGCCCCATTGTTGAGCATTGGGGAGAGAGCCAAGACAAGATCGATGCGTCGGGCAAGCTGGCAGGGTTCTTTTCAATCGATGCCGTAAACCCGGCTCCAGACGCTCAAGGCGAGGGTCCCGGCCTCACTCGTGGGGCACGGCAGTACTCGGCAAGTTACCAAAACTTCATGTCCTTGTATTTGCTCTACCGAAGCAACGCGAACGTGTACACAACAGGGGCGCTTCCAGACTCTAAGGACGCTTACCTCAACCGTCTGTCGATGGTTGGTTCCATGTACATCTACTACGACGACACGATGTACATCGGGTCCTTCGACAACTTCAACATCACTGAGAGTGATGCGACCCCTTACTCTCTGGAGTACAACTTCCAGTTCACGGTCAGGGCCACATTCCTCCTAGATCATCCTCCTACGTATACAGCGGAGGCCTCCAGTTTCACGAGTAGGCGCATGGTCTTGCCAACCACGACTCCTGTGGTTGGTCCTGAGGAGTTCTCTTCTGTCCCGTTACCTCAGACCGTAGTGCCGACTCAAGAGTCGCAGACAGTAGCCTCGACCCCGGACCCTCTTGCGGATCTAGAATCTGTCAATCTCTGACCCTCGGAAGTTTGGTGTTTGATGGCCCGTAGCCCTTTCCAAGGAACGTACCAACCCAATGCGAGGCCCACTGTTGTGACGGCCCCGGATGCCATTGTGTTCCTCAATGGGGAACAAGACATCCAAGGTTGCCCCACCTGTAAACGCAAGTTCGACCTGAGCAAGTACATCACTCAGATCCAAATCAATCTCGACATAGACAGCGTTCCAGGGACGGCTACGATCAACCTGTCCATCCCACGCCATACCGTGGACGACTTCTTTTTCGACGGTATCCCGATCATCTCCCCTATGATGGAGATCGAAGTCTTCGGTAAAGGGTACTACCTTCTTGAAGGCATCCCTCAGTACTACCCTATTTTCTGGGGTCTAGTGACAGAGGTCAGTGACTCGTACTCGGGAGGGGAGCACACTGTCTCGGTCCAATGCGCAGATATCCTCAAGTGGTGGGAGATCTGTCGGATGAATGTCAATCCGGCGTATACGGCCCCAAACCCTAAACTCGGAAAATCCATTTTCGGTAACAACCTCTTCGGTACAAACCCTTACGATATGATCTTCACCCTAGCTCAGATGGCTATGGGTGACGTGCTTCTTGCTACCGGCTCTCTCGTATCCCTGAACAAGGAGAGGGCACAGAAGCAGACTTTTGCGGCCTCCCTGTCTGACATCATGACGTATTGGGCCAGTCGGTTCACCAAGATCCGTTCCAATCTCCTCCTCTACGGGGTGACGGGAGTGGCGGTTCGAGGGGATACTATTTGGGACAGGTACCAGACCGGAGGGGCTAATAGCGCCAAGGGTTTCGCGGCCTCCTCAGTCCGTAAGGCACAGGGTGGCGAGGGGCAACTCAACTTCGATCCCACCGACTCCAACGTGACCGCTTATCGAACTCAGATCCCTGAGGCAGGTGCTGGCGCGACCAACTTCTGGCAGAATGACTACCAGACCAAGTTGGAAATCGCCAACGCCTGTAAAGAGGCGATCGGGTTCGAGTTCTACATGGATGTGACGGGAGACATCGTCTTCAAGCCACCGTTCTACAACCTGGACATCCTCTCGAATAAGCCAATCTCCTGGATACAGGACATCGACATCATCAACTGGGACTTCTCAGAGTCTGAGTCTGAAGTCGTCACGCAGATGACCATCCAAGGTTCGGCAAACGGGAGTATGGACTACGGGCTAGGTGCGGATCTGACGCCTTTCACAAGCGTCACTGACTACCACCTGCTCCGCAAGTATGGCTGGCGGCCCCATACTTACAATTCGGAGTTCCTAGGGGGTCTTCAGCGACTCTTTTACCACGGTCTTGACGTGCTCGATCGAATCAACTCTCGACGGCACCAAGCTAGTATAACGATCCCTTTCCGACCCGAGCTTCGACTTGGCTTTCCCGTGTATGTTGGACCCAAGGACCAGGTTTGGTACGTGAAGGGGATCAGTCATAACGTCGCGTTTGGTGGTCAAGCGACGACGACACTTGCCCTGACAGCCCGTCGGGCGAAGTTCCAGGCCATCAAGGGCATCTCCGAACTCAAGGTCAAGGGGAAAGCCCCTTTTGACAAGAGTAGTCCCAAAGAGGCCCCTTCCCCAGCCACTGTCGCAAGCACCTCTTACGAGTTGAACCTAGGGGACGCAGGGACCATTCCGGCTATAAACCTTGACCCTGATAACTCTGCCTCCTTGGCTCCTTACGAACCTCTTATTCTACGGCACCCCAAGACCGGACGCATCGTTGGCTACCCTAATGTCGTCATGGTCTACTCCAGGCCGTACGATAAACAAGAGGGCCTAGATGCAGTCTCGGGTCAGAAGGCTCCAGGCACGAACAGCCATGTCCCAAAGAAGAACAAGGCTCAAGTAGCCAAGAACCAGGAGTCGAACAAGAACGAGCTGGCCCAGCAGTCTGTGGCCAACCTGCTCTTGGAAAACAAGTATGGGCATAACCGGTACTCCTACGGCCTTAACTCTGCTGGAGTTTACGTCTACGCCCATGATGTCTCTAGGTACATCACTCAGATGTCGCTCATCCCTGAAAAGAACATCAAGACTCTTCATGATGGGGAGACGCAGAAGTTCTTGGACTCCCAGAAGGGCATCAAGAGTCCTACTACGATGATCCGTCCTGTGTCGGATGAACGTGGGTTCGAGGTCGTGGGACACTACCGTTACGGGCGTGGAGTCTCTCTTCGTGACGGGTCTCTGATTCAGAACGAGCTAGGTCCGAATACGAGGATCGGGGACAGGAGCAATGGGAGCCTTGGCAATACAGGAGAGATACAGCTCGCTCTTTCCGGTAGCTTGCAAGCTACGTTGAATGCTCAGTCCCAAGGTATTACGACTGGGGTCTCGGCCTATCCGAACCCCGCAGATGCGATTGCTCGTTTGCAGCCAGAGGATTTGCAAACAGCCGCTTCAATAGTCCCAGATGCTGGTGGGGGCACGGACAAAGTCCAATACTCAGACCTAGGTACGAACTTCGTTGACGTGGCTCCTCTCGGGTCACCGGAGCAACAAGGTGTGCCGACCAACGTGGAAGCCTCTCAGCTCTCTAGGGCTCTTACCCTGGCAGAGATGACCGTCAAGTTTCACAACGTACCAGGGACAGTCGATTGTGAATGCCAGGTCGGAAGGGCTGACCTGGCATTCATCAACTACGGGTACCAAACAGGTAAGACCATAAAAGAGTCGAGTCCAGACTCATCCACTTTAGATGGCGCTCTAGCCAACCTCGACGTTGCTCTAGCCAACCTTGATGCCAATACAGCTCCAAAGGCACCCGATGTTAAGGGCGAAGATCAGATTGCACGGGTCGAAGATTACCTGTGGAACTTGTACAAGGCCCTTGACGATTCACACATCCCACTAGAGAACGCTCTCCGTGGCGATCCCAACGGTGTAGACCCTGACACGAGGGTTCAACCGGATCTATTCAATCTACCAGACGAGTCAGTTTCCGGCGTCGCCCCACCGTTCTCTTCCATGCGAAGAGCGGCTATGGGAGATCCTCTTGCGACGGCTCAACAAGGGAAATCCGCCAAGGAAGACCTGAAGAACAGGTTCAGCAATTTTGGGGACGACCTACGTAAGGCTACCAAGACCAAGAAGGTTGGAGTTGAGTTGACCAACCTCAAGTCCAAGGAGAACCGTCTTCGACGCAGGCTTGCGGACGCAGAGAACAAGTCCATCAAGAATGATGACGATATCTCCGACTTGAAGAAGGAGATCGCCAAGACAGAGCAGGAAGTTACCCAAAAGGAGGGTGAGCTGGCGAGGCTCACCGAGTAGGCTATGGCGAAAATACCTTACGGTAAGGTCCCTGACAAGGACTTCGCCTCTTCTGGTAGCGACCCCTTTTCGGGGACTCGTATCGGGATTCTTACCCGAGTTGATGAGCACCACCTGAAGGCGGACGTTCGTATCATCAGTGGTGGAGACGAGAGGTTCGAGTTGGACCTCACTCAGGCCATGGCGGGTCCGAGATCCTTCTTGGGGGGCATCCCTGAAGTCAACTCCATCGTTATCCTGGCCTACCGTCGTCGAAGCAAACAGATCTACGATGCTGTGATCCTCGGGTACCTCCCGATGGGTAACTTGATCGGGCTTAAGTTTGATCCTATGGCAGCTATCCCACCTGGGGAAGTTGAGCCTGCGGACGTCAATGGTGTGCGGAAGCTCTTTGGAAACACGGTTCGATACAAGCGAATCAAAGGCAAGTCAGGGGACATTTTCGGAATGTCCTCGTCTGGTGCTGAGATGCAACTGTCGAAAGACGTGCGTCTCACTAACCGAGCTGGGGATAGTTTCGAGTTACGGGACACAGACCGTACATTCGTGACTCAGGCCATTCATCGAGTTGACTCAGACTCAGCTTCTTACTTTCTTTCGGGGCCGATCCGTCGCGGGGCCATGAACCTACCCCCTTCAATTTTCAAGAAGGGTAAAGTTCTCAAGACTGAGGCAGACCGGTATTTTGGAGGGGACGAGCTAGCGGCTGTGGGTGTTCCTGGTTCGACCTTCTCCAATTCGGGAACGGTTCTTGACCGGATCAACAACGACACAGAGTTCCCACCCCTTACCTACTCAAATGGTCGACAGGCGTTCTTTGCCAGTGATGCGGCGGCCACAGACTTCGAGAATTCTGAGGACGGGGGCACGCTCCGAGCCTTCACTGAGAGGCGCATTGAGATCCGGCATGACACTGACCTCCGTCAGGAGGTACTGGACGAGATTGACGGCTTTGGGATGGACCGTCCACGGGCCTACATCGAGCAAGTGTTTGGTACGGTTGTAGGTAACGACCCGATCTCTACCCAAGGGCAGAGGCAGTACGCTCAGGTCCTAAAGCCTAAAATCTTCGAGGACTTCGACCAAGTTGCAGCCCCTGCTGGATTTCGGTTGGAGGAGTGCTCGCGACCCCCTTCGTCGGCGATTGATGAAGCGCAGACCATGGCAGGTGGGTACCTTTTCAAGCTCACCCCTCCACGGAGTGCCTCACGCAACGAATTCGCGATGGCGGTTTCTAAGCAAGGTAAGCTCTTCGTCAACATTCCGGGGAGCACGGTCGAGAACTACTCCTCCAAGAACATCTCAGCAGAAGTCAATGCCGAAGGTGCCCTCAAGATGCGATTGGGGGCTTCGAGGCCAGATCGTGTCTCACTCCACCTAACCTTGGAAGGCGGGATCTTCCTGGATGTAGGGCCCAACGCCGATGGGCAGTGCATCACTACCAACTTCCGAGGCGCGATCAAGAACATCTACCGTGGGGGCAACGGGACTGAAGACGTAGCCCATAGCATGGATGTGCAGGGTAACGCCGAACGGAACGTCTCGGGCAGTGTCTCGGATGTTGTCAAGGGTGCCCACCAGATGGTTGTAGACGGCAGTCACAGCGTCCAAGCCAGTTCAGTGAAGGTCAATGCCCTCAACGGCTATACGGCCAACCTGGGCGGCTCTAGCACCATCATTTCAGGGAAGACCCAATCCCACCATGCGCAACTCGTACAAGAAACGATTGCGACTGGCGGGAAGGTCTCGACTATCTTGCTCGGAGGGTGGTCCCAAACGGTCACGGCGGGAGCTATGACCTGCAATGTTGCGGCAGGTGCTACCTCCTTCAATAACCCAGCAGGTGCCTTCGCTATCACAGTTGGTACCGGAGCTATCTCTATCACAGCTACCTCAGGGGCTGTCACCCTGTCCACAGCGGCTGGAGCCGTATCGATTGCAGCGGCGGCTGGAGCCGTGTCCATTTCAGCAGGGTTGGCTCTTAACCTAACCTCTCCCGTGATGATCTCTTTGAACTCAGTCCAGATCCTTCTTGGTGGTCCTGCGGCAGTCCTTGGTGTTGCAAGAGGTGCTCCAATGCAACCACCTGGCTCACCTAGTTTGGATTGGATCACTGGCATTCCTTTGCAGGGGTCCGCTGTGGTGCGTTCGATCTGATGCCGATCACTTCTGCCGGGCTTACGGGTGCTATTATTACTGGGTTGGCGAGTGCCACGCTTATTGGTCAAGGCATGCCAAAGCTTGCGCAGGGGATTGCCAACGGGCTTGTGCCGTGGATCAAGTCCTTGAGCGTCGTGACTGCGGATGCGGGTTCGGCGGGGGTGGGTACGAGTTTCATGGTTTGGGCGGTACCCGGGCCTGTTCTGGTTGCGAACCTGCTCATCGCCTATCCGGCCAACGGTCATATTGGGGTCATGGCTCCTTTGGAGGCGACTGGTCTTGGGATTGGGTTGGGTCTTGGTTTCATTCAAGGGGCGATGGTGTCCCAACATGCTGGTGTAGGTACTGGGACGGGTATCGCTAGGGTGACCGGAGGTCCAGCCTTCCCGTTCCTGATGCAGGGGTTTGCGGGTGCTGATATCAAAGGGACAGGTGCAGTTCAGAAGGCGTCGGCCATCTCTCAAGCTCTTGCGATCACCCTTGCAGCTTTTACTTTGCCTGTACCCATTGTAGGGTCGGCATCCCCTGCTGGAGCCTCCGGTGTGGGTCTTGGTCGAATCCTCTAATGATGAAGATGGTATGAAATGGTCTCGATCAAAGGTTACGTTCTTGAGAAGCCTCGGGTTGGGTCGGCGAATTCTCCATTCACGTCGAGCCCCGACAACCTTGTTTTCGACTCTGGAACCTATAACAGTGCCTATGGGGTTGACGAAGATTCCCCAGGTCGCACTGAGTATCTTGCCCTTAGTTTGGTCGATGGGGACCTTGCTGATGCTGAGTTCGGATGGACCAAGAATGAAGCCGGAGTCCAACGGTTCGACTACGACGGGCGGGATCAACGCT
>Ga0315277_10012237_pt1 | contig 10766 bp, 12 predicted proteins | sample YL17G05_15_MG_FD_203695 | JGI IMG/M metagenome (GOLD analysis project Ga0315277, IMG submission 203695) | Sediment microbial communities from Yellowstone Lake, YNP, Wyoming, USA - YL17G05_15 | ecosystem: Environmental > Aquatic > Freshwater > Lake > Sediment | place: USA: Wyoming | collected... | reverse complement strand
AGTTGTCACATGTCCTGTTCAAACCCAACGTTTTCGTAAGCACCCACGTCCTGCGCACCTTCGAAAGAGGCAGTATCCTCAAGAATCTGTTCGGACTTGTTCCAGACCGAAAGAAAGCAAGGTTCCACAAGAAACTACCAGCAGCGCTAGCTGACTTGTACGAGGCAATCGGTGGAATAGACCTCGCAGTAATGGACGGAACATATCTGTGGCATGCATGGGGAGGCCCAACAACCCAGATGAACACCATCTTGATCGGCAGAGACGCCGTCGCAGTCGAAACAGTCGGCGCAATACTCGCAGGCATGAACCTCCAGAAAATGCCGGTGCTGCAGGAATTCGCGAAAAGAAACCTTGGAGAGACCGATATCAGAAACATCGAAATCGTCGGCACCAACTTCGATGACCTCAAGAAAGAGTGCGAAGACGCAATCAAAAGCCGAAGGAAGCGGAAAAACACTCAAGGTCCTACGACGTGGGGCGGACGCGCTAACCGCGCCTTCGCAAACCTTGTCAAAGAAGGATTCTTCAAACCTCCAAACAAAAGAACCTTGGAAGACGTAATAGGAGCACTGGAGAAAAAAGGAATTCCTACAAAGGGCCAAGAAGAAAAAAATACCGAGCTTCCTTGCACGCAGAGTAAAGAACGAAATATTAAAGAGAGAACGCGGGAACGGCACAGAATCCTATTGGACCGAATCTGAAGGCTGACTGCATTCACACATTGTCTGCAATGCGCTCCAGAGCTTCAGCAAAAGCACTCGCATTTGCCGTTGCATCTCCATCAAAACTGGTTTGTATAATGTGAGTCGCAGTCTAGTTGTCGGGAAGCTGGAATCCACCCGAAGAATCAGCGTGCAGGTCTGCCACGGAAACCTCAAATGATGTTGCTAGTATTCCTCCATCGTAAGTTTCTTGATGTATCGTCGGGTTCTAGGATTCTGTACAAGAGCAAGGAGTGTCAATGCCATCGTGAGAAGTGACAATATCAAGACATACTGCACCTTTAGAAATGTCGAAAAGAAAAATGTGAACAGCTGCCAAAGACTGAAGATACACAGGGCCACTACAGAGGCAAACAGAAAACGTGACAAAAACCTTTTGACTCTAAACGAAAAAGGCCTTTCCAGCTTGAAGCTTTCAGCAATCTCATAAATTCCAGCACCAGCAACAAAGACCAAAACGACAAGCAGCAGAAGATAGGTCATCAGAACTTGGAAGGACGGGATGACTCCGTTTGAAGCCAAATCGACGAAGTAGACGCCAACGACGACTAGAACTTGAACAAGAGGCACCATTGAAATCATCCATAGGCGTTCCTCTTCCTCCCTACCGAGTTTCTTGCCCATTACGTGTGCACCTTAGCTGCTGTTCTACGTTCCATAAACCAGTTCGTGGTTCCTTCTTAATATAACGGTCTTGAATTCTGGAGTCTCTTAAGTAATGTTGGATGAGCATCGAATTGTGACAAGTAACTTGCGTGTTCATGCTGGTCTAGTCGTTGCTCTTTAGGGCTCGGTTTAACGCGGCGATGACATTCTGTTTTCCCATCGCAAGAATGTATGGACCGAGTCTTGGACCCTGAGGCACACCTAACAAAATTGAATATATCGTCTTGAAGAAGACTGCTGGCTGAACCCCGTTCTTCTTCGCCACCTCAAAAACTGCGTTCTGAAGCTTTTCACTCTCTTCTTCCCTCTGCAAGATCTCAATCAGTTCCAAAACCGCCATTCTTTCCTTCTCGCTCAGACTAGCAGGTGCTTCCTTAATCTCTTCAAAATCCTTAATCCAGTTCAAAGCATAATCGATACGTTTCTTCAATCCTTCATCGAGTGTCTCACTCTTCTGCAGAACTCCATAGCCCCGAAGCCTATCAGCAATAAACGCTTCCTCACTTCCTCGGGGAGCCACTTTTGCAAGAAAAGTCAACAAGTTATAGGGCGCATGAATGCTCGGTTTCTTCGGAGGCTTCAACGCACAACAGTATTCGTAGAGCCCACGCAGCTTCATTAATTCCTTCTTGTCTGTGTCACGCTTCTTCTCGAAATAAACATCTTCTAGATCATCCCATTCTTTCATGTAAGACGGAATGTCAGTCACGTCCAATGTGCGAGTTCCGATGAACCGCTTCAGCATCAGCAACAACAGAGCCTGTGGAGAACCATAGCGGAACCAAACCTGCGGCGTGAAAACATTGCCCATTGACTTCGAAATCTTCTTTCCACTCTTGTCCAAAAACATCTCGTACTGCACATGAGAAGGCGGTTCATAGCACAGGATTTCTCTGCAGATGCGATCATTGATGCGCACAGAATCGGCAATGTCTTTGCCGTACGCTTCAAACCGAATGTCAAGAGCCTTCCACCTCGCAGCGAACTCGCTCTTCCAAGTCAGCTTTCCTTCACCTTTTAGAACGTTTGCTTCGCCCTTGTGGCCGCAGCCCTCAAGCATCCTGCCCTTTATCTCCATCCCTTCGCAGCTGTAAAGTACCTTGTTCTCTTTCTCCAAGAACTCTGACACTCGGGTCGTGTATATCCGCCCGCAGTTGCTGCACACCGCAAAGTAAGGCAAAACCTCAGTGTAGCGTTCTTGCCCAACTTCCTCCTTGACTATCTCTCCCACATGCTGAGCGTTCAACAGCAAAACCCGAATCTCATCATTCAACACTCCCTTCCCATAAACCTCCTTCGCAGAAACATAATCATAGTCTATCCCACACTCATCCAAGGCGCCAAGAAGAAGCGAACTCATGTGACGGCCGTAGCTCTCATGACAACCAAACGGGTCAGGAATACTTGACACAGGAAAACCCAGATACTTCTCAAGAGAAGACGGAAGACCATACGGAACCTTTCGCAAACCATCCGTATCATCACAAAAAGCAACAAGCTCCGATTTGTAACCTTGATCCCTCAAAGCCAAGGTAATAGCGAAAGAACGTGCCGCATCACCCAAGCTCCCAATGTGCGGAAAACCCGAAGCACCAAGCCCCATCTCAGTCCTTACCAGGTCCAAGCTGCGACCCAGCTTCCGCTCACGTTCGACCATGGTGACGGCCATCTTGTCGTACCATGTACCGCGTCCAATCATCTCTTCACTCATCTGCAACATACTCGCCAATAGCATTGACGTCAAGGAAATAAAAACGTTACAGAAAATGCAATAATCGCTTTGGAAAAGCAAACAACAAACAAAGAAAGGTTAGAGGGGAGTTGATTACTTTATTTTGGCTCCGCAGTTGGGACAGAACTTGGTTCCCGCAGGAACGTCGGTTCCGCATTTCGTACATTTAACGGTTGTTTGCAAAGCAGTTCCACAATTGACACAGAACTTTGCAGTAGTGGGGTTTTCGGTATTACACTTGGGGCATTTGACCGTAGCCGCCGCTTGCGTCTGGGCAGATGGCTGGAGTGTTGTTCCGCAGCTGTTGCAGTACTTTGCTGTTTGCGGGTTCTGGAAACCGCACTTTGGACAGAGCACCATCGTCTGTTGAGCCTGTGGTTGTCCCTGGAAAAGTGGCGGAATTAGCACTGCTCCAGCTCCGATTGCTGCGCCTCCTCCCTGACTCTTCGAAAGGCTTTCAGTTGATTTCTGAACCGTCTCCATCCTAAGCACTTCAGCTGCGCCTACTCCGGTCTTTATGTAGAACAGTCTATCTCTCCATTCGGGTGTGGTGTCGATTCCTTCAAATTTGACTTCAATCAGTTCGAGTCCTATTCTGTGGAGAGCGTCGTAGAGAACGTTCTTTGATAGAAGACTTGTTTCATCCAGTTTGCCGTACACGTCTGAAAGCGAGTATTGGTTTAGAGTGTCGATCAATCGTTCGTTGAAGTAGCCTCTGAGGAAGTTTTGCAGTCCGTCAGTCGTATAGACTCCCTGTCCGCCCACGATTTCGTTGACGAACAAGTTTGCTTCTTCAACTCTGAACCAGAACGCTCCGAAGAACTTCAAAGGCGCCATTTCTTTGGTCTGTCCTTGGGCTCCGAACTTTCCTTGGAACTGTTTTAGCGAAACGAAAATGATTGTGGCAGTGAACGGAACTCTGTTGAAATTGACGATCCTTGAGAAAAGCCTTGTAAGCAACGGTAGATTAGCCGTTGCAAGCACGTGGCGTCCTGCTCTGAACACATCGTATGATTTCCCGTCTCTAAAGAACACTGCGGCTTCGTACTCGTGAACAATAAGGTTGTCCCCCCAAGCAATTTCCTCACTTGGGTATCTCCAGACCATGTCTCCTTCTGCAGGTCCTGCTCCTCCCGATCCAGTCCATTCAATAACTTTTGGCATTCACTTTCACCTCCTCGCGCGTGCGGTAATAATCGAGATCATGCTTTCAATCCTCTCAGAATCTCCGATCTTGAATCGATCAAAGAATCGTATTCTTCGACTTTGGAGATCAATGCGTCCATTGCTGCGCTCCAGTCTTCGTTTCCGGGTTGCATCTTTGAAAGTTTTCCACAGTCAGCCTTTATCCCGTCCGCTTTTTCAATCAAACCCGCGTCGTACTGGAGCACCGAATCAAGTTTGTCTTCTTTGACTTTGACGGCATCGAAAACTCCTTGATAGCCTGCGACAGCTCTATCTATTCTCTGTGTGATTCTATCCATACGAGAATTGAGTGCGTCATAGCGGTATGTGTCCTCTCCAGCAAGCTTCTGAACCATCGCAGGATTTGCGAAGGCCCTTCTCATCACGGTTTTTGCAGCCTTGAGCCTGTTGACTGCTTCCATTCTAACGAGGCGATCACTTTCACGTCTCAACTCTTTTTCTTTGTATCCGTGGTATCCTGGAATGTAGCCCATTATTCGTTCGAGAAGACCTCTTTCGCCCTTCACTTTTTCAAGATAGTCTTTTCCACTCATGTTTTACCCTTCATGTATGCGATTACACCTATCACTGCGAGCACTATCACCAATATTCCAACGACTAGGAACCATGGCACGATGCTGTAGAAGCCTCCAACGACACCCACCGCCGTCATTATCGCACCCCAAATCAAGTAATACGTTGACTGGTTTCCTGCCGAGAACGAATAGATAACCGTATAGATTCCCAGAGGACCGAAGAGCCAGCCTAGAAGGTTGAAGAAGTCGTATGGAAGCAGAGCCAAACCGTAGCTTATCAGGGCCACGGCTAGTGAGATCGCGAGAACTGCGATGGCTCCAACGCCGTAACTGAATCTTCTAGCTTCAGTTTTCATTTTGATCCTCGCAGTTTTTGGTCGAATATTACAGAATATGCTGTTGCTTTTAAAGTTTGATTACAGTATTCCGAAGCCTGCAGAAGGAATGTCGCCCTTGACAGCCACCCCAGTCGCGCCATCGATCATAAGCTGATAGTCTTTGCCCTTGTACTCGTATTTTATGAACCATATTGGCGCATGGAGGTAAACCGTCTCTTCAATCTTTATTTCCGTCTTCATCTCGATTATCTTGTCAACATCCTGCTGAGCCAAGAACTGGTGGTAGCCTTCAATCTCTGCCTTCGCCTGCTCCTCAGCTTCATCCTTGTCTATCTCACTGTTCAAAACCTTCGCGAAGGCTTCTATTCTTCTGAAATCAAAAAGTATCTTCCCTTCCAAAGGCACCTGATACTCCCTCGTTGGAAACTCTGTGGCCTTCCTAGCTAAGACGAGCCAATCATAGTCCTTCTCGATCGATCCTTCCTTCATCACAGCAGGAGTAATTCTCTCAAAAATGCCCCTGTAACTGCTCCTCGCTTCAACCGAAACAACCCAGAAAGGCAGGTAAATCAATTCTCTTCCAGTAAGCTTGGCCTTTCTCGCCAAGTCTGAAGGCTTCATGAATCCTTCCCTCATCCAACTTCTGACACGCGTTTCAACCTGCACCTGATCGAACGCGTTAAGCAATAACGAATGTTCAAACGTGAAAGTCTGTCCAGTCTCTATTACAACCGTATACCCGCAGTACTTGCAGGTTGCAAGTAATTCTCCCGGTTGAAAAGAGATGGGTGCACCACAATGAGAACACTTTATCTCGTCAATGATGCCCATCAGTTCAGTTCCTTCTGTTTTTCTCGTCTGATGATCTCTCTTGACGCTATCACACCAGAAGCCGAAGCCTGAATCAAACCCCTCGTCACTCCGGCCCCATCTCCTATGGTGAAGAGATTGTGAATCTTGGTCTCCAAAGTGTTACTCAGCTGCAGTCTCGAAGAGTAGAATTTAACCTCGATACCGTACAACAACGTGTCCCGCGAGTGCAGGCCCGGCGCGAGCTTGTCCAACGCTTGCAGCATCTCTCTGATGTCGGCAAGATATCTGTAGGGCAACACGAAGCTCAGATCGCCCGGCGTCGCGTTCTTCAGCGTTGGGGTAACCACACTCCGCGCGATCCTTTCAGGAGTTGATCTTCTTCCTGACTCCAGATCGCCCAGACGCTGAACCATCACGCTTCCGCTGAGCAGATTTCCCAGCCGAGCAACGTACTTGCCGTACGCTATCGGCTCTTTGAACGGTTCTGTAAAAGAAGTGCTCACGAGAATGGCAAAGTTTGTGTTCTCAGTCTTCCGCTCAGCATAGCTCTGCCCATTCACGGTCAAGACTCCATCGTACGATTCTGTAATCACCTCACCATGAGGAGCAACACAGAAGGTTCTGACCTGATCGTCAAAAGATTTTGAATAGTAAATGAGCTTCGGCTCGTAAAGGACTTCAGTCAACTCTTCCATGACAGAAGCCAAGACCTCAACTCTCACTCCTACATCCACAGGGTTGTTGAGGGTCTTCAAACCTAGAACCTGAGACTCCGTCTGCAACCACTCGGCACCACTTCTGCCTGGTGCCGCGATCACGTATTTGGCAGAATGTATTTCCCCGTTTGCTGTTTCAATGCCTTCGACAATGTTGTTTTTGACAACGAGTCCTTTCACATCGGTTCGCGGCTTGAACTCAACCTTACCGTCCAATTCGTGTCGCATCTTTCGAAGCGTTTCAGCACATCTTTCTGTGCCCATATGGCGGATTCTCTGCCGGATAAGTTTCAAACCCGCAAGCGACGCTTTTCTTTCAATATCTTCTATCTTTTCTTCGTCCTCGCCGTAAACATGCTCTGTTGCACCATACTTCAGATAGATGCCGTCGGCGCAGTCCAAAAGCTCCTGAAGCTCTTTGCTCGACATGTACTGGTCAAGCCAGCCTCCCACCTCTGTGGACAGTGTGAGTTTTCCATCACTGAACGCCCCGGCGCCACCCCAACCGGACAGAACTGAGCATGGGTCACAGTTAACACATTCGTATCCTCGGCTGGCTGGGCATTTGCGTTGGTTGATGTCTTGACCTCGGTCAAGCATGAGAACGTTCAGCTTGGTTTTTTCGGCAAGTTCCAACGCTGAGAAGATTCCTGCCGGCCCAGCGCCAACAATTATTACATCGTACTTCAACCGGCTTGTCTCCTGAAACCCAAAACTAGATGCTGTAACTAGCATATATTTCTAGCGAGCAGACAAAAGAAAAGAGAACAAAAGGAAGTGTATCTTCTACGTGTCGTGATAGGGTACGAGACAAAGGAACTTCAAGAGTTTGTTGCCTGTGTTTCTGAACTGATGTTTCTCGTTAGGCGGAACAAAAACCGCGTCTCCTGGCTTGAACTTCTTCTCTCCTTCTTTGCCAAAGATCGTTCCTTCGCCCTCCAGAATGAACACTTCATGTTCCCAGTCATGTGTGTGCAACGGGCTATAGCCCCCTGGTTCCATCTCAAACAATCTCATTGCAAAATTAGGTGCCCCAATGTCTTTAGTTATGAGCCACCTGACCTTCAGTTTCGAAGCCCCTTCATCAGCTGCCTTTGCCTCAACGTCTGTGTACGGAAACACTTTCACCAAACAACATTCCTCTTCAGAGTGCTAGTTGAGTATTTGTCTGTTGAACTTCAGATTGATTTCGCGCTTCTTATAAATCCTTGCAGAAAATCATGCTTGTGAAGATGAAGAAACCCCGCATGAAAAAAGAAACAAAAATTGAGAATGAAAAGTATTCTGCGCCTGTTAGTCTTTTATTGCTTCTAGCAGGCTCATTACGTTCCAAAGCTTCACTCGTGTGTACGGTGGCATGTTTGGATCCTGCAGTATCTCGTCCAGAAGTGAAACCGCGTTTGCAGCTCTCACGGCCGCAGTGTATTCTCCGGTTTGCATAGCGTTCATTGCATCTTTCGCAGATCTTCTAATGTTCCTAGGCGTGGTGTTGTCTTCGGAAACAGCTCCCAGCACGGAAAGCGCCTGCTTAATGCGTTCCTCATACTCCTCAGCCTTCTTCTTTCTGACCACAAGTGCCACCTCGCCAAACATCATGATAATCTAGTTATATAGGCTGGGTTGCCTATTTAGTTTGAGGTTTTAAAGCTTGTCCCGAAAGGAACGAGACGAAACTCACATAAAACGCATGGCAGAACTACTCAAAAGCGGATTAACGATGACGGACTTAGCCTGCCCCGCTTGCGCATCACCATTGTTCAGACTGAAAAACGGTGAATTATGGTGTGAGAAATGCCAGAAAAAAGTCGTAGTCGTCAAAGAAGGAGAAGAACAGAAACTGGCAAGAGCCACAGCCCTTAACAGCCTTGAAGCAACACTTGCCACCAAAATACAGGAAATCCAAGAAAGAATGACTAATGAACAGGACCCTGAGAAACTGCAGAAACTGGGAAACACTCTCACAGGGCTTCTGGAAAACCTTGAGAGAACGAGAAAAATCAAGAAATCATAGCCGGAAACCGAAAAGATGCTCGGAGTGTACAGCGACTTCCCTACTGACGTCCAAAAGATTGTCAATTTTGAAACCTCAATATCCGAGACAAGATTACAGAAAACGCTGGTTGAAGTATTTTACAGACTCAACAGCGAAGAGTCAGCCCTGAAAGAAATCGCTTACCCTTCTCTGCCGGAATGCATGATCGGTTTTGAGTTTGGAATAGCCGAAGGCAAAGACTTCAACTACCTTGACACTCACGAAAAAGACAGGCTGCTTGCAGCAACACGGAAGAAACCGTTTCCCTCAATGGATTTTCTCTGCATAACCCGGTACTACAGCGTGCAGAATCAGAGGAAAAGACCGTTGAAGTTTGACCATTACATGCTTCGCTTCAGATTTGCCAAGAAAGCCCTTCAAATGCAGGTTTTCCATGAAAAAGGTCCGATGCACCTTTCAACAAAAGACCTACCCCTGTTCATAACCAAAATTGTGAACAGCGAGTTTCCCAAAAGAGTGATCAAGATCGTCAGAGAATCCTAGCGAGTTCGCAAAAAGTCATTGACGACTCGCCAGATTTCTTTCGTCACTTCTCTTTTTGACTTGTTCCCGTCTATTCTGAGAAGAGCACCGTTTTCAACGTATTTTGAGTAGACCTCTCGAACCTTCAACTGTGTTTCCAAGTTCTCCATTACCGACTTCTTTCGCTTCAACCTACCAGTCACGGTTTTCGGGTCAACGTCGATAAAAAGCGCTAAGTCTGGGCGAACAGCATGTTTGTTGACCTCTTCAATCCATTTCAAATCAAAGCCTGCCGCACCTTGATAAGCTAACGAAGAGAAAACGTACCGGTCTGAAACCACAATCTTTCCTTTCTCTAAAGCAGGAAGAACCTCGCTCTTCAAATGCTCAACACGATCGGCTGCAAAAAGCAAAGCCTCAGCCACAGCAGACCCACGACTATCAGCGTGCAAATAGTGTTTCTTGATGAACCTTCCCATCTGTCCTCGACTCGGCTCAGCCGTATAAACCGCATCATGATGCTTTTTCAACTTCTTTACAAGCAGTTTTGCCTGCGTAGTCTTTCCACAGCCATCCAATCCCTCGACACAAATGAAGATGCCGCGGCCAACCATTGTTCTTCTTCCCCGAAAGTCAAGACTGAGCATAATACGGTTAGAACTATAACTGTTTTTTCACCGCGACATTGACGTGAATTCTGCGGAAGCGATGTCGCCAAGGCTTTATTTTAGAACCTAGTAGTGATGCATCCACAAACAATTCAGAAAACAAATTTGGGAAAGAACCATGGGTATCGGAACCAAGCTTCGCGATGAATTCTCCTTCGTCCGCGGCAACTATCTAATCCTGATCATAAGCTGGGTTCTAATGGATTTTGCAGGCGAAATGCCTTCACTCTACTACGGCCCATGGGTAATGTACGATCTTGGGGCAACTGCATCGATTCTTGGTTTCATAGGCTTCGCCGCGATACTCGTTCTAGCGGCAGTCCAATTTCCAGGAGGATACCTCGCGGACAGGTATGGAAGAAAATGGCTCATTTCAACATTGACCTTTGGCGTCGCTTTGTCCTTCATCTTCCATGTTATAGCACCCAGTTGGCACTGGATACTTGTTGGCGCAATGATCGGCAGCCTATGTCTCATCTACCAGCCAGCACTGATGGCCATGGTTGCAGACTCAACATCACCAGAAAAAAGAGGGATGGCTTTCTCCATTACGACTCTAATCGCCAACGTAGCCACAACTCCTGCGCCAATCGTTGCCGGAATAATCGTGTCGCTGTACACACGTGCAATAGGCATGAGAATATCGTATGCCATCGTTATATTGCTCTATTTTGCCGCGGCTCTACTGAGAAGCAGACTCAAGGAGACCATAAAGACTGAAGAGAGAATCAAACCGCGTGACCTAATAGCGTCTTACCCTCAAGCCATAAGAGAAAGCGTAGCCGTGTGGAAAACGATACCTCGCTCAATGTTCTTCCTGTTCATAGCCAATCTGATAATAACTTTCGCACTCTCACTCGGGCAATTGTTTT
>Ga0315277_10012235_pt1 | contig 10767 bp, 16 predicted proteins | sample YL17G05_15_MG_FD_203695 | JGI IMG/M metagenome (GOLD analysis project Ga0315277, IMG submission 203695) | Sediment microbial communities from Yellowstone Lake, YNP, Wyoming, USA - YL17G05_15 | ecosystem: Environmental > Aquatic > Freshwater > Lake > Sediment | place: USA: Wyoming | collected... | reverse complement strand
TATCAATGACATAAACCCATAGAGCAATCTATGGGTTTTCTATTTTTCTTTTAATTCTATAGTGAAGAATTAGTATTAATTATCTCTGTGCGGAGATACTGTATATGATATATATTGGGGCCATTTTAAGCTCAAAAAGTCTATTACATATTTTGATTTACAATAATGCTTTTAAACCCTCCTTAGTTTGCCTAAACTATGGGAAAAACCAATAAAATTTTAGCAAGTGTGGTAACCATAGTTGTTTTTGGCCTTTTGGTTTTCGCAGGCCCTGCACAGGCTTTTGAGATAAGCCTTAACATTGATAACCCAACAGTGGAACAGGGAAAAAAGATGGAAATTACAGCTACTATAGATATTGGAGCAGATGAAAATGTTCCAATTGATGAACTTGAGCTGGTTTTGGACGGGCTTGTAAACGAAAGCGGATATGAACCTGAGACAGTTGTGTGTTCTTTTGACATAACAGGCAAGATGAAATCAGGAGTAAATGACGCCTGCCATGGCATAAACATCAAGAAAATACCTTATCCGCAGATAGAAAAAGGATACGGCTATGGTTACGGTTATGGCTACGATTTTGGGTATGGTTACGGGTATTCTGGAAAATTGACTTATGAGATAACTATACACACCCAAAAATTTGAAGTTGGAAAATACCAAGCAAGTTTTGCTGCAGTAATTGATGGGAAAACTGTTTCTTCTGATGTAACGCCAATAGAGATAACTGAAAAAGTAAAAGGCAACGACAAGAAAAGTACAGAAGAAAGCAGCAATGAGAATGAAGGAAATGGAAATGAAGTAAATGAAGAGACTCATCAAAACAATGGAAATGAAAAGCATACAGAAGAAAGCAACAACGAAGATGAGGAACATGAAAGTGAGAATGAAGTGAATGAAGATGAGGAACATGAAAGTGAGAATGAAGTGAATGAAGATGAGGAACATGAAAATGACCAAGGAAATAATGCAGCTGAAACAGAAAACAATGGAAATTCCAACGGCAAAGGTTCTGAAAACTCCGGTAACAGCAAGGGTAATTCAGGAAGCAATTCAGGAAGCAGCGAGAATAACGCAGGCCAGGGAAACGGTAATTCTGGAAATAAAGGCAAAAATAAGTGAAAATAGGTAAGTTTTTACCACTTGTAACTGATAAGTCAACTTTATATATAAGCCCTACTTGGAAGTTTTATGAAAAAAGAAGGAATTAAAAGAGGGATAGCTGTGTTGCTCACTTTAGGGGTACTAGTAACATTATTATTAGCAGGCCCTGCAGAAGCAGTTATTCTAAAGCTGGAGATAAACCAGGCTAATATAGAGAAAGGAAAGCCAGTCACTTTCTTTGCTACAGCAGATGTCGAATCAGGAGAACATCTGGATGTTGACTATTTTACTTTAAAATTAACTGGTAATCAAGCCACTCCAGAAATTATAGAATGCAAGTTTGACATTGACGGCACCCCAATAGGAAGTGGCTGCGGCGGTCTTGTTATTGAAAAGATTTCTTCTCCTCCTCAAAATGGGTATGGTTATTATGTTGAGGGAAAATTCAAGTTCAAAATTACATTAGATACTTCTTCATATCCAACAGGAACCTATCAGACTTATCTTATCATGTCTGTTGGAGGAGTGCCCAATGAAAAACAAGGAGAGGACATCACAATAACTCCAGTTGTTCCGCCTGTAGAAATGGCAGGATGTTCTATAAGAGCTAAAGACGGAACAGTGACTGTAGACGGGGTAGGGTTCGATAAGCCTACCATAAATTTCCATATTCCTTTAGGAAATGCAGGCAATGGAAAAGGAACTTTAAACGCACAGTCAAATAAGAAAAGGCTTTCCTATAGGTTTAATATAATGGACGTTACAGCGAATGATGCCAATCAAGCAACAATCATGGTAAAAGGAGACGTGGAGATTAACGGCAGCATTAAACAAAAAGGAAAAGTATCCACAATAACTTATAATAAAATATCAAGAAAAATAAGCTTGGTATCTACAGATAATCCAGCAGATAATCCACAGTTACATTTAGAGGCTTCTAATATGCCTATAACTTTCCAGAAGTGGTGCTAAAAAGATTTAGATTTAGTGAGAGTGAGTAGTACCTATCATAATTCCAAGGACTATCGCTTCTGCCATTTTTTTCAGAGCAATTAAATCCCTGTCATTTAGTGTTTCATGCCCGGTCAGAATCCTTATTGCATCAAAAAATTCTTCTTCATCTGGATATTTATTTATTGTTTCATCTACTCTTGGATTAACTCCATATTTCTGATGCATTTCCTCTAAACCCTCTTGGTCCTCTTTGCTTAGACTATTCATATTAATGGAATTATACTCTCTCCAGAAGTCCTCTGTTTCTTCAATCCTCTTGAGATAAACTCTTTCTCCTGTTGTAAAATTCCTCCTGTCTCCAAACCCCCATTTTTTATATGTCTCTGACTCAAAAAATTCTGGAGGCAGGTATAAATCTTCCCTGCCCAGTGTTCTTAATTTTTCTCCACTAGAAAAATGCTCATAAATTCTTTTTGCCAGGCCTTTTTCTTCATCGCCTAAGTTAGGATTCGCATCTATTAGAGCGTAAAATTCAGGTTTGGGTGCTTCAGCTTTTTCCCTGCATCCCAATCCAACAATTGAAGCTAAACTTAAAGCTGCAGCACCTGCACTCTGTCTTAATACTTCTCTTCTTGAATATTGTCTTGTCATATTTCTATTACATGCTTTTTATTTTTAAAGATATAGATAACTTAAAAATATAGGTTAGTTTAAGCACCTAAGCTATTCCAAGCTGCTTTAAGAGTTGCTTTTGCCAGGTCAACTTTCATTTTCTCTGCTCTCAATGCCTTTATTAATAAATTTCTCTCTTTGTTAGTTGCATGATATTGATATATCCAATGGAGTTTTCTTGCAGGCTTTTTTTCCCAGGAGCCTGTTTCAAATAAAGCACATCTTAAAGAGCCATCAATTATTGAATATAAGTCATCGTCATCCCTGACAGAATCGCATGGGACAGTGCTTCTTACACTATTATCCCCGCTTGCTCTTTTGTAAACTTCTGCAACGTATCTAGCTGCTGTTGCAGCGCTTACTGGACGGTCAAAAGTAAGCTGAAAATTATGAGGAGTTTCTCTCCATACATACTTGTTTAAAGTCTCAACATTTTCAACATAAGGTCCCTTTAACAAGTCAACCAAACCAACTATTGGAGCAACATTTACTAAAGGAGCAGAAGCTACTGCAAATGCTGCTGTTTTTAAAACTCCCCTTCTGGTGTATTGTCTTGCCATTTTTATTTTTGATTAAAATTTATATCTAAAGTCTTGCTTCTAATACCTTCACTAATCTTTCTATTCCAAATTTATCTACGATTTCCCAGGCTTTTTTATCAAAATCAATTGTCCAAGGAATAGGAACTCCTAAAATTTCTGTTTGTCCGACCAAAGATTCAGGTGTTTTAGAAGCAATTGGATATTCTGGCGGAATCCATGGATCATTTCTTTGAAATCCCAAAGACTTTTCGTAGTTTACATAATTATGCTCGGGAGAGCAATCGTGTAGATTAGCTTGAAGCTGTACTAGTCCTCCAACATTACCTGCTTTTCTCCAAGTGTACTTTATACTGCCTTCTCCTTTTCTAATTTCGCTACGAGAAAATATTTTAGAAGCTGATAAACGCTCTTCTGTAGGATCATTTGGATGAAAACATTCAACTGAAAAAGAACCAGTTTTCCAATCAACTAATTTATGTTCTGAATTATCTAAGACAAATACACCATGAACTGCTCTCCTTAATCGATAGTCTCCAACAATCAATTCATAAGAAACTAGATGCGGAGTTACTTTATCCAACATGCTTCTAACATAATCCCAAGCCGAGCCTCTATCCGATTGAACGACTCTGCCTAATGGAGGTTTAGGCGAGTATGGGACTTGCGGAGAAGCTTGTACACCTGTTGTTAAAATATAAGGTGCTGTAATTAGTACGCCTGTCGCAGTTGCGCTTGTTTTCAAAAAATCTCTTCTTGTATATTTATCGGGCATTTTTGTTCTAAAATCTAGCTATTTATCTTTATTTTTAAAACAATATAAGATATTTAAATCTTTTGTTGATGTTCATATTCATTAGTAGTAACACTTCTTTTTATTACTTAATTTTGATGAAAAATTTATATAGGCATATATACTTTACTAAATATGATTATACCCAATAATCCTGGCAGTTTATCACCAATAGTTTTCTCAGTTATAACTTTAATAGCTTTAATAATCTATGAGCTTGGAAACGATAAGATTAAGAAAACCATGCTGCCTTTTGTAATTATTTTAATAACTGTTTTTTTAATTATTGCTGGAATAAAAATTTACTCAATGGTATGAAAATGAAAAAAATCAAAGATTTTTTGCCTCTTAAACTCTTACGAGGTTTAAGATGAAATATAATTTTTTAGCTACGCTCCTTTTAGCAGTACTTCTGCTGGAATTAATACTAAAAATAAGCCCCTTGTATGGGGCCCTTGCCTATTTTGCTGCAGCAGCTATTGCATTAATAGCGGTTTCCAGGCTGGACCCAAAATATAACAATAAGAAACAGATAATACTCCTTGTTGCAGCAGTCGCTACAATAAATGCGGCAAGCCTGTTTCTGCCTTTTAACTTGTTCTGGAAAACTCTAATAGCTTATTCCTTATTGGCATTTGTTTCTATATTTTACTCGTCGGTAATTAATCATTCAAAAGAAGAGATTAAACTTAAAGAAGTTTTTTGGGCAGTATCTGCTACAGTCATTTTAGGATATGCTGGAATGATTGTTATCGGATTTGAAAAGAACATCCTGCTGCTTGCGATTATTCCCTTAATAGCATTTTCAGAAGAGTATTTCTTCAGGGGCCTGCTCCTGAATTCAGCTGAAAGAGAGAGCGGCAAGGAAACAGCTGTTGTTTTCACTGCAATCTTTTACGGAATCTTGTGTTTGGGATACGGCTTAATGGCTGCATTTTTCTTTTTTGCAATGTCGCTTTTATTCGGGCTGTTCTATACCCGGACAAGAAGCCTGCTTTTTACAATGGTGCTTAGTGCAATAATCCATGTTTTCTTGTTTGCTGCTCCAATCAGCTAAACCCCTCTTTTTGTCCTAAGTTGATAGCAAATAGAATTATAGCTCAGAAAATATATATTTCTATTACTACTTTTGAAAAGTAATTGATGAAGCCAAGTAATCTTTATAAAGCGTAATTATATAATAGTAACATGAAAACTAAATTTATGAGTGTACTTTTAGGTTTATTTCTTTTAGTGACTATTTCAGCAGTGAGTGCTAACAGTGGCGCAATATGGACTACAGGAAATGACTGCGGGAATAAAACCCAGAATGTTAATCACTATAACATTGGAGATAAAGTTTACATAAACAGCAAACATTTCGCTGTAGGCGGAGAAAATAGCTGGACAATTACAGGACAGCCTGGTAATGCTTCATGCGATCCTGGTAAAGTTGTTGCAAGCGGAAGCTATTCAGTAGGCCCAAGCGGCAATTTTTGCTTTGAAGCTTACACAATACAGAATGATGACTGCGGAGAATACAAGGTAGATTTTGGTGACAAGAAGGACAACTATAGAATTAACGAGCCTCCAATAATTCCAGAATTTGGAATTGCTGCAGGAATGTTGACTCTAGCAAGTTCTATTGTTATACTCTTTTTTGTAAGGAGGAAATAAATTAAAATGAAGAAATTATTGGTTTTACCTATAATAGCTTTATTGGTAATAACATCGATTGTAGCAGTAAGCGCTAAAACTATAGTAGCTGGGAAGATATATGACTCAGCTAACTTCGAGACTGCAAACCCAGTTGACAATGCAAATATCAATGTAACTTGCAATGGCAACTCAATTACAACTACAAGCTTATCTGACGGGACTTATTCTGTTGCATGGAACAATGCAATAGCATGCCCAGAAGGAAGTTTAGTAACTGTTGTCGCAGAGAAAGGCGGAGTAACTAACAGCGGAACTGGATTAGTACATGATTACACTGCAGTTATACCTGAAATATATCTAGGTGTTGTCAACATAGCATTGATTCCAGAATTCGGAGCAATTGTCGGAGTATTGACTGTTTTAAGCGCAGTAGGCGTTTTCTTCCTAGTAAGAAGAAAGTAAACCAAGAAGTATTTTTTTTTAATTTTTTAATTTTTATTGGTTTTTATAATCAAAATCGCGATAAATTAAATATAAAATATAAGGAAAAAATGAAGATAGCTTTAAGTTTTGCAATATTGACTGCAATGATGCTTGCTTTAGCAAGTGTTAGTGCACTAGCTAGCCCATCATGCGCATATGAGTGCGAAGAGATAACAAGTGTTGGCGGATTAATCTACCAAGGCGACTTAAGCAACCCGGTTGCAGACGCCGATGTAGAAGTAACATGCAATAACAATACAGAAACAACAACAAGCGGTCTTGATGGAAAGTACAAAGTTAACTTTGAACCAGAAGAGTGCGACTATGGGGACACTGTAACTGTACACGCAGAGAAAGACAGCTTAACTGGAGATAATTCAGGAAGCATAGAATTCACAAATACTTATGAGTTTTGTCAATGCTGCTTTACCTTGAATGTAGGAATTGTAAATGTTCCTTTAATTCCAGAATTTGGAATAGCAATTGGAGCACTAACAATGGCCAGCGCAATTGTTGCATTCTTTGTAATCAGAAAAAATTACTAATTAGTAATTTTTTAGGATGCTCAGAAATGCGGGCATTTCTGACATAAGAAGAAAGTAAATAAGATTTGTTTTTAATTTTACTTTTTTAATGATAATCATAATAAACTGAAAGAAGGAGGAAAAAATGAAAATCAAAAAAACCGGCGAAGGGTTTTTAGGATGCTCAGAAATACGAACATCAGCGAGCATTTCTGACAAGAGAAAAATTGTTGCAGCTGTATTCTTGCTGGCTTTTGCCCTATGCTTGGAAAGCGTGCTTGCTGATGCGGGAAAGACTAGGATAGAAGGAAAAATCTATGAGGGAGACTTAAGCAACGGCATCGGGGGAGCTAATGTAACAGTGACATGTTATCATGAAGGAAGCAATCATACAGAAGAGATGATAAGCTGGCCTGATGGAGACTACATTGTATTTTTCTTTAAGAACAAGTGCGAGTATGGGGATAGCATAACAGTAAACGCAGAGAAAGATGGAATGACTGGAACAAACAGCGGCATTGTAGATACAAGATACACAGCAGGGTGCTTTACTCTTGATGTGGGAATTGTGAATGTTCCTTTAATACCTGAATTTGGGATGATTGTTGGCACATTAACTGCTGTTAGTGCAATAGGAATCTTCCTTTTTGTCAGAAGAAAGTAAACCAAGAATTATTCTTTATTCTTTTTTATTTTATTCTTTGTTTTCTATCTTTATGATTTTTTTATTTTCTTAGAATTACATTTAAGGGCAAATTCCTTCGCTACAAGAACAGGGTATTTCCTTTTGCTGATGGCGGTTATTCTCACAATAGTGCTCTATTAAAGAGGAGCCTAAACATTGGTCTTCATAAACTGCATTTTCAACATTATCCATAACCCATCCCTTAGTTTCATTATTAATTCCACCATCACTATCTGCACAAGAAGTTTCCTTGCTTACAGTATCTAGCCAAGCATCCCTCACGCAAGTGTTTTTTTCATCTGCATCTATGATGCTATTACACAATTGAAAATTCTTTTTTAGGTATGCAAAGAACCTGTAACACATATCTTTATTCCGACCAGACAAGATATTACATTCTTCTATACTATCTTTTATTTCCAAGAAAGCAGTATAACAATTGGTGTTTGCAACACCTTCTGGATTATTGCAAAGAGTAATTCTATTGCTAGATATCTGTGCTATCCCTTGATAACAAGGCATCATTTCTAGCCCGTTTGGAATAATATTACAAACAGAAGTGTCCTTTTTTATTATAGCATACTGTTTGTAACAAGTACTGACCTGGCTATTTCTTGATAATTCTTTACATATGCTAACATTATTTTCACTAACTGCCTTATTTATATAGCAATTCAATCCTAATCCAATCATATTTTTGACAGTACAGTTTGTTAATACTAAAACTATAATTACGCCCAGAAAAACTAGAATCAACAATATTAAGATAATAATTAAACCTTTTTTGCTTTTTGGTTCTTCTGGTTGAATTTCAATTTCCATTTTTGCCTCTTTTTTATAAGTAAATTAATTAGATATATAAATTTAAAGGAATTTTTAAATATTTGCAATTAGGTCTTTTCACAATAATAGCATACTTCATTAATATCCCATTTAGAATAGAACTCGCTGTTATCTAAAATATTAAATTTAGCCCATTTCAGAATTGATTCTGTCCGGTTTTTTTCATGATCCAACGCACCGTCTTCTATTCCTTCTATTAGAACTACTTGGCCACGGCTTCTTAATACTCTATGCATTTGTTCTATGCGGTTGCGCATTGCAAAACCATAGTAGAGATCTGCATCTTCCATGCACATTTCTCCAGGGGTCACTAAGCTGTTAATACAGATGACCCTATCGAAACTACCATCAGGAAACTCTAGTTGGCTTCTGTCCCCTGCTAAGAATTCTACATTCGCCTGATTTCTTCTTGCCTTTCTTTCTTTTGCCGCTTCAATCATCTTTGCAGAAGTATCAATTCCAGTGACCCTTCTTGCCAGGGGAGCCAGGAAACAAGCTTCTAATCCGGATGCACATCCAATATCCAACACCTCTGCATCTCTTAAATCTCCTCTAGCCATCCTTTCGTACTCCCATTGCAAAAACTGCGGCTCGCGGGCTTTCATCATGTCATAAACCACCATCCCATCAAATTGTTCAGATACTGTATCCATGAACTCCTCCTCTCCTTCTGTTCCATAGTACCCTTTTGTTAATGCACTAATTACCCGGCCTGCCCTAATTTCGTCATTAGTGCGCATAATTCCGGCTATTTCTTCATCTGTTCTCTCAACTAGCCTTTCCTGATGAAAATAGTCTGTTATTTGTTCCTGAAGATTCATGTTCAAAATTAGGAGTTTATTTTCTAGTTAAATTCCAGACTAAGAAGCTGAAAAAAGAGACAATAAAGCAAAACACCCCAAAATTATCTTCTCTTGGCCAGGAAGCATAGTGAGTCAGCCTCCAGGATAAGCTTTCAGGGTGAAACCAAGCATTTCCAACTATATATAATCCGCCAAGCAAGCTGAATACAAAAAGAGTTAAAGCTATTCTTTCAATAATTTTTCTTGTTTTCTCTTCCATAAATAAAATCAGAAGTCGGTGTATTTAAATTTTTGTTATTGTTTTTTATGCTGCCAACGCCGTTCTTATTGGCTCTAAAGAAGAAGGGCTATCAGTTTGGCATCTATGAGCTTCATTGTAGGCAACTAAAGATAAATCTCTAGCAAGAGGCTTGCGCTTTGCTGATACGCGCGCCCCTAGAATAGCATCAACTCCACTTTCATATTCGAGTCTCTTTAAGGTGCCTAAAGCAGGACCATCATTATCGTACTGGGCCCGGACAGCTGCCCCATAATCGCATCCTCCTTCAAATAAGGCCCTAAAAACTTCTTTTTCATCTGCGCTCAATCCAGCTTGGCCTATTCTTCTGGTTACGCTTCTTACATACTCCTCATCTACTGGAAACGGAGCACTAAATTTTTTCATGTTTATACAAAAAATCACAGGTATTTAAAGATTTAGACATTGGATTATATAATTTTGCAAATATTAAAAAGATAAAAGGTTAAAAAAACAAAAAATTAAATTCCGTAAATCTTTTGCAAGCCTGCTATGTCCCCTGAGTTCAGATCTCTCTTTATAGTCTCTCCATAGTCGCTATATCCAAACATTGTTTCCTGAGTGCATGCGTTGTATAAATCAGCTAGCCCTACACTGTGTCCTAACTCGTGTGTTGCAATGTTCTGCAAGTCCATTTTGGTTTCGTCAACTGTTGCATCTCCCCAAGCAAAGTCTGTATTGAAAAGCATATCAAACTCAACTATCTGCTTGCCAATTCTCGTATACCAAACAGATGTTACTGCTATTACGTTGCCGTTAGAATAGTCGCCAAAAGCAATAGCATTCTCATAGTCTTGTACTCCATATTGCGCTTTAGAATCTATTGAATAAGTGTTACTAAAAAGTTCCTTAGATGTTGCAGAATCCCAAGTTTCAGCTGAAGTTGATATTGCTGAAGTTACAAAGTTAGTATTTAATCCAGAATTTTCTGGATTTATCACGTAATTTATAAAAGGGTTTGTTGAAGGCCACTTTACGCCCATTAGCTTATAACAGTTAGTTGTTCCAGGTCTTGCCTTAGGGTCTACTGCTTTGACCTTTCCATCTTTGTAATGGATAAAAGTTACCTTCTCTAAGTTATCTTTATCAGTTGGAACTGCAGATACTAAGCAAACTCCAGAAACCAATGTAACTACAATCATAGCACAGATTACTAAATTTATTTTATTCATATTTACCTCCTTTGGTTGTTAAGAGGCGCTTATATTTAAGCTTTTGTTATTTGTTTTTGTCACCAGCAACTCTTTAATTAATGCTAAAAGAAAGCCGGTATTGCCCGAAGACCATACCAGGGAACATATTAAAATTAGGTGATTAGTGGAAATCCGCACTAAACTGCCTCCTTACACATATATCAATTAACAACTTATAAATACTTTCATTTCTATGATTAAATCTGAATTCCATTTCTTTTAAATAGAGAGGATAGTT
>Ga0315277_10012234_pt1 | contig 10768 bp, 9 predicted proteins | sample YL17G05_15_MG_FD_203695 | JGI IMG/M metagenome (GOLD analysis project Ga0315277, IMG submission 203695) | Sediment microbial communities from Yellowstone Lake, YNP, Wyoming, USA - YL17G05_15 | ecosystem: Environmental > Aquatic > Freshwater > Lake > Sediment | place: USA: Wyoming | collected... | reverse complement strand
CAGGTGCCATGATTCTTCGGAGCTCAATGGCAAAACTGACCGGGTCAGGTACGTGCTCCAGCACATCCGCCATATAGACCACATCGAAACTCTGCGGAGGAAATGCTGCCTCACTCAGGCTACCACGAGAGACTTCAAGGCCAAGTTTTGTCTGAGCAAACTCTGTTGCCTCTCTTGAAATCTCAACACCTTTGACTTTCCATCCGGCCTCTCGCGCAGCTTTAAGAAACCATCCTCCGGCGCAGCCAATTTCGAGCAGCCGACCTGTGGTTTTTGCGGTCAGCTCGCGAACGAGCTTAAGGGCCGATGCAGCTTCTAGTGCAAAGGGCGCTTCGATGCTGAAATATGCCGCAGGCGCAGACCCGCAGCGGTAATCACTCTCAAAGTAGTGCTCTCCGTACATTTCGCCGAGCGTTTCCCTGTCAGGTTGAACGGAGAGAAAAACAAGGCCGCAGTCATTGCATTTGCAGCCCGGGAAAGGCTCGTGCTGGTACCAGTACTCAAACGGGAGCCTTTTCAGAGCCGTGCCGTTGCACAAGGGACATCGCGTAACGGTTTTCGTGACTTACTCCTTTGTGATCTCCTCTCTATGCCCTTTCTCTCCAGCCTCTTATCCCCAGCCTCTCGTCCCCAGCCCCAGTCAGTTCAACAACTGTATCTTCGCCCAAACTGGTCCTCGGCGCCAACCACTTCTATGAGTCCACGTTCGGCGAACCTGGCTCCCACAACCTCCACCAAAAGACTAGCCGCCGGAGCTCACTCACTCCAGCGGCTTAATCGTAACTCAGGGCTGACCCTCAGCGCAGCAGAAAACAAAGTGCCATTTGCTGCTAAACTAATTCAATTATACCACTTTCGTCGGAGGAGTTCAAGCAAAGATTGGCTCGATCTCGCAGAGAAGGACCGGCACAGATCGTCAGACTTCTCAGGGCTCTATCCCGCAGAAAGGGTTGAGAGATCTTCTCCCGCCGATCTTCTTGGAAAGCTCGCTCACAGCACCGGCAGGTACTTCTGAAGCTCGTAATCGGTCACCTGGATGCAGTAGTTTTCCCATTCGACTTTCTTGTTAGTGAGAAATTTGTTGAACATGGCCTCGCCCAAAGTGTCCTTCACGAGCTGGCTTTTTTCTGTCTGCTCGATGGCCGCGTAGAGGCTGTCTGGTAGAGTGACGATACCGCTCTTCTGCCTGTTTTCAGGAGTCATGCAGTAAATGTCTTCCTCTACCGGTGCGGGCGGCTCGAAGTCGCCTTCGACTCCCTTGAGACCCGCAGCAAGCATGACAGCAAAGGCAAGGTAGGGATTGCAGGCGGGGTCAGGACATCTAAACTCAAGTCTCGTTGACGTCTCTTTACCTGGCTTGTACATGGGAACCCTGACGAGGGCAGACCTGTTTTTCTGGCCCCAGGATATGTAAACTGGCGCTTCGTAACCGGGCACAAGTCTCTTGTAGGAGTTGACCCACTGGTTTGTGACGAGGGCTATTTCGCGAGAGTGTACGAGGAGTCCCGCGAGGTAGCTTTTTCCTATCTTTGACAGATGATAAGGTGCGTTGGCCTCAAAGAAAGCATTTCTCTCGCCGGAAAAAAGCGATTGATGCGTGTGCATCCCGCTTCCATTCTGCCCCGCGATAGGCTTGGGCATGAAAGTGGCATAAACGCCATTCTGTTTTGCGACCTCTTTCACCACGTAACGGTAGAGCATGGTGCAGTCCGCCATCCTCAAAGCCTCTGCGTACTTGAGGTCTATCTCGTGCTGGCTGGGTGCCACTTCATGGTGGCCGCACTCAACGGCAACGCCCATGCTTTGAAGCGCCGATATGGTCTGGTTCCTGACCTCGGCTCCCACGTCATCCGGAACCACGTCGAAATATCCGGCAACGTCCAGCAGGCGTGGTTGCGTGCAGTCTTTGAAATAGAAGTACTCAAGCTCGGGGCCGATCTTGAAGCTGAAATCCTTCTCTGCCGCCTTTTCCAGAGTTCTTCTCAAGATGTGTCTGGGATCTCCTTCGTAATGAGATCCATCCGGATTCATTGTATCACAGAACATGATGCCGGTGATTCGGCTGCCCATGCTCTTGGGCAGAAGCACAAATGTGCTCGGGTCGGGCAGAGCAACGAGATCGCTCTCGTAGATTCTCACAAAGCCTTCTACGGAGGAACCATCAAATCCTACGCCCTCGTGGATGGCTTCTTTTAATTCATCGCGCGTTATGCCGAGACTCTTGAGCCTTCCAAGAATATCGGTGAACCAGAGATTTACTATCTCGACACCTTGTTCATCAACAAACTTGAGTACGTCTTCACGTGTCCTAACCCCGCTTGCCATTACCTTACTCCTCCTACGTCGGTCGTCTTTTGGTGTTTCAAGTATGTGACTTCAACTCCGTCGCTCGTACACTAGTTCCGTCATCGCGCCCGCGCCTTATCCTATCGCGCCCATGGGGTATCTCATTGTAACCGTGCGTTGCGTGGTCACTCGCGCGTTGTGACATCCACCCGCAAGGTACGATAAGCTCCGTACGGTGCAGCAACTTCACCTCCACTATTTCCCCTGAGTCATCTCTCTAATAACGGATGTAATGAGATTTATCAACTCCCTTTCCTCGGGAAACGAAGTAGAGCGGACGGAGGCGGTCCCGGCTGTTCCAGTCGACCCGGTTGTTCCGGCAGTTCCGCTTCCTGGCTGGGCGGCTCCCGTTCCAGTTGATCCGGCAGGGACGGCCGTTCCAGTCGCCCCCGTTGACCCGGCCGAGACGGCTTCGCGCTCCACGGTCTTTGCGTCTCGGCTACAGTATCCGCAGCTCTGGCAGTCCGGAAACTTCCCTCGCAAACCAGCTTTTTTTCTGACTTCAATGAGCCTTTCTACTTGGTCCCGGGAAAGAACATTCACATTTCCGAGTAGCCGCGCCGTCAGCAGGATTCTGGCGAAATGCTCGACTGTCTCCATTCTATAGTACGCTTGAAAAGCGTTCTCTCCCAGTGTCACAACACCGTGATTAGCAAGCAGGAACGCGTCAGATTTTTCAACGTAAGGCGCTATAGCATCGCACACTTCGTATGTCGAAGGTGTGCCATAGGCTGCGACGGGTACCGCCCCGAGACTTACTACTACCTCCGGCAATATACACTGGGCCAGTGGAATACCGGCGACAGCGAATCCAGTGCTTACGGGAGGGTGTGCATGAACGACCGCTTTTACATCCGGGCGTTTCTCGTAAACCAGAAGATGCATCTTGAGTTCGGAAGAAGGCTCTCCCCTGCCCACGATTTTCTTTCCTCGCGTGTCAACAAGTATGATGTCATCCGACCCCAGAAAGCCTTTGCTAACTCCCGTCGTTGTTGCGAGAATCTCGGCCGCCCTTATTCTAACGCTGATGTTACCGTCGTTCGAAGCCACAAACCCCTTTTGATAAAGCCTACGACCGATCTCGATTATGTCTTTCTTGTGTTGAAACTGAGCACTCAAGCCTGATCACCTTTGAAAACGAAAGAGCCGCGGGTTCAAGTCAATTCACTCTGGTGGAACCTCGCAAGACAGGTAGTAAATACTGGTCCTAAGCGTAGCCGTCTTGCAACGTTTTCGAGTCACAGCCGCAGATTAGCTGACCCTGCTAAAACCGGCAAGCCATCCGGCTCTTAACCTCAATATGGCCTCCGGAATGCGTTCAACCAAGTCACTCGCGATCATGCCCTCTTCGCCGAGTTTCTCCTTTGCTACGTCTGCTGAAAGCCCATGCAGGTAAGCCCCCAGGGAAGCGGCATGAACAGTAGACAGACCTTGACCCAAAAGGCCGGCGATGATCCCGGTAAGCACATCTCCGGAACCTCCGGATGCCAGCCCGGCGTTTCCGGTCGGGTTGACGTATGTAGTTCCCTCCGGTTGTGCAACCACAGTTGGAGCGCCTTTTAGCAAAACCACAATCCCGAACTTAGTCGCGAAACGCTGGGCGGCGCCGATTCTGTCCTGCGCCACGGTATCGGGTTCTTCACCAGATAGGCGAGACATCTCAACAACGTGAGGTGTGATGATGAGCCGCTTTCCACACTTTGCCATCAGATCGGTGTGACCAACAAAGGCATTGAGGCCATCCGCGTCAAGAACAGTGGGCTTTGTCACCGAGGGCACTACTTCTCTTGCAAGCGCCGCACTTTCTGAGTTTCTGGAGAGACCCGGGCCGAGGGCTAGTACGTCACAGGATTCGACGAGACGAATAATTTCATCCTTCGCCCTGATTGAAAGCGTGCGCTCATTGGTCTCCGGCACCGGTTTTGTCATCGGCTCGGTCATCTTGACTTCGAGAATATCGTTGAGACTTTCTGGGACAGCAGCAGTCACCAGGCCCGCGCCCGTCCGCACGGCGGCGAGTGAACAAAGCGCAATGGCGCCCGTGAGCCCGATCGAGCCACCCACGACCGCGATCTTGCCGCAATTGCCCTTGTGAACGTCCGGCTCGCGAGTTGGAAACCACTCCTTCGTGAGCAGATTGTCTATCATCTCGAGTTGAATTCCTTCCTTTTCGACGCAATCGTCAGGAATCCCGATGTCCACGAGAAAGATCTCTCCCGCGAGTTTGCGTCCCGGAAAGAACACAAGCCCCTTCTTTAAGAGTGCAAGCGTGGCCGTGGCATGGGAGCGGACACAATCTCCGTCTGCCCTGGCGGTGTCGCAGTCAAGCCCCGAAGGTACATCAACAGAAAGAACTCTACGGGCGGAGGAGTTAATCAATTCAATGGCCTGCGCCGCGAGACCAGACGTTTTCCCCTTGAAGCCAGTACCGTAAATCGCATCTACAATAAGATGCATTCTGCTAAGCGCAGGGGCGAGCTGGTCGGAAATATTGAATTCGGTCAGCTCCTTGAGTTCTCCACCCATCGAAACAAAACGTTCCAGATTGACGGACGCGTCTCCAGAAACTTCCTCCGCTCTCGCAAGCAAGAATACTGTGACGTGACCGCCCTTTTCACGAAGAAGTCTCGAAACAACAAACCCATCGCCTCCGTTATTTCCCTTCCCGCAGATAACGGCAAAGCTCTTCCCTCTGACATCTCCAGCGATGTCCTCTATGACGGACAAAACTCCTTTACCCGCATTTTCCATGAGAGTGAGGCCTGGAATGCCCAGTCCCTCTATGGCTCGTTTGTCAATGTCTCGCATCTGTTCAGAAGTCGCGATCTTCACGCAAGCTCCTCATCATGATTATCGAATATGACTATCGATCATACGTATCGCAACGGGACGTCAAACCTCGACCCTCACCCCGTCTCCCAGATAACCACCGCAACAGCATAGTCTCGTGAATGGCTCAGGCTCAACACAAAATTCCCGCCGAGCCTCTCGCTCACTGAACTCACAAGTTTGAGGGCTGGACCGCCATCGCTAACTGGCAGAATCGCAATGTCACGCCAGGCCACTGGAATCGAGGTTCGGATTGCCTTCTTGAATGCCTCTTTCGCTGCAAAACGAGCTGCAAGACAGGCCATGCTGTCAGCACGACCGAGACATAAGGAAATTTCCTCGGGTGAGAATACTTTCCGCAAAAAACGTTCGGCATGCGTATCAACTGCCTCGCGGATTCTTTCGATTTCAACTATGTCGATGCCGACTGAAAAAGGCAACCCTTGAGTCTCCAGAGAGGAGGGGCCGCTGAAGCCCGTATCGAATGTTGCGCCTACGTGCCGTCTGCGGCAGAATCCGCTATCGTTTGGAATAGCTCTCTTTTGCTGAACCCCGATCCTGCGCTTGACCGTTGAGTCTGTCCACGATTTCTACTAGTTCGATTATGTCGTTGACCTCAAAATCGGCCCCGGAGTGGATCGTTCCAAACGTATCACCATAGCGCGCGAACACAGTCTTGATTCGAAGCTTTGCTGCACCCACAACGTCTCTTTCGGGCCAATCGCCTACCATCAAGGCTTCAGAAGAATCAACGCGAAGAAGCGAAAGCGCTTTCTGGAATGGCAAGGCGCTGGGTTTTCGCTCACCTGTATCCTCAAACGTGATGACATGATCAAAGAAATGTTGAAGATTCAGATGACACACCCGCAGCCAGGCCTGCGCCCTGGGAGCGTCGGAGATAACGGCCAGCTTTAGGCCTCTTTTAAGAAGCTCCATCAGCGCAAGAGTAACGTGAGGGTAAAGCACTAGAGAGGAATCGCGCGCTCGGCGGTACGCCACAACCGCGGCCGCGAGCACCTTGTAGTCGATATGCCCGAGCTCAAGCTCGAGGAACTTATCAAAAACCCTCTGATACTCTATCCCTTCCTCCTCATAAACAGCATATATCTTTTCTTTGAGCTCGTCGCGAGGAAGGGTGAGGCCAGCATCGATCATTGCGTCCACCGCTGCCTCAACGGCAGTGTCCTTCATCTTGACAAAATCGGTGAGAGTGTTGTCGAGATCGAAGATGATGGCCTTGATCATTGAGAGCCTCCAGGTGGACTGTGACCTTGCAGCCGCGCGAGCAGAGTACAGGCCGCCGAACGTCGCAACACTTGCTGCAAACTATGACCAGAGCCTTCAAATCAAACTAGGTCACGAGAGTCGTGACCTAGAAAGTGCTCTGGCTTTTCGAAGAAAACAAGCAGTAACTACCGGCCGCGCGAAAGATTCCACGGCCGAACAGACACGTACCGAATGAAAGAAGCTCAAATGAGCCAGCCTCTAGCCTACGGGTCGGAATATCAGAACGGGTCACTTGCTGGAAGGACCAACCGTACGACCCAGACTAATCTCGCCGTTATCAATTCTTACATTAAAACCGCAGTTAGGATTGGAACAAACCCACGCTTTGTATGTGATCGGAGCGCCGTCTCTTCCGTAATCGCTCAAAGGGATAAGAACACCGTCATGGCACTTTCTACAATCAGGAAATGAAGTTTCCATTAACTTCTTCCTCCCCTCCCGTTTGTGAAGAATTCCATCCAGTGACGCACAGCAAAAAACCCAAGGAATGATGCGCTGATTGCGAGCGTTTGTCAAGTTTGTTGTGGATTTCGGACAAACACAGGATTTATCTTGCAAGAAGTGGTTGGACTTCTTTCCAGAGTCTCTCTGGCGCGATTGGCGGCTCATCCTCCACGGGAGCGGCCTCCCTTATTGCTTCAAGGACAGCCGAGGCGCGCGCCAGACACTTTCGACAGGCGGGACAATGCTCCAGATGCAGAATCAGATCCATCTGTTCGGTCTGACCCAGCTCACCACCCACAAGAAGCCATAGTCGTGCTGAATTCTTTCCACACTTCTTGTCGGTCTTACTGGTCACCGGAGAGTGTTTAGCGCCGCCTGCTTCTGTTTCGACACTCTGCGGATTCTGCGCCTGGGTACACCAACCCTCGCAACCCTCCAGCAAATCCGCGAGGGTTCTCCTGGCATTCACAAGAATCTTGCGCACATCTTCGCGGTTCGTGCGAAGTATCTCTGCAACTTCGATCGTGCTCACACCATCCCAGTCACGGAACATCAAGGTGGCCCTCTCCTTGAATGGAAGGCTATCGACAGCTCGTCTCACGTGCTCGCTTCTCGTTCTATTTTGAGAAAAACGATCAGAAGCACACGCGACTGAATTCGGGGAAGTCGTCGCAACGCCAATGGCACTCTGGGCCCCGGCATTCTGACTCTTTTGCGCAGCTTGTTCTCGAGCGTTTCTACTTTTTTCTTTCAGCCGATCTCCGCAAACGCCAACAAGGATCTGCAAAAGCCAAGTCTCAAGGAAACCCCTGCTCTTGAGTTTCTTGAGACTGGAGAAAGCTGTCACGAAGAGACAATGAACAGCAGAAATCGCCTCCTCGGGACTTTTCAGAATTCTCTCTGCAACCAGAAGGGCTCGGGCGCCACTTCCTCTCACAATCACTGAGAAGGCCTCTTCGTCTCCCCTGACCGCGCGATCAATGACGCCTTCGTCAATCACAGTGCCACCGCTGTCCATGTAAGTCTATCCTTTCGTGAAATTCGAACCACCTCAACCCAACCATCTCAGCGCGCACGCTAGAGAACGGGAGCCGCGGCGGCGTTCTGCATTCCTGGTCCACCGTCTCCTCGTCACGTGAGACAAAATAGTAGCTACAAACGCACCGTTTACCCTGCCGTCTCTCCCTGCCCCTGCCGCCGCGCTTCTATTTTAGACTTATGCAAATAGCTTACTATTTCAAACCCAGTCCTTGCAACAACTGTTCTATGTTCGGTCCCAACTCCGTTCCGTCGTATCCGCCCTCGAGAATCGCGAAGACGGGGAGCCCGAGCTTCGCAATACTCTCTCCGATTTTCCTGTATGCCTGACGACTAAGACCAAGAGAGGCCAGTGAGTCTGATTCGTGGGCATCAAATCCCGCTGAAATAGCAACCTGCTCGAGGCCGCTTAATTCAATCGAACCAAGCGCTTTTTCGAGAGTTTTCAGATAGACCTCGTCTCCACAGAAACCGGGCAGAGGATAGTTGTAACAATTGTTTTGAGATTGGAGCCCTGTACCGGGATACAGAGGAGATCTGTGAAGAGATACATACACAACCTTGGGATCTCCAACAAAAATCGCTTCCGTGCCGTTTCCGTGATGTCCATCTATGTCAACGATGAGCGTCTTCTTTGAGAGTTTCTTCACCGCGATTGCAATGTTGTTGAGGTAACAGAAGCCTGCAATGCTTGAACGACCTGCATGGTGGCCCGGCGGTCTCGTAAGCGAAAAACCGTTTTCCTTTGCTGCCGTAATCGCCGCCCCCGCTGAAATGCGTGCGTATTTGTAGATGTCCGGGTATGGCGGTGAATCAAAGTCAAAGAAGTCATGGTTCTTGAGCCTCCGCAGGTGTTCCTCGGAATGCACAAGAAGTATGTCGGCCACCGAGGCCGGTGAAGCCTCCACGAATTCAAAACGATCTATCAGATACTCATACGCAAGCCTCACCCTTTCCGGACTCTCGGGATGGCCGGGGCTCGCGTATTTCAAACACTCTTTGGAGAAGACGATTTTCACAGAAACTTAATCCTTCTGTAGGAAGCTGAAGCATGTTAGCACGGCCGGACCTTTACGAAAAGAGGGAACCGAGACAATGCTATATCCTCGCACGCTTTAGCCTCACAGAATTAGTAACTACGTTCACTGAACTCGCTGCCATGGCTATCTCAGCGATAACGGGATGGAGGAGGCCAAACATGGCTAAGGGGATGGCAACGATGTTGTAGAAGAAGGCCCAGAATAGGTTCTGTTTTATCTTATTGAATGTGGCCCGCGAGAGCTTGATTGCCGTGACTACTGCGGAAAGGTCCCCCCTCACGAGGGTGACATCAGAAGCTTCGATGGCGATGTCAGTACCGGTGCCAATGGCGATACCAACGTCTGCCTGCGTCAGGGCCGGAGCATCATTTATACCGTCGCCGACCATCGCGACCCTGAAACCTTCGGTCTGGAGGCGTTGAATCTCTTTCGCCTTTGCTTCAGGCAAAACGTTGGCAAGCACCCTATCGATTCCAACTTTTCGCGCGATTGCATTACCAGTTCTCGCGTTGTCGCCCGTTATCATTGCCACCAGGAGACCCATTTGCTTCAGCTGACCGATTGCGACCTGAGAATCCTCCTTCAACGTGTCAGCGATGGCAATGACACCGTAAATATGTCCGTCAACAGAAATCATGATCGTCGTCTTCGCCTCGCCTTCGAGTCTCCGAATTTCTTCGTCAACATTGGAGTAATCAATGCGCTCTGCTTCCATAAGAGCACGATTTCCTATCAGCGTCTTCCGGCCATCCACGAGGCCCATCACACCCTTTCCGCTTATGGCCTCAAAATCTGTGACCGCCATGGCGTGAACACTTCTCTCTCGCGCGTGTTCGACAATCGCCCGGGCAAGCGGATGTTCGGAGGCCGCTTCCAGGGAACTCGCAAAGCTGAGTAGCTTATCGGCTGAGCCCAGCGCAACAACGTCAGTCACCCCTGGCTTTCCCCTGGTGATGGTGCCAGTCTTGTCAAAAACAATGATATTGGCATCCTTCAGCGTCTGGATTGCCTCACCGCTTCTGATGAGAATGCCTCGCTCGGCACCCATCCCGCTTCCAACCATGATAGCAGTGGGTGTGGCGAGCCCGAGCGCGCAGGGACAAGCGATGACTAGAACCGCCACCGCAGCAAATATGGCAAGTGAGATGCGCCCGACATCCGGAGTGACCCAGGGAAGAAACGCGCTGGCCCACTGAGCGACCGAATAGAAGAAATGGGGAAACCCGAGCCAGAGAGTGAACGTGGATAATGCTATGACAAGAACAATGGGAACAAAGACGGCAATGACCCTATCAGCGAATTGCTGTATTGGAACCTTTGAACCCTGAAATTCCTCGACCATCTTTATGACCTGAGCCAGGAAAGTTTCTTTCCCAACCCTTGTTGCCCTCACGCGAAGTATGCCTTCCTGATTTATCGTCGCGCCAATGACCTCAGCCCCTTCTTTCTTGGAAACTGGCATTGACTCGCCGGTTGCCATCGACTCATCAACGGAACTCCTGCCCGAAACTACTACGCCATCGGTCGGTATCTTCTCACCGGGTCTTACGACCATTGTGTCGCCCGGTTTAACATCCTCTATCGCAACCTCTTTTTCTTCGCCATCAACTACAATTCGTGCCGTCTTTGCCCCTAGTTCGATAAGCCTTTTTATGGCCTGAGAAGCCCGACCCTTCGCCTTGCTCTCAACATATCGTCCCGTGAGATGAAAAGCCATGATCATGGCCGCGACTCCCGCGTAGCTTTCAACGGGAAGCCCTCCGAGTTGGGCCGGACCCGTTAGG
>Ga0315277_10012233_pt1 | contig 10768 bp, 10 predicted proteins | sample YL17G05_15_MG_FD_203695 | JGI IMG/M metagenome (GOLD analysis project Ga0315277, IMG submission 203695) | Sediment microbial communities from Yellowstone Lake, YNP, Wyoming, USA - YL17G05_15 | ecosystem: Environmental > Aquatic > Freshwater > Lake > Sediment | place: USA: Wyoming | collected... | reverse complement strand
ATTGCGAGCTCCTGCTCCTGGACGAGTCCCTCTCGGCGCTCGACGTCGTGACGACCAAGGAGCTCAGCCTACAGCTGGCCGATCTGCACCATCGCCTCGATCTCACGGTAATCCACGTCACGCATGATTTCGATGAAGCTTTCAGTCTGGCCACGCACCTCGGGATCTGTCATGAGGGACGGCTGCTGCAGATGGGCACAGTAGAGGAGGTCTTCACGCGCCCTAACTGCCGCACCGTGGCCGAGTTCCTCGGCATCGTCAACGTCTTTCCTCGGCCCGAGACCGACCCCCGGCAGTGTCCTGTGGTGAGCCGACTGTACCCATCTTCAGAGCGGGCGCTTGACGGCCGCTGCGTGTGCATTCGTCCCGACCAGATACACGTCTCGCGCAACGGCGCATCAGATTCCGGCTTTACGCTGTCCGGGATCGTGCGCCAAGTCCGATGGATGGGTCCGATCCACGAGGTGACCCTCGACATTGGCATCCCTCTAATCGCCACCATCAGCCGGCAAGAACAGGAGGCGCTGCGCCTCCTACCTGGCGATCGCGTTCACGTCAATATGCCGGTAGGTGCCTTTCATATGCTTGACAGCACCTGAACCTCACGATGGCAGGTCTTGACGCTCCGCTCCGCCCGAGATAGGGCGTGGCGCGGGCGGCCGCACCACTTTGTCTCTTTGAGGAGCATTCGTATGAGACGTGCTGTGATGTGCTGTGTTTCGCTACTGTGCTTATTCAATGTCGTACCTCTTGTCGGCTGGGCGCAGACACCTGCGGAAGAACCGGCCGAAGCTGTGGACGCGCCCCAGGCTGCTCCGACGGTTGCCGAGCAAAGCGCGAGCTCCACCGAGGGGACAGTCTCCCAGGAAGAAACTGCCGACGCGGCTGAAACGGAGATCGAGGTGGAGGTGACGGCCACCCACGAGTGGCCGGCCAAAGTCGAGACGGTTACAGTTGAACAGGTCGGAAAGATGGTGAACGCGCCCTTCATCGGGGACGTGGTCGAGCGCATGCCGGGCGCCGATACCCTCACCGGGTGTCCCATGGGGGCGCCGCTCATCACCGTCCGCGGGAACAACTCCGAGTGGACGGAGATCCTGTTGGAGGGCATCCCGGTCAGCCCCATCGGGCGGCCTTACATCCTCAACTACCTGCCCATGACGGCGATCGACACGGTGCGGCTGCTGAAGGGTCCGGTTCCCCCGAAGTACCCCGGCACCACCATCGCCGGCCTTGTGCTGCTCGATATGAAGACGGGTGATCGGTATCCCGGCGTGGAGACGACCACGACCATCGGCGGGTACGGGCAGCGTATCCTCGACGTGAATGTGGGCGGGGGCAACTCCAAGCGGAACTACTTCTTTTCCTTCTCCCACAATCAGATGGAAGGCTGGTTGCCCCACAGCGACATGGATATGGACCACCTTGCCACGAAGCTAGTACTCAACCCCGATGGCAGATCGAAGCTGACGCTGGTGGGCGACTACCTTTTCGGGGAGAAGAACGGGCCGCGTTCGCTTGGCCCCAACCCGGCCGACAAGTGGGCCGCAGAGTGGACTGGTGTCGAGCAGCCGAAGGCAGCCCTCACCTATGAGCGGACCCTGAGCGACCGCTCAGACATGCTGCTCCGCGTGACCCCTTACTGGTTCTCGGGGACACAACTCTGGCAGCAGTGGTTCACGGACCACGTCGAACCGCGCTTCATGCCGTGGGACTACGAGCTGGTGCGCACGGAGTTCCAGCACAACACCCGAGTTCAACCCGAGCCCATCTTGAGCTGGGGCGCTTCGTGGCAGCGGGACATCTATGCGTTCGCCGGGCCGCTCAAGGTGAGCTTCTGGGACAACGTCCCAGGTGACAAGTGGAAGGAATACACGAAGCGCGCTCGGTCAGTGTATACACAGTACTCGCAGCCGACGCCTGGCGACGGCATCCTTACCGTCGGCGGCCGCTACGACACGGAAGAGCCTGGGGATTCCGCGGCCTCGCCGTTCTTCAGTTGGCTCCGCCCTCTTGCTCAGGACACCAAGCTCCGGCTGGCACTGACGCGCAGCCGCCGTTTCCCGAGGCTGATGGAATTGTACGGGGAGGGCATGTGGACCGGGAACCCGGCGCTCGAGCCGGAGCTAGGCTGGACCTATCAGGCGGATGTGTCGCGCGCCTTCCGGTCCGGCAACCTGGACCTGTCAGTCTACCAGAGCGACCTGGAGGGCCTCATAGCCGCGGATGAGAACAACGTCTTCTCCAACATCGGAGAGGCGCGCCTGCGCGGCGCCGAGCTATCCTGGCAGGGCCAATGGCGGCGCGGCTCCTACTGGGCGAATTACACCCTTCTCGACGCGGAGAATCGGGATACTGGAGGACCGCTCATCGTCGCCTTCCGCACTGCCTTCCCGAAGCACAGCGCCAAGGTCGGCCTCGCTATGCAGGACGGCCGCGGCGGAGAGCACTCTTTCGAGGTGCTCGCCTATGGCCGTCGGCGCACGAATGTAAAGAAACCGACGTTCGTCGGGGACCCGTGGAACGTCACAGTGCCGCCAAGCATCTCGGGCTTCACGTGGGTCAACTACAAGTACTCTCGGCCCATCGGGGAAAAGGGGAAGCTCACGCTCGCGGTCGAGAATCTCTTCGATGTCGAGGCGCAGGACCTGCTGTTCTACCCGCGGCCTGGTCGTTGGGTGAGCGGAAGTATGGCCTGGAGCTTCTGAGACGTACTCTGCCGGGGCCGGGTTACGCGGCACTCACCCCGGCCCGGCAGCGAGCCGCGTACTGACATAGAAGGAGACCTATTATGTGGGAGCTATTGAAGCAGGGCGGGGTGGTGATGTACCCGCTCGGTTTCTGCTCGCTGCTGACTGTCGCGATACTGCTGGAGCGGCTGGTACGGTTCCGGCACGCCGATCGCGATCCCGCGGTGGTCATGCGACAGGCCGAGGCGGCGCTGAGGAGCGCAAACTCGCCGTCCAAGTGGCAAGATGAACCCGCGCCCAGTATCCGGGCTGTCGCCGTAGCGTTCGCGGGGCGCGGGCTATCTTCAGAACGCGTGGAGGAGCGAGTGCGGGCCGCGCTGTCATGCGAAGCGCTCCGCCTCAGCGCGCATGTCAGCATCGTGGGTACCATCGGGAACATCGCCCCTTTCATCGGGCTGTTTGGTACCGTGCTCGGAATCATCCGTGCCTTCCGCGACATCGGCCAGGTGGGGGCGGCGGGGCCGGCCGTAGTCGCCACCGGCATCTCGGAGGCCCTTGTCGCTACCGCGGCCGGGCTGTTCGTGGCCATCTCGTCGGTGATCGCCTACAACCTCCTCATCACCTGGCAGTCACGTATTCTCCGGCGCGCAGAGATCGTGGCCGCGCACGTAGTAGACCTGGTCTCGGAGCGCTGACATGGCCGTCAAGACCTTCTCCGAGCACAATGGGATCATCTCCGAGATCAACATCACTCCCCTCACGGATGTGATGTTGGTGCTGCTCATCATCTTCATGGTGACGGCGACGTTCTTCGTGGCCGAGCCGGGAATGCAAGTGGAGTTGCCCCCGGCCATAACGAGCGAACTCGTTCCGAAAGAGGACGGCGAGATCACAGTCATCGTGAAGAAAGATGGCGGCATGACGGTGAACGACCAGCCGACGACCGAGGCCGGTCTCACGAACGCGCTGCTCGAGGCCGCGCGGAGCATCCAGGCAGAGAAGAAGGTGGTCGTGGTTCGAGGTGATCGCGAGGCCGCCTATGGTCGTGTGATCTGGATCATGGACGCGGCGCGACTGGTGGGTCTGCGTAACGTCTCACTGGCGACGGAGAAGCCCGGCCGCAATGATGGCGGTTAGGGCGCAGGAGATGGTGAAATGAGCGCCATTCGACTCGTCCCAGATCAAGTGCCGCGGCGCGACTCACTGCTGCTGATCATGCTTGTGGTCTCGGCCGTCTTCCACGGCGGCGCGCTGTATGCCGGTCACCGCTGGGGTGACTGTCTCTGCCGCATCGGCAAAGTGGTCTGCCCGAAGATCTGCTTCGAGTCGCAGGCGCGCATAGACGTCGAGTTGAAACCGCCTCCCCCTCCTCCGCCTATGCTCAAGCCCAGACCGAAACCACAGGTGGTCGCGCCAGAGCGCCCGGATAGGCCCCTGGCCGCGCCCAGGCGCGGCCAGGTAGTGCTGCCGGACGAGGCGCTCAGGCCTCGTACCGAACCTCCGAAGGAGACTACCGCGCGGCTGCCAAGCCTGCCGGAGGAGGTCGTTGCCAAGGAATCGGAGACGAACGCTCCGGTCATCGCGACCCCGGAGATCTTCGGCCGTGCACACGAGCTGTCAGCGGGGCCACCTGGCGAGTTCGGCCTTGGTGGCACCGGGAAAGCAACCGGAGCGGGTCCGTTCGGCACAGCCGAAGACGGGGGCGGCTCTGTCGGCACACCGGCCGTAGCCCCTGCCCCGCCCCCTCCTCCCAAGCCAGAGCCCCCGACCAGACCGAAAGGGCCGTCTCGTCCCCCAAAGGTCCTGAACTGGACCGACCCGCCGTACCCGGAGCAGGCGCGCCAACAGGGGGTGGAGGGCACGGTGGTTCTTCGACTGACCGTAGGGGCCGATGGGTTGCCTGGCAATGTGCGGGTGTCGAGATCATCCGGCCATGCCGCGTTGGATGAGGCAGCCATCGCTCACGTGCGTCGCACTCGGTTCACCCCGGCGCTGAAGGACGGCGAGCCGATGTCCACGTCCATTACGTTCAAAGTGAAGTTTCGCTTGGTGGACACATGAGTCCAATCACCCAGCGAGCCGAGACTCTGGAGCGCCTTTCGAAGGAGCATCCATGCTACACGGAACAGGCGAGACTCAACCGCGGCAGGATGCACCTGGCCGTGGCTCCCGCCTGCAACCTCGGATGCAACTACTGCGAGCGGACGGTTGGGTCGCGAGCGCGGCTGCTGAAGGGGCCGGGCGCGGCCGCCCGCGTGATCTCTCCCGGAGATGCCGCCCGGCTCGTGGACCGGGTCGCGGCAGAGGGGTGGCTGTCGGTGGTTGGCATCGCCGGCCCTGGGGAGCCGCTGTTTAACCCTCAGACCTTCGATACCCTCCGCCTCGTCAAGCGCAATCACCCAGAGCTGCTGCTGTGCGTAAGCACGAACGGCCTTCTCCTGTCGCAGAAGCTCGATAATCTCCTCGCGTGCGGTGTCACCGCGCTAACGGTGACCATCAACGCGGTGACGCGCGCGGTCGCGGAACAGCTCTACGCGTGGGCCTTACTGCACGGCCGGCGCGAGCCCGGGCACGGCGTCGCGCAACTGGTCCTAAACAGGCAGTGGTCCGGGCTAGCGGAAGCGATCGAGACAGGGCTGCTGGTCAAGGTGAACTCGGTCCTTGTGCCGGGGGTCAATGATCGAGAGTTGGCGAAGGTGGCGCGGCGCGCCGGTCAGCTTGGCGCGGCTCGACACAACATTATGCCACTCATCCCGCGCGGCCGGATGCGACACATCCCACGTCCGGATCCCGACATGGTGGAGGAGATTCGCGCCAAGTGCAGCCGATATCTGATCCAGTTCCGCGGGTGTCAGCAATGCCAAGCTGATGTCGTCGCACCCCCAATGAGTTTGGCGCAAGGAGTCTGCCGTGCAAGAGCATCCATCGAAGCCTGAGCGATTGCCGCGATCCCGCCTCGAAGAAGTGACTCGGCGCGACTTCTTGCGGATCGCAGCAAGCGGCGCGGCCGCATCGCTACTCGCCGGCTGCGGCGCCCTCGGCCTCCCGGCTGGAGGCAGGAAGCTTCGTGTCTGGTCCTGCGGCGGTAACTACGACCTGCTGCTCGACTTCAACGAATGGTTCGAACACGAGAGCGGCTGTCGCATCACCTACTCTTCGGCCCCAGTCGAGCGGCTCGTGTCGCTGGTGTGGGCCCGTCCTCGGGGGGTTGACCTCCTGGTCGGTCGGTCGGGTCCGGGATGGAACGAGTTGCGGGAGAAGGGCCGCCTGGCGGGACCGCCGGAGGTGTTTGCGCTCGACACCTATGTCATCATCGTGCCCCCTGGCAATCCCGGCAATGTACGCGGAGTCGCTGACCTGAAACGGCTGGGTCTTCGCACGGTCTACTCGCCCCGCGCCTCCGGCCCCTCCAGCACTGCAGTGCAGGCCGTCCTCGAGGCCGCAGACGAGGTCATCGAGCCTGGGATCTGGGAGGGCTACGTTCACAATGCTGTCGCCGCCTACGACTGCGGATGGAAGGTCTTCGATGCCGTCACCCAGGGGTTCGCCGATGCGACGGTGGCGCGGCTCAGCATGACCACAGTTGCAGAGACCCGCGGCAAGGTCGAGGTTATCCCGATCCCGGTCAAGGTGATGGCAGCGATGCGGACTGCACACGGTGCGATCCCGCAGCGTGCGACGGTCCTCGCGGATGCCCCGGAGCCCGAGTTAGCTGCGTCCTATCTCCGATCGCTGTTGGGCGATCCCGGCCGGCGGTTCTGCGAGCAGCACGGGTACATCCACCGGCTGTCCGGCAATGCGGATGAGTACCGCCCGCTCTTCCAGATGGGGGTGGGGAGAGGCGGGTCGCGAAGGGGCCGCGCCGAGCGAGGTTCGAGAGGAGATGAGATTCAGCCGGCCAGCCGCTGGACTGGACGCGGCTTGGGGCGACGCGGGGGCCGAGGAGCAGCGGCCGGCGCCCGCGGAAGGAGGTCGGAGGAATGACGAGTGCCACAGGTATGACGAACTGGCGGGTGATTGTTCTCGCACTCGCGGTCATTGCGATCGGGCTGCAGGGCCAGACGCGAGCCATCGCGGGTCAACTGCTGACACCCAAGTCGGTGCCCGTTCAGGTGAAGCTAGCTGAGGCGATGGCAGAGAACGAAGACTGGGACGAGGCGATTCGGAGGTGGATCGACATCCTGCACTATTTCGGCCCCTCGGACGCAGACGCCAGAGCCCACTTCGAGATCGGCAGGCTGCTGCTGCGACGGGGTCGGCCCGATCTGGCGGCGGCGCAGTGGGAGAAGACCGTCCGGCTTCAGCCTCAGAGTGACTACGCAGTCAAGGCGGGCGAGGCACTTCGGGCGCTCGGGAAGGAGCCACCCAGCGGACCCTTCGAGCCCGTCTCACCGGTCGTGACCAAGGACACTCCCGAAGATGAGCGGCAGTTCATCGTTGCCGAGGCCGATCTGGCCGTCGGGCTGCTGGAGTTCGCCATCCGGGACTACCTGAAGGTGCCGAATCTGTACCCGGCAAGTCCGCGTGCTCCCCAGGCGCGATTTCAGGCCGGAATCTGCCAGTCGCTGCTCGGCAAGCCGGAACTCGCCATCGCCCAGTGGCGGCGGCTGCAGACAGACTATCCGGGATCCGCCGAAACGGAGAAGGCGGCCGGTGCGACCGCCGCGTGGGAGGCGCTGCTGAAGGCCGTCGGGGCGGAACAGGCTCCAACAACGGGTGGCGGGTGGCAACGGTTCACCGCGTTCGACACGGAACCGGACCGGGGCCTGAGCTATGCAGAGGACCTGTACGAGAACGGCATCCTCGACTATGCGCTCCAGGAGTACGCGAAGGTGCTCTGCGACGTCTACACGCCGAAGGGCGAAGGCAATCCGCACAGGCCCTACTCCCGGTACCGGATGGGCGTCTGTGCCTACGAACTCGGGAACCCTACCGCGGCCGTCCGCCAATGGCAGCGGCTCATCGCCGAACCGCCTGAGTCACCGTGGAGTACTCGGGCCGGCCGGATGCTGGCGGTCCTGCGCCTAGAAGGCCTCGAGGTTGCATCTCTTGGCATGGCGCCTGCGCTGCCTGACGACCTGTCTTCTTCGCCGGCGTCCCGGTATGCCCTCGCCGAGCAGTTGCTAGACTGCGGTCTGCCGCTCATCGCTAGCAAGGAGTACCTGAAGGTGATCCATGTGGTGACGGCGGGCCGGCCCAACCCGCTGCAAGCCGAGGCGACGTACAAGCTCGGGGTATGCCACCAGCGCCTCGGCCGGTTGGACCTGGCGAAGGCCGCTTGGCAGCGTACGGTGGACCAGTTCCCTGATAGCCCCTCCGCCGAGCGGGGCCGCCTTGCCCTCGCCCGTGCGGACGGGTGCGGCGAGATGCTTGCGGTACCTCATGATCCAGCGCAAGGACCGAGGCAGTGAGCCAAGCCGCAAAGAAGCGCAAGGTCATTGGCCCGCTCCGCCAACTAGTGCAGTTGGGGGCGCTCGCCCTCACCGGAGAATGGCTCTGGGTTGGTGCTCTGAGGTGCCCATATGGAGTGCCGTTCATGTCCTGCACCTCGTGCCCGATGCGCGTGTGCCCCGGCGTGTGGCTTCAGCCATGGGTGATCGGATTTCTCGTTGTCTCCGGAGTCGTCGCCGGCCGCGTGTTCTGTGGCTGGGCCTGCCCGATGGGCGTCATCCAGGACCTGCTCGGCCGAGTGCCCAAGTTGCGCGCTCTGAGGCGACCGCGGTTCGGTCGGGTGGACCGCTGGCTCAAGGGCCTCAAGTATCTCATGCTCGTCATCACCATCGCGGCATTCTACCTGCTCAACGAGCGTTTTGCGGTGCCGGTGCGCGGCCACAGCAACTGGAGCCTGGACGCGGTCCGCGTCGCCTGGCTCACTTACGACACAGCATCGCGGGTGAGGGTCGTCACCCTAGTGGCAGGGGTAGTGCTGGCGCTCGGGCTAACTCGTGTCTGGTGCCGCTACCTGTGCCCATTGGGCGCGCTGTTGACGATCGGGAACCGGATCAGCATCTTCCGGCTGCGGCGCATCCCGTCGCTGTGCGTGGACTGCGGCAAGTACCCGCGGGAGTGCCGCACCTATACCATCCCCAGCACGGCTGACTGCGTGCTCTGCGGGGACTGCATAGAGGGATGCGCGCGAGGCGCCATCGGCTTCCGGACTCGACTGCCGGCCCGCACGAGACCCGGTGAAGCCGACGTGCGCCAGGAGAGAGAGCGGTGACGAAAGTAAGAGTTCTGACGAAATGGAGGGTTGACAGGCAGTAGTTTCGTGGTATTATAACTGCAGGTTACAGGTAAAACAAATGCGAAACAGACAACGACACTGCCACCGAGGACATCCAGACGGGTCCCCCTGCTCCTGCGAGATGGGAAACCTCTACCGCTTCTGCGAGCCGATTGTGCTCCTCACGCTCGCCCGGCTGGAGGAAGCCCACGGCTATCAGATCGTCAGCGAGGCCGAGCAGTTCACGGTCACCCACGCGGGGGTGGACAGCGGCGCAGTGTACCGCGCCCTCCGTCGGCTGGAGACGAACGGCCATGTCACCTCCTCGTGGGATACCACAGGGTCGGGGCCTGCTCGCCGGCTCTACACGCTGACCCCCTCCGGCTATGAACACCTCGCCGAGTGGGTGGGTGTCATGGGGGAGATCGTCTCTTCGCTCGGCAGTCTCGTGAAGGCCTCGCGTCGCGCGTTGAGCGGCAGCAAGGCTTCCGCGCTGGCGTAGTCTCAAGCGTTCACTGTATCGGGTTCCATAGTGCGGGCTCGGTTGCCACTGAAACTGCAAGTTACATATAGAAGATATTGGCATGGCGACGAAGTGCCAGAGCTACTGAGATGAGCGTGAAGGTTGAGCGAACGGAACAGACCAAGCCGGACCTCGCTGCATGCCTGCCGCTTGGGACTGCCTGCATCGGCGTCTTGAGTGGCAAGGGTGGGGTCGGTAAGTCTCTGGTAACGGCGCTTCTCGCTACGGCTTTCGCAGAGGCAGGGCATCCGGTCGGAATCCTCGACGCGGACATCACCGGCCCAAGCATTCCGCGCATGTTCGGCCTTAATCGGGGGCCGGAGTATCTGGGCAAGCACCTTGTTCCCGTGCAGACGCCCCGGCTCGGCATTCAGGTGATGTCCATCAACCTTCTGATGGAGCGCGACGATGACCCGGTGATCTGGCGCGGCCCCCTCATGTCGAACACGGTCGCCCAGTTTGTCTCTGAAGTGCATTGGGACGGCATCGCCTACCTCCTGGTGGACCTCCCGCCAGGCACCTCAGATATCCCGCTCACGGTAATGCAGCGGCTGCCGCTGGCTGGAGTGGTGGTGGTCACGACGCCGCAGGAACTGGCCGGCATGATCGTGCGCAAGGCGATCCGTATGACCTCCATGCTCGACGTTCGAGTACTCGGGATCGTCGAGAACATGGTCTACGCGGTCTGCCCGCACTGCAATCGGCCATTCGACCTGTTCGGAACCGGGCGCGCCCCACAGGCAGCCGGCACCTCCGGGATCCCCGTGCTTGGCAGGCTTCCCCTCGACCCTGTCTTGGCCGCCTTGTGCGATTCCGGTGAAGTCGAATCATGCCGGCCCAACCCACTCACTGGGGCGGTGAGCGGTCTCATACGTGCGGTTCACGGCGGAGGAGCCTGATGCCGACGCTTGTTCGGAGAGTCACGGTAACCATCCTATGCGATAACTCTGTGGCCGGGCCGGGCGTGCTCGCAGAGCATGGCCTGAGTCTCTACGTGGAGGCGGGCGGTAGGGCCTTCGTGTTTGACACCGGCGCCTCCGGCGTGTTCGCGGGCAACGCGGCGCGCTTGGGCATTGATCTGTCTCAGGCGGCCGCGGTCGTTCTCAGCCACGGCCACTATGACCATACGGGTGGCCTGATTACCATCCTGTCGGCGTATGGCCACCGAGAGGTCATCGGTCATCCGGAGGTGTTCGCGGCGAAGCTCTCCCGGCAGCGGTCGCGGCCTGCGCGTGCGATCGGATCCCCGCAAAGTCAGCGTCAACTGTCTCGTCTGGGAGCCACCTTCAGGCTCGGCGCTGAGCCGCAGGAGATCGCGCCCGGGGTGACTAC
>Ga0315277_10012232_pt1 | contig 10769 bp, 11 predicted proteins | sample YL17G05_15_MG_FD_203695 | JGI IMG/M metagenome (GOLD analysis project Ga0315277, IMG submission 203695) | Sediment microbial communities from Yellowstone Lake, YNP, Wyoming, USA - YL17G05_15 | ecosystem: Environmental > Aquatic > Freshwater > Lake > Sediment | place: USA: Wyoming | collected... | reverse complement strand
CTGAGAGTAAGATCAGGCAGGGAGTCACGACCGAGGTGATTGGGAACTGCGGTTCGTCACCTGCACCGCTCAACAAGTACACGCGTGAAGAGGCCAAGAAAGAGTCTGGGGAGCTGGGAAAGAAGATTGACTGGGACTGGCTTGGCTTCGACGAGTTTCTCCGAAAGATGCAGAGAAACGGAGTCGCGCTGAATGTTGCTCCGCTCGTCGGGAACGTGCCCATAAGGACCTACGTGATGGGTTTTGAGGCGAGGAAGCCAAAGGCATCGGAGCTGGCCAAGATGAAAATGTTGCTGGCTCAGTGCATGGAGGAAGGCGCATTCGGCCTGAGCACCGGCCTGATCTACTCGCCTAGCTGCTACGCCAAGACGCCGGAGATCATAGAGCTCTGTAAGGTTGTGGCGAGGTACAGTGGCATATACGCCTCCCACATTCGTGGAGAAGGCGATCCTTTGATCTCTTCGGTGCGTGAAGCCATAACCATCGGAAGGGAGGCGAGGATCCCAGTTGAGATCGCTCATCACAAGGCAGCGGGCAAGAGGAACTGGGGCAAGATCAAGAGGACTCTGGCTATGATACAGGAGGCGAGAGAGCATGGCATCGATGTGACATGCGATGTCTACCCATACACGGCCGGAGCGACCGGGCTGGCCGCAGGGATCCCTTCGTGGGCCCATGAAGGCGGCACAGACAAAATGATCGAGCGACTGAAGGATCCGAAGACAAGATCGAGGATCAAACGTGAGATCGAGAGGGGGATTCCGGGTTGGGAGAATCTGATCGGCACGGCTGGCCCAGAGAACGTAATGATCACTTCGTCCGAGAAGCATCGGAACTATCAGGGGAAGAGAATCTCGGAGCTGGCGAAGGGCGCGCGGAAGAATCCGCTCGACTTCATCTTCGACCTTCTCATCGAGGAGAGGAGCAGGGTAGGTATCGTCCTATTCATGATCGATGAGAACGACATGAGGAAGGTGATCTCAAGCCCGTTCTCAATGATCGGGTCGGATGCGGGAGCGCAGGCGCCGTACGGAGTGCTTGGGAAGGCAAAGCCGCATCCGAGAAGCTACGGCACCTTTGTTCGAGTCTTGGGCAAATATGTGCGCGAGGAAGGGTTGCTCACTCTGCCTGAAGCGGTCCGGAAGATGACCTCACTGCCGGCTCGGAAAGTTGGGCTGTGGAACAGAGGGCTGGTCAGGGTAGGAAACTGGGCGGACCTAGCTATCTTTGACGAGGATACGGTGGGAGACCAGGCCACATACACGGACCCACACCAATACCCGACAGGAATAGAGTGCGTCATCGTGAACGGCAAGGTGGTCGTCGAAGGAAAGAGGCACACGAAGCTGTTGCCGGGCAAAGTGCTGAGAAGAGGAAGAGACTAACCCTCTTCCACACTCTTTGGCTTCGCGATCAGTCTCAACCATCAGTATGTATTTGTCATCTCTTCTCCATGCTTACATGGAGAAAACGCACCGTTGGCTAGCGGTCTTGGCCACGGGCCGATAAGTGGGCGGCATCATTATCCGATATGTTGTTATATCGGATAGAAATATCCGATACCTGAACGTATCGGGTGGATTTGACTGAACCTCCTCGACAGTAGAGTGCATGAGCGAATTCTCGAGAAAAAGAAGAGACTCGATGCTCATCGTCCACCATCTTCATCCATAGTGCGTAAAATCCAACAGCAGATGCAGATCGAATACATCTACAACTCCAATGCCATCGAAGGCAATACGCTCAGTCTGAGCGAGACCCAACTTGTCTTGGAAGAAAGAACTACTATCAGCGGCAAAAGTCTTCGAGAGCACTTGGAGGCTAGGAATCATCCGAAAGCAATTGAATACATCGAAAGAATGGCCAAGAGAGGTCTGAAGGAGCAAGACATCCTTTCGGTACACCAGATAATCATGAAAGGAATTGACGACGAAGCGGGCAAATACCGTACCGCAGAAATCAGAATAGTGGGAGCAGACTTCGTCCCTCCACCGGCCTATGAAGTTCCTTTTCTCATTAAGGAACTTGTTGATTGGCACAATCAAAACCCCGATGAGTTGCGACCCGTAGAGCTAGCCTCAGTCTTTCACCACCGGTTCGTTCACATTCACCCTTTTCATGACGGAAACGGCAGGATCGTAAGACTGCTCATGAACCTAACGCTAACACGTGCGAGGTATCCCACATCCACAATTCTGAACATAGACAGAAAGAAATACTATAATACATTGAAGAGGGCGGACAACGGGAACCTGGCGCCATTTGCTGGTTTCGTGGCTGCGGCGGTTGAACGGTCTCTGGACCTGTGGCTGAGAGCTTCGGAGCCCACCAGTAAGGATGATGTGTTGTTGAGTCTCGCAGAAGCTAGCAAAGGAACCCCGTACAGTTCGGAATATCTCAGTCTTCTTGCTCGGAAGAGAAGAATTGGCGCGATCAAAGTCGGCAGAAAGTGGATGATTACGAAGAGATCGTTGCAGCGGTATCTGGAGGAAGTGCGGGGAGACGGGCGAGGACAGCAATCTCTTCTACAGGGATCACGACGGCAGGCAACACTGTCTTCGTCAAAAACAAACTAGCGCTTCCTATTGTCATGCGCCGGAGGCTAACAGCCGCCCGCTTGCACCGAAGAGTCAACAAACCCCTTGGGTCAAAAGAGAAATAACCTTAGAAGCTGACTATCTCTTCGTGGCGTCCGATGTCAGGTGAGCGGAGGCTTCGGTTCAAGATTCGACGAGCCGACGGCTCGGAGATAGAGCTTGAAGGCGACTACGACTACGTCAAAGAAAGATTCGAGGAATTCATGAAGGAGCTGCCGGCTCCGCAAGTCGTTCCGTCAATTACTCCATCAACGCAGATGCCCTCGCAGACTGCTCCTCAGATCCAACTAGGAGCAGAGCTTGAGGGGATAGTTGAGCGGGGTCCCGACGGTAAGGTTCACTTGGTAATTCCCATTGACAGTGTCACAGCCAAAGAAGCTGTGGCTCTGATGCTCTTCGTCCACCAGCCAAACATGCTTCCATATCAGGATCTGAGCAGCCTTCTCAGTTCAAGCTGGAAGACAACCAAGGAGCATGTTGTCAGAGCAAGGGCAAGCGAACTGAGAAAGGAAGGGAAGCTGATCGTTGAGAGCGGAAGATACGGGCTGTCTGGGGCGGGAATGCAGTGGGTGAGAGGCCAGATCCTACCCAAGCTAAAGTCAGGAGTGGCAATGCGCTAGCCGTCTATTTGTGGCGCCTGTTTCTCGCGTGTTGGGTTTCGCCCCTCTGCCAATCCTTCTTTTTCACAGTCTCAATCCTTGACCTGCTGGAGATGATCGGGGTCGAGTCACTTCGGTACTCTTGTATTCGGGCGTAGAAGATCGAGTAGCTGCTCTCGTCATTCGCGAGAGACGATATCAGTTCGTTGAGCTTGGCTCTCGTGGCTTCGGAGGTGTTCTCATCCCAAGCCCGAGAATAGGCGCCGTACGCGATGTGGAACTTGAAATCCTGTGGTCTGTCAATGTTAAGTTTCTGCGTCTTGTTCTCAGTATTGCTTTCAGACATGAATGCTAAGCTCTTAACTGCTGGGTACTTGGAATCGTTATATCTAAATCTTGCTAGCTCAACACCGCCAGCATTCATCTCCGGGCTCTTCGTATGAGCATCAATCACCCGTCAGTCCCTATCGTGCTCTGCAATATTCATTGATCTCAAAGGATTTAGAGATCGCGGCACAATGACGGAAGAAAAAAGATGACAAAAAAGGAGAACGAACTAGATGACGGCTAGTGAGTGGTCTATCTAGTACTTTCTGTGCTTTTGGTAGCAATCTCGGCAGTAGACCGGCTTTCCTTCTGTCGGCTTGAACGGCACTTCGCATTCTTTGCCGCAGTCAGCGCAGACAGCCTTGTGCATTTCTCTGGGACCGCCGAAGCTACGCCTTTCGAAACCCATTTCGCTTTTTCACCCTTCCTTTATCGACTAGTTATACACCGGATCCTTCTCAGAAGCAGAATCCATGTATACTGGCGCCATGTTCGTACATACTAGCAATTAAGCTATTCGATCACATTGATCTCATGAGGCTTCATCGTGGGGCGGCAACGAATTGCAACGGATGGCGCAAAGAATCCTCATGCCTGCCCGCGTTGAGCGATGTAAAGCTAGACGTGGCGCGGAGCAAACCGCTTCTCATACTCTTCTCTAGTACACATGGTTCGCAGATCTAGAACGCGATCTATCGCCAAGACGCCATCCAGATGATCGATCTCATGCTGGAGAAGTTCAGAAAGCTCTCCCTCAACCGAGACTTCCTTCTCCTCGCCGTCCTCATTCACGTAGCTCACCTTGATCTTCTTGGCCCTTTGAACCTGGAAAAATACGCTCAAATAGCTCAGACAGGCGTCCCAAACCACCATCTTCTCTTGGCTCATCCAGGTTATCGCAGGATTCACGAAAAGCCACGGCCGATCAACATTGATGAAGACGATGCGCTTCAAGACTCCGATCTGAGGAGCGGCGATGCCCCTACCATAACCGGTCGTCCTCCTCCAATGAGCAAGGGTGTCTCTAAGATCCTCTTGTAGACGAGGAAGAATCGAGAAGTCATCGACCAGAGCAGACTTCTCTCTGAGCGCGGGATTACCGAGCTGTAGCACTTCCCGAACAGCCAACGACAACACCTTCCGACATCGCTCTGTGTCGACAACCTAATATTCATTGATCGAACGCAGTTTGTACCAACGTAAGGGAGTCTCCATCGATTGTTGACATAAGAGAAAGCTGGGAAGGAAATCGACAACAGAAGAAGAAACTTGAGACGGTATCGAGGACGCTCGGCGAGACCAGACGTAACCTACTCAAGGAGACTCAAGGTGAGCGAAGCATTACCCGCGCAGAGTTGTCGAACAGATCAGGTCGCCTGCAAGAGTGTCTGCAGCAGACCAAGAACGTCAGCGTGCCTTGCCCTTCTAGTAAGATATTCGTAGTCAAGCTTTCCTTTCTGCAGGGCGAGAACTGAGACAACATCTTGCTCGTCTTGCACTCCTCTATCCTTTCGGGCGAGTTTGTTCACGATGAAGTCCTCTGGTCCAATGGCAAACATTTCGAAATCATCGCCGAAAGGTCTGATTCTGACACGTCTACTTAGAAGATCAGCGTCAAATACGACTCCGTCAGGTTCTGTCCAGACTTCGATTTCTACACGATTGTCTAGGTCTGTCAAGAGAAACAGAGGGGCATCAGCTTGAGGCGAAGAAGGCAGTTGGAACCCCGCTTTCTTTAGCAGGTTGTGGGTTCTCACAAGATCAGGATATGAAGCTGCAATAGCTATGTCCACATCTTGCGTTGCCCGAAGCCGACCATAGGCCGGGAGGGCATAGCCGCCTATTATCATGTAGGGAATCTTCGCTTCGTCAAGAATGCTTGCCAATTTGCGAAGTGTTCGCGATGTTCCTGACGATTTCATTTACCTCCTGAAATCGAACATAGGGGTCAATACCTAGCTCCAACAATCTTTGAGTCTCTGCAGCTTGTTTGAGAGCTCTCCTAATGTCATTGTCGTTGCTTCGGAGACGAATGCCCAGCAATCGATTGTGTTGCTCTATGAATTGCTTGCCAAGCGGTGTTGTTTGAATCAAGTTTTTCGGCCTCCCTACTCCCTTCTTCTCGCGAGTCACTTTCACAAGTTTCCAAGCCGACAGCTCTTTTATCAGACCTATTGTTGTCTCGTACCTTCCACCGAGTTCGGCTAGAATTTCTGATACTGACGGCGTGTTCTGTTCGCAATACTGAAGTATTCTTATCGCTTGATCGGAGGACAGCATGCTGGTTACCTCTCCGAGATTTATTTCCTTTAGGGAAATTAATTAAGCTTTCTCATGGCACGTCTTGGTCTCCAAGTCTTTCGTCCAAGGATGGAACCGGAATCAACAGGGCTCTTTCACTGTGCGCAATCGGCCAACACTGCTTGGTGCATCCTCAGATTTGCGGAACCTGTCAGTACGGTACCTTCGACCAGGACTGAGAGAGGTGAGCATGATTCACCGCGGCTGTGACCCTTCGCCATCGCTCTGTAACCAGCGCAGTCGTCTAGCGCCCTTCTCTGTCAACGAGTAGAGGAACCTGTCTGAACGCCTCTCCCTGTGCAAGAGGCCCTGCCTATGATACCGCATCAGAGCCATCTGGACTGCGCGAAGGGACACATTCAGCTTCTGCTCATCTCTAAGCCTTTCAACGACTTCATGGCTTGAGAGAAAGCTATCTGGCTGAAATAGGCTCAAAACGAGCTTCTTCATCTCGTTGTATCTGTATTTCAATGCAAGAAGAGATAGGGCTCCGCTCAGTATTTACCTTTTGGTGAAGGGACCGAGATGATGGCAGTGGTCGATTCATGATCTTTTGCACAAAGATGCAAAGTAACATCTAGACTGACCTTCGAAGTTCCAACATTCAATCCCTGATCGGCTCGTTCCTCTCTTTCCCGACGCACCTTGACAAGGTGTTACTTTACGTCTTGGGGCTGAAGCGAAATCTTATATTCGGGCTGTGCAACCGTATAGCCGAAGATCGCCCACAAAGCCGCAGACGGAGAGCAAAGATGTCCTCTGACAAAGTCGAGGTAACGGTTCGGTTCAAAGACGATCAGATGACCATAACTGGAAGCCCTGACCAAGTGATCCGCGAACTGCTCGCGTTCTTCTCGAAGATCTTCCCTCAACTCGAAATTGTAAGCAGGATAACGCTGTCCGTTGATGCAAGTGATTTCCTGAAGGCATGCGAGGGCATCATAGCGCTCACTCCTGAAGGAATGGCGATCACAATTGACACGAGCCATCTCAGAGACAAGGAATTGATCATGCTTCACTTGGCGAAAACGCGGGCCGGCCACATGCTGGGAAAGCTTGAGCGAGACACATTGCGACTCAATGATCTTGTTGTTGCGGCGAAGAGCAAGTCGGGAACCGTAGCTGGCAGACTGAGCGAGATGTGTTCTGAGGGAGTCGTTGAACGGTCAGGGAAGGGAGAGTATCGAGCCACAACTTCAGGGCTCGACTACTTCATGAAGAGCATAGTGCCGCGATTGAAAGTGGCTGAGGAGAGGCGAACAAATTGAGTGAAAAGCCGAAGCTGAAAGTCACCATTGAGTGGGGGGACTTGAAACATGTCACGGAAGGAGACGTGGACGCGGTCCTTCGAGGGGTGACAGCCTTCATCACAAAAAGCTTTCCGGCCTTTGAGCCGCTGTCAAAGATCATGTTCGCACCAGACTACTTGACGATGCTGAATGACCTCTCATCACTGATTCAGATCGGCCCAAACGGAGAGATCATTCTCTTGAGGTCAGGACTGTCGGCGGATCAGGCGATCGGCTTCACGCTTCTGGGCGCTCAGGTCGCAAGCAAGATCGGAAAGAAACAGAGCGATGATATGTCTGTGGAAGAGTTGGCGTCATCAATCAGAAAGACACCTAAGACCGTGAGGAACACGGTCGTAGAGATGTGTAAGACATCGCTGGTCGAGAGAACGGGAAGAGGCACATACAGGATTGCTACGATCGGAATGAAAGAGTTACTCGACGACCTGAAGGCAATGCTGGAGCCTGAAAGCGGCCAACAGGGAGGAGGCTACTGAACAGAAACGCCGAGAGAACCGCGCACCGTCGCTCTGAGAAAGAGATGGTGCGGCGGTTCGCGGGAGAGTTAGAGGGGGATACTCCCACGAAGGGGGCGAAAATATGTGGATCCACCGCACCGAAACTATAGTTAATAATTCAAACATAAGTAGTTTGCTATCGAGTGAAAACGAGGGCCAAGAAGATCTTCTGCCGAATTTTCTCATTCAACTCAGTAACAGCTCGATGAAAACAATTCGAGGAGGAAGATTCAAGCCGAGAGAAGTCTCGCTCTTCGAACTCAGCTTAGAGGATGACACGTGCCAAGATCTTCCATTGATGCTCGACGAGAAGCTTTGCCAATGTAAGCCGATTAGAATCGAGCCTGCTGAAGGAAATCTTACGGTGACAGCTGTTGACGTGTCAAGCATAAAGATCGGAGACACGGATGACGGAGTCCTCTGTGCTCTGAGAGCTTCAACCGTCTGGAAAACGGACAACTCATACAAGTATCTCCGCTGCGGCCCAATCATGTTCCACATAACAGACTGCGGCCACCATTTCATGTCAGAACGTCTTGGCCTTAGAGAAGCGTTCTCCTTCAGCAACTTCTCACCAGTAACGATGCGGATAATTGGCAGACTCCGCAACACTCTTGAACGATGGACTCAACGTCTTGTCTGTGCCTCATCAAGAGATGGGATCATACTTTTCGACGGATCCTTAACTGCGGGCACACCAGACAACCCCGTCAAGTATCTTGAGGACATTCTTGGGTCGGCCAGGGAGAACGGAAACGTCGTGCTAGCTTTCTCGAAGGCCACGAAGCTGGCGATCGCAGGTCGAAAAGTGACGAACCTGCTTGAACAGATGTCTGCTCCATGTCTGCTCGACATAGACCGCGAGATAGGCGAGCAGTTTCCTTCAAGTCCGGTCAAGTTGATGGGAAGAGTGTACGTTGCTAAGCTTGCCTTCGGAGGATTCACATTCAGGCTTGACATAGATCGTCAGGTTCCGGTCGAAGGAGCGCTTGAGACGGTGTCAAGACTTTCGGGATGCGACTTGGTCGAGCAAGGGTATCCGGAGACGCTTCGGCTGGCTCACATATTGTCGGCGTTCACTGCGAACGAGGTCATAGGGATTCAGAGATTCATCGCCAGGAACTATGGCCTGAGAATAACCTCTCAACCTAACCTGCGGAGGTCACTCTTCGGACCGTTCGGAACAGGGAGAGAGATCGCTTAGATGAGGCTTTACAGGAAAGAGGGCGACGTCATACAGCTGATCAGCTTTCCTGACGAGCAAGTCGAGAAAGGCGACTATCTCCTGATCGAGGATCAGAAGGCCAAGAAAGGCCTGATAGTTCAAGTCATAGACATTCAGTTCGCAAACATACCGGGAATTCTCGAGGACATTCTTCGGGACGTGATGACGGACGGATCGATTCATGGGGAGGACTACGATCCTTTCAACGTCTCCTCTCAGATCACAGTGCTCAAAGACACGCGACTGGTGATCTGCAAGATAAGGGGAATGATGGACAATGGCCGAGTCTCTTCAACTGTCTCATATCTGCCTTCACGAATATCTTCAAAGATCACCAGTTTTCCAATCGAGAACGTAGTCGAGCCCAAACTGAAGTCGAGGCCGATCCGTTTTGGAACGACGAAGTCGCGTGCGGAGCTGACTCTGGACGCCAAGGTCCTCGACGGACGCCTCAACATCATTACGGGGAAGAAGGGAACGGGCAAATCGCACCTATCCAAACTCCTTGTTCTAGGCCTCGTGGACAACAAGGCGCCGTGTGTGGTCTTGGATGTGAATGGAGAGTATGTCAACCTCTCCAAGACGAAGTCCACTTCGCAGGAGACGAAGAGGCGGATAACGGTCCTCACACCTGGCGCGAACATGAAGCTGACCTTGGCGCAGATCGGGCTTCGTACTCTCCTTGGGGTCCTGCTCTTTGCGCTTGATCTGCCGGGCAACTCCGCCCGAGTCTTCTCAGGAATATGGCGGCAGCTGCAGGATCGGAACGAACTCACGCTCAGTGCTCTCGGAGCCGCGATACACGCCTGGAACTGCCACGAAAGCGTCCGGGACGCCATCGTCTCAAGATACAACACGATAGTGGAGTCCGGAATCTTCACGGACAATCAGGCTGAAGCCTTGGATCTGGAGAAGATGGTTAAGGAGCTCGGAGAAGGCGGAGCCCTCATCATAAACATGAAGAACCAGTTCTCCACGATGCGGCGGATGACCGTTGAGATCCTGCTCAGCAAATTGACGGATCTGTTGATGTCGTGGAAGATGAAGGCGGTCTTCTTCTTCGCCGAAGAAGCCCACCTATACCTGAGAGAGACCTACTGGGAGGACATCGTGACACGGATGCGTCACCTAGGCATATTCACCACCTTCATCACAAACCAGCCTGACACGATAAAGGACAGCATCTACAGGCAGGCGGACAACATATTCCTCTTCAACTTCATGAACGAGAACGACCTGGAAACCGTTTCGAAGGCGGCGAAGATCGACGGCGAAAGCGTGAAGCTGATAGCCAGAGACCTGCCGCCGCACCACTGCCTCATAATAGGCGAGGCTGTGAAGAACTTTCCCCTCGTCGTCAACATACATCCCTTGGATGTGGAAACGATGGGCGAGACAAGATACTTCTTCCGGGACTAGGAGGCGCCAAGAAATCTCTTAAATCTCAAACTCGTCGTAGTCTGTTCAAGAGGCATAGCGTATGATCGACGAGTCACGGCCGAGGCACAAGCCAAGAATCGTCAAAATTGAGGAGAAGAGGACCGAAACCCCGACGATCACGACGCTCATGTTCATGGACCAGGCGTGCGGGAAGGCGCGACCCGGACAGTTCGTCATGGTCTGGATTTCGGGCGTGGACGAGATCCCTATGAGCCTCTCCTATCTCTCCGAGAAAGGATACTGCGGCATAACGGTGAGGCAGGTGGGAGAAGCAACGAAGGCTTTGGGCTTGTTGAATGTGGGAGATCCTCTGGGAGTAAGAGGTCCGTATGGTAATGGGTTCAGAATCGCAGAGGGTGGAAAGGCGCTTGCTGTTGCAGGTGGGAGTGGCATAGCCTGCGTGATGCCCCTAATAGAGGAACTCGCGAAGAGGGTTGAAGAGCTGACGATTGTGATCGGCGCCCAGACCAGCA
>Ga0315277_10012231_pt1 | contig 10769 bp, 8 predicted proteins | sample YL17G05_15_MG_FD_203695 | JGI IMG/M metagenome (GOLD analysis project Ga0315277, IMG submission 203695) | Sediment microbial communities from Yellowstone Lake, YNP, Wyoming, USA - YL17G05_15 | ecosystem: Environmental > Aquatic > Freshwater > Lake > Sediment | place: USA: Wyoming | collected... | reverse complement strand
TCGGCCGGGTGACCGCCGTGGGCGGCCTCGTGCGCGGGCTCGTGAACGGACAGCGGGTCGGTATCGGCTGGCAGCGGGGGGCGTGTCTGGCGTGTGAGTGGTGCCTGTCGGGACAGGAGAATCTTTGCCCCGCCAACGAGGCGACCTGTGTCGGTCACCACGGCGGTTTTGCTCAGGCCATCAGGATCGACAGCCGTTTTGTGTACGATATCCCTGAGTCTTTGCCGTCCACACACGCTGGGCCGCTTTTGTGCGCCGGTTTGACTGTCTATTCGCCTCTACGCCGATATGGCATTACGCCGCCGATGAAGGTCGGCGTCGTCGGGATAGGCGGCCTGGGCCATCTGGCCCTACAATATGCCCGGGCGTTCGGTTGCGAAGTAACCGCCTTCACGACCTCCCCCGACAAAGAAAAGGAAGCGCAACATTATGGCGCACATCGGGTTATCAACGCAGGCAATCTGGCCGACCTGGAGAAAATGGCCGGAACGCTTGATTTTATCCTTTCCACCGTTTTCGCCGATCTCAACTGGGCGGCCTATGTGAATATTCTACGCCCGAATGGAAAACTCTGTCTCGTGGGAGCGCCATTAAGCGCTATTCCGATCCCGGCTTTTCCGCTCATCATGGGGCAAAAGAGCCTTTGTGGTAGTGTCATTGGCGGTCGCAACATGATGCGCGAGATGCTCGAATTTTCGGCTCGGCATTCGATTCTGCCCCAGATCGAGCAATTCCCCATGGAGCGGGTCAACGAAGCCCTGGAGCGAGTCGAAAAAAACCAGGCCAGATATCGCGTGGTTTTGGACCGGTGACCGGTTGCCGCCAAACGGGCGGTTATTTCACTTCCGAGCCAAATCGTATTCCCCCTTTTCCCGTGGTGGGTATTTCACAAATCGGCGGCAATGACGTCTTAAATCTGAAGCCGCCGGCCGGGAAGACGGAAAAAGGCTTCATGATTTCCGGACCGATTGGCCGGGAAAATTTGGAAAAAAATTTGACAGGGGAAGAAGCAGCTATTATATTTTGCCTCTGTTCGGGAGACGTGAGTGAGAGAAGAAGATACACCTTGCGATAAACGGGAGGTTAGTTCTTTATGAAAGCGCTGATTGGTCTGATCGCCGGTGTGGCGATGCTTTGTGTTTCAATGGTCGCGGCGCAAACGTCCGGCAATATTGGGTACCCCGCCTTAACTCAGATTGACTACAACTACTTCGGGGGCGGAGCCCGTGCTATGGCCATGGGATATGCCTTTGTCGGGCTGGCCAACGACGTTTCCAGTGGAATCTGGAATCCGGCCGGGCTGCGGGTTCTCGAAAAACCGATGGTCGCGGCATCGTATAATATGTACAGGCCGGTCGGGCAGTATACCCAGAACCTGACTTCCACTGTGACCAAGAACAATCTGGATATGGAAGGGGTCGCGCACTTTTCATTTGTGGCTCCCGTTCGTATCAAGGGTCATCCATTTGTGTTCAACTTCAACTACGATCGCTCCAGCGAATACTCGACCAAGTCGGGGTATTTCGTGTCGTTGCCTTCCTTCTCGAATATGTACCAGAGTTATGAGAACCGTGACAAAGGGTATTCTCGAAACTACAGTTTCGGCGGCAGCACCCGCCTCTACCGACAGCTGTCAGCTGGAGTCCTGGTCAATGTCATCGATGGGCGTCGCATCCTCGAAAATCAGGGGATAGTAGCCGCCGACGTTATCATCGATCCAGTCTATAATATTACCGAGAGGATGGTAATGAATGGCCTCGTAATCGACTCCACCACTTCCAACGGACTCAATCTGATTGGCGGGTTGATGTACAAGGCCGAAAAATTCAGCGTCGGCGGGACGGTTCATACGCCGTTTACCATGAAGCATTCGACCGATCGGGGCGAGTTCCTCGTGACCACTTTCAACGGGCTGCCCAGCGTCAACGGTTCCGACACGATCTATGTGCTTGACAGCCTGGCCAAGCAGGACGTTCCCCTTGCCGTCGCCCTCGGCTTGGGCCTGTTCCCGAAGGAAAATCTTACCTTGACTTTGGACGTCAATTACCAAAATTACGGGTCGACGAATTGGTACTATCTGACGGACTATTTCATCAGCGCCAGCGGCGACCGCAGCGACAATTACCTGGAAGTGCCGATTGACTGGAACAACATCTTCGGCATCGGCGCCGGCGCTGAATATATCCTGAAAACCCCCTTGGGGCACATAGCGGTGCGGGCCGGTGTCCGCTATGACCAACTCCCCAAACCAGGGAGTTTCACTATTACCACCGACAGCGTCGGGTACGATTCTGATAATAATCCGTATCCACTCAATTACGCCCGGATCGATCGTGTCGCCCAGGACCGGCAGAACGAATTCGGACTCAGTCTCGGAACCGGCCTTCACTGGTCTCAGATCGAGCTGGATATTGCCTACCGGTACACGGCCGGCCGGGAGATGACGCAACGTATGGTCTACATCAACTTTGATGAAACCGACGAAGCCAATCCCGTGAAGACGACCGTATTCGAGGAAAAGTGGGAACAGAAAGCGCACGAGGTCCGCGTTACGTTTACCGGGTCTTTCTGATTGAACGAAGCGGCATAGACTTGGCTGAGAAGGCGGAAGCACCAGTCTGATTCCGCCTTTTTTATCTGAGACTCGTTCTCTTTTGGCCGATATAACAATAAGCGGGTAGGAGAAGACAGAGCATGAGACAAAACGTCAGGATCACCAAGCGGGAAATCAAAGAGGATAAATTCGCCACGTTCATGCTGGTGGCCAAGGATTATGTCGTCGAGCGATGGACGTATTTTGCCATCAGCGCAGCTGCCATCATCGTTGTTGTCGTCGCGTTCACCCTGATCCGCTCGAGCCAATCGTCCCAAGAGGGGGAGGCGCTCCAGGCGTACAATCGGGCCCTGTCGGAACTGCGATCGGCGAACTTCCAGCTGGCGATTGTCGATTTCAAGACCGTTATGGACCAGTACGGGTCGTCCAGTCTGGCCGAGCCGGCCGCGTTCAACCTGGGCAATGCCCATTTCGGGGCGAGCAATTTTGCCGAAGCCAAAACCGCCTTTGAAGATTACCTGAAACGATACGCCGGAAATAAGTACTTCGTCACCTCGGCTATGGCTGGCGTGGCGGCGTCCCTTGCCGGCTTGGGCGAGACAAAAGCGGCCGCCGACAAGTTCCGCGAAACGGCCGAAAAATATCCGGACTTCAAACTGGCCGGCGAATATTACCTGAAGGCTCTTGAATACTACATCAAAGCCAACGAGATGGAATCGGCCAAGGTAATCCTGGCGAAATTGACGAAAGATTTTCCGGAGACCAGATACTACATGGAAGGCGCGCGATTGGCCGCCGAGCATGGCCTTCGTCTCTAAGTCCACACAGGGGAACGCCAATGCTCAAGGTCGCCATTCTGTGGCACATGCACCAACCGTACTATCGGGATCCGGCCACCGGCTCGATGTTTCTCCCGTGGGTGCGGCTTCACGGACTCAAGGATTACGGCGACCTTCCCCTCCGCGTAAAGCGGTACGAACGATTGAAGATGACCTTCAACCTCGTTCCCTCCCTGATAGAGCAAATTGACCTGTATTGCCGGCGGCAAACCATGGATCGGCATCTGGAACTGACCGTCAAACCGGTGGCGCAGCTCGACCGGCAGGAAAAGGCCGAAATCTTCGATACCTTCTTCACGGCCAATCCGGCCACGATGATCGAACCGCACCCCCGGTACCGAAAGCTGTTCAAGAAACTCCGCGACTGCAACGCGGACGCCGAACTGGCCGCCCGCACCTCGACTCTACAGGAGATCCGCGATCTCACGGTCTGGTCCAACCTGGCGTGGGTGGATCCGGTGTACTGGACAAAATCCCCCTTCAAAGACCTGTTCGCCAAAGGGGAGCGATTCACCGAGGAAGACAAGGCCGCCATGATCGAGGGGCAATACGCAATCCTGGCGGATATCATCCCCACTTATCGGTCGCTGATGGAAGCGGGCAAGATCGAGGTTTCCTTCTCTCCCTATTTCCATCCCATTCTGCCGCTTTTGTGTGACACCGATTCGGCCAAGGAAGCGCTCCCCGGCATCACCCTCCCCAAGAATCGGTTTTGCCATCCGGAGGACGCCGACCGCCAGGTCGCGCTGGCCGTCGATATGTATCGGGAGAAGTTCGGCTGCGACCCGGCCGGGATGTGGCCGTCGGAGGGTTCGGTGTCGGAGCAGATGGCCGCCATCCTTGTTCGTCACGGCATCCGATGGATGGCCTCCGACGAGCAGGTGTTGTTTGGATCGCTCTTGAAATCAGGCCTGTTCTCGAATCAGGCCACTCACTACGCCGTCTTCAGTCATGTCACCCCACTGGGCCCGATCCACATCTTTTTCCGCGATCATGGTCTGTCCGACCGGATCGGCTTTGTCTACTCGACCTGGGACGCCGAGAAAGCTGTTGATGATTTTATCCGTCGTCTTCACCAGGTCGCCGAAATTCTGGGGCGCGACGGGGCCGGCGCGGTAGTGCCGATTATCCTCGACGGGGAGAATTGCTGGGAGTATTACCCCAAGGACGGCGATGCCTTCTTGAATCTTCTCTTCGAAAAGCTGGATGCGGATCGGAAAATCGAGACGGTGACAATGAGCGAAGCCGTGCGAAGCGTCGAGGCCAAGCCGCTCAAGAACATCCAGGCCGGCTCATGGATCAACCACAATTTTCGTATCTGGATCGGCCATCCCGAGGATAATACTTCCTGGGACTTGCTCTGGGAGGCGCGGCGCGCCCTGGTCGAATTTAAGAATAATCACCCCGATTATGACCCGGACAAACTCGCCCTGGCGGAAAAATCGCTTCTGGTCGCCGAGGGGTCCGACTGGAATTGGTGGTACGGCGACGAACATCGCAGCACGCAAAATGAGATCTTTGACCGCATTTACCGGGCCCATTTGACATCCATCTATACCGCTATGGGGCTGAACGTTCCCAAGGCCCTTATGGCGCCGATCTCGTCCGGCTTTCCCGAAACGTACATCACCGAGCCCGAGGGTGTCGTCACGCCGACCATTGACGGCCGCCTGACGCACTACTATGAATGGCTCGGCGCCGGTAGATTCGACTGTATTAAGGCCGGTGGCGCCATGCACCGTGCCGAGCGGATTATCGGCCAGGTCCTGTATGTCTCGGACATGGAGTATATCTATCTGCGGGTTGACTTTGTAGACAAGAGCTTTTTACTTGACAATCCGCGCGCCAAGCTCAAGCTTGAAGTCGTTAGTCCGGGCCAGGGGGAGTTCATCTTCGGGGCCGGCAGCATGGAATCGATTCCGGGGTGGGCGGGAGAGAAAACGGAAATGCTCTATGCCGTCGGCGACATCGCCGAGATCGGCATCAAGAAAAGGGTGTTTTTTCCGGAGGAACGCGGCGAGATATTCTTCCGCGTCGGGATACTGGAGGGAGACAAGGAACTGGAGATGTGGCCGCAGGGGGATCCCATCCGGTTTCATTTCGCGGGACGCGGTGAAGAGATTGTCTGGGACTTGTGAGGTGGAGGGCGCATGGCGGATTCATTTTTCGACCACGGGCAACCCCAGGATAAAGTGACGGGACCGGGCGGTATGCCCAGCTTGGAGGAGAAGGATGACCTGGGACGCCCCTCGGAGGATCGGCGCATGGCGGCGATCATGGCGTATATCCCGTTCCTCTGTTTTGTGCCTCTGATAAAAATGCACGAAGACGCCTATGTCTATTTCCACGCCCGCCAGGGAATCATCCTCTTCTTTATTGAAGTGGTGGCGTTTATCTTCTCCTTCCCGCATCTGAGCCAGCTGTTTTGGACTGTGATCATCGTTGCGTGCATAGGCGCGGCCATAGCCGGGATTATCTTCTCGGTGCAGGGCAAGACGCACAAGCTCCCGCTCATCGGCGACCTTGCGGAGCGACTGCGAATGTAGCTTGATGGGGAGATTGTCATGATGCGAAGAATATGCCGGTTCTTGGTGCTGCCGCTGATTTTCTTGGCGGCATCCTGTGCCACTACCGGCCCAGGAGGCAAGAAATCGTTTATCATTATTTCCACCTCCCAGGAAATTTCGATCGGCAAGGAGATGGACGCGGAAGTCCGCCGAACCGACACTATCCTCAACGATGCCCAGTGGCAGGCCTATATCAATGAGCTCGGACAGCGGATCGTGGCGGTCTCGGACCGTAAGGATCTGCCGTTCCAATTCGCCGTCATCCAGTCCGATCAGATCAACGCCTTTGCCGCGCCGGGGGGGTACGTCTATTTTTACTCTGGCCTGATCCGGGAGATGGACGGTGAATCTGAACTGGCGGCCGTCATGGCGCACGAGATCAGCCACGTGGTCGCCCGCCACAGCGTCAAGCAGCTGCAATCGGTGATGGGGATATCGGTCCTGATGCAGCTGGCGCTGGGCGAAAGCTCCGAAACGACGCGCGCCCTCGCGGGAACCGCCGTGGGCATCGCGATGAACGGATACTCCCGGTCGATGGAAACCGAGGCCGATCTGGACGGGACGATCTACATGAAAAACGCGGGATGGAACCCGCAGGGGATGGTGGCGATGTTCCGAAAGCTGGAGGAGCTATCCGGTCACCACGAGATGGGCCTGTTTGAAATGCTGGCCTCGACCCATCCCCAAACCGGCGACCGGATCGCCGCCACGAATAAGCAAATCGCGGGGATGGCCGGGCTATCGAATCCGGTCTCCGACACTCCGCGTTTCCAGCAAATGAAAAAGAGGTTGCCGCCGCCCAAGAAACCGTAAATGGGGATTTCACTCTTGGGAAGCGTACTCCGATGGCGAAAGGCGTTTAACATTCAATTACTTCCAAACCGGCCGGAACGTCTTGCCCCGGCGTTGAATAATTTGGTTGACAGTCGACTATAAACATATGTAGGGTAGTAGGAAATCTTGTCCGACGGCTGAAAAAGTTCGGGACTTGAACAGGCCCGAGACAGGAAAAAAAGCTGTGTCGTGGTCAAGCGCGGAATAGGAGTAGGGTCTGAACATGGAGGTCAACTTGTGTCTCAGCGTTGACTTACCGGAAAAAGGCGAGAATAGGCCTTAGGCCATGGTCAATCCGTGAGCAATGCTTTTGGCCGGAAAACGGTTGGGTCGATGCCTGAATGGCACCGGGGTGATGAGCGGCAGATAATGGGATGATTGTAAGATATTGAAAGACTTAATGATATATCGACGGAGATGTTGGCTCGGGATAGCTTGGGCGGTTCAGGAGTGGGCTTTAGGCGGCGGCATACCTGTTGCAATTACGTGGCGACGGTGGAATCGAGTAGGAGAAGCATGAAGGTAATCAAAAAAAACGTCGCCATCTGGGCAATTGCGGCAGTTGCCCTCGGAGGCTTTGGTAATATCTCAGCGGCTCAAGGGTTCGGTTCGAGTACCATGAACTTTCTCAAAATCGGGGTCGGGGCGCGCGCCCTGGGCATGGGTTCTGCCTTTACTTCGATTGCCGATAACCCGTCGGCCGTGTACTGGAATGCCGCCGGCCTGCGTCGGCTGGAATCGTCTCAGGCGGAGTTTTCCCATCAGAGCTGGTACCAGGACGTTAATATCGAAAACCTGTATGTCGCTATCCCCGGAAATAAAATATCCTTCGGCGCTGGGATAACCTATTTGAATTTCGGCGAAATTCAGTCATATGACGAATCCGGGGTGCAGGGCGAAGGGTTGTCGATGTACAATATGGCCGTCTCGGTTTCAGCTGCGGCCGACCTCGGCGAGCACGTCTCTGTGGGCGTAGTGGCCAAATACATCGAACAGTCATTCGATATTGTCAAGGGGTCGGCGTTCGCGGGTGATATCGGTCTTATGGCCGACTGGCGGGGAATCCAGGCGGGTGTCTCGGCCGTCAATATCGGCGGCAAGGTGACTTATCTTGCCGAGAAAGAGGATCTTCCCGCCTCTTTTAGAGCGGGGATTTCGTTTAGGCAGTTCGACGGCAAAGCCTTGTTCTCCCTGGATACCCATTCACCTTTTGGCGGTTCGCTCTCGATGCACCAAGGGGTGGAGATCGATATACTCGATCAATTATCCGCTCGATCCGGTCTGTCCTATCAGAGCGGCACCCCGGAAGGAGCCGATGCGGTTTCATTCAATCTTGGGCTGGGCCTCCGCTACGGTAAGGGGCGATTCGATTATACGTTCATTCCTTCGGATAGCTACGGCAGTGACGCTGCCCATACGTTTTCCATAAGTATTTGCTGGTAAACAAGGTAGCTGACCTGTCGAAAAATAGTTTAGATCCCAATCTACAAATGTTTATGCACCACGTATTGGCTTTTTCTGCAACCTGATGCAACTTTACACACCGAAATTGCAGCGTTTTGCACCTTATATGACGGATATTTCATGAAAATCGGTCGGTCAATTTGTGTGGAAAATCACAATAAATTATTATAGGTCGCAATAGTCCATAATGCTTTCGCATGTCATTGGCAGCCAGTCGGTTACTGAGCGGAATTCTGTGCCCTCTCGCAGTTTTGCGCTATTATGGGTTTTGCCATGCGTTTGGCAGTCAGTTTGCTCAATCAATGCTGATGCCAACTACCTAACCGTAATACCAAATGTAAGTTAAACGTAAATGAGGGGTATGGATATGTTGCAACACCTGATAGGTGCACAGGGAAACCGCGAAATGGTGCTGGGATCGCAGACATCGCGGACTTTGTTAGAGCAACATGACCGGCCGGTCGCCCGATGGGGACTTCTTGGGTTTCAGCAAGCATGGGATTGGGCTGGGTATATTCTGGCCGAGTATGTCTGGGGACATCTGATTTTGGCGGTCACGTTCGTCGGCAGCGCCCCGCTGGTATCAGGTCGGCATTTTGCCTGGAGTCAGCGGATCGGCGTCATCTCCAAGCGCGGCATCGACATCCTTGGGGCGCTGGCGGGAATGATTCTCAGCCTGCCGTTTTTTGTCGTCCTGCCCATTGTGATCAAACTCGACTCACCCGGTCCGATATTCTACCGCCAACAGCGGATCGGTCACAACCGCCGCCGCTGCGATCGCCGCGAAGAGAGTAACTCCGCCTTGGGGCGCTCAGCCCGCGAACGTCGCCGCCAGGATCTCAAGGGGCGGCCGTTTCATGTGATTAAATTCCGCACCATGGTGGCTGACGCCGAAAAGAAGTGTGGGCCGGTGTGGGCCACGAAAAACGACCCTCGTATTACCCGCTTGGGGCGTCTTTTACGGAAAACCCGTCTCGATGAACTCCCCCAGTTTGTGAATATCCTTATGGGGCAAATGTCGCTGGTGGGGCCGAGGCCGGAACGGCCGAAATTCGTCCAGGAGTTGTCCGCGCAAGTCGAAAACTATGAAAGACGGCTTTCGGTAAAGCCCGGGCTTACCGGTTTGGCGCAGATCGAAAGCGGGTATGATTCATCGGTGGCGTCGGTGGTCCGCAAAGTCCACTACGACCTCCAGTACATCCAGAATTGGAGCCTCTGGCAGGACGTCAAGATCATGTTGCGGACGGTCCTGGTGGTCGTCACGGGGAAAGGCGCCTTCTAACGCCGCCGTCGAGGTAAATCCGGGCGAGCCTGGACACATTTTTTGATCGCACGGGTGTAGTTTTTATTGCCACATCATCAAGGAATACATATATTTCCTGAAATTAGGCAAAAAGGGAATTGATCTATGCGCCTGGCCCCCAAAAGGATTTTGTCGGCCGTTTTGGTTTCTTTCCTGCTTACCTTTTCCACTTGCATCTTTGCGCAGGATACCGGAAACGTTCTCATCAACAGTAATCCGCAGGGTTCATTGGTCCGCTTGAGAGGCGACCTGACCTTTTCCGGCGTCACACCCGTTAAGTTCGATCGGGCCGTGTCGGGTCAGTATCGCGTCGAGATTACCCGGGAGGGGTACGAAACCTACCGCTCGACACAGTATTTTTCCGAGTCCCAGTTTTCCCAGTTGGACATAAGACTTGAACCCAAGAAACGGGTCAAGGCCCTGTTCCGGTCGCTCGTCATCCCCGGCTGGGGCCAGAAATATTACGGCAATAATACGAAAGCATTTATCTTTGCCTTCAGCGCCGTCGCATCGGCCGTCGGTTATGCCGCCGTCCGGGGGGACTACGACTCCAAGGTGGGTGACTTCAACGATAAGAAGGCCGCCTACAACGCCGCGACCCGGTGGACCGACCTGCCGCGACTACAAGCGGAGCTTTATGACGCCCAGAAAAAGGCCAACGACGCCGAGGACGTCGTCAACGTCATGGCGGCCGTCACGGCCGGCATCTACGTGCTCAACGTGCTCGATGCCCTGCTGTTGTTCCCGGACTATGTCTCATTCACCGAATACAAAGTGATCACCGCCCGACCGGAAATGTCTCCCGGCTATGCGGGCATGGCGGTTTCCATTAAATTCTGAGGGCGGAGTATGAGGAAATCAATTGCCGGTTTGGCCCTGCTTCTGGTTGCCCTGACCGGGTGCAGTAATGAAATCGATCCTCCCAGCAGTTCCGCGCCGCTGCCGCCGCAGCCGGAAACCCCGAGAGGAGTCACGGCGTCAATCGGCGATCGACAGGCGGTTCTGACTTGGACTGTCACCAACCCGGCGGCGATCGATCACTATGTCGTCTATTTTTCCGATTCCGTGGCCAATGAAATGGCCGTATTTGACTCGACCCGATTGACCTCCGACACGATTGACGGTCTGGTCAACGGCCAACGGTACTATTTCGGGGTGGCATCGGTCGACACCTCGGGGCTGGAAGGGGAAAAATCTCGCGCCGTTTC
>Ga0315277_10012230_pt1 | contig 10770 bp, 15 predicted proteins | sample YL17G05_15_MG_FD_203695 | JGI IMG/M metagenome (GOLD analysis project Ga0315277, IMG submission 203695) | Sediment microbial communities from Yellowstone Lake, YNP, Wyoming, USA - YL17G05_15 | ecosystem: Environmental > Aquatic > Freshwater > Lake > Sediment | place: USA: Wyoming | collected... | reverse complement strand
CAGGAAGATCAGTCCCAGAACCGGGGTGGAGTATTCGGAGGGTCGAAGCGGTGAGTTGGCCCAGAGTTGATCCGCCGCCGCCCAGAGCCGCCGTTCCAATTCCGCCAGCCCATTGCCGTTTGATGCCCTGTTGTTCATCACGCCCCGTTACGGGACGGTTGGCAGCGTAGAGGTTTTGTAAACATCGGGCAAGGCGCGGGAATCCAAAATCAGAAAGCCGCAGACGTTGCCCGGTCTGTGGAACGCCGGCTGCGCCACCGGCCAAAACTGCGTGACCTCGCGCACCAGCCGCGCCCGGCCGTACCTGTCCGGCCACGGCTTCGACCCGGCGAGAGTCCGCTACGCCGACGCCAGAGCCGTCCGTCAAGTGCAGGGGCAACTGTAAAATGTTTACAGTTGGCCCTTGGTCATGCTCTGGAGGGCAAGCGGCTGGACGCCCAATCGCCCGCAGGCGGGGCCGACGCCCGTCGGGGGTGTCCCGACGTTCTGCTCACAGCTAAGCTCGGACTCGTAAATCATACCTCTTTCAACTGCTGCTCGGCGTCCTGTGCTTTGCGAAGCTGGCCGACCGTCTTCTTATCCTCGCCGCCTTTCTTCCACGGCTTGCACAGGCCGCAGGCGCTGCGCTTCTGCGCCTTGAAGCGCCGCTGGGTCAGTTTGGTTTTCATGTTTATCTATTCAACCGCATCCTCGCCGTGCTTGCCACAGTATTCCAGCATCCGTGTCGGGCCGGAACCTCGGCTGCCGGAACCGGCTGCGGCGCGGGCGCTACGGGAGTGCGGCGCCGGTCTGAAGTAGTTGACGCCTCACAGGGTTCCCGCTCAAGCTTCGATTCAGTAGCCTTCGCAGCCGCCAGAATATCCCGGCTTTTGCGGGGAACGACACTATGGAAACGATTCTGTCATCCGAGTTCAAACGCCAGATGGTGCTGATGCTGGAAGGCGGCCCGCATGTCATCGAGGATTTGCACACCAGCGGCACCGCCCAGACCCGACACAAACTCCACACCCGCCTGCGGCATCTCACGACGGGCCGTATCACTGAGCGCGTTTTCTCCGAGAGCGAGCGCGTGCCCGTGGCCCCACTGGAAACCCGCCGCGTGACCTACAGCTATGCGAAGGCCGATGGGCAGGTGTTCAGTGACGTGGAGACGTTCGACGAGTTCGAGTTCAGCAACGAGCAACTCGGTGAGCGCCGCTGGTTTCTCAAAGAGAACGAGGAATACAAAGCCCTGCGGCTCGATGGCCGCCTGCTCGATCTGGTCTTGCCGCCGCAACTGCCGCTCAAAGTGGTGGATACCGCTCCGCCCACGCGGGCCGGTGCGGATGGGGCATGGAAGGAGGCGAAGCTTGAAACCGGCCTCCAAATCATGGTGCCGCTGTTTATCACCAACGGCGACATCATCCGCGTGGACACCGCCGGAAAGAAGTACTTGGGCAAGGCAACGTCCGGGGGATAGGCCCGACGGCTTCACGGCGCTCGGCAACAACGGCGGTCGGCTCCCGCCAGACAGACCTCAGCCAGCGTCGCCCCGGAGCAGGCGGGATCGCGCCAGCGATTTCAGCAGTTCGTTCAACTTCAAATCATCGGGATCAGCGTCCGGTGGCCTTCCATGAACTCGCGGACCACCCGGTTGGCGAAGCGAAGCTTGTCGCGCACAGCCATGTCCTGCTGCGCGTGCAGCAAGATCATGCACAGACTCAAAACGTCGCCAGTGCCGGTGGAATGCACTGGGCACTCGGCCCGACTCGGCGGCTCGACGACCCACAAGCCGTCGGCGTAATAGCCTGCGCCTTGCGCGCCCATGTGGACCACCACCGCTTTCACACCCCACTCAGACAGCCGCTTCAGTGCCGTCTCCAAATCGGCGCTGTCCGTGAGCTCACACAGTTCGCGAACGTTGCCGTGAGCGAGGTCGGTCAGGTCCAGCACACTGCGCAGGAGTTGCTTGCGGCGCGCAATCTCCGCTGCCGGGCCGGTGGACCATCGCGGGTCGAAGTTGATGTCGAGCGACGTGGTCAGACCGCGTCGGCGAGCCTCGGCAAAAAGTCGGAGATTGCCGCCCTCCAGCATCGTTGGCGAGAACCACACGTCGGCGCGCAGCAGATGAGCGCAGCCGTCCAGTGCCGCAAGGTCAAGGTCCTCGAACGTCAGCGTCGCATTGTTCGGCAGGCAACTCAGGAAGTGCCGCTGCCCCGTGGCGAAGCTGAGCGCAACTGTCGTGCCGGTCGCGCAGCCCCGCGCGCGGGCAAGGTGCGTGCGCACGCCGTGTTGTTCCATCGCCTGCTGCAGCCGCTCGCCCAATGCGTCTGCGCCAATCCTGCCGACAAACCGGACGCTGGCGCCGAGCGCGGCGGCCACACAGGCGCTGTTGGCGCCCCCGCCGCCGATGGTTTCGACGAGGTCCGCCACGGAAGTCTCGCCGTCGCGGAACAATCCCGGCGATTCCGGCACACCCAGCAGCTTCACATCGCGGTTGATGTTCCCGACGACGCACAGCGGCGGTCCTGTGATGGAAATTTCCTCTGTCATGAGGTATCAGCATTTACATTTCGATCTGGCGCCGACAAGACCTCAGCGAGCGTCGCCCCGCAGCAGGTTGGATCGAGCCAGCGTCTTCAGCATCGTCTTCAACTGCTCCGGCAGCAGCCGCTGGCCCTCCGCCTCCAAGTGCTCGAAGTTCGGATACGCCGCGATGGGCGCTTCCACCGTGCCCGCACCGTCCGACGCTTGGCCCACTGCGTCCTGTAACGCGCCGAGGAAGCCAGCCAGCATCGCGCTCTGCTCGCCGATCTCCTTCGTGAGCCGGTCGAGGCTGCGCGTTTCCCAGAATTCGCCTTCGTCACTCACCTTGCCCAGAAAACCGAGCCGCTGGGCCTCGTCCAAGAGCGCGACCAAGCCCAAGTGGCAGCGCAGAAAATTCGGCAGCCCACCGCAGCGCGGATCGCTGGCGTAGTGCGTCTTGCAAAAGGAATCCCACGACCAACCTTTCAGCTTCGTCTGGCGTTTCCCGAATTCAGGATGCGGAACCTCACTGGGAAACCGGCACAGCCCGAAGTTCGCGGGTTCGCAGCCGTCGCCCGGTTCCGTCTCGAAGGCGATCACGTGCAAGGGCAGGATATCCATCTCGCGGGTGACGCCCCGGCGTTTCTCCGCCGCTGTCACTGGCAGCGCGATCTGAGTGCGGGCCTGAATCAACAGCCAGCGGTACTGATCGTCGTCCGCCCGCCTCTGCCAGTCGCACTCGTCGCCCCGGAACTCGACGATTTCGCCGACGTGCTCGAACGGCAGGTCGAGCGCGGCTTGACGAAGCTGCTGGACGAGCTTGCGAGCGTGCGCTTCGTCTCCGGCGGTCGCCAGTTGGTAATGAATCGTCAGTCCCATGCTGTGTTGTGGAGGGTGCAACAGCGCGGGCGGCGCGTCAGGCACCAAATGTGGCCGGAGGCGGCGGGCTGCTGGCAGCGCCGGACTCGTTGGCCGTCACTTTCCGCGCCGGAATTCGACTCCTTGCTTGGCACGTGAACCGGATCACGCCAAACTTCTTGTCATGAACCTGAACCCTTTCCCCCATCGTGCCCTCGTCTGGAGCTTCCTGTGTGTGACGTTCCTGCTGTGCCCGGCGCATGGCCAAACCGCATCCGAACCAGCCAAGCCAGCGGAAGCTAACCCGGTGCGCGTGCTGGTGGCGTACGACTCGCTGACCGGCAACACCGAGAAGATGGCCCAAGGCGTGGTCGCTGGGGCCAAGCAGGTGCCGGGCGTGGTCGTCCTGCTCAAGCCGGTGGACAAGGTGGCCAAGGAGGACTTGGAGAGGGCGGACGGAATCATTCTCGGCTGCCCAACGTACTACGGCACGTTGCCGGGCCGAATGAAAGTAGTGATCGACGACTGGTCGTGGAAGCTGAAGGTGGACTTCACCGACAAGGTGGGCGGGGCGTTCGCGACCGGCGGCGGGCAAGCGGGCGGCAAGGAATTCGTGTTGCTGTCGCTCGTCATGTTTATGCTGAACAACCGGATGGTCGTGGCGGGGCCGCTCTACCGGAACGAAAAGACCGGGAGCGTCTGGGGCGAGGTCGGAGCGGCGGCCATGACCGGCCCGCTGGATGCGGGGGTTGGCGAAGGCGAACTGGACAGCGCCCGACGGCTGGGGGAGCGCGTGGCCCGCTTGACCAAGAAACTAAAGCGGGTCGAAACGACAGCCGATGTGAAGCAGTAGGCTTTGACTGCGCCGTCTGAATTTTCACCCAGTTCAACCTCCACCCCTGAAAACACACAGGGCCGGGCGACTCAGCCCGGCCCCAACATTGAGAACTGCTGACATCCTACCTCACTCCGCCATCTCCACCAGTCACCAGTACTGGGGACACCTGCCCTCCGCGTTTGGGGTTCGCTGTTGGAAGTTCAATGCTGGATGGCCTTTGCCCGCAAGGGCGCTTGCCGCCCAACCGTGCCTCTGCGAGCTTGGTTGCCGATGGCTTATGAATCGCAATGAGAGAATCCTGATCTGGCTCCTGCGGCTTGGGGGTGTCGTCATGCTCACGGCGTTCGGAGCGGTCGTCATGCCCTACGCATGGATGAACGTGATCCACCAGCAGGCGGGGCTGGGAGAGTTGCCGCACGTGCCGATTGTCGGTTACCTGACCCGTTCGGTTTCGGCCTTCTACGCGCTGCATGGGGCGTTGCTCGTCTTCGTGGCGGGCGATGTGCGCCGGCATCTCCACGTCGTGCGCTTCCTCGCCGTGGCCGGAGCCGTGTTTGGCGCCGTGATGCTCGGAATTGATTGCGCCGTGGGAATGCCGCTGCCGTGGACGGTCGCGGAAGGGCCGTCCGTGCTCGTGCTCAGCGCGGTGATTCTCTGGCTCACTGGGCGGCAGCAACTCTCGTGAGCCGGTCGCGGAGGTTGTTGACGACACCAGTAGTTCTGCCATGCTGGCCGTCAGCGATGCCGCGAAAGAACCGTTGGGACAGTCAGCCAATCGCAGGTTAAGATTAGCCCAAAGGCAGACCATGAGTAACGCAGAGATCAAACCCGTCGGCAAGGCGGAGAGCAAACCCGTTGAGAAGGCAGAGAGCAAACTGGTTGACAAGGCGGAGAGCAAACCGGTTGGCAAAGCAGAGAGCAGACAGGCAGGCAAGGGTTCAAAACGTCGTCCTTACAAGGCGAAGCAATTCGCTGCGAATTATGCGGCGATCCGCTGGGGCAGGAGGCAACCCAAGAGACGAAAGGCGAAGCCATGAAAGCAAGCCCCGGAGCACGTGGCCTCAAACGAAGAAACGCAACTCCGGTAATGGAGGTCGAGATGGGAAGCAAGATTCGTTGGACGCAACGCCTTCAACCGACCAACTGTTGCAGAGCCTCTGGAGATAATCAGGGACGGACTTGAGCCACCGAATTGAGCGTGCCGTTCTGGTTCCAAACGTTCACGTGGGCCAGCGGGTCGTGTTTCCAATTCCCATCGACCACAAATTTGTATTCATGCCGGCCCGGCGCCAAGGCAACGGTCGTTTCCCAATGTCCGTCGTCATAACGTTTCATGGGCGTTGCGTCGATTGACCAGCCATTGAAATCACCACAGAGCGACACCTGTTTCGCGTCAGGTTCAAAGAGAACGAAAGTCACTTTGACGGTCTGGGGTGCTGTCGGCGTCGGGGCTTTCTCCGGTGATTTTGGCGACTTCGGCAGTGTGGCCTTTGGCCACAGAGCCGCCAGCGGCGTCAGCAAGTGCGGCGGTTCCTTCGCCGGCGTGGCTTCTGCGGGTGGTTTCACCGGTTGAGCTTCCACCTTCACCACTCCGCTCTGGGTTGGTTTGTCGACCGGCCTGACTGCGGCGGGCCGCTTCGCGGGCTTGTCTGCGGCCCCGCTTGGTCGGGGTCTGGTTGTGCCTTCCGCACCTTACTGCTGGAATTTGTGGGCACATTCACCGCAGCGGCTTCTTGGAGGAAACTGTCGAGGATAGCGAGGTAGAAGTCCATCGCGCCGCTGGCATCCGGCCCCAAGTCCTTCTTGAGCGACCGCAACTGGTCGGCGGCAGACTGCGCCTCGGCCCGAAGTCCGTTCAGGTCAATCTTGCCGGTGCTGAGGCCGTTGAGTAATTCGTCGAATTTGTGCATGGCCTCCGGGCTGGCAGAAGCGAGAAATTGAGACTGCACCTGTTGAATGAGGTTGGTCTGGTCACGAATCCCGTGTAACGCCGTCGTCAGGTCGGAACCGGCCTTGGTTTGCGCCGTGACGGGCTGGCCAGTCTGGATGCCGGTCGAGGACGCCACCAGCGATGAGCCTTTGGCGGTCCCGTTTCCAAAACGGATGATGGCGACTTTGGAGCGGGCCAGCGTCACGCTTCCCAGATTGTCATTTTGCAGAACCACAGCGTTGGTGGTGACCGACAAAACCTTTCCGTGATACGTGTCGCCGTTTTGCATGACCACTTGGTCGGCCCGCAAGAATGCGACCGGGCACAACGCCAAGGCTGCTGCCAATGTCATCCACCCAATGGCCTTCATCGTCAGGGCACAGTAATGTGCGGCGGTTCGTTCTGCAAATCTGTAAGACGGATACAGGCTCGCAGATTTCATTAACGTTTATCGCGGCGACACCGGCACGCGTATCCAGCCACCGTTGGGCGCTCCGGCCAAACGGTGTGAATGCAGTTGACGGGATGTTCGTCTGAAGGTCGAGATTCAATTTATGAAAAGCCTAATTCCTTCCAAGCCGATGCTGGCCTTGGCGGTCGTAGCGTTGTGCGGCCAGATCGCGCCGTTCTTGGCGGCACAGGATTCCGCCCCGGCTCCCGCCAACTCCGGCGCAGCGGCCACCGCGCCCGCCAGCGAATCCCGCCCGATTCAGTTGTCCTCTGGCGTGGCGGAGGTTCTGAAGCTCGTGCGTGCCAAAGTGAGCGACACGATCACCCTCTCCTTCATCAGAAACTCCGGCAAGACATACCACTTGAGCACGTCTGAGATTCTTTACCTGCGGCACCAAGGAGTGTCCGATCCGATGCTGACCGCCATGCTCGACCAGCGGCAGAACGTGGCGGCCACCGCCGCGCAGGCCGGGCCACAACCTGTCACGACGACGCCCGCTCCCGTCCCGTCCGCGCCCGCGTATGTGGAGGCGGCGCCAGTTTACGTTCAGCCCTCGCCGGTGTACGTCTATTCGTCGCCCAGCTACGGCTACTATGACTACTGGCCGTACTATGGCGGGTACTGGGGTTATCCCGCGTGGTCGTTCAGTTTCGGATACTGGGGCGGTTATTATGGCGGTAACCACGGGGGAGGCTATCACGGTGGCGGCGGCCACCACGGGGGCGGTCACGGTGGCGGCGGTGGCTACCCCGGAGGTCACGCTGGCGGAGGCTATTCTGGGGGCGGTCACTCTGGCGGCGGCCCTCCCGGCGGCGGGCATGGTGGTGGTGGCGGCGGCGGGCACCGATGACGGCCCACCTACGGTTGGGCGGCAGCTACTGCCAGCGGGCGAGCGTGGATGCCGTGGGCGTGCTGGGGCAATCCGCTTCGGGTTCAAGCTCCGGCGAAAGCCGGCGAGCAGGTATCCATCCGAATGCCGACGCCACGAAAGCCGCGCACCCGGCGACCTGCCCGCTGGATGCCGTGAGATTTCCGCGCAGCGTAGATTTCCTGCATCACTACCGGCAGTCGGCGCAAGAAGATCGCCTTGCGCACCGGCTGCAATGCACCTGAAGCCGCAACCTCAGAGAAAAAGCTCCACGCTTCAGCGCAAGAAATGTCAGCAGCGGGATCGGGTGCGAGGTATTCGCGGACAAACTGCGTCACTGCGCATGACCGTGGTAATGGAACGGACTCGTGCGGTTCATCAGTCAGCGAGCAAAGCAGCGTGATGGCGCGGTTGATGGTGGCAATTTCGGTTTTTGTCATACGCCGTAACTACGCAGAGCACGTCCCAAGACGTGCGAGCAGTGCGCTGGACGTTGCGGGACGAGCCGGATGTAAACGATGAGTGGTTTCGACCCGGTGGTCGGACGCTGGGAAAAGCGCCGGATCGAATTGGCCGCCGGTGGTTGGTAGTTAGGGCGTGATGATCATCGCACCAGTATCCGCCCCGCAGATTCATACCCCGCCGCTGGGAGGCGTTGAGCACCCGCTGGCCGGTGAAGTCTTCAATGCAGTCCGGCAGCGCGGCCCTGCTCCGGTGGGCCTCTGGAAAATCATCAACTTGCTGGCCAACGCCAAACAACCGGATTCACGTACCATGCGACGCTGCTGGTGGTTGCACTTTTGGGGCGCCTGTCGAGAGCTTTTCCACGCCGATGTTTTGTTCCGACACGGGTCGCTCATTGCCTCGTCGAACTTCGCGACCACGCCGATGCCGAGATCACGAGATCGTCGCCCCTCTCGCCACCTGAGCGGTGAATTCCATCTGTCGCCGGCTGTCGGCACATCGACCAGCGAAATCGGCGGCAGCAACCCGGCGGTGCCGAGGGCTGAAATCGCTGCGAGTTTGAGTCAAGCAGTTGAGCGCGAACTTCTCGCCGGCACACAGCCCGCGTTCAAGTGTGCCGATGAAAGCGAAAGCGCTCCAGCGCCCGAAATTGTATCCGATGCCGCCCGTACACTGGCTCGCCTGCCAAGGAATCAACCACGCAAACTGACCGGCTGGTTGCATGGTCAGCACTGCTGGCGCGGGCGCCTGCTCGCGCTGCCTGACGGCGAGGTCGCGCCCTTGCTCTGGTGCAGCCGTGGCCGCGTGTTGTTGCGAAACTACCGCGACTTGGAATTGCCCGACTTCCTGCGCTGGGGCGGGCGGCGCGAGCATGACGTGCGCTTCCATAAATGCCCGGAGGCGGTTTTGCTTGGCTCACGGAAGGCCGGCGTGAAAGAGCGCCCGTCCACGCGAAAGCAACAGGCCGCCCAGCGCAATGGCGCGATGCCGGCGCGAGCGGGAAGCCGACGGCGTGGCCGACCCAAGCTCAGCGTTGACCCCCAGCGACCCTGAACCGCGCCCAGCCGTGGCCGGGTGCTGCTGGAGGATGCACGCGGTGTGCAGGCACCCGGCTGCCCATAAAATGTCTTCCACCGTGTGCAGTCAAAGCTGTTCAGGTTCACGGCGAGCGGACGCTTGGCGATGCGCTGCTCTTTCGTAGCTGAATGGATTTCAATACCCCAGCTTCATCAGTTGATAGACGACAGCCATGAGCACAATGCAAAGGATCGACATCCAAAACCACGAGCCGACAAAACACGAAACTCCAATCATCGCCACCCCACCGAGGAACGGCACAATCTGCCGCTGCTTCCGAGCGTAAAACAGATAGCCGACACCCACTGATCCCCAGAGCAGCGAGGCGAACAAGAACTGTTCGTCCAGCAGGTTATCCGTTTTGATTCCCTCCTTCTTCATCACGTCCATCAGTTGCTTGGCCTGCGGATTGTCGTCGACGATCTGGGGGTCGATGAAGTTTGTGTTGGCCGGAGCAATCGGCGCGGGCGAGTTCATGGCCAAAAGCGAAACGGCGAACACCACCAGCGAGCCAGCCAGCCTCAACTCTCGCAACGCGCTTTTCATCACAACGGATTAAACCATAGAACCGGTGGCTTTGGGGATTGGAATCGGCAGCCCGCGCCAATGGTGCGATGCCGACGAGAGCGAGCCGGAGGCGTGGGCGCCCGCGCCTCGTGAAGCGCCAGAGCCACCCTGCCGCTTCACCGCAAGGGCCAGCCACGCTGCCTGCCTTTGGCGCAGTAGCCTTTTGATTGAGGGATTGACTCAACGGAGCGCAGGTGACGAAAATGCCCCCAGCCCGTCCTCGTGGCCGTCTTTGCGCGAATGCGGGTGTTCGCGAGTTTTCAGCGGCGCCGGGGCGGGCTGTGTTTTTCGGCGAGGCGAGGATTCGATTCCCGGCGAGACTGACGGCCACGGCCCTTCTGCTTGACGGCCTGCTGCCGCGCCAGCGCTTGCCGGGGCGGCAGGGCGCAATGCGTAGCGCGGCCCAGTCGTCTGGAGGCGGCCTGCGCCAATGGCGCGATGCCGACGAGAGCGGGCCGACGGCGTGGATGACCGCGCAGCAGGTCATGGCCAGCAACAACTTTTCGGGGAGCTTGGCGTTTTTCAGAACGAGGATTTGGGTAGGGATGGTGACAGGCTTTAGCAGCATAGAGGGTTCAGTTGATCGTGTCGGGCTGGTCTTACCGGAAGCTGGCAATGTACTTCTCGCGTTCCTCCGGTGTCAGACCGTCGACGTACTCCAGCCATGCTGGATCATCTGGCTTGGGTCTGCGAATGTACTGGCGTTTTACCGGATGACCGAAGGCGTCCTTCAAGATTTTCTTTTTCACCACCAGAAGATTGGGCCGGTTCAGTCGTTTGATTTCAGCCAGCACCGAAGCCGAAAGCGTCGGCGAAGCCGCTCTCGACGGCGTTCCGCCTGCGGCGCGAGCGCCAGCGAGCGACGGGCGGAATGCGTCGCAGTGATCTTCAATGGGTTTCATAGCGCGAAGCGCAACCGTGCGTTCTTCAATAGGAGTTTCTTCAACGCCCTGCGATTCTTCTGAGTCTGAGTCAGTTACCGGTATTTCCTGTTTGGTTTTGAGCCGAGTCGTTTGGTTTTGAGCCAAGTCGTTTGGTTTTGAGCCTCTCATTTCCTAAGTCGCTCTTGTTCAACATCTCCTGTTCAAACTTCAGGTTCTCCGCTGTTTTCGGTGGAGCCGTTGGGTAGTCTTGGGGCATGACACCTGAAAAACTGTTTCATGAATTGCTGGGATTGGGTTTGAACTGGGAAGTGATCGAGAGCGCTTTTG
>Ga0315277_10012229_pt1 | contig 10771 bp, 16 predicted proteins | sample YL17G05_15_MG_FD_203695 | JGI IMG/M metagenome (GOLD analysis project Ga0315277, IMG submission 203695) | Sediment microbial communities from Yellowstone Lake, YNP, Wyoming, USA - YL17G05_15 | ecosystem: Environmental > Aquatic > Freshwater > Lake > Sediment | place: USA: Wyoming | collected... | reverse complement strand
CCTGGCGGGCGTCTGCAGAAAGGTTGGTCGTCAGCGCTTCCACAGGGATGTGGTTATGCCGGACATATTCCATGAATGCATACGTCATGTCGAGCGGCTCCAGGTAGCCGAGGTTCTCCCTGTATTCCCCGATAACCAGGTTCCTCCCGTTGAAGTACAGCTTGCCAAGGCCGAGCACCATGAGCCCGAGGTCTGTCAGGCGCTCGTTGTCCGTCGTCTCGCGCAGGATCCCTTTCTCCATCAGGCAGTAATGGGCGATCTCGTGGGCGAGGATGGCGCCTGCGGCCATCCCCCGGAGCCGCGGGTCCCTGATCGTCCGGTACCGGTCAGAGATCCGGATGCAGGACGGGACCATCCCGCCCGGCTGGCCCGGGTGTGGTATGAACTGGAACTCTCCCGCACCGGCCATACCGGGAGTGAACGAGACCGGGACCTCCGGCACGCCCGCGTGGCGGAATATGGCACCGGCAGCCCGTGCAAAAACCGTGCCGGGTCCGGTCGCGTCACCGGGCGCGGCAAGGTCTTCATAAAAAAACCCGGACGGTTCGAAGAGCGGGAACAGCCCGAGCCGGTGCACCAGGTAGGAGAAGTTGTGATCGACCCAGTATTTGTCTAATTTTCTGGCGACGGGCATCCGCTGACCAGTGAGAGGTTATCCGGACCCATGATATATCCAGCGCCCATCCGGCGCCGGGTGGGGGAGCGGGCTGCCGGCCGGGGCTGGCTGGCGGCAGACGACGTCATCACCACGCGGCCGCTTGTGGAGTTGTGCAGGCTGCTGGGGTTGTGAGAAAAGAAATGATGAGGTGCTCCACATCGCCCGGTGACCAAATGCAACAGCACCTCCTTTCAGATCACCCCCCATCATCTATAAATATTATCGTTCATAAAATTGAACATATGTTCAAAGATATGAACAGTCTTGTCACGCCTTCATTCGAGGTCCTTGTCTGGCTGGGACGGCACCACCGGCAGACTTACTACGTGCGAGAGCTGGCAAAAGTCCTCTCCATCAGTACCGGTGCCGCGAGCGGACAGCTCAGTATACTGGGCGAGGCGGGCCTTGTGACAAGCGAACAGAAGGGCCGCACCCTCCTGTACCGTGCAACAATCTCCCACCCTGTTGTCCGGGAAATAAAAATCCTTGCAACCCTGCTCGAGCTGTCCCCCCTGATTGCATCGCTGGAAAAACACGTCTCACGGATGATCCTTTTTGGCAGCTGTGCGGCCGGGGAGGATACCGATGAAAGCGATATCGATCTCTTTATCGAAACTGCCAGCCGTCCTTTTGTCAGTGACCTGATCTCCCAGCATGAGCGGCAGGAAATGCGGAAACTGTCTCCCATCATCATGTCCGCAGAGGAGTCCCTGCAGCTGCGGGTCCGGGACCGCCCTCTCTACGACCGTATCCGGCGGGGCAAATATCTCATCGGTGAAGAGCTATGAGATACCGGTTTGATGAGTGCCTGGAACGCGGGAAGATCGTGCAGGTCCCGATCGACCCTGCGCTGGTCCAAAAGGAACTCAGCGAGGCGGCATCCGATCTTGCTGCAGCGGAACGATCGCTTGCAGATCATGCGGAGAAATGGGCAATCATCCAGGGATATTTTTCCATATTTCATTCCCTGCGGTCCCTCGTCCTGGGAAAGGGGTACCGGGAAAAGAGCCACCGCTGCCTGAAATATGCAGTCGAAGCCCTGCTGGTTGATGAGGGATTGCTGGATGCTAGCGTGCTTAAGCATTTTTCCTATGCGATGGACCTGCGGGAAGGTGCTGATTATGGCTGCATCTATGATCCAAAATCGGCCCGGGTGGTTGTTGAATCGGCACGAACGGTCTTTGAGCTGGTACAACGATAATGTGAATATTGCCACCATTTTTTCCCCGCAGTTTTTTTTCAACAAATGCCGCACCTCCCCCTGCCTCTCTGAAAAATCTCCCAGTACAACGGGAATAAACGGCGGAAGGGAAGGCTGCCGGTGCTGGCCGGGAGACGATTTGTCCTGTATAATCCAATCGATAATTCTTTTTTTTTCTTACATCATGCCATAGATTTCCCCGATGGCTCTTAGGCTCATCCAGCACTGAGTTTAGCAGTATACATCTGCAGTTGCAGTACGAAAATGGTACACTGAGGATTTTGTGTACTGCAATGATGAGTTTGACAGTACACAACTGGCACAAAGGAACAATATACCCCGGACCGGGATCCGCTGTTGCAACACATCCCCACGTATCAGAATAGCCATCTGTGGTTTTTTTTATCTCAACAGTGCATATCCTATTGAGATAGTGCCCGATGTCCAGATGTACCATCAATGTGAAAAACGGATTGTATGCAATCTTTTTCATGTTTTGTATCGTCTCTTTCATCCTGCCAGCCATCGCCATTACTCTTTCACCCGGTGAGACCCGGTCCTCAACACCAACTATTGCCAACGGGGACCCGGTCATTGTGAATGGTATCGCCACAGGCCATCCCCAGAACGGGCTCCAGGTCTGGCTGGTCGGCACCAATTTCGCGAAGATCGATTCGGTACCGGTCAATGCAGACAACTCCTTTTCCTATGAGCTGAAACCTGCCGATACCCGGAATCTCGCACCGGGGCAGTACATGGTGATTATCCAGCATCCCATGATGAACGGCGAGTTTGATATTTTCTACAATCCCGCCACTGGTGAAGTGATCAACCGCCAGCTTGGTGGGGGTATGAGCATTTTCCAGATCACCGGTCCGGGAAGCCTCCAGACTCCGAGCGGGGGCCTGGCACTCATGCAGGCAATCAGCAGCCAGAATATTGATGACACGTTCACGACCGTTTCGTTCCTGGTCAGCCCTCCAAACGCATTCATCGATCCACCCGGTGATCATGTTGTTGGTGACCGGTTCACGGCAGGCGGTTCAACCAATCTGGCCGTGGGTGACAATCTCATGGTAGAGATTACCTCCTCATCATTCGGGCCGACACAAAAAGGCGGGGGAAGTCAGTTTTCGGGTGTTTCCGGTATGGTACACGTCGTACCGGGAACAACCGGGTATAACCGCTGGTCATTTGATGTGGATACGTCGACATTCAAACCGGATGAATATATCCTGAAGGTATCCGGCATCACGGTGGATGTGACCGGGTCGACAACCTTCAATATTGTTGAAAAGATCCCGACAACGCCCCCAACGGCCATAACGACTACAACGGTCACAACGCCCGCAACAGTTCCGGCAAGCCCGGTACCAACACCTTCAGAGCCACCACAACCAGTACCAACAAAGGCCCCGGTCTCTCTTCCCGGTATCATCAGTATTCTGGTGATTGTTGTTATCGCCCGGACGGCCAGGAAACGATAAATCATGTTCTTTCGTTCTCTTCGTGCAATCAGTCCCGGGGTCGCCACCGCATTCCAAGGCTGGCTGGCTTATTTTGATTTGAGCGTTTCATTGATCTTCTGTTTCATAACGCTATAGAGATGTAAAATCCCTGTTGCCTTTTCACAATTATGTTCATCCTGTTCAAATGTCGCCTGTATAAAGAACGAGATCCAGCCGTCCCAGTCATTTTCTCCGGAGAGTGCGTTCAGCCATCTGTAATAGTTGAGCTGGTGCCAATCGCTATCATTAAGATGCCGGAGTTTTGATACTCTGCCTGTGGCCGGTTGCCGACCCAGGTCCTGTGACGGGTGCAGGGCCTTCCACGGAAAGGAGAGTTGGATTTGCATGACACCGATGATCGACAGCGGGTTTCCCGTTTTTCCCTGCACTGATGCCCGGTCAGGCACTCCGTTCCGCCGGCCGGCATCTGGTCTCAGGTCAAAAGGCGCTGTTCTGCGTGGCCATAAAAATCAATTATATCGCCGGTATTCAGGTTCCCGGTGCAGACCGCTTCCGCAATGGAGGCGCCGGCGATTGTACCATCCCCGCAGGCCAAAGAAGCCCCCGCGGCAGGACTTTGATGCCTGGCTGCTTGCCTATCCGGCCGTTGCGGCCAGCATCGTGTGGGAAGATTCCCGCGGCCCGCACGCGTATCCATCCTGGAGCGCGGAGTGGAAAGCCGAGCTGCGGCAGGCGTTCGCGCTGGCAAGGATCCCTGCTTCGATCCCGGTCGCTGAGGTGCCGGCAAACCAGCGATCCTTTGAGGATACCATGCCAGTGGAAACAGTACTCGCTTCTGCCGATGCATGGGCATACTATAAAGCAAGCGTGGCACGGTCGCTGGCAGCCGAGATCGGGAGGGAGCTGCACTGGTCGGTGACCGGGTATACGGCACCCCAACTTGCCCAGATCTTTGACAGCCGCGAAATGTTCCGCTGGAGCGCGACGTATCGCGGTTACTGGATTATGGGCGATTTTGGCATCATCACTCCCGCCCCGCCGTTGTACAGCTACGAGTTCCTGACAAACGCCGGGCTGATCGGGGACACGCGGCTTTCCACATTGGGGCGTGTCATCGGCTGGTGCCGCGACAACCTTGTGCACTACAGCGGATACCCCACCGCGGCAAATATGGAGGACACGTGGCAGTACCGCGGGTTTCCCCCGATGGTACGCGTGCTTGCCGGCACCCGCGTAACATCGCGCCCGGATTGGGGTGTCAGGTGCCAGACTGCCGGTTGCTTTGGCACGGTGGGACTGCTGCGGGCACTGCTGCGTGTCGTCAATATCCCGGTCAGGCTGATGGTTGCTGCACGGCATACCCAGCCCTGGTTCATGGCTGATGGCCGGTACCTGACCCATGGCGACGACCCGTACGATGCACTGGCCAAAGCGACCCCGCCCTTCCCTGCGGAAGAGCTCCTGATCGACCAGGCAACGTATGATGCATGGTTCGGGCCCGCCGTGAGCGATACGGACCAATCGAACAACATCGGCCGCCGCCTGCTCGAACTGGCGCTTGTGTACCTTCCCGACTACCTGCTCCGGGCCTACTGCCACGATATTGCCAACCGGCGGGGCCATGGCGACGGGGATGTCTTTGCAATTTTTTCAAGGAACTACACCGTCAGCGAGCTCGAGAGGGAGGACCTGTGGGCCCGGATGGACGCAAAGATAGCAGGATTCGGCGGTTGCGGGCATATTCCATAGCCGTGCTTCTTGTCCTTGCCAGGGATACCGGCGATGGGGTCCCAGCAACCCGGGGAGAAGTCAGGGAACGTAAGAGAGTACACAAAGCACAAGAATTCAAAACATCAAAACCATCACACATGAAGCAGATCCTCAAAGACACCGCGGGCCTTGGCACAGGTCTCTGGCTGGTCGGGTATATCGCATCGCTCCTGCTCTTCGTCTCGCCCTATGCGGCCATCATGGGCTGGATCCTCCTTGCGGTCTTTACCCCCGTCACTATCGCGGTCGCGTGGTGGTGGTTTAAGGCACGGGACCTTGCCCTCACGTATTACGCGAAGGTCGGGGCAGCGTGGACCGTGATCGCGGTCGTGCTCGACTACCTGTTCATCGTCCTGCTCTTCCGGGCCACCTATTACGGGTACGATGTGTTTGTGTACTATGCCCTGACATTCCTCATCCCGGTGGGCGTCGGGGTGTACCTGCGCCGTGCAGCGGGGAAATAACCGGGGGACTCTGCCCATGAAATCCCTCCTGGTTTTGTTCTCCTACCATCACAAAAATACGGAGAAGATCGCGAATGTCTTTGCAAAAGTTCTTGATGCTCAGATAAAAACGCCACAGCAGGTCAACCCTGAAGAGCTCCGGGAGTACAGTCTGGTAGGTTTCGGCTCAGGAATATATGGAGCGAAAAATCACGGGTCGCTCCTTGACCTTGCCGAAAAATTGCCGCACGCTGATGGCAGGAAGGCATTCATCTTCTCAACATTCGGGGCCCCGGTCGGCTTGTACAAGGGAGAACGGCTCAGGGAATTTATAAAAAACAACCACGCGGCCCTCCGGGAAAAACTGCAGGCCAGAGGGTACACGGTTATCGGTGAATTTGGTTGTCCCGGTCTCAACACGAACAGTTTTCTCAAACTGTTCGGGGGGCTGAATAAGGGCAGACCGAATGCCGAAGACCTCAGACATGCGGAAGAGTTTGCTCTGGACCTGAAGGAGAAAGCCCGGGAAAAGCTGGAATGACAATGGAACAACACGCGGCAGAGCTGAACCCGCAGTCATCTTCTTGCAGCCTTTTTTCGCGTGCGGCGCAATGCGGCACCCTTGTTCTTTTTGCACAAAATCTCCCCGTAAAACCGGAATTTTTGTAAAAAATTGCCGCGCCCGATCGCGTGTGCTGGTTGTCTGACAAATCCGGGCGCAGTTAGGGCTGCGATTACCCTGTCAGACACAGATTAACTGCGAATTTTTTCGCATCGACCGCCACGCTTATCAGCTCAGTTGTGCCACAGAAATTAATAGCAATGTACCACGAATTCTGCACACAGACGGCGCACCGGATCTACCGGCTCGGGCACTCGCATGAAAAAGCCCGCGGCCTGGTAGTATTCTTCGCATATTCCATGGCGCTGGTGTGTGCACTGATGGGATGCCTGAACGTCCCGTCGCGTATGAAAAATTTCCTGAACCGGGGCTGTACCGTCCGTGCGGCAGGCGGCATATACTCTGTACTCTCTTTTGCGCCGTCTGGTTTAGGGCAACGTTGACCACCGGTCAATGAGTTGATTGCCGCAAGTGCAGGTGAGCGGGAGAGGGGACCTGCCGTTCCGGCAACGGGAACGGCAAGGGCTCGTGACAGCCCGGGCTTCACCCGGCAGTTCATGGACCGGCTTTTCTTGGAATTAACAGCGGGGACGGGCACGGCCGCTTTGTCCCTTTTGTGTACAGCATGGTGATCAACGTTTGAAAAAAAAGCAGAAATCATGGAAACAATGGAACTGAACATGAAGGATGTGGCCGAGCCGGACCAGATTGCGTCCGGTACGGCCGTGACCGGACAGAGGAACAACGCGTGGAGAATGCTTTACAAGGGATTCTTTGCGGCAGATATTGGTGAACTGGACCTCGCATTCTGTATAACAGCCCGGTGGGCAAGAAGGCTCCAGCGCCAGATCAGAAAACTCGAAGAACGAAAGAGAATACAGGAGGCAAAGCGGCGGGCGGTCCGCAGGGTGGTGTGGCGATGACACCGGCGCCTGATGAAACGGAGAGCCCGGCCGACATAATCTTTATCCTTGCCGGGCGGCAGGAGCGGATCGCAGAGCGGCTGGCACACAAGATCGAGCGGCTCGACCGGAGGATCACGGAGCTTGAGAAAAGGGGGCGGTCCTGATGCCCCGCCGCCCGACCACAACCGAGGAGCATATTCCCCTCTTCCTTCTCCCGCACGTGGTGATGCAGGGGATAAAAAAGAATGGCGAGGAGCTGGAGTGGGTGATGGCCCGCAGGATCAACCATCACTTCTACACCGTGAGCATCCGGACGCGGCCGGTGAACCGGGAGTTCCAGAGATCCCGGTTGGAGAAGGTGCCGGTCCTGCTTGAAGAGCGTGAGGCATCATGACACGCGGGCGGCCGTCAACAACCGGAATTTCGGGAGCGGTCACGGTTGCCCGTGCGAGAGGGGAGTTTGTGCCGATCGGCAATTGCCCGGAGAGCGTATTCGATTTCATGATCCGGACGCCGGCAACCCTGACCTTTGTACGGGTGCAGTACGTGACGTCCCTGTACCTGCCGGTTGCCGATGTCGGGGACCAGCATCGCGACCTGATTGCGCAGCTCCGCTCGAGGCGCAGTCCGGCAGTCGCCGAGCTCTGGATGTATAACAAGCACGGCTCCTACCGCTGGTTCCGGATTGGGGACAATGGGCTAATAGAGCTGGACAACAGGGGAGACGCCCTGGCCACTGACGAACAGGAGGGGAATGCCGGGCCGGATACAGGAAAAAGAAGGAGGCCTGATCATTATCCGGTTTAAAAATTTTTCACAGGAACTGGTACTTACAGGTCCCCTGGTATGCATGTTGCGTATTTTTCCATACTACCGGGGGGAGGGTGTAGTGTATCCAGTCCTCTTATGTACAGGTTGTAAACATGATGTTTACAGTACGTAAACAAATTGTTCATGGTCTGTACACGTTCCCTATCTGACCTGCCATATGCCACCCGGGACAACAGCGAAAAGGTGCCGTGTCCCCCCTCCCCGTTCTCCGACGGTAGCCATATCCAGGGCCATCCCCCCGTCCCCGCTTTTTCGCCAAAATCCGGGGATAATTCGGGAAAAACCGGGGATAAGTGGCCATATCCGGCGGATTTTAAGGCGTGAATTGCAGGAAACAATTGCCAATAAACCAGCGGGCTGGCCGGAGCCGGCCTATACCACGGTATGCCGGACCGGCCGGTACCCCCTTTTTCCGGATGGCCGGGATCCCGGAACCTGATCCGGAACATGTCTCCGGGATGCCGGAACCAGGCCTTTCCGCGATCCCTGTGTCTCCGACGGTGGACTGATCAAGGGACCCTGTCCAAACCACTGTCGGGTGGCCATTTCCGGGCATAATTCCCGAAAAACCGGGGATAATCCGAAAAAACGGACCTGTTTAACGTCGTAAAATGCAGGAAACAAATATCAATAAACCAGCAGGCGATTGGATGACAAATCGGGCTGCAGTATGTTGGAAATGAGGAACGTGGGGTTTTGAGGAGATCGGCCCTGTTACAGGTATTCAATAAGATCGTTTGTTGTGTACATTTTCAATATATCCTGCAAAAGAAAATGCTTGTCCTCGGTCCAGATGGCATCAAGGCCGAGCGATAATCCCACCGCAAGAAACGGGGCATCCTTCTCATCGATCGGTTCCATGATCTGCATTGCACGGTGATAATCCGGTTCAAAATCCCTGAAAGGAACCAGTGTCACCCGTGAAAGCAGGATGTTTAAGAGCAGCGTAAAATCAGGTCCGGACAGCTTTGCTTTTTTCATGAGATACGTACGATGTTTCAGGAGCTCGGTCCCGATATAATCCGGAGCGTAAAAGGAAAAATGATCGTACAGGATAATCTTCCGGGACAGGGAGTCCTTTAACAGGCCAGCCATGATCCGGTTTGTATCGATAACAAGGTTCAACAAAATCCCCCGCAGGCCATACGAATAATAATCCCCGTGAGGGATTCAGGTTGAATCCGGTTTCCGGCGGGCAGTACGGGAGGCTTTGCTCCTGTAATGTTTCTGGATGCCTCGTTTCACTTTTTCATCAAGCGCCATGATATCATCTTCGGTAAGATCGCTCTCGGCGGTCATCGAGTTCAGGAGCGCAATTTTTGTCGCATAGTCCTCGATTGCCCTTCTTGCAATCTCGCTCCACCGGACTTCCTTGTGTGACTTTACAATCCTGTAGACATTTTCCGGCAGGGAGAGGGTCATGTTCGGCATCAGATCACCACACATGTTTATGTGTATCCACATATTTAAGGAATTTTGCCCGTGCGGGGTCCGGATATCTGTGACACCAGAATGACTCCACCTGAAATCTCCCCGGTCTTGCCTCCGGTCCCCCTGGTTTCCCGTTCCGGCAGCCGGGTTTCAGGCAAGACCTCCGTCTTCGAAGACTTTTTAGTCTTCTCATGTCTCAAGTCTGATGACTCTCGACATTCTCCTGTTTCGGGCTTTCAGCAGTCAACCTGGCACAATGCCGCCGGGTTTTTGCCGTCTGAAGGGATTTTGCCGGTGCTGATGGTACGGCCAAGAATGGCCAGGTCCTGTCCGGGGATCCGGGGCGGGGACGGATGGCAGGTAGTGGAACCAGTGAGAGAGACCCCGTCATGCCGGTCATTGTGCCCGTCCGGAAAGGGGCACGGGACATGCCGGGCCTGACAGGGAAACTGGAGGAAAACCAGGCGGGCGTAGTGTATCAGAATATAACGAAGTCCAGGAGCCACCCGAGCGCAATGCCGGTGAACAGGGAGATGGCCATGATGGCGAGGACCTGGAGGGCGATCCGGGCCGGGCTCGCGTAGATCTTTCTCATGTCATCCGTGACCTGCGGCCCGGCCCTTGCCATCAGGGTTGCATGGCGCATGCTGGTAAATAACCAGATGCAGAGGACACAGAACATAAAAAGACCAGAACCGGTCATGAACGCCGATCCCATCCTGGCAGCACCGTACACAGCGAGACCGATAACAATCCCGCCTGCCGTGAATTTCATCATCTCCCGGCCCGTTCCGGGCGGGTAGGTTATGTCATCTGTCATTGCTGCAGAACCTCAGGCATTTTTGTTATTGTCCATCAATGACCTTTCTCACAACGGTCTCAAAATCTTTGTCTGAACAATCGATTGTCCTGTCGGCATACTTCTCGTACAGCGGGACCCTCTGGTCATACATCTCGCGGAGGCCCTGGCCTGCAATAAGGACAATTCCCCGTGTCGTGATGTTCCGCAGTCTTTTTTCCATCTCCTCAAAGGAGACCTTCAGGTACATGACAACGCCACCGGATTTCAGGTGCTCCATTGCCCGTGTGCTGAAGACAACACTGCCTCCGGTAGCAATAACAGCATTGGCAAAATGCCGTGACAGGATTGTGCTCTCTTCGATTTCCAGGAACGCACGGGGCCCCTCCGTATCGATAATTTCCTGCAGGAGCCGCCCGGAATCCTCCTGGATCACGATATCGGTATCGATGAATGTCTTTCCCAGGGCCTTTGCAAGGATCACCCCGACAGTACTCTTCCCGGCGCCGGGCATGCCGATGAGGATGATGTTGGTCATGGGGGTTCTCAGGGATTCTTGATGTCTGATGACGCGGGGGATGGGCCGGATAATCCTGCCAGGATCTCCTGCCCCTCCAAAATCCCGGTTAGTAGACTTCCTCA
>Ga0315277_10012228_pt1 | contig 10771 bp, 8 predicted proteins | sample YL17G05_15_MG_FD_203695 | JGI IMG/M metagenome (GOLD analysis project Ga0315277, IMG submission 203695) | Sediment microbial communities from Yellowstone Lake, YNP, Wyoming, USA - YL17G05_15 | ecosystem: Environmental > Aquatic > Freshwater > Lake > Sediment | place: USA: Wyoming | collected... | reverse complement strand
CACCAACACCGAGCTCATAAGGTGGGCCGACAAAGAGACCCAAGAAGCCAAGTCAGCCTGGAAGTGCCAGGACTGCAAACAATGGCTGCCCAACGCCAGAAAGGCGTGAGCTCTGGGGGAGAGGGGGGGAGCTCCCCCTCCCCCCCGAATCAAAAAGAAAGGAGGTACCCCATGGCCTACAAGAAGAAAACCTTACGCCGCATGCAGCACATCACCAGGCGCTATGCCCGGATCCTCAACGACCTGGACGGCATCGTCCGGAGGCTCAGGAACCTCACCCAGGACATCGCCCGCCTGGAGCTCGACAGCACGGCCCTACTCACGGCAACCCGCCAGGACACCAAGCACGCTAACCTGGACGAGTTCGTGCAGGACCAGCTCCAGGATGACAACGGAGCCGAGCTCGAGAAACGGATCGACGCCGCCGAGATATTCTACGACCCCGCTCTGAAGGACGTCGACCCCGAGATCCTCCCCGGACGGATCCACTGGGAAAAGGCCGGAGAGGATGAGTAACCCACCAGGGCGGGGCCCACCAGGGCCTCGCCCTTTTTTTCGAGGCAAACCCCGAACCCGTTTTCCTCGAGCTCCTTTCCCCTAACCCTTTAGGGAAGACCGTGAAAAACCTTATCTACGTCTGTTAGCCTTTCTCCGATGGCCAGATAGGGTAAAAATATTAGGGGATGTTCCCATTGGCACACCTAGATAGTTATATTATAATAATGTTAGCGAGAGATAGATAATAGGAATTTGTAATGACTATTCAACAATCTGAATTATCTAGACCTGTAATTGAATCACAAGGATTCTATTCAACATCACAAGTGTCTCGATTGTCTCGTATTCCAGTCTCAACTATTTATGAATGGAGGAGAAGGGGGATAATCCGTCCCTCTCTCGAACTTGTTGAAGGCGGTTTATTAGCGGACGAGGGGTATTCTTATTCTGACTTGACATTAGTTCGTATTATTAAGGCGTTACGAGATAGACATCTAGATTTTGATTCTGCGGCAAACGCACTACGTCATCTCTATGCACGTCTAGGTCCTCCTGATAGAGGATGGGCTAATGAGAAGGTCTATGTAATTGGAAATCATATTTATGTAGATAGACCAGATGAATGGCAAGTTACGGATGCTACGGAACTCGGGCAAAAGGTAATGGAGATGCTTTTTGGCGACTTATTTGAGGAATTGCGTGAAGGAGATGAGGAAGCTTCCATTATTGTGCCACCTCAATATCGCAATTATGTTCAGGTCAATCCAGGTATCATGGGCGGTGAACCTGTAGTAAGGGGTACTAGATTGCCTACTGCCACTTTGGTTTCCCTTCTAGCTGACCATGATATCAATGAATTGAAGAAACTGTATCGACGTATCCCACCTGAAAAAATTGAAAAAGCCATTGAGTACGAACGGTATCTCGACCGACAGACCGCAATCAACTAATTTGGAACGTTTTCTGGTAGATTCAGATACTGACCCAAAGTTGGTTTTGCTTTTGCGTAAAGTCGGATTCAAGGCAACTCACGCTACTTGGCATAACATTCCTAATGATGATACAGGATATCTAATATGGGGGAGGAAGCATGGTTACATTCTGGTGAATCATGATAAGCATAGGGATGCAAAGACACGATATTCGTTCTATTCCGAGATGTATTATCACGGAGGTCAGGTTATCAGAGTTGGTAAACCGGGGCAATCAATACTTAGGCTTCTAGGTTGTATGCTGGCGCAACGTCATAGGTGGCAAGAATGTTTCAGTCAAGATAGTGGCGAAGCTTCTGTACATCCAAGTGGCTGTAATTTTAATCCAGCTCATAGATTACTGGAACATAGTAAATACGCATTGAGATTACCATTTGAAGACCCTTCCATACCGTTAAAGACTCGTAAGCCAACGCGTAGAATTAAAACCAAAAAACCTACTCCAATTAACCCTGACAAACCACCACTACTATAATTCTGTGATGTGATTGAAATGATGGATAAAAAGCACAAGTCCACAGAAGATAGTAAAGATTAGTAGGCAAGCATGCCGGATTTCAAATTGATGCACTACTTCCTTCCGTGTAACGCTACTCTCGGGCACAATCTCAATCCTTATCACCAGCTCCCGTAATGCCGATATCCCCAGGATCACCCACCATCCCAGTCATGGTGATCATAATCGAGCCCGAGCTTGAGTTCGACGACGTGGAATTGGCGGAAGCACCCACCTCAATCGACGCTGGCCTCTCACTCCGCGCTGGCTCGGCAGACCCAGGCGACGAAGCACCGCCCAGAAACAAGAAGATCGCCAGAATCGCGGCCAAGCCCAGAAATCTAACGACTCGTCTCAATGTCCCCTCCACTCACCGAGGGCAGGACGCCCTTACCTGCCGCGATTTGTTTTCCCAAAAAATTCTTTTTCACAAAACACCCACCCCCATTGTAGCACGGCTATCGAGAAGGTCGCCCTATCCCAGACAACAAAAAACCTCCCCAAGGAGCTATATCACCCTCCCTTAGCCAACCATTTTGGGGCGACTTCCCCTTCTGTAGCACTCCTGACAACAATACCTGCTGCTGACCTGGTAGCTGTTTCTTCTCGGGTGATACAGACGGCCGCAGTGATCACAGGTTTTCACAACCGATAGGTCTCGATTCTTGGGATCGTCAGACCCGATAATCCGCTTCCCCGGGTCGCCCCCCGTCCCTTGCTCGTCGCTCATATCCCGTGTTAATCTGTTCCGTATTTCAGAAAAGTGCCCAGAACATTGTCCGCGTGCCACCTAAGGGCTTCATGGTTAGGTCTGGCCCTGGAGTCCTCCGGAACAAATATGCTCTTGCCCTCTAACTCCTTCAGGGGAGAAATATCCCTGGCGCCATCATGCACCATAACTGTGTAATTGCGACCCACGGAGAAGAACCCAGTGTCGAAGGCCCAATGTAAGTCCCTATTCATAGCGATCCCGTTCGATGGATTATCACGCCCACCTCTAGCTCTCGGTATAATATGGGCCGCCTCGAGGTTGGTCAAGCCCGAATAGCATATAGCCATTCCCGTAATCGCGCACCTGTAATCGTAAAAGAACAGAACCAGATCCCGAAACGATGTGCTCCTGACCAGTCGCGTTATCTCTTCCCTATCTTCGCCTGCGATTTCTGACCGTATGGGCTCTTTGAGCATGTCCCTTTGTACCTCTTCAGGTATCACCTTCCTCCTTGGACCCGTTTTCTGCCCCTCTCTTGTGGGGAGTAGCGACGCTAAATCAGAGATTGGGACAACGGCATGGGAACCGTAAGCCCCGCGCCTTGAGATAGCATCCTCGAGCTGGGCGTACCCGCCTTCACTAGGCGAAAACCGATGCATTCTGTAAACGATCTCATGGTCCTCCCGTTCTCTGATGACCGCCACAATATCCCCAGGCTGAAAGTAATCACCTCCCGGGTCAATGCCGCTGTTTAGGTAGATACGGTATTCATTTCTCCCGTACGGCTTATGGTCCGCAATCTTGTCATTGTGGTACACGAAGTTAGTAAGTACAATGTCTGTCGAATCCGGCGGCACTATGTCTATTGTCACTCTATCATTCCTTATCATGGGGTTAAGAGGCGGAAATAGTCCGAGGTAGTCCTTGGAGACATAGATGTATCTGCCCGCTTGCTTCGGTTCACCTCTTCTGAACCCGAGTTCCTGGGCATTCAGCTTCCGCAAGTACACTTGATCCGACATGAATCCACCCTCACAGAAATTTTACCATTAATTCGTGGAGAGCAAAACCCAACACTCTGGCAAACAGGGGAGGGACGGCATTCCCAACCATCTTGTATTGATCGGTAAGACCTCCCATGAACTCAAAATCATCGTCGAACGTCTGAAGACGAGCTGCTTCCCGAACAGTTATCGTGCGAGCCTGATTCGAATCCGGATGAATATGTCTCAAACCATCCTTGTAGAGATGGGCAGGAATCGTGTTACTGGGTTCATTCCATCGAAGAACGTAGTATTTGTGAACATTTGAGATTCTGCCGGTCCTCGCGGTATACAACCTTTGCAGGGATTCTATGGACCCGTATTTGTCTTCGCCTAATTCTATATCCTCTGCCAACTCACGAAATATCTCTATATCACGACGATTGTGGTAACGCGGCACATGATTGGCTATGCTCGATTCACGAGGTTGGTGCGAGAACCTTCTGCGCCCTATCATGTAATCGGATCCTGCGGGTATGAAGCGGGGCAGGTCGCCAATCGCATGCCTGACAGAGCTACGCCCTTCTTTTTTGTAACTATCGAGAATCCCGTCATAGAATGTCTGCAGCACGTATTGACGGTCACCAGTAAAATCGGATTTCCTTAAACCCACAAGGACAATTCGCGACCGTCTCTGGGGTATTCCGAACGAGGTGAAGTCGATGTTCGCGAATTTGCGGATATCGCCTATCAGCTCGTAACCAGTATCTGAAAAGGCTGTCTGTATTCTGTTGATGATGTTTACACCACCCGGCTTCGCACTTAATATCCCCGGCACGTTTTCAAAGAGAATCGCTTTTGGTTTCAAGTGTCCAACAATGCTGAGGTAACTCTCAAACAGATAATTTCTGTAGTCATAGTGCATCCCGAACTCATCCCTGATCCTGCCCGCCATCGAATAGGCCTGACACGGCGGGCCTCCCATGACGATATCAATACCCTGACATTCAGCAACAAGGCCATCCAGACCTGTGCCTGCATTGTATATTGGGTCATCATGCCAACCCGTCACCAGTTCCTTGCTTCTTTGAATATCAAACGTGACTACCCGCTTTTCCGCATCAACATACCCCCATTTACTCTGAAGCCGCCTTGCGAGGGTATGACAGGGCACCGCTTCCCAGTCCACGCAGGCAATCGTTGAGTAGAGTCCCGTTTGCTCAAACCCCTCAGTCAGGCCCCCGCACCCCGCAAACAAGTCTATCACTTTTAGCTTCTCCAAATCCGCCTCGTTCCTTTATGGCCTGAACTTGAAATTCAGCTGATGAGTCCCCATAGACGCAGGCCCCAACATATGCTCACCAACGTAATCTTCATCCGAGTGAATGTACTTTCGGATCTCCATGGCTAAATGATAACCCAGTAGGGGCGGAACGGCGTTGCCTACCTGTCTGTTCTGCTGTGTTCTGTTCCCGCGGAAAACAAAGCGGTCGGGAAAAGACTGCAGCCTGGCATTTTCTCTCACGGTTGGAATCCTGTTATATTTGTAATGGAAATGGTTGCGATGGCCGCAGTCAATTGTACTGGAGGGCTTCGCACTATGGTACCGTGTCCATGCCACATGAAACCGACGGCTGTTCCCAATTCCCGGTGGAAGGTCTCTGTAGTTGCCCCCTTCCGGAACCAGAGCTATGACCTCTTTCACCATTTTCGTATGATTCGTTGCAACATGATTGTATAGAACCGAGCAACCTCCTCGCATCAGCCGTTGGTATTGTGTACTTGGTTCCTTGTCGTAGGTGTCTGCCTCTTTGCCTAGTTCATCCTCCCGGCTAGGAAGGTCAGAAATAGCATCGGAGCACGTCGTGTAACTCACAGGCGACTTAGTTGGCACCGGGAATTCGAAATGTCCAGCCCCTCCTCTCAGCCCGACAAGAAAGAACCGTCTTCGCATTTGCGGCACTCCAAAATCTGCCGCACAGATTACCTTGCAGGAAACATCATAATCCAGTGCACTAAATCTGCGTACTATCTCGTCTTTTATCTGACCGTCATAGAGCGTTGCTAGACCAGGCACATTTTCAATGATGAAGGACTTAGGGTTGAGATCCTGCACGGCTCTAATAACCGAAAGATATAGTCTGTTCCTCTCATCGTCGAACCTTCTGGGACCTGTCAGGGAAAAGCCTTGGCATGGGGGTCCCGCTATTACTACATCGACCTCCCTCTTGCCCACCCCTTCACGAATCCTGTCTATAGCCTCGTCAGCTGCGAGGTCGAGGTTGACGGCCGCTGTCCTATCAAAGTTCCCTTCATATGTCTGTAAGGCTGCATCATCGGTATCTATCCCCAGAAGCACACTGTAATTGGCTTCAGTGAACGCGAGAGTAAGCCCTCCGCATCCACAGAACAAGTCAATCCCTGTGGGTTTCCGGACGCAATTCGTCACTCGGCCTTCTCCATGAAGCTCTTGATTTTCCCAATGAGTTGAGCCGTATCTCCTGTCTCGCACTCCCATATGGTCAGGACTCTGAGGCCCATCTTCCTTAGGAGAGCATGGTTTTTCTCATCCCGCTCAACGTTCCCCATCAGTTTCGGCAGCCAAAAGTCAACTCTGGACTTCGGTTTTGTGGCAAATCTGCAATTACGATGCTGATGCCAGAAGCATCCATGAACAAAGACTACGGCACGGTGTCGCTTCAGGTAGATGTCGGGCTGCCCGGGAAGGCTTTTTTCGTGTAGTCGGTAGCGATATCCGAGAGAATGCACTAGCCTTCTGACAACCATTTCCGGTGCTGTGTGTCTGCTCCTTATGTGAGACATGTTCCTGCTTCGCGCTTCTCTCGATATCCTATCCATTTCTGTCCCCGACATCTTGCACAGATTCTTATACCATATTTTACCGTAGTGGCGCGCTTTTTGAATCATCATCCTCTGCCAGCATTTTGTCAACAATTTGCCAATGGACTCAGCGCCGCCAACAATCACCCGTCACCCCACGCTTCAGAGCAACCACAGGTCACAAATCGTCACAATGTGTGAATCGAGGGCCACCAGACTCTCGTCTGCGTTTGGCATGGGTCACAGCGGAATCTATCAGTTGCGGATGGCTATTGTCGCTCTAAGACGGGCGCTGAACATTCTTGATCCTCGATTCAGGCCGGAACCAGATATCCAACGAGATGCTCTATGCAAATGTAAGAGAAGGGCTTCCGTTATACTCTAGAATCTGGGAAAGTTAGCTGGGAACAAACAGAACCAAGGCTAGGGTTGCTCCTACTGACTACACTCGTTAAAATAGCAGTGCTAGAAGGCGCCGATCGCGCAAATCCGCGATGTTTACTTTTTCGAGTCAGGACGTAGAACAGGCTGTCTCAAGTCTGTGCGAAAGACTTGGTATCGCAGTTGACACCAAGGTAGCGCAGGACTATCAAAATGGGAAATTCCCCCGGCTACTCAGTTACGAGAAACTGGAAAAAGCAGAGCTTGAGATACCCCCCATCCAGAAATACTTGATTGGTGCAACCACTTTCCTTAACCAGCCTTGTCACTTCTATGACTTGTTTCGATTGTGCAGACATGTGATTTTTCTGCAATGCTTGAGTGATGCCCTAACAACGGTCGTTGAGCGGGCGTGCAATTATGAACCCCGACTGAAGAGGCTGTGTCAGGCAAGGAGCTATGACTCTTTTGAGGCTATCGTATACGAACTCGTGGTGGCAGCGAAATACTGTCTTCTTCCTGATACTCCCAACGTGACGTTTCTTCCTGAAGAAACTACGGACTCCCCTGACCTTGAGGTCGAAGGTAGCAGTGGGAAGATGTTTGTTGAATGCAAGAGGTTTGACCGAAGTGTGGACCTGTCCTGGGGACTTAGAGACATTGTTAGAGACAAGGTTCACCCAGCGATCGACGAGTTCTTGAAACACAGGCAGTCCGCAGTCCTGGAGGTATCATTTCACAGAGATCCTAACTTTGTAGCTGTGAACAAGGTCATTGACTTTAGCCTACAGTCCCTGAGAGCCAGAACCCCGATCATTGACGGAGACATAACCGTAAGTGTGACTCCTCTCGAATATCGTAAGCTAGACGAATTCACACTTTATCCTTCACCAAAGTATTACTGGGAAAGGTACGGATATCGAGACAAAGGGGAATGGTTTGGCCTTGTCTCGGCCATCAATGCAAGGTTCGCAAGGCCTGTGAGCCTTGTCGGACTGAAAGGGCCCTTGACCTCTACGTGGCTCGACGACGTGGACTGGGAATGCGTGGTGAAATGGAAGGTCACAGACGAAAACCTTGTGTGGCGACACAAGCGTCTTGGCTATGATCGTCTCTTTGAGGGATTGGGCCAGCTGCAGCGGAAGGGCACCAATACTATTTTGCATGTATGGTTTGAGAGAGACCAGTCTATTGGACACAGAAAAAACGAGCTACTTGACTTCTTCGCGAGATTGACGAAGCACCAACAGGATATCTTTGGCTGGATCGTATTCAATGAGACCTGCCTGGACGTGTCTCTAGAAGGTCGTTTTGACCTAGTCGAGCACGCACATGTCATACAGGGCCCCGGAGCCCAAAACGCCCCTCCAGTAACGTTGGTCTTCCAAAGTGACGACTACACTGAGAAGACTGTTGGCGAATTTGGAGTCGGTTGCGACCTACCAGATGTAGACTCATATTTTCGCAGCAAGTAATCAACCTCATCACCGCAAGCATTCTGCTAATAATCTGCCAATAGACGCCGCGCCCCCACCAATCATGCCCCACCACCCCGAAAGCACACTCCCCCGAGGGCAGCTAATACGTCTGTATCACGCCCGAACCCACGATTATCGCGTTGCACATTCCGTCACATCGTGCAAACACGGGGGCGCTTTTCTTCGGCGCACGTTCTTGAGACCCCGGTTCTTCCCCGACCCACGCCCGCCGACGAGATGGCTCTCTTGGGAGCCATTGAATCATATCCAAAAAACGAATATACTCACAGAGAGACGAGGCGCGTCAGTATGGAGAAGGTCAAATTAGAGATAGAGGGTTTGCCTCAACTGGTGTACGCCGGCAGGACATACCAGTATCGCATCATCGTCCGAAATCATGAGAGTCATTCAGTGACTGCGCTACTGAGGAATCATCAGAACCGTCACACGTCCAGGCTCACCATACCTGCGGGTGGCAGTACAAACGTAGACGTTAGGGGCGAATTTGAGATACCTGGAAGTCAGTATGTGACATATACGCTACTGAAGAGCGGTTACGTACTTGATTCAACATCGCAACGGGTAGAGGTTGAGGCCCCTCCGGGAGAGGCTGGGAGGCCAGAGGATATAGAGATTAGGGCAGAATCAGAGAGTACCAGAAAGCAGATAGCCACATATCCGCTAATGAATAACGGCAAGACACCCGGTCCAAAAGCTCAAGTACCAGAAGTTAGCCCCCCCCCGGCAGAGGCCGAGCGGCCAAAATCTGAAAGCCGGTCCGAAACACGAATAGCTCTTCTGGTTTTGCTAGTATTTGCCATAGCCATTTCGAGCCCGGTATGGTGGCCTAAACTCTCAGGCGTTCTCACTGGACGGACGTCAGGCACGTACGGAGATTATTACCTAGGGATTGTAATCGAAAAGGGGGCCCTCCAAGTAGATAGCTATGGAGACCCAATAGTCCTAATAAATGACAAAAATGCCCGGAACCCCACATACTCCCAGCTCCTAGACTTCCTGCGGTCAGATAACACAGACCTATACCCATTTCAGTCAACTGCGACAATTCCTCCTCCCCGCTCTGGCAATCCTGAAAACTACGTGGATCTGCAATACTGGAAAGAAATAATCGATGCCACAGTACAACCAGAGCCCCCTAGGATATGCGCCGACTACGCACAGCGCCTACACAACAATGCCGAGATGGCAGGGATCCGGTGTGCCCTCGTATCAGTTGCACTAGACGGCCCCACTTACAACCATATGTTGAATGCCTTTGAAACCACCGATAGGGGATTGATTTACATAGATGACTCGGGAACTGACGGGTCACACAATGTTGACAAGGCTGTCGATGTTGAAATTGGAGAGTCATATGTCCCGCAGAGTCTATTTCCAACCTCCGGCTGGAGCTCCACCTGGCAGAATTCTGGGACAGTCAACGATGTGTTCATTACATGGGATGGGCAGTGGAATAAGTAAGAGCCCGAACTAAAGGGAGGGATGCGAAAATGAGCGAGCGTGAACCAACTATGGAGGATTACAAAAAACATCTAGAAGACCAAGAAGTCAAGAAAGCGGCGCAGAGGAAGTTGAGAGCTGAGAACAAAGCGACATATGACTGGCTTACAGAGGATCTCCTAGGTGAAAAACTGGACCAAGCAGCACAAGGCTACACCTGGCGCCCACGAAAACACCTCGAAGGCCTGGGAGGGAACCAACATGTCGACGTCGCTGGCAGCCCCTCATCCCAGAGACACCATGTGTACATCGAAATTGAGGGAGCTAGAAGCAATCCGGTAAGCAATGTCGCAAAGATTTGGAGACACATGGTGGAAGGTAAAATAAGCACATCCATCCTAATAATCCAGATATTCTCGCCTACCTATAGGCAAGGCTCGCCCCACACGAGAATGGAAGAATCCATTTTCATCGGCGAACAAGCCGACAGAGCGACCCCACAAATCATCTACAGAGTTCTACGCCCCGACTCTTGGCCCGACAGCATAGCTGGCTTAAATAACCTAGTAGAAAGAGTCTATGCCTTTATCCGAGAAATTGAGCAGTTCGACAAAGAAGAGAAAGGGACCGACCGGCAGCGACCATCGACGGCCAAATCGAACCAGCCCACCTCAGGTTACTGCAACCATTTTGTCAATAATTTGTCAATGAACGAGACGCCACCCCCAACCACCAGACAACACCCCACGAAGAAAGCCCCTCCCCAGCAACTGATACAACCGTTCTACTGCGAACGTAAAACCAGCAGCCCCCACACGTGACGACAAATTTCGAGAGCGGCACCATAAACCACTCGGTCACCTCTCCTATTGGGTTATTATACCATCTGCTGTGAAAATAGCTTTGGTTGTTGTTCTATTCCTGCCATG
>Ga0315277_10012225_pt1 | contig 10772 bp, 9 predicted proteins | sample YL17G05_15_MG_FD_203695 | JGI IMG/M metagenome (GOLD analysis project Ga0315277, IMG submission 203695) | Sediment microbial communities from Yellowstone Lake, YNP, Wyoming, USA - YL17G05_15 | ecosystem: Environmental > Aquatic > Freshwater > Lake > Sediment | place: USA: Wyoming | collected... | reverse complement strand
TTAAACCATGCTTCACCACCATCTGCTTGATTATGATCATTTATGTTACCACCTGTTCCACCATTAGCAGTAGCACCACCTACAATTGTAGCTGATGTTGCTGATCCTCCTGTACCACCTGAACTATTAGTTTGAAAATCAAATTTAGTTGGTTTTTGATAACCAAATAATTCATCATTTTTTAACTTAGTAAATATACTTTGACTAACATTTACATCTGAATCATTTGTAAGTCGCCAATCAAAATCAGGAGCATGTTGACCTTTTCCTGTAAGTCCAACAATACCAGCTACAAAATCAGTTAACGTAACAATTGAAGCAACAGCATTAATAATTACATTTAAGAAATTACTAATAAACTTAAACTTGGGATGTTTGTATGGAATTTTAAATTGACCAAATGAATTACCATAGTATTCTGTATACACTTTAAGATCATACACAGATAGAAAAGGATTACTAAAACTTACTTCAGGACTATGAAAAGAAAATATATTTTTTCTATAAGCATCTAGTGGTGGTTGAGTTGTATCATTAATAGCAGAAATAATATCAGTACCAAAATTTCCAGAACCAAGTCCTAGCATTGTAGCAACACTTGTATAATTTTCTGCATCTTGAAAAACTGAAGTTAAATAGTCATCAGGTCTTAAATCATTATAAGGATAGTTTTGAAAAAGTCCTTTTGTAGGATTTCCAGAAATATCATACTCTCGCATGTTATTGATTAATCCTTTTGCCAGAATTGATTTATTACCTTCGCGAGAACCACGTAATATTTGATATCCTACTATAGATGGTATAGGTTGTCCATTCTCATCTAGAGGCCAAGCAATGTTTTCAAACTCCACACCTATCACTCTAATGTTAGTAGAGTTGTTATCAAATAAGGCTAATTGAGATCCATTAGATTCATCAGGTATTTTATGATGTCTTATAGGTCTTCCACAAAGATTAAGAGGATGACCAGGTATGTTAGGAAAGCTATTCCATATATCACTTTTATCTGCAGGATATTTTTCTGTAGATTCCCAATAACCCATGTTACCTCTAGCTATTTCTGTACCACCATCAGGTCTTGGAGAACTAGCTATACTTGTTATTGTAGCTGTATTTTCCACTTGCCATTTAGGAAGCAATCCTTCAAAACAAGTTACTAAAGCTGTATCACTTGGTAGAGCAGGTCTACCTGGTATATGATATGATTCACTAAACTCACCTGTATTATATACGAAACGAATAAAGAAAGCGTATTGCTCATCTCTCATATACCCTGTATTATTATTACCTTTAAGATAATACTGTTGAGGATACTCTATCGCCACCCACTTAGTTCCAATTTGATTAGCTAAAGGTTGATAGTTAAATTTATATTTACTGTAAACACCAGTTCTTAATAGATACGATCCCACTGGATACATTGCATCAGACTTTTCTACAGGCTCAGATCTAAATACAACCTCTGCTACAGGAACTGTTTCATACTCAGGATCCCATCTATCTATATAAATAGTTCCTTGGGCAGTAGAATAGTATCCAATTCTTTTGGCTACAGTTTGAGCATTTATATTTGAAAGAACAACTAGTTCAAATTCATCAAAGTCTTTATCAATATTTGTTATAACAACTTGAAGAGAGCATGCTGTATTTTGATGTTCAAATAATCCTTGTACTTCTGTAAGACCAATATAATCTGTAAACTTCACTTGATTCACTGTGTAAGCAATACACACTTGATATGATCCATTGGGAAGTGTACCAGCTGTCTTTCCTTTGGTAAGAGTTATACATGGATGTGTAAGCAATGGAGCTATTCGTAATGCTTCACAATCAAGCATACGTTGTCCATTGTTAATACCACTTGTATATGTAGGGTAGGTTCTTACAATACATCCTGTAGAATCTAAAGTGTCTACATACTTCCAAGGAACATTGTCAATATTCATTGTTCTTGTAGAATTCAAACCATCGTCCCAATATATAACAATGCCACAATCATATCTTTGACGATTAGCTGCAGTTATTAAATGAGCTTGTTTAAAGTTTAAACAATCATCATTTACAATCTTTTCATATTTACATATAGATTCTCTAAACCTTCCTATTTCAGAATGAGTGTCATTAGTCATAAATAGTACCCACTCATCACCACCTAAGTGTGTAGCACCAATAAGTGTATAAGGAAGATCAACACATTTTATATTAGAAGGTTCATTTCCTATTACTCCCACTTGACCATCATGAGCATTGTTCACAGCATTACGTGCATGCGTGTACAAGCCTTCACCTACAAATAATTCATTGTAGTCTTTAATCATGCCTTTGTGAAAGGTGTTGGTACTATTTTTAGTACCACTTTGTCCTCCACCCATAGGTTGACTATCTTCGCTAGTGTCTTGTGTTTTATCAGCCATGTTTTATTTCTAACTTCTTTTTTTCTAAAAATTTGTACATCACTGATGTAAAATGCCCACACAACCAAGCCTGAGCTTCTTCATCTGTTACATTTCTATCTTCAGTCATTCTAGCTGTTGCATGATATATTTCATGAGCTATTGTATTATGAGATAGATATTTTGTATCAATAAGTAAAAAGTATTTATGTAAAGTAGGGCTTATTAAAATTCCTTCATTTCCATTTTCATACTCTTCAACTATTTTATATTTTTTATATATACCACGAGCAACATTATCTAAAGTATCAGTGATTATGAATGTCACTTCACAACTATACGTTGGTACTTTTATGGTGATACTTGCTTTCATAATTAAAATGATCCAGGCATTGATTTAAACATATCGTAATATTTTCCATACATTGCTTTTCTATTTGTTGTCCATAGAGTGTACATCTCTGCAAAGTTTGGAGTGTTCACTATAGTGAGAGCATTATTGCGAGCTGCTTTAAGACGTTGTTCTATAAGCTGTAATTTTTGTACAACATCTTCCCCATTAATATACAAGTTCTCTAATAGACGTTGTTTAATAGCATACTCATAGTATTCATTAATCATAGGATGATCAAGAACTAATAAATTACCTTCATCATCTTCAAGAGCACCTTCATAAGAAATATAAACTTTGCGTTCAACATTTCTCACCACACCATATGCTGGATAGTCAGTGTACGTTGGAACATCTTCAAACCTTTCTCCAAAGTTTATGTATATAAAATTATTTTTAATAAAAGCTGACTTAGTTCTATTATCTAACGCATCTTGTTTACCTGATGATGGTGATATACCTATTCTCTCTATACTGGTGTAAGTTCTTGTTTCAAATTTCTTTTTTTCAACCACTTGTACAAATATCTTTTCTCCTGTTTTACATTCTACAGCATATGTAGCTTCACATGGACATTGACCATCTGGTGCTCCACATTTATTACAACCAGGAACAATTACATTTTCAGTTTGTCTTCCTGATGGAACAGCTCTTGTGATTGTTTCTTCACCACATAAAAATGCATAGTTAAGTACATAAAAATCATCAGGAAGTTTTGCTTTACCTTTTTCAATTTGTAATACTTTTTCTTTTGTACCATGAATACGCAAACCAAGATCATAACTTACACGCTGAGCCACTTTAATAAGTTGAGCAGGCTCAATCAAAGCTTCATTGTTATACATCACAAAATCTGTATTCACCTCATTAAGAAGTTCATCAAACGTTCTATATCTAAGTTCAGTATTCATTATCGTGCAATATTTTGTTTATCATTAGGGGGGTCAGATGGTATTTGAATCATACCAGCTAAATCTTTAAATACTTGAGCTTCAAGTTCAGAAAGTAAATAATCAGGTACATTAAATGTTTGATTTTGTCTTACTACACACTCATCTTTTTCACAAGTCCATGCACTAATATCATCTTCAAAGATTCCTTCTATACGTACAGCTTCCCATTCTAAATTAGGAAAGTAAAGGTAATCATCTATAAACCAATAGTATTTAGTTTTATTAAATCTAAAGTTTTTTGATTTAACTAGATTGACATACGTAGTTGGTAAAACTGGTTGTAATTCTTCTGATCCATCTAATGATGCTATAGTTCTAATTAATGGTCCAAAATATCCTTGAAGAAATACAGGAAGTTTTTCTTTAGTACGTTTGATAGTACAATCTGATGATAGTCCTGTACAACATGCTTCCACTCTATCCACTTCTATAAGTTCAACATAATCCATTATTTGTATCACTGCAGAAAAAGCCATAAGCTTATTCTTAGAATCTTCTCTCTTCATTAAGAACTTGGCATTCTTTAATACAAATGTATATATCATTCGATCAGTCATGAAACCATCTTGTTTGACAGCTTTCATCTGACTACGTAATCGTGATACAATGTCTCCTATAGTATTTTTAGCCATGTTATTCTAAATTAAATTCATCATAATCTTTTAACAAGTCAATAGTTTCTTCTGTTTTAAATTGTTTAAATTTTTCTAGTCTAAACAATCTACTCACTCTAATTAAAGCATCAACTTGAATATATTTTTTCCATTCTTTTGGATATGTCTGTCCCACCTTTCTTGTAAAATCTCTCACTCCTTTGAATCCCCAAAGTTCATGATTTTTAAATCTATACTTTGCTTCATAGTTTGTATAAAAGATCTTAGCAGCAAATTGATCAGACTCCCAATTTTGATGTTGTAAGATGATGCCATGTTCTTTACTTTTATTAAAGTCTACATTGCTTTTCTTACGTGGGCAACTTCCTATAAAAATAAACCCTAATTGTTCTGGAAGTTGTACACCATCTCTTTCATTTACAGCAGTTTCCCATATCTTTCCATTAAAAGTTTTAATGATGTTTTTAAATTGTTCTATTGTAACATCACTATACTTTGGATTCTCTTCTATAAACCTTTTATAAAAATCAACATTTGTTAAGTTGAGTTTTTTAGGTCTATATCTAGGAGCATTAAGGTCTGGTTTTTTATATTGCTTTGCCACTCTCTCTATATTATTAATTTACGAAAAATCTTTGAAGTTTCCTAGTTAAACTTTTAAAGTTTACACTGTATATATGAACTCACTCACTTTACCTTTTTCAACATCATGTATTTCCATGATGGCTTGACGCTTAGATCCTACAAACTTATTATGGTAATGCCAGTAGTCTGTAGAACATAAACTAGGTAGGTGCTTGATACTAAAGCCATTATGCTCATTTTCTGTTATATACTCTGTAGTTTTCTTAGAATGGAAGTGTCCTGTGTAACATGTACGATATTTAGTACCTCCCCATGATTTAGGAAATTCTGTAGCATAAACCAATGGTGTATTTTTCTTGGTAACATCACCATGTTCAAAAGCAAAAAAGTTATGGCCATAAACCATAACTTTTCTTTCAGCGTATTCTACATCAAAATAAATACTAAAATCTTCATGATCAAAACATTTAGATAGAGCATGAGCCATATGATATGAACTTAATCTATCATGATTACCTGGAAGGTATACAACATGCAAATTTTCACAGAATTGTTTAAGGTAGTTGATAGACCAATGTAAAGCATCAAAAGCCTCTGCATAAGCATGCTGTGCTCTTTGAGAGTTATCCACTGGAGTACCTGATGTAGTGGTCCCAGAAAATGTATCCATGTTAAGAAGATCACCCCCTATTACATAAACTATTTTGTTTAGTTTATGTGACATATAAGCTCTACTCACAAGATTAATAATAGCAGCTTTAAAGTGTTCCACTATATCTGTATTATCTTCTTTACCAAAATGTAAATCTTGTGTAGATATAATTCCTACACAATCTCTATCAAACTTTTCATTTATAAAAGGTTCTGTAATTGGTTGATATTGAGGAGTGAAGTTAGCTATCACTTCAGCTAATATATCTTTAGCCTCATGCTTAATAGCTGTCACCATAGCTGATACAAACCAACCATCATGTCTTTCTTTATTCCAATAGCTACTAAGCTTCCACTTGGTAGTATCAATCCTTAGTAGCTCTATAATTTCTTCTGCAGTTCTAGGTTCTGTAAGAGACACACCTTTGATTTCTGCAACACCTTTATCAAGGTCTTCTTTAAATTCAAGGATTTTATTTTTAAGAATTGGTGAATGTTCTACAGTTTCACCAAACTTAATTTCTCTTTTTAATTCTTTGTATTTCTCAATTGAAATACCTAACTTTGTGGCACAAAAATGATTTGATTGTTTCCACTTAAGGGACTGTTTTACTTGTTCAATTAAAGTCATAATTTTACATATTAGTATACAGTGAATAAAGGTATGTTATATATTTGATATAAAAAAAATATAGCCCCAGTGTAGAAACACCAGGGCTTTTTGTTTGCCAGGGTTAAACCAACAAAACCTGACTTTTTTTATTTAATTTTTTTAAGTTCATCATAATGAGATGAAGAATATAAAGCTTCATTAAATCCTCTGTTTATATTCTCTATATAATATTTTTCTTCTTCAGAAATATTATTGAAATCAATATACCAAGGAATATGTCTACAAGCAAAGTTGCCAGCCAATCTCATGCTTTCATATCTATGACCATTACTTTTTTTATCCATACTAAAAGTCATATCTGTAATAGCTCTATAAACATCTTTTTCTCCACTTTCATACCAACAAACATTTTGATGTTCTATCACTCTATTTTTAAAAGGATATGATTCTGGGATATCATCAAGTCGTAATGCTAATGAGGCTTTGCAATCATATTTACTTATATACTCTACCATAATTTCTTGCCAATTGTTTGGCATATTAGGGTTAAGTTCTAAGTCAGCATCAGAATAGATATAATAGTCATCTTTAACTGTTGCATAATTACCTCCATAAAAAAATGTCCAAGGACCTAGATTTGTAGGATTATGTATAACATTTACATCCTTTTTAATTTCTTTATACCAATCCAACAAAGGTTGATATGTTGATGCATTATCAATTATATTAATTCTACTATTTCCATTCATCCTGAATAAATCTTCTACCATTTTTTTACAAGTGGTAAGTCTATTCATGTTAGTTAAAAAAATTGGATAGTTCATCATATAATTACTAATTGACCATTGTTAATGTTATACACATCATTTTTATGAATTAGCATTTGATTTTTAAGAGCACTTACATCTAACTTAGTATCTCTAGTTTCTCCTATTCCACCTTTATGACTTATCTCAAATACAAACTTATCGCAGGGCACTGTAGTAGGTGGATTAAAATGAAAGTAGGCATTGATATAACTTTCATCGTTTACACCTGGCTCATAAGGTATTTTTTTATCTTCTAGTTGCCACTCTCTAAGAGTTTTACAAAAGTCTACCACTCTATCTTTCTTACCACCAAAAAAGGCACCATAGTGATAAGTGTATGGCAGTGGACTATCTAATGGCACATACGCTTTAGACTTTTCAAATCTATCAAACCCAGCACCATTTGCTAACCAACCTCTATTACCATAGTGTTCTCCTCCTACTAAATCTCCAAGAAACCAGTTTTCTGTAAAGTCTCTAGATACACTAGTGTCAGCATCAAAGTAATATAAATAATCACTATCACAATTTTCACCTAACATAATGATACTTCTAAACTTATCGTTTGTAGCATCCATCCAGTTGTGATGAAATGTAGGATGGTATTCAACATCAATATCATCAGGTAAGTATTCTTTAGGATCTTCATCAGAAAAGAAATAAAACTTAATAGATGATTCACCTTTATAATGATGCATGAATTTCTTAATAAACCTGACCCCTAATATAAAATACGAATTAGTTGCCAAAATAACAATTCCAATTTTAGACATATGCTGTTAGTTTAATTTATTTTTTAGCATGGATTATACCCATGATGTTTGAATCTGTACAATAGTAACCAAAATTATTTAAGGCAATCACTTCAAAATTTAATTCTTTAAACTTATCAGTGAGTACTTGTTTGCATTCAGGATTATGATACTCTATTGCCATTTCTTCAACACTATTGAAAACACTAACAGGTATATCTTTAAGCAAAACTTCAAATCCTTCAATATCCATTTTTATAAATTGAGGATTGTGTGTTGTAATTAAATCTACAAGATCTTCTTTAGTATTTATTCTTTGACAAAGAAAAATATGCGATGGATAAATTTCTTTAAGTTTTTCTATTTCACTACAAGTTTCATCAACACCTACAATTAAAGAAGCACCTCTTGATAAAAAATATTCTGGTGTAGATTGAAAACCTTGATTGATCCAACCACATCCTAAATCAAGAACACACTTATTTGTAAGATCTGTAATATCTGACCAGTGTTCTAAAGGATTTTCAGAATGAACTATTTTATGTTTTATATTAGACATGTCACCTCCTTTGTTTTTAATATCTCTTCAGCATATTTATATGAGCAGAAAGTGGGTGTGAAAGTTTCTTGTACAATATCATAAGGTAGTGTTGTTTGATATTTACCTTTATAGAATAAATCTTGTCTATCTCCCACTACACCTGCATTGTGAAAGATGGGATTTCTGTCCCACTCGTGCATGTGCGAAGTGGCCCAAGAGAAAGAAAGTTTATCTGTTACTAACACTTGTTTGTCCCAGAACCAAAGATTCCATAAAACTGCCCACATGTCTGCACACCAGATTTGTAGTTCATGTATTTTAGGATCTATTGCTTTATCTTTTTCTATTTCATGTGTTACAAGTCTGTATAAGTTCTCAGCATCATAATACACTTTTTTCCAAAACTCTGTAGGTATATTCTTAAGTAGGTATTGAGCACCTCCACTGTTTTTTTCTTGTTCTATAATGTATTGTTTATTTACATTCACTATATCAGCCATTAGGTCAAGATATTTTTCACCTTTAGAACGTACATAGTTAGCACCTATATAGCTCACTGTATCACTAACATAACAGTTTTCATTGTCAAGCAATCCTTCAAAATCAATAGGTCTTGCAAAAACAATGTCACAGTCATGATAGAAAACAGTTTCAGTTTCCATCTCAGGATGTTGTAACCAATGTTGATAAAGAATATGGGGGCGAACGCTAGAGATGTAGCAAGGCTTTTGCCTTTGGTCAGCATAAAAATAAAACTTAACTTCAGGATAACCTTTAGCAAGTTTTTGCCATTTTTCAGAAATAGTACCATGATGAGCACATACTATTTGTATGTCACCTGGGTTAGCTCCATTTCGAATAAAGTTGTTAATCATTACTTCCACCTGCCAAGTATAGTAGTCTATAGCAGGTTGTGCACAAATAAATTTCATATGTTGGTTTTTAAGATACTAAATTACTATTTTTTTTAATTATCAAAACAAAAAAATATTAAGGGTTACATGGTGATCCATCACATGCTCCAATATTTGTAGCAGTGAAAGCTAATGATGGAGTAAAACTTCTAGCACATACATACTCTGTAATTCCTCCTTTAGTAAGAAAACTTCCAGGATTACCATTACAATCTATATACTCAGCAAGATCCCCTGATAATGGTGCGTCAATTCTAAAACAAAAACAAGGAATAGTGGTTGTAGTAGTGGTGGACGTAGTAGAAGTAGTTGATGTAGTAGTAGTTGTCGTTGTAGGACATACACCTTGTACACAAAGATCACTATTAGATATAAGTGATAATCCTTCAGGTAAAGGAGTATCTATTGTTATTGCACATAATTGATTGTATCCTGAAACTACAGTAAAAAACGCATTTTCATAAGTAGTACAGTCAACATATTCTAATTGAACTGTAGTATCTGCATAAAATAATTTATGACATTTACAAGGTAATGTAGTAGTCGTAGTTGTGCTAGTTGTTGATGTTGTACTACTTGTTGTTGATGTAGTTGAGGTTGTAGAAGTGCTGGTAGTTGTTGTTGTTGGACATCCAACAAAACGTGTACAAAACGTGCCAGGAGTAGATGTAGATTGAACAGCACCACCAAAATTAGCAAAAGATAAACTAGTTCCTATACTATAACATACTCTTTTTGTTTCATTACTAACATTTGTAGATAGATCATCAAGTTCACAATCTACATAAAAGAAAGTTGTATAAGATTCCAAAGGACCACTACTAATTAAATCTAAACATATACAAGGAGTGGTGGTAGTAGTTGTTGTTGATGTTGTCGATGTGGTTGAACTAGTCGTACTAGTTGTTGATGTAGTAGATGTACTAGTTGTAGTTGTACTTGTAGTCGTTGTAGTTGTAGTTGTAGTAGGTTCAGGTTTTGCTGTCGTTGTTGTAGTAGTAGACGTAGTACTTGTTGTCGAAGTAGTAGTAGTACTAGTTGTTGTAGATGTGGTAGAGGTTGTTGTTGTAGAAGTAGTAGTGGTAGTAGGACAAGCTACTCCATTACAAGGATCGCCAAGATTAACAATAACTAAAGTTCCACATCCACCTGTTTGAACAAGATTACCTAGTTGAATACAATACACCACTATAGCACCAGCAGGTATGTATTGATTATATTGAAATACACCAAACTCATCGTAATAGTCAAACCATACATCTCCACCACTTGCTTCTAAAGTATGACAAATAGCAGGGGGAGCTGTAGTCGTAGTTGTAGTCGAAGTTGTTGACGTAGTGCTAGTCGTAGTAGACGTAGTGGTAGTTGTTGATGTAGTGCTAGTTGTACTAGTTGTTCCTAAAAACACTGGAGAACAGTCGCCAGGAATTTGAGAAGCACCATCCACAGGAACTCCCACTGAACCAACTGGTGTAGTTACTAGTGTATAAGGAGGCCAGTTTTGTAACCAATAAATATCTCCAGTGGAATTATGGTTAGCTAAATAAATCCTACCA
>Ga0315277_10012224_pt1 | contig 10773 bp, 10 predicted proteins | sample YL17G05_15_MG_FD_203695 | JGI IMG/M metagenome (GOLD analysis project Ga0315277, IMG submission 203695) | Sediment microbial communities from Yellowstone Lake, YNP, Wyoming, USA - YL17G05_15 | ecosystem: Environmental > Aquatic > Freshwater > Lake > Sediment | place: USA: Wyoming | collected... | reverse complement strand
GCGAAAATCGAAATCATGTTCCGCATGTATTGAGGAGGTAGCCGGTGGTGGAGAGTCTGCCGAGTGTAGTAGCCTCGCGATCCAGCAGCCTGCCGTTGCCCTCTGTCCCCCGAATGAACACTTTCATGAGGAGTCGGATACGCACGCGCAAACAGTCCTTTACATCGGTGACGGCAGTATTTTCCCCTCTGCTGTTGTGCCTCCTTGTCCCGCACTACTCTCCAGCTCAAAAGGCCGCTTCAGGGCAGAAGGCCGGACAGGCCGATCATACAATCCGCGTCAATGTTGGGTTGATTCAGACGGACGTGATGGTCTTCGACCGCCAGGGACATTTCGTCCCGGATCTCAAGCTGGAACAGTTTGAATTGCGGGTCGACGGCAAGGTGCAGGCAATCTCCTTTTTTGAAATGGTTTCCGCAGGAAGTCCCCATGATGAAGAGATTTGGGCGAAAGCGGAATCCAAGCCTGCTCTTCCCATAGAGCCGCCGGCAGCAAGAAACGCCAATCCTGGGCGCACGCTGCTGTTTTTCGTTGATGATTGGCACTTATCCGCAGACAGCGTCATGCGATGTCGTGTTGCACTTTCAAACCTGATTGACACCTCCGTGGGACCAAACGACAAGGTCGGTATCTTCGCGGCATCGGGGCAGCTGGGTTCAGCACAGCAGCTCACGAGCGACAAGGTCACATTACTTGCTTCGCTGGATAAGTTTAACTTCAAGAGTGCGGGGGCGGAAGATCTCGCATGGCCACCAATGACCGAGGCCCAGGCAGCACTGCTGGAGCAGAACGACCGGGATGTACTAACCTATTTCGTATCAGCCATCCTCGGTAAACCCGTCGATCTTGATAAAATCATTCCTGGGGAGGGCAGGAATGTCGAGAATGCCGTGGAAACAACACGCAGAAGAGCCGCTTTTCTTGCCCAACAGTCAGCAGGCCTTGGCGAGAGATCTTTGAGCGCGTTGCACGACTTCTTGCGTTCAGTCGAAACCCTGCCCGGGCGAAAGCTGGTTTTCTTTTTGTCCGACGGTTTTGTTCTTCAACTTAAAAGTAGTGATATTTTCTCTAGAATCGGTGAAGTAACCACTGGGGCTGCGCGCTCAGGAATCGTGGTCTACACACTGGATGCTCGTGGGCTGGTTGTGGGCCTCCCTGATGCAAAAGTGAAGAGGGCGCCGGATATGACAGGAGCATTAGCTCATAGCGGTTTCAACGAAGTGGCTGCGCCAATGGATGCTCTAAATGCGCTTGCTTCCGACACCGGCGGTCGATTCCTAAAAAATACCAATGCTCTGGACACAGCAATGATCACAACTCTGACGGAAATCTCCCGCTATTACTTGTTGGCCTGGGCCATTGATCCGGAAAAATTGCAGCCCAACAAGTACAGCAAGATCCGCGTTTCAGTAAAAGGACGCTCCGACCTGAGTGTCCGCGTGCGGCAAGGTTCTCTCAACCTCTATCAGCTTTTATCCAGGAAGCCGGAGATCCGTTGACAGCAAGAGGGGCGGACCGGGGCGGACCGGGCGACGTGTTGGAGAGTCATTGGGATACCTTCAAGGGTGGGGCAAAATCCTGGGATGCGTTCGCCTTCCACTGCAGGTTTTTCGCGGGAAGAATCGCGACGCGTGGCCAGCTATGTGATGCCTCCGACAGGCAGCGCCTCGGGCAAGATTCTGCTGCTTTGGATCGCGGCTGTCCTTTTCCTCGGCGCCGGCACTGCTCTTACCGTTGCTTCCTTTGTCATTAAGCCCGCTATGACTGTGAAATGAAGCTCCGCTTTGCTTTGCAGAGGCGCGTGTCTTTCAAACCTGAATTCGGCATGGATCATTTTAGAGTGGCTTTACGACCGTTTTCCAGCGGTGGTGTATAATGCCCCGGCGGCACGGATGCCGCCGCGAGATGGAGGCAATGTCGTGGAACAACCAACCATCGAAGTATTGGCGAGGTTCCTGGATGCATCGACGTTATTGCATAGTCTGGTTGATCTCGCCATTGCTCGTCATTCTGATCTCGTCGGTTGTGACGCTGCTGTTGCTCTTGCCCGTGGCTATCGGCGTGGCGCTCTTGCCGGCAAGCCTTCGGGGGCTCGCTCCTTCGGCGAAGCCCCGCTAGGCGGGGACGCCACCCCAGGTCAGTTTTCCTTTGTTCCCCAGGATAAGAGTCCTATGAATCGAGCAAAGACAGGCCGCAAGGACGCACACTTGTCAGATGGTCAAGTGATTGATACTGGTCGGGTAGCGATCGATGCGCGTTGGGCGCCGAAGATGTCCTCGTAGGCATACATGAGGGCGGCCACGCTGGTGGCGGCTGCGACAAAAACGCCCACGCAGCAGGCGAGCAAGCCCAGCAACCCCAGTAGCGCAGTTACGATCACGAACCCAAACATTGACCACCAGTGTTTGGTGATGACCTTTCGGCTAAGTTCCATCGCCTGCCAGAAGCCCATCTTCTTATCGATGACCAGCGGCAATGCGAACATCCACGAGATCCCCAGATAAATACCCGGCACCAGGCACAAGAGTACACCTAGGAAGGTGAGCAGCCCCGAGACCAGGTACGCCCCAAGGAGCGACCCGAACGCCACGCTGAAGCCGGTGAACGCGTTGCCAAGGCTCGCAGACTGCCCCCGGATTTTCTTCAAGTACAGCGCATAGAGTCCACCCATCATCGGCCCGGTGAGGATCAGGCCAACCAAAGGGATGAAGCCGCCGCTAATAATGACCATTGCTACGGCGGAAGCGCCAACCAGCAACCAGAAATCACTCTTCACCAGTTTCCAGCCGCGGCTAATGCAATTGCCGATCTCGATCCGGTAATCGCGGGCGAGGACTTCCTCGGCCCAACGTTGCGTGTCGATGGCCACCACCGTCGGGGGCGGCGTCGTCCCCGCAAACACATCGGCGAACTCCGCCAACGTCCCCAACGTTTTCCACTCTGTGCTGCCTTCGGGCTGCACTTTGGTTTGCGCGTTGGCGCGGCCTTCGGCGATCCACTGCCGCAACTGATCCGCACTGATCGGCCCATACTCGTTTCCATCTGCGCCGATGATTTTGTACATGATGGCACCTCCTTCAGTTCAGACTCTTGTCATTTGTCACTCGTCGTTTGTTGTTCTGCTTGATGCCGGGCGAGAATCGAACCACCCGAGCCGGCGATGCACGAGGTCGACCCGGGCGGTTTTCGCCATCTTCGAGGCCACAAGTTATCCGTCGTTAGCCGTCAGACGGAAAAGCCATTTCTGTCACCTGTCGCTCGCCAGCGCTCAGAAGGATGGGAAAAGGATTCTGGCAATACGCCAAAAGCCAAATAGCACCATAGCGCCGGCGGTGAAGACCGAGAGCAGGCCGAGACCGCGCCAGTGCAAAACTCGTTCCTCCCAGCCAGGCAGAAGCCAGCCAATCAGAGGGCGGAGCAGGAGGGCGATGATCACTGCGTAGGCGAGGAAACCGAAGGGATGATAAGCCCACGCCTCGGCAAGCTCGCCGTGAGATATGCAGCAGACTGCTCTCGTGAGGCCGCAACCCGGACAGGGCAGGCCTGTCAGCCGATGGAAATAACAGAACTCCACATGCGGCAACGTGGCGGGCGTGAATGCGCAACTTCCGGCTATGATTGTCACAGCCGCGAGAAAGCCCAGCATTCGTCCTGTGGACAGGTGAGCGTCATGCATGAAATCACATCGCCGGTATTTGGTTCTTCAGCTCGTTCACTCTAACCAAGTAGATGATCAGCAAGACCAGACTGGCGATGCCCGTCAAACAGCCGAGATAAGGGATGATAGACACCGCGCAGCAGATTGCGTAAGCGAGTCCGATGCTGCCCGAGCAATCGCCGACATCCGACCGGCCGATGGAGTCAAAGTACGATTTGAACGACTGAGACAGGCGAGGAAAGACGAAGAAGTTCCATACCAGTGAGAAGCAGGGAATGAGCAACAGCCACACCAGGCTCGGTTCAAGTTTCCGGAACTGCTGCGGGATGCGTTTGTAGCAGTTCTGGAGCAGAAGGCAAATGACGACGTTGACAACAAGAATGAGGAGCAGGACGACAACCACTATCCCCAGCACACCTAATGCAGCGATGACGTCAGATTCTGATCGCATGATTTTGTGAATCCCCCGTTGGCAGTTCTCTCGGAGTTTCTTGCAAAAGGGCCGTGCGTTTTTAAAGTCGTGCAAGCATAGACCAAAAGAGTTCGCAGTGTCCACACGATCTCTGACTGTTGCTCCCGGCGAAGGGTGTCACTAGTGACAAATCGATCCGGCGGTTTCGAGGACGCGCCTGGCGCAGTCTACCCGCGTGGTCGCGAGTCTTTAGAGAATTGGTGGAACGTTCTGAGGCAGAAATGCGTTCCGGATCTTGGGTCGTGTCATGAAAATCAGCAGCAGGATTGGATAGACCAGACTGAAACAACCGCCGGCCATGCCGCCCACCAGGCCCCCTATGGCGGCTGCGGCCTCGGGACCCCCGTCTCTTGCCTGAGTCATCATTGGCCCGAAGATAAAAACGACATTTACGATAATTGCCACGACTCCCGTCACAATCCCGAAGATCGCGTACCCGATGGACGTCAAGCGCGCCCACGATTTCATTTGCAGCAGCCCGATGCCCGCGGCGATCAACACGAGCGCCGCCAGCACTCCCGCGACTGCGGCTGCGATCAGGTAGACGCGGTAGGCGGCATTCTCATCGAGGATGCGTGACATAGGATTTCCCTGCTGCGCTTGGTAAAACAACATGATCAGTGAGATGGGCGTACACAGAAGTCCCAGCCCGCCAAAGACAAGATTCAAAACTCCAAACACCGTTACCGCGGTTGGTCGTTGCATAGGCTCCCTCCGCACTTGTTGGTCGCAAATGGTCTTTCGACCGCACACAAGCCCAAAGCCTGCCCCGGGCGACAACGACTCGGCCGGAGCAACCCTCCGCTGTCGTTTTCAGCGCAGCACGAGATTCATGTCGAAGGATGAGTGTTTCTATCACGGCGGTGTCGCAGGGGCAAGCGAATCTCGCGGCGCGGAATCACTATTCTCGCCCCGACCCTTTTAGAGCGATGTCGCCCAAGAAGGTCGTCAATCGAATTGGCGCGCCGCCGGCGCCGATGGGGGCGCTGACGGAGCGGATCTTCTTCTTCGCCACGACCGCCAACGGCACGGGTTCTCCCTGAACGATCTGCTCGGGGTAATCGATCGAGATCTTGCCGTCCCTGGTTTCCAGCTGAAGCACGGCGGAGTAATCGAGAGGCAGCTTCAGGTCGATGGAGCCGCGGCGCGTCGCCGCTGTGAATGAATGGCCTGTCCAGCGCGGTCCGGACAGCTCGACAGTCAGATCGCCCTGTTTGGTGATGGCTGAGAAATAGCCCGCCAGGTCTCTTGCCTCAACATTTCCCTCCTCGAGAGTTGCTTCCACCCAGCCGCTCACTGAGGCCACAGACAGGTCGCCTTTGACCATCTTTACGTTGAGATCGGTTTTTTCCCCGGGAACATAAACCAGGACGTTTACTTCCATTGTGGCGGCGGGCTGAGTCGAACCGGAGGTGCTGATCCGGGCCGAAGTCTGGGTGTTGGTGATGTGGACCGGGAAGCGCTTGGAGAGGGCCTGCGCCTGGTCAGGAGCGAGATAGAAAAAGACCTTTTCGATCTCTACACGGATGGAAGCGTTCCGCCAGCCCACGATCCTGATGTTGCCGGGGGCCGCGGCGACGACCTCGAGCTTCCCGCCCGGATAAAATGCGAACTGCTTCTCGCTCTTTTCCACATAAGGTTTCTTTGATTCGGACCCTTTTTGCCCTGGGGGTTCGCTCTGCTGCCCTTGGGCGACTAGAAGGAGAAAAGCAAGCATCAGACGAAGGGCCATGGCGGCAGGCTCCTGTGAAGGTCTGAAACGAAGCGGAGAACCGTGTAATTGTCGATCGCTCGAAACATGAGGACGCAGAAGAGACCGATGCCGAGCCAGAAAGCCGTGCGTGCCGGCCTGGAAATGAAACGGCGCTGTATCTGGGTGAGCAGGTGATAGAGGATCCAGCACTCCAGGGCGAAGGGTGGAAAGCCAAGGAAGCCGAGAAGAGGCATTTCAAAGATTTTCCAGCTCCCGAAATAGGGGATCGAATAGACCCACCGGGAGGCAGCCCAGAAATTCCAGAATTCCCATAGGAATCCGCAGACGAGCCCTCCCAGGAGCAAGCTCAAGATCTTGCGCCGGTCGCCGGAGGCGATCCGCAGCGAGAGACTCCGGAGCCCAAGCCGCTCCAGCAGAGGGTCGAACAAGAAGATCGGGCCCAGCCAGACCGTGGGGAAGAACCAGCGGGGCCAGATAAGCGGAGCGGCGCTGAAAACGAGGCCGAGCACGAGGAACGCGGGCGAGGGAACCGTGCGTGGAAGTGCGCTCAGCCCTTCGCTCTCCGAAGCGAAATGCCGCTCGCGACTCCCGAACAGCATGCGCTCGATAAGGTCTGTTGTGATGAACACGCCGGGAAGAACCGTTGCAAACGCCGCATAGTATCCAGGCCAGCGGAGCCAGATGTCGGCTGGGACGTCACTGTAAGCCCAATTGCTTATCGCCAGGTTGTAGCCTTCGAAGATGAGCCAAATGAAGACCGAAAGCGGGAGCATGCGCCAGAGTTCTCGGTGCCGACCTGAGAGCAGCGAGCGCCCGCGCAGCTTGAGGAGGAGGTTATCGGCCAACAGGATGTAAGACCACCAGGCGAAGCAGTAGAACCACGAGCAGAAGGGCTCGATCTTCCGCAACAGGCAGTACTCGGAGACGAGGAGGAGCAGAAGTCCCAGCCAGCCGTAAACCTTCATTTCACTTCCCGAATTGCGTTGTATTTGCGGCAGATCTCCAGGACTTTGTCGATGGGCAGCGCCTCGACCGTACGCCCGCCAGATCCCGTGGTTGTCTTGGCCATGAAGAGGGAATTGTAGACCGCTTCCTCCGTGGCTTCCTTTACCGCTTGAAAGAGAGGCGACATGGCATCGTTACTGAGCACCGGCGGCGAGAGCGTCGGCGTCCTGGGACTATCCGGGACACGCGCGTCGAGCGCAGTGGAGAAAGCGATCACGTAATCGCCGCTGCCGTTGCTGCTGTAAGATCCCGTCTTAGCCAGGCCCATGATGGCGCGCGCTGCCAAGCGCCTTAGATTGCGCGCATCCAGGGGAGCATCCGTCGCCACGGCCACCATGCAGGAGCCGTCGGGCGAACCGGTTTGGTTCCCCTTGCGGGACTTCGCGAGTTCCTGTGCCACCGGCGCCCCGTTGATCTCGAGCACGCCGCCAAAATTGGTTTGCACCAGCACGCCCACGATATAGCTCCCCTGCGAGGATGAGAGCCGGCGTGAAGACGTGCCGATGCCTCCCTTGTAGCCGAAGCAGACCGTGCCGGTGCCGGCGCCCACAGCGCCTTCCGGAACCGGCCCCCCCTTGGCGGAGCGGATCGCTTCGAGTACGTTCTCTTTGGTTACGTGGCGGCCACGGATGTCGTTGAGCGTTCCATCATTAGTTTCACCCACGACGGCGTTGACCGATCGCACCCGTTCGTTCCCGGGCTGCGCCAGTGTGTATTCGACGATCCCTGCGATTCCTTCGGCCACGTTGAGGGTATTGGTCAGGACGATCGGCGTTTCGAGATTCCCCAACTCCTCCACCTGAGTGCTGCCCGCCAGCTTGCCGAAGGCATTGCCCACGAAGACTGCGGCAGGGACCTTCTGCTGGAAGAGGTTGCCCGAGTAGGGCAGGATGGCTGTGACGCCCGTGCGGATGTTGTCGCCTTGCCAGAGCGTGACGTGACCCACAGCTACTCCGGCAACATCCGTGATCGCGTTCAACGGTCCGGGTTGCAGCACCCCCGGTGCGACGCCCAGCTCACGCGCTCTCTTTTGGGCCGCAGCTTGCGGGCAGAGCGCAAACAACGAGATCGCAAGCCCAAGTCCGGCGCACAGAGACGAGGAATAAGACCCCCACATGTTCACCTCCCGTTAGGAACGTTGATGCATACGAAGCAGTCCCCCATGCGCGGGGCGCGCACCCAAGCGCATGAAAAGGGTCGGAATCGGCATCGGGATCGCAATCGGCTTTTGCAGATCAACAACTTCGATAGCGATTGCGACCCCGATTCCGATGCCGATCTTCTTGGGTGTTCGTTTCAATTTTCGAAACAGAAGACCAGAACAGCCCTGGTAACCGTTCTCGGCGCATGCCATTGTACAGCTTTTGCGGGAGCTGCGAAGTCAAATTGGCCCTCTCGGTCGCAGAAAAATCGGCCCGTTTGGTCCTGACCGGATATCGAACCGCTGAAAATCTGCATACAACAAACCTATCTGAAGTTCTAAAATAAGGGAGCGGATATTCCGCGGCTTACAGCTAATTGCAGGATTTCAAATCGAGGGGTGAAGAAAGATGAGCATCCTGATGCACAAGGCTCTGGGCATTCTCTTGGCCGGGGGCGCGGGGGAGCGTCTCTACCCGCTCACACGGCACCGGGCTAAGCCGGCCGTCCCCTTCGGCGGATGCTATCGGATTGTGGATGTTACACTCAGCAATTGCATCAACTCCGGCCTGCGCAAGCTTTTCATCCTGACCCAATACAAGTCCCTGTCGCTGCACCGCCACATTCGGAACGGCTGGTACAACGTGGTAGCCAAGGATCTGGACGAATTTATCGAGGTCATCCCGCCGCAGATGAGGGTCGGTGACAACTGGTACATGGGCACGGCTGATTCCGTCTGGCAGAACCTTTACTCGATCAAGGGGGTCGACCGTATCAACTTCGTCATGATCCTCTCGGGCGATCACATCTACAAAATGAACTACTACCGCATACTGAGGCAGCACATCGACAAGCAGGCGGACGCGACGATTGGCGCCATTGAAGTGCCGGTGGAGAATGCGCGGCTGTTCGGTGTGATAGAGGTCGACGACTCGAACCGGATCCGGGGATTCCGGGAAAAGCCGCCCGCGCTCGACCCGAGCACCGAAGCTTCCGGGAAGGTCCTTGCCTCCATGGGCATCTATGTTTTCAACAAGTCGTTGCTTTTCCAAGCCGTTGAGGAAGATTCCCGAAACCCGGATTCCACGCATGATTTCGGCCACGACATCGTCCCCTCACTGATTGAGCGCTACAACGTTTATGCGCACCAATTCGTCGACGAAAACAGGAAGGAATCACAGTACTGGATGGATGTGGGGACGATCGACGCTTACTACCAGGCCAACATGGATCTGGTCGCAGTCACCCCCCAATTCAATCTCTACGACGAGGAGTGGCCCATCCGTACTAATCAACCCCAATACCCTCCGGCCAAGTTCGTCTTCGCGCAAAAGGGCCAGCGCATGGGCATTGCGCTCGACTCGATTGTGTCGGGAGGGTGCATCATCAGCGGCGGGAGGGTGGTGAACTCAGTGCTCTCGCCCGGAGTGCGCATCAACAGCTACTGCGAGGTAGACGGGTGCATCCTTTTCCCGAATGTGGAAGTGGGGCGCCATTCACGGATCTCGAGGGCCATCATCGACCGGGATGTCTGCCTGCCGGCAAGGACTGAAATCGGATTCGATCCCGAAGAGGATCGGAAGCGTTTTCACGTGACCGAAAGCGGCATCGTCGTGATCTCCCCTGAGGATTTTAATATAGAGGTCAGCCCGGGCGAAGGTTAGCCGCTCGCTGCATTTATTAGGGTGCCGGGTCTCCGAAATCCAATTTTGCCTGGTCCCTATCCGAAATTTGGATGTTGGAGACCGGCACTACGAGGAGAAACGCCATGTCAAACAAGCGGCAGGATGCGAGGTCGTCACAAGGTGTGGAACGTCGGATTTTCATGCAGGCGGCGCTCGGCACAGCGGTTGCCGGTGTGTGTTCTGCGTTTCAGGGGAGTGCGTCGCACCTGGGGGGCGGCGGGACCAAGAGCTACCGTGAAACCCTCGAGACGCCGATCGTGGCGCGGCATCAGGTGGTCGTGGCTGGCGGCGGCCCCAGCGGCGTCATCGCGGCCCTGGCAGCGGCACGCAGCGGCGCGGATACCCTGCTGGTGGAGCGGTATGCATTCCTGGGCGGCAACGGCACGGCGGGGCTCATGACCTGCTACAACGGGTTCCGCAATCAGAGGCCGCCGGAAGCGTTGCAGACAGTGAAGGGTATTCCGGCCGAATACATCGCAGAGCTCGTCCGGCTCGGCGGCATTGCAGATGCCGACTCCTACGAAAGAACGGTTCAGCACGATGTCAGAAGGGGGGAAATACCCTATACAGTTCCCTTCGACGCAGAGGCGGCCAAGGTGGCCTGCCTGAATCTTCTTAAGAAAGAGGGCGTGACGCTCCGCCTGCACAGTTGGGTGGTCGCGCCGATGCTCGAGGGCTCGCGTGTGACGGGTGTTGTCGTGCACTCGAAATCAGGCCGTCAGGCGATTGCTGCCGATGTTGTGATCGACTGTACCGGCGACGGCGACGTTGCCGCTACGGCCGGCGCGCCGTTCATGAGTCCCTCCGCCACCGGCGACCGCATGGGGATGAGCTTGATGTACCGTCTCAGCGGGGTGCCTTCCACGATCCAAGGCGCCTTTGGTGGAATCCGCATTGGCGACCATGTCGTGAGGTGGGGCCCGCGTGTCGATGGTGACGGTACCGATGTTGAGACCTTGACGCGGGCGGAGGTCGAAGCACGTCTGAAACTTTGGGACGATGTCCAGGCGATGCGGAAGAAAACCGGGCAGGAGTCGCTCTATCTTTCGCAGACGGCCACTACTATCGGGGTGAGGGAAACACGCAGGATCATCGGCGA
>Ga0315277_10012222_pt1 | contig 10773 bp, 11 predicted proteins | sample YL17G05_15_MG_FD_203695 | JGI IMG/M metagenome (GOLD analysis project Ga0315277, IMG submission 203695) | Sediment microbial communities from Yellowstone Lake, YNP, Wyoming, USA - YL17G05_15 | ecosystem: Environmental > Aquatic > Freshwater > Lake > Sediment | place: USA: Wyoming | collected... | reverse complement strand
GCGTCGGCCAAATACGGAACCAACCGCCGGGCATTTACTTCCATTACAAGTCGTTGTCCCTTCCTGGCCCGGAAACTGAAACGGTCAACGTCGCCCGGCATGATCTGTCCGTTCAACAGCACGGGCAGAGCGACAGGTGGTTCCTTGGAGCCGCCGACGTAAGAAGCCATTCGTTCGGGTGCGAAGCGCCCGACCTGTCCGACTGATCCGACCTGTCCGACTGGTCCGACCTGTCCTACCCGTCCGACCGGGTCGTTGGGCTCGAGTTCGCGAATCTCCGGCAGCTGCCCCACCTGGAAGACCATGGGATTGGTCAGGCCGAGCGCCGTCTCGAGCCGCAGTTCCCGGTCGCCGGCCGCCGCGTTGGGACCGATGGTGACTTCAAGCAGCGCCATTTCATCAATCTGCGCATTCATTTGCTTCTTCTGCCTGGGGAAGAAAAGCTGATAGGCTATATGACCCAGTTCTCTCAGGCTCTTGTTTTCCAAGCCGTAGAGCAATGGATGTTCCACCGGTCGGAAGGGCGCCGTTTTTGTTGTGGCATTATCCTTCGTTGCGATTTTCGGCTTGGTTGCGTTTTCCTTCTTCGCTGCCTTGAACCTGTCGGCGGCTTGTCTATCGAACTTCATCCCCGTGGGTAGGGGAACGCCTTTCGCGGACAATTCGGCCATCCGCTTCTCCCTGACTTCTCTCAACCGCTGCATGAGATCCTGGCGCTGTTCGGCCATGATGTTTCTGACGGGCCGATAGTATTGGATCACCTTGGCCTGCACGCCCTCGCCGGAGATGTACACCTTATTCGCGCCTTGGAGGAATTGGCCGCCAACCGCGATCAGACAAACCGTGCCTTGCTGGCCGCCGCCGGGGTAGAGATAGCCGATGTGGGGTTCTCTCTGGCTCGACTGGCCCCACGCCATCGCCACACATGCGGTCATCGCCACACACAGCAGGCGCTTGAGGACTTTCATGGTTGCACTCCCGGTTCTACATGATTTCTTTGAGGCGGCCGCCGCTCTTCGCGTCCTTTTCCGGCGCCGGCAAGACCCGCACGTCCATTCCCCGCGGATTAGGCAATGGGCCATCGGGATCAATGCCGAGCAGTTCATACATGCTGCCTCAGAGCACCTATCCCCCATCACACCAAATCACGCTAATCCATTTGCTTGGATTTCCGATTTCGCCAGTAATCCGGATCGCGGTGCAGATGCATGACCGCTATTACGAGGATGCAGTCGCTTCGCACTCGGAACAAAACTTCGTACGGAAAAGTCTTCGTTAGGCAGCACCGGACATCCTCCTCGATTGTGGGATAAAGCAGCGGGTTAATCTGAATCCTGTTGAGGGCGTCCTGAACTGACGTGAGAAAGCGCTTGCCGAGGCCTATTTCTTGGGCTTCATACCACGCCGCCGCATCTATCATTTCCGTTTCGGCCGATGGATGGAACCGGAGGGGTTTCATTCCAATGCCCCGTAAGCCTTGGCGAAAACTTCGGCGGCGTCGCGAAGTTCAACAAGGCCGGCATCAACGTCTCGACAACGCTTTCGGATTTCCTCTCGCCACGCAGGGGAAATCTCAGCATCCGGCGCAGCGTCCAGGCTCTCTATGAGTCTTTCCGCCACAAACGCCCGTGCCTGAGGCGGGAGTTCGAGCGCTTCAGATAGGATCTTGTCTGCGGTCATGCTCATGCCTTTCATGGTGCCTCCTTCGCGTTCGGTGGTCAAGCTCAAGATTCGAGTGTTCACCCTCACCGACCGGATTCGGAACACCGGCAGCCCCGTCCATTAGGAGAGAATCTCCTTCAGCCGGCCGCCGCTCTTTGCGTCCTTTTCCGGCGCCGGCAATATGCGCACGTCCATTCCCCGCGGATTAGGCAGTGGGCCATCGGGATCAATGCCGAGCAGTTCATACATGCTGCCGATCAGGTCGTGCGGATAGACGGGACGTTCCGCCACTTCCTCACCCTTGGCGTCCGAGGCGCCGACGACGCGACCGCCCTTGAAGCCGCCGCCCGCGAGCACGGCGCAAAAGCAGTTGCCGTAATGGCCCCGGCCGCCGTTCCAGGGCGCTTCCCACTGGACTTTCGGGGTTCGTCCAAACTCGCCGCTCCACCAGACGATCGTGCTGTCGAGCAGACCCCGGTCGGCCAGGTCCTGCAACAACGCGGCCATGCCCTGGTCCATTTCCGGCAACTTCTTTCGCATGGCTTCGAAGTGCTGTTTGTGGGTGTCCCATCCCTTGTAGTTGATGGTGACATAGGGCACGGCGTTTTCGACCAGCCGGCGCGCCATCAGGCAGGATTGGCCGAACGTGTTGCGGCCGTATCGCTCGCGGATTTCGTCCTTTTCCTCCGCCGGATCGAACAGCTTCTTGGCTTGTCCAAACATCAGATCGTACGCATTCGCCTCGCAGCGGTCGAGCCGTTCCAGCTGCGCGTTTTTCGGCAGGGTCTTCCCCAGCGAATCAAGCGTATGGAGCAGCTCGCGACGGTCGCGCTGGCGCTGATCGGAAATGCCTTGCGCGACAACTCCCTCCACGGCGAAGACTTTCTGGTTGGGATCGCCGCCGGTGGCGAACGGCTTGTATCGCTGCCCCAGGAAACCCGCCTCGGAAAAGCGCCCTTGAGACGTGGTCAATAGAATGTAGGGCGGGGCAAGCCCCTTGTAGCCGTGATCGTATCCCTTGAACAACGACACGACGGCCCCGGCGCAGGGATAGACCAGCCGGTCGGGCTTGCGGCCGGTCTGCGTGATATACGACGCCGTTTCGTGGGAGTTCACACCGTGGGTCATGCTGCGGATGATGGAATACTTGTCGGCCTGCTTCGCCAACAGGGGCAGCAGTTCGCCGATCCGGATTCCGTCCACGTTGGTGGCGATCGGCGTTTTCAGCGGGCCGGTATAGTCGTAGCCCGCGTCCGGCTTGGGATCGAAGGTGTCCAGGTGCGGTGGGCCGCCCCACATCCAGATTTGAATGACGGCCTTGGCCCGCGCCGGTTTGGCTGTGGCTTGTGGCGTGGACGCGATGGATTTCGTGGACGGGACTGCCGCCCAGAGGCAACCGTGACCGCCGAAGGCCACTCCTGCCGCCCCAAAGAGTCCCCGTTTCAGTGCTTCCCGCCGGGTAACGGCGCCTGCGTGTTCTTGCTCGCTCATGTTTGGCACTCCCTTTTCAACCTTTGTCCATGAGGGACGAGATGCGGCGCGTCCGCACGCCCCATCGGAGTCGCTGTTCAGCCCGTTGTTTTGCGCTCCTTGAAGAACTCCAGGAACTCGCGGGGTGACAACACCGGAACGCCGGATCTCCGTCTAATCGGAAAATGTGGGAGGTTCCCCGTAACAAGACTCTCGACTTTTGCGGAGAGCGCAACTTCCAGAAACGGATCGTCATCCGGGTCGGGAAGGGGCTTGGGCAGAGCGATCACGGGAAAGGATTCCGCCGACTTCTCAATGTACTCCATCAAGGCAGCGATTAAGCCCGGATGGAAGTCAAAGCGAGGGCGGCGGAGAACGTCCTGATACTCTATGAGGATCCGAGCGTCGATGCACAGGGTAATTTCACCGGACATCAACATACGCACGATCTCACCACACGTTCCGAATGGTGTCAGCAGGCCTGCAACGAGGGCGTTTGTGTCGAGGACGATCCTCATTATGCCGGTTTCCGCCTTGCCCGTCTGGCCTTCCTGATCTCGGCGGCGATCTCATCCATCGTGATGGCGTCGGTCCCCTTCCGCACCGACTCCCGCTGGATGGCCGTGAGGGCCTGCATTGCACGAACGCGCCGCCATGCCGCCAGAGATTCCTCGACGTTCTTCTCGTCAACCGCCGTCAGAACGGCGATGGGACGCCCGTTGTTTGTCACGACCATTTCCCGCTCGCGCGAGAGTTCGCGCCAGACCTGGGCCGACTTGCCCCGCAAATCACGAACGCTGAGAAACTTCATTCTGCACCTCCATTGTCACTCAATAGCGTACACATCCGAGGCGCAGGGTCAAGCGCGAACTCAGACGCGCACAACGCCGACGCAGCGCGCCTTCGGGCTCTCGCTCCATACTCATCGCCTTCTCGGTTGCCTATTCCCACCGCCACCCGCGTTGCCTCTGTGTGGAGATTTCCCCTTCTTCTTTTGCTGAATGTTCATTGATCGTTGCGTCCATTGGGAGAGTTCATCCGGATTCTCCAGGACTTCCGGAGGAATCTCGTAATACGACATGACGGCTGTTTTTACTTTGTCGGGATACGGATTGAAGGGGGATGATCCTGCTTTCACAAAATCCTCTTGATTGGAATCATCCACCTTGAGATAGGCAACGTTGTCCGCGATCAAGCCGAACATCTTGCCATCCCGATACAGCCCCGCGCCGCCAAACATCCGGCGGACCGAAACATTTCCCCATGGGGACAATTGGTCCAGGACGTAGTTCAGGAATTCATCGGATACGGCCATGTATCATCTTCCTTTGATTCTCAAACATTGAGGCGAGGCCCGACGTAAGAATAATTCCTTTTATCCTTGCAGTATCCTTGTCATGAATGTCCCCGAGATATCCCCGATATACGATCTGTGCCGGTTTCTCCGTCACAACAACCTCTTGCATTGACTCAATGCCGGTACAGGAACTCCTTGGTGTTGATCAGCGCCCAGGCCAGATCGGTGGCGGCCTGAGTGGGATTCAGTCCTGGGGTTTGAAAATATTTCTCCATGGCGGCCAGTTCGGCCGGCGTTGGGAAACGCGACAGGATGTTCAGGTAGATCCGGCTGATCAGGTCGCGACGGTCGCCCTTGGCGTTCTGGGCGATCATGCGCAATCGCGCACTCTGCTCAATCTTTCTCTGCACGTCGGTGGAATTGAGCAGGTGCAGCCGCTGCGTGTCCGTCACCTGGTTGTTGCGTTCCGATTCCAGGCCGGTATCGCGAGCCGGTCGGCCGAACATTTCGAGGAACTGGCTGCTGATGCTGCCGTCGGCCAGCGCAATGGTCCGCTGGTTTTGTGGTATGAAAGTGAAGGGTTCCGGAATAGGACTTTCATAGCTCTCCCCGGCGCCGCCGATCCAGTCCAGAGCGTCAATGAGCACTTCCGCATCCAGCCGTCGCACCGGATAACACGCGAACAGGGCCTCGGTCTCGGACGCGTTGCTGCGCGGAATCGGAGACTGCTGATAGGTGCGGGAGTTGAGAATCAGCCGGTAAATATGCCGCAGGTCGTACTTGGCCTTCACCAGTTCCTTTTCTAGAAGGGTCAACAGTTCAGGGTTCGCGGGAGGATTGTCGGGCCGGACATCGTCCGGCTCGTGGATAATGCCGCGCCCCATCAGCCAAGCCCATACGCGGTTCACTATGTTACGCGCGAACCAAGGGTTGTCCGGAGCGATCAGCCAATCGGTAAACACCCGGCGGGGATCTTCGCCCGGCGGGATCCGTACGGCGCGGCCGTCGGGAAAGACGGCTTCCAGCGTGGTGCTCGACGCCGGGTTCAGGCTCACGATTTCTTCCTTCCACTCGCCGGTGTATCTATAGGCGATCCGCGAGAAAAAGGCCGCCATGCCCAAGCGGCGGTCTTGCGGCCAGTTCTCTATGCGCGTCCCCATAAACGTGAGGGCCACCGCCCCGGCGATGGCCGAGGGATCACGGCCTTGGATTGCGCGGTAGAAATTGACCGGCGGCATGCGGAAGTTGCTGCCGCTCGAGGTCAACAGCGCGCGGACGAATTGATCGTAGGGCTTGTTCTCCCGGACGGCGTCGCGAATCCAGCGATGATAGGCCTGCACTGCGTTGGGCCATAGGTTGATGGGGAATTCCGCCTTGACCCGCAACAGATCGCACCACTTCAGCGCCCAATAGTCGGCAAACTCCTCCCGCACGAGGAGGGTTTCGATCAGCGCGGCGCGCTTGTCGGGACGACGGTCCTGCAGGAACCTGAGAACCTCCTGAGGCTCGGGCAGCGTGCCGATAACATCCAAATGCACGCGCCGGATGAAGACCTCGTCGGAACACAGGTTCGCCGGCTCGATGCCCCGCGCCCGCAATGTGGCCAGCACCGGGGCGTCCACGAGGTTTGGCGGAACAGTTGCCTCACCGGCCACGGCGTCGAATATTGCCGGGTTGGGAGCTATCGCCGCAGGAGTTCCGGCAAATCCGCCCACCGCGCCGGGAGCTTTGCGGATTATCGCCTCGCGCTTGGCGGCCCCGGCGGCAGGCTGGGCCTGCCCGCTCCTTGCGGCGACGCCACGTCGGGCGATTGCCGCGCGCCGAAGGGCCTCGCGGCGGGCGCGTTCTTTCGCCACGGCGCCCTTGCGCGGCCCTTCCTCTTGCGCCTGGCCGACGCTCACGAGCAAGAGAAGGACGGCAAAAACAAGGCTGACTTTCCGTCCCTTTACGCCCATCTCGTTGATCTCCTTGGGATTCTGTTTGTGTCGAACCCACATGTTCTTCCAAGACTGTGCCAGCCCTCCAGGCACCAATCAACTCAGAAATCGCCACGGACAGGCCCGATGTCTTCGAAGGCTACTTCGGGCGCGAGCTCAGATCGCCAAAATGCAGAGGCGAGAGGTCAGGCGCCGGCGGAGGCAACAGCCATGCAGACGGCGAAGTCGGGCTTTTCCAACCGCCCGGGCAGCCCAGTTTCGCCGGTACAATTACCTTGGCTTCCACGAGGCGCGGCTGCCGTCAATCGCGCACTGATAGCGCAATACTTCGATCACGTGCGGATTCGATCCGTCGGCGCCAATGACCCACACGGGTCGTTTGTCGCCGCGCTTCTCCGCGTAGGTTTGGGCCATGAGCCTGGGGTCGCGCCAGAACGCGTTGTCGGTCACCCGAAGCGAGATCCACTTGCCGTCGGGCGACCATGCGGCCGGGCAACTGATTTTGCCGAGATGGGTCAACTGCCGGACGTTTTTTCCGTCGGCGTCGCAGACAAACTGCTCCAGTGAGTCGCCCACCTGATTGGCGTAAACGATCTCCTTCCCATCGGGCGACCAGTAGGGGTAAACGGCGCCCATTTTGTTGGTCCCAAAGGTGAGTTGGCGGCGATTCCTGCCGTCGGCGTCGCAGGCGAAGACGCACCAGCCTTTCCCGTCGGTTTCCGTGAACGCAATTGTCTTGCCGTCGGGCGCAATACAGGGGTCATGCCCCTCGCCGAGAGTCCTAAGGTTTGAACCGTCGGGTGAGATGCTCGCCATGTACGGTTTTGCGCCATGGAGACCAAACACAATCTTGTCGCCCGACCAACTGGGCATGTAGCAGACCGTGGGCGAAGTCTCATGAGTGATCTGGCGCACGTTTCCGCCGTCCGCGTCCATCACGTACAAGTTGTAGGTGCCGTCACGGTCTGAGGTGAAGGCAACTTTCTTGCCATCGGGCGACCAGCATGGATAGCGATCTTCTGACTTTGGGCTGCGCGAGAGATTTTGCGCGTCGCCTGCATCGGGATCCACCACGAAGACCTCGGTATCGCCGGTGCGAACCGAAGTGATGAGAATCTTGTGACCGGCGAGTTCGCTGCCGTAAGAAATCGTGCTCAGTGCCAACAGCCCGATAATCCACAGGCATTGTTGTGGTTTCATAGGAGTGTACCTCCCAGCGCGTTCCGATCGAGTCGTGTCTTCCACCAGCGCTTAGGTGTCTTTTTCGCCCACCGAGGTCAAGAGCAACCGCGCGCCAGTCGTCGAGGTCCTTTCAGTTTCGTGACATTCCCCGGTATTTTGCAGGAGCATTCGGGAAACCACTGTTGGGCATGGTGCAAGCATTCTTTGGAAGTGGAAACGGTCGTTCAGTGGTTTGCTCGTTTTTGTGTGGACTGCGGCACGCTCTGCTGCCGCTTTGCTTTTCAGGAAAAGCCGTTCCCGTGGCGGAATGCTCGACAAGAACAGCGGCAGCAGAGCGTGCCGCAGTCCATAGCAGGAACAAGTCCCGCCAGAATTGGGGAATGTCCTATTTCAGTTTCCCTTGACTCTTTCAATTGAGCACCCAGTTCTTCACCTAGAGGAAAGCGGCAGACAGATGAGCCTTCACCTTCGGGGCGACGGGGAAACGGAAGCGGCTCTTGCTCGCTGTTGGTTCGGAATCTCGAGAGGGAATGGCCATGGCCAAGACGATTCTCATGATCGGCGCGACAACCGCCGTGACGCTTGAAAAAGCCCCCGCGAAGGTCCAGGCCATCTGCGATGCGGCCCGGAATGTCAACCCGGACATTATCTGTCTTTGCCACGGCGGGCCGATTTCGATGCCCGAAGATGCCGAGTATGTCCTTCAGCGCACCAGGCACGTGCACGGCTTCTATGGCGCTTCCAGTATGGAGCGCTTGCCCGTTGAGGTCGCCATCGTCGAACAGATGAAGAAGTTCAAAGCGATCCGTATCAAAGGATAAGAGGAACAAGTGGACAATGGCGAAAGTATCCAAGAAGAGCATCATCGCAAAAGCCCGAGAGGTGATTCGGCGGGAGGCGCGGGCGGTTGCATCGCTTGCAAAGCAGTTTGACCAGCGACTGGCCGACGTGGTAGAAACCCTGCTCAATTGCCGAGGCCACGTCTTGGTGACGGGCACGGGCACCTCGCATGCGATGGCGCAGCGAATGGCCCACTTGCTCGCTTGTTGCGGCACGCCAGCTCTTTGCATCAACGCGGCCGACAGTCTTCACGGCGGCGCCGGCGCCGTAACCGAGAATGACGTTGTGTTCGTCATTTCGAAAGGCGGCCACAGCGCCGAGATCAACCGGTTCGCCGAAATTGCCCGCGCCCGCGGAGCCAAGGTCATTGCGCAGACCGAAAATCCGGATTCTCCTCTTGGCCGAAAGAGCGATCTGGTCTTCCGCGTCAAGACCGTGGGCGACGTGGACCCTTATGGGATGGTGGCGACCGGCAGTTCACTGGTGAACGGCGCTGCCGGCGACGCGCTCTGCGTGCTGCTGCTGGAACTGCGAGGCTATTCCAAAGAGGCTTTCGGGGCAACCCATCCCGGCGGCGCGGTGGGCGAGAAACTGACGGAAGAACAACGGCCGACGGGGAGTCCGCACAAGCGGCGCAGGAGGGCCGGATGAAGGCAGCGGTCCTGGTTGGAGCGCGCGATCTTCAGGTCAAAGAAGTGCCCGATCCCGTTGTGCCAAACGATGGACTCGCGATCGAAGTGCAGGCCTGCGGAATCTGCGGCTCGGACTTGCGACGGTGGAGCGAAGGACCGCCGGCGGGCAGCGGCGGAATCATCGCCGGGCATGAGGCGGCGGGTGTTGTTGTCGAAGTGGGCAAAGATGCCGCTGGTTACTCGCCGGGCGACCGCCTGGCCCTCGCGCCGGACGTCCATTGCGGACACTGCTATTACTGTCGCCATGGAATGTTCAATCTCTGTGATGACATGCGCCTGATCGGCATCACTGCCGGCTATCCCGGCGGCTTCGCGGAGCGGCTTGTGCTCACGCACGAGATTCTGACGAACGGCATTGTCCATTTCATGCCCGAAGGCATGTCGTTTGTCGTGGCGGCGCTGGCTGAGCCATGTTGTTCGGTTCTGGCGGCCCACGAAAAGGCGCGGACCAGCGCGAAAGATACGGTGGTTGTCTTGGGCGCCGGACCGATCGGATGTCTTCATGTCGTGATTGCCCGAGCGCGTGGAGCGCACGTAATCGTCTCAGAACCCAGCGCCAAGCGGCGAGAGATGGCCGCTCGCTTTGAACCGGACGCCATCATTGATCCCTCCGGTGAGGATGTCGTTTCGCGGGTGCGGCAACTGACCGGCGGCCTCGGGGCGGATATTGTTATCTGCGCCAATCCCGTGGCCGCCACGCAGACGCAAGCGGTCGAGATGGTTCGCAAAGCCGGCCGAGTTGTGTTCTTCGGCGGTCTCCCGAAATCAAATCCAATGGTCTCCCTGGATGCCAACCGGATTCACTACGGCGAGATCGAAGTGGTCGGTTCCTTTTCGTATCATCCCACTGTTCACGAGCGGGCGCTGGAATTGATCAGCCGTAACGTAATTCCCGCGGATTTGCTGGTCACGCACACGTTTCCTCTCACGCAGATCAACACGGCGTTCGACACCGCGGCAGCGGGTGAAGGTCTCAAGATCGTCGTCACAATGGAAAGGCGACCTGAATGATTGGATTGAACGCGGAGCTGGCAGAACGCGAAGCGTCCGGCGAGCCGGTGAGAATCGGCCTGGTTGGCGCGGGCAATATGGGCACCGACGTCGTCGCCCAGGTCAAGAGGATGAAGGGCATTGATGTCGTCGTTGTCGCCGACATTGATATTCAGCGCGCCAGAGACTCGTACAAAATCGCGATGCTGCCCGGTGAAGTGGTGGAAGTGAACACTCCGCGCGAAGCCGATGAAGCGGTTGCCGCCGGCAAGAAGGCGATCACCAGGGACTATCGCGTCGTCACGGACATGAAGCGGATTGACGTGCTGCTCGAGTCCACCGGCGTTCCCGAGGTGGGCGCTCTCGCGGCGTTGCGATCCGTGCGCCGCGGCCATCCGTTGGCCATGATGAATGTCGAGACGGACATCACGGTCGGTCCCCTGTTGAACTGGTATGCGCAGAGGAAGGGTACGCTCTATGCGCTGGCGGCAGGCGATGAGCCGGCAGCCTGCAAGGAGCTATACGATTTTGCCGACGCTCTTGGCTTCACCATTGTGGCAGCCGGCAAGGGCAAAAACAATCCGCTCGACCGTCACGCCAAGCCGACCGATGAGGCGTGGGCCAAAGAAGCCGCCCGCCGCAGCGTGTCTCCCAATATGTTGATCGAGTTTGTGGACGGCAGCAAGACGATGATCGAAATGGC
>Ga0315277_10012221_pt1 | contig 10775 bp, 9 predicted proteins | sample YL17G05_15_MG_FD_203695 | JGI IMG/M metagenome (GOLD analysis project Ga0315277, IMG submission 203695) | Sediment microbial communities from Yellowstone Lake, YNP, Wyoming, USA - YL17G05_15 | ecosystem: Environmental > Aquatic > Freshwater > Lake > Sediment | place: USA: Wyoming | collected... | reverse complement strand
AGCCTTACGATACGCTTCCAGCCCGGACTCCCAGGCCTGCTGCCATTGCTTGCCCCGGTCAATCGCCCTGCGGAAATGCGCCAAAGCTTCCTCAGGCACGGTAAAGGGCTCCGAATAGGGCCATCCCAACCGCACCCTGGTAAGAGCTACTTCCTGTTCTCCCAGGGGCTCCCCGTGAGCGACAGCGGTCCCGGCTTTATTTGGACTCCCGTAGCCAATAACAGTGCGGCAGATAATCAGATTGGGACGGTTCTTTTCTGCCTGCGCTCTTCTTATGGCGGCATCTACGCTGGGCATGTCCATGCCGTCAATCGGACCGATTACATGCCACCCGTAAGCCTGAAAGCGCTGCGCCACGTTCTCGGCAAAAGCTATGCTGGTATCGCCTTCAATGGATATTTCATTATCGTCATAGAGGAAGATGAGTTTGCCAAGGCGCAGGGTCCCGGCCAGGGAAGCCGCCTCCGAAGAAACTCCCTCCTGCAGGTCACCATCGGACACAATGGCATACGTGTAGTAGTCTATAATGTCGAAGTCGGGCCGATTATAGTGCTGCGCCAGCCATCTTTCGGCTACCGCCATGCCCACGGCATTGCCAAATCCCTGTCCCAGCGGCCCGGCGGTGGCTTCTACGCCAGGCGTGAGGCCATATTCGGGATGACCGGGTGTCTTGCTGCCCCACTGTCTGAACCGCTTGATTTCATCAAGTGATAAATCGTAGCCGGTCAGGTGCAGAAGAGCGTAAAGCATAGCCGAGGCGTGGCCTGCAGACAAGACAAACCGGTCCCGATTTGGCCATTTCGGGTCACTGGGGTTATGCCTCAGAAAACGGTCCCAGAGTACATATGCCATCGGTGCCGCTCCCATAGGCGTCCCCGGATGTCCCGACTTCGCCTTCTCTACGGCATCTATCGCCAGAAAGCGAATAGTGTTTACGCAAAGTCCGTCAAGAGAATCGTAAGAACTTCCCACCGTTTGCCCACTCCTTTGCACCACCCAGCAGTTGCTGGTTACCGCACAGTTTTCCCAATAACCCCGATTACAGACCTAAATCTATCACCCGATAAATTAAAAAGTCATAAAATCGGTTAACAAAAAATTACAATTTTGTTAAATCTCACTCGCGCACTTACGGTCAATTCCGAGTTGAAGCTGACCCAGTAGCGGCGCCTTCAAGTAAACTGCAGCAGTGACTGCGATTAGCTAGCTTTGTTTTTCTAAGATATCTGATTGGCTGTTACCGGCAAATCGGGCTGTATAACCAAAAACAGTCTTTTCCAGTATTGACAATCACCCCAAACATGCCTATATTAAGCATCGAAGCGTATACTTACCTCAATATACGATAATCAAGGGCTAAGGATAAAAGGCTGAGCTGGCATTGTGGACAGCTGGTAAAAATGCAACAATATTGAAAGAAAGGCAAACAAACAATGCGATTTGGCATAACTCACATGGGTCATATTGATGTAGCTATCAGGGCTCTGGCTGCCAAGCTGGACCTTGACCTGGTCAAAACACCACCGACAACTCAACGCACGCTATCTCTGGGGATTAAACACTCCCCTGAGACTGTCTGCCTCCCCTTCAAACTGCAACTCGGTAACATGATTGAGGCGCTGGAACAGGGTGCGGACACTCTGATTATGCCTGGCGGTGCTGGTCCTTGCCGTTTCGGCTACTATCATAAGACCCATATACTTATTCTGCGCGAACTTGGCTACGAATTCCAGATGCTGACCCAGGACAATGGTATACTCGAGATGATTAAACCAATTGCCAACGGTGCCTCCCTTCGGGAAATACTGGCGGCAGTCCGCTTTGGTTTAGCCAAACTGAAGGCAGTGGAGGACCTTGAACGAACGGCACATAAAATGCGGGCCATAGAACGGGACAGGGGAGAAGCCACGCGGATATACCGGCAGGGTATTAAAGTCATAGATGAAGCCCCCGACCAGCGTGCCCTTAAAGAAGCCCAGCAAGACTATAAACAAAAGTTCGATAACATGCCTACCGTCATCCCACCGGTTCCCCTGAAAGTAGGCGTTATCGGTGAATTTTTCGTCGTTATTGACCCGTTTGCCAATATGGACATAGAAATGGAGCTGGGCAAGCTAGGCGTTGAGGTAAGGCGTACCATCTTTGCTGGCGACTGGGTCAGAATCAATCCGTTTCACTATTTTTTCGGGTTAGGGGAGAAGAGTAAAGCCCACCGGGCGGCAAAACCGTACTCATTCCACCATCTGGGAGGCGATGGCTGGCAGTCGGTTGGGGAGAAAGTGATGCATGCCAGAGACTGGGATGGCATCGTTCACCTTGAACCGTTTGGCTGTTTGCCCGAAATAACGGCGCGTAATATCATGCCCTCAACCAAAGAGAAACTTCCGGTGCTTAATATTATCTACGACGAACATACCGCCAAGACCGGTATAGTCACTCGCCTTGAGGCTTTCGTGGATATACTGAGATACGAGAAACTGGCAAGAGCCAGGAGGAATAATGGAGGCGGGTCTACTTCATGAGTTTCCAGATTCCTTGTAGATAACCATTATTTCTCCACACTAAACTCCCATACGCAGCAAATCTCTTCACTGCTTTTTCTTGGAGGCGACTTCAGGCATCTTACCTCGATGTCGGGGTTAAAGAAGGCAGCATATCTTTTGAACACTATTGGCTCAACTATTTTGCATATTTCATTCTCTCTGCCTTCACCCTCTTTCTCCAGAGCCCGCAGTGTTGCGCAATTATTAATCGTAAGCACAGCAGTATTCTGGCTTTTTATCTCAATCTTGTGCTCCGTGTTTCGAAACCAGGGTGTAGTCTGCATTGCCTTCATAACAGAGGTAACATCACTTCCCTTGATATTCAGTAACTCGGTAACCTTTTCCATCTCATATGTGGCAACCCTCTTCAAGACTTCAATGTCACAGGCCAGAGCTACTTCGTTGCCGACCTTCTTCTTAACCGCCAGATACCAGAATCCGTCCACAGCCAAATACAGCTTGGCAAACAAGGACAGAAGGTCAGCGCAGGTATTGAGTGAGAAATCAGTAAACTTCAGGTCAGGAAGAAACTCTCCGCTGTAATCGTTCAGTTTTTCCATGGTAACCCTCCAGTCTTCCTCTCATATCCTACAAGGAACCGGATACGCTGTGCAAGAAAGTGTCTTACTGCTGTATTGACCAGATCAATAATAAGTGCTAAAAGGAGTTATCGCCATAAACGCATACAGGAGGCAGTCCATCATGTCAGTTAAAGAGGTTATCACCAGCCGGGCAGCGCCAAAAGCGGTTGGCCCTTATTCTCAGGCTATTAAAGCGGGAAACATCCTGTTCCTCTCAGGCCAGTTGCCACTTGACCCGCAGACCGGAAATATCGTCCCCGGTAATATAGAGGCGCAGACAAGGCAGTCAATAGAGAACATAAAGTCTATCCTCGCTTCAGCCGGCACGTCTTTGTCCAACGTCGTCAAGACCACCGTATTCCTGAGAAATATCGAGCACTTCCCCGAGATGAACCTGGTATATCAGGAATACTTCAACGTAGATGCACCAGCACGCTCCACCGTAGAAGTGTCCCGGCTTCCCAAAGATGCCCTTATAGAAATTGAAGCCATAGCCATTATTAAAGAATAGATGGACCGTGGAGGTTGCTCGGGGAAAACGCGTTGTCCTTTGACTCGCTATATTCTTCAGTCTCAAATCTCATTACATTTTGTTCAGGTTGTTCAGGATATTGACAAACACGAAAATAACGATTAGATTAAAATCTGGGCTTAGCAACAAAAACAGTAATTGGTCTGGAGAAAGAGTACTGACACAGGAGTTTGTAACATGGGGAAGAAGATACTGGCTATATCTCTGGTCCTGGCTATGGTTATAACCTTCGGGGCATGTGGTGCAAAAACGCCCTCGGCGCAAGAAATAGTCAATGGCGTGATTCAATCACAGAATGATGTCAAAACCTACCAGTTTGATATGGGCATGACCATGGCAATATCAGGGGAGTCCGACGGTGAGAGTGTTCAAGGGACTATAACTATGGACGCTGACGGCGCTTGCGACCTGCCTAATACGCAGTTGAGAATGCAAATGAATATGACCATGGACATCACGGCACCCGAGGTAGAGGAACAAGCGATAGAAATGGAGGCATACGTTATCGGGAATACCGTATACATGTTAGCCAATATGGAAGGGATATCATCCGGTTGGATGAAGTCAGAGGCGCAGGCAGAAACCTGGAAAGAGCAAATGACTCAGGTTGAGTCTCAAGCGGGATTACTTCAAGCTGCTGATGTTGAACTTCTGGGCAGCGAGAAGATAAAGGGAGTAGATTGCTACGTGCTTCAGGTCACTCCTGATTTGCAGAAACTCTGGGAAATAGTGATGCAGCAAGAGGCCTTAGCGATGGAAGTACCTCAAATTACGCCGGGGGCAATCAACGACATATTCCAGAGCTTCTCCATTAAATACTGGGTTGAAAAAGACACCTACTTCCTGGCCAAGACAGACATACAGATGAAAATGGAACTGACTCCTCAGGCTATGGGTATCCAGGACGAGACCGGGCAGGTTAACCTGGATATGTCAATGACCTTGCTTGCTTATGACTACAATAAAGCGGTAACCATTACGCTGCCTCCGGAGGCTCAGAACGCAACCGAGGTACCGTGAACCATTCCCGGCTAAATTTCAGTGGTTGGAAGCAACCGCTTGAACATCACCCGGGCAATTTTGGTAGAGTGACTCAAGCCGAGCAAATCTTTTCTATCTGCGCAAACTCATCGGAAGCCAACTTCCAGTCGGCTGCTTTGGCGTTTTCTGCAACTTGCTCTATATTTCTGGCACCGGCGATAACCGAGCAAATACGCTCCCGTGCCAGTAACCAGGCAATTGCCAGTTCGCCAACGGTGTGACCACGCTGAGCGGTAAATTCCTTCAGCCCGTCCAGCTTTTTCCAGTTCGCCTCAGTCTTAACGTTGTCATACATCCTCATCTTGACGAAGGCACCGGCTGGCGTCTCTTCTCCCTTCTGGTATCTACCGGTGAGGAAGCCCCCAGATAGCGGACCCCATGGCACCACGCCCACATTGTGAGCCTGACAGCAGGGATATAGCTCCGACTCGATTTGCCGTTCCAGTATATTGTACCGCGACTGTACCACGACGAAGGGCGCCAGACTATTGGTCCTGGATGTCCACAGTGCTTCAGATAGCTGCCAGGCAGCGAAATTGCAGCAACCGATATACCGCACCTTGCCCGCCCGGACAAGGTCGTCCAGAGCGCGCAATGTCTCTTCGATAGGAGTAGTGGGGTCGGGTACATGCTGATAATAAAGGTCAATATAGTCAGTCTGGAGACGCCGCAAGCTGGCTTCCACCGCTTTCATAATATAGTACCGGGAACCGCCTCGTTCGTTAGGTCCTTTACCCATAACTCCGCCAAACTTGGTGGCGATAATGACTTCAGAGCGCCGGTTCTTCACTGCCTTACCTATGAACTGCTCGGATTCTCCAGCCTTATACATATCGGCAGTATCAATAAACGTGATGCCCAAATCCAGAGCATGATTGATGACGGAGATAGAAGTTGCCTCGTCAGCCCACCAGCCAAAGTTATTACCCCCAAGTCCAATAGCCGATACCTTAAGCCCCGAGTTCCCCAGTTTACGGTACTCCACAGTTTCTCCTTTCTGACATTATGAAGATTGTACCACCGTTAATTAACTGGTAATTACGCACCGTAATGATGAAACAGTCTCAAGTCTACACTGGGAGCTTTGGCTCACTGCCTTCCCATACCTTAAGGTAGAGCTCTTTGACTTCATCCAGCGACGGCCGCTGCGGCGAGATACCTGAGGCGAGGGTATACTCGGCCAACTGGTCCAGGCGGGACATAAAGACCTTCTCGCTGATGCCCATCTCTTTGATAGAACCGGGCAGGCTTACCTGTTTTCTCAGTTCACTCATTGCCGTTATTAGTTTTTGGGCCCCGTCTCTGGTGTCCCTTACCTCCAGGCCCATCTCCCTTGCCAGCATCGCCAGACGCTCCGGGTTGTACTTATAGAGCCACGCCAGGAAGTGGCAATGCATGACGGCATTGGCCCGGCCGTGGGCAACATGATAGAAGGAGCCCAGCTGATGGGCGGCGTCATGGTTAAGGCCACCACCGCTGTTAGTGCAGGCAATCATCGCCATGGTAGCCGCCAGGTGCATCTTCTCCCTTGCCGCAGCGTTAGTACCATCGGCTACCGCCCGGGGCAGCCACTCCCTGATAGTCTTTATAGCGTTCACTGCCAGGCTGTCAACCATATTATCGTTGGTCTTATTCACAGTGTAGGCTTCGGCGGCATGGACCAGGGCATCGAACCCCGTATCCGCCGTGACGCCGGGTGGCATGCTGGAGGCTAACTCAGCATCGACAATCGCCACATCCGGGGTAAGCTCAAGACAGAAAAGCACTTTCTTGATTGGAGGGTCAACCTGATAGTTGGTGATAACGGCACCGAAGCTGACCTCAGAACCGGTACCGCTGGTAGTTGGAATAGCCACAAATCTTGCCTTTCGCCGTAGCCGGCAACGGGGCAACTCACGCTGGAGTCCTTCCCAATCGGCTGCGGCCAGGCCAGGGTTTTCGTAGAAAGCCCAGACGGTCTTGCCGGTGTCTATGGGTGAGCCACCGCCCAGCCCAATCATCAGGTCAGGGCCAAACTCCATCACCTGAGACAGACATTTCTTCACCGTATCCATAGACGGGTCCGGCTCCACCTGGTCAAAGTACTGGCTTTGCACCCCTTTATCATTTAATATTGCCCTTACTCTGTCCAGGTAGCCCAGCTTTGCTATAGTGCTGTCAGTGACAATAAAAGCTTTCCTGGTCTCTATAAATTTTAGTGACTTGAGAGAGCCCCAGCCGTGAGCAATTTCGCGCGGTACAATAAATCTTTTAAAAGCCATCTCAGTTAAACTCCAATTCTGTTCTTTTTATGATTTCGTCCTGGACCTCCCGGTCAAGGTGAATGAAAAAGGCGCTGAATCCGGCTACTCTGACAATCAGTTCCCGGTAGTCTTCGGGATGAAGCTGGGCCTGCCGCAAAGTATCAGAACTTACGCAGTTAAACTGCACATGGAACCCGCCCAAATCAAAGTACGTCTTAATCAAAGAAATGAGTTTCCGGCTGCCTTCGGCAGTTTTGAGGGCAGAAGGATGGAATTTCATATTCAAATGATTGCCTCCCCACCGGGCAGTGTCTATCACTTTAGCTGCCGACTTGACCAGAGCGGTCGGCCCGCTGGTATCGGTACCGGGGCTGGCTGACACCGAGGCGTCGGTAAGCGGTACCCTGGCTTTTCTTCCGTAGGGCAAAGCGCCGGTAAACCTGCCGGTAGCGAAATGCGTGGTAACCGAATAGGCTTCTGGCTTCACCGGTCTGCCCAGGTAGTCAGGGAACCTCTGGTGCTCATTATAGCAGACCTCATACAATCGCTTAGCTATAGAGTCCACGTAGTCATCGTCATTGCCATATTTTGGTGCTTTCATGCACATTTGCCAGAGCTCTTCATAGCCCTCAAAATTAGCCGCCAGCGCCGCCTTTAGCTGCTTCATGGTAACTCTGTTTTCTTCAAACACAAGCTTTTTAACTGCCGCCAGGGAATTAGCGGCATCAACACCGGCAACAAATGTCATTCCGTTTGCCTGATTATACCTGGCGCCGCCATCCTTCGCATCCTTTCCCACCCTCACGCAGTCGTTGGTCAATGCTGAAGCAAAGGGGATAGGGAAGTCCCGCTCTATATTCCAGGCAGTGCGCCCAATCTGGCGCTGCAGCGGGATAAAGTATTTCATTTGCCTGGTAACGGCCTCATAAAACTCATCATAAGACCGGAAGGTTTCCGCTTCGCCGGTCTCAGGGCCTAGCTGCAGACCAGTCAGAGGGTCTCTGCCATTATTCAGGGCTAATTCCACCATCTTGGCGATGTTGAACGCTCCTTCCCAGGTAGCCAGTGCGTAGCCAGCCCGCCAGGTCTGAACACAACCAAGTATGGAAAAGTCCCTCGCTTCCTCGAGGGGCATGTGCTCATGGTACAGGTGGCGCTCAACCGCTTTGACCACATTATGCACCGCCGGCTGTCCTATCCCCGTCTTTATGAGCTCAACGCACTTGAGTAAGAAGTCCTGAGAAAGCTTATCGTGGTAGAGAAGGTCAACCAGAGGCTCCGGAAGCTGCAACCGTTTTTGAGCTTCCAGCACCAGCCAGTCAAGGTCATTGGTAGCATCATCGCCATCTGCGGTTAGACCGCCGAGGCACAGGTGGAGCCCCAGCCGACTCTGCGACCAGGCAAAACCGTGCGGCGGTAAGACCTGCGCCAGACCGTTGAGTTTAATAAAGAAAAACTGCAGCAGTTCAATCGCCTCTTCGTCGGTTAGTTTGCCTTCATCCCGGTCATTCCGGTAGAAGGGGTACATATACTGGGTGAACCTGCCCAGTGGACAGTTGAGTACCGACGGACTCTCCATCCATACGCCCAGCATAGCGAACCAGACTGATTGCAGGGCTTCATAAAAGCTCCGGGCAGGCATGGTGGGAACACGGCGGCAGGTCGCAGCAATCTTCTCCAGCTCGCGCTTTCTGCCAGGCCCTACTTCATCACCAGCCATCTTCTCAGCCAGAGAGGCATATCGATGAGCCAGATTTATCATTCCGTCAAGGCATAAGAGTGCCGCATTATAGAAGTTCCATTTCTGAAAGCCCTCGGTATCGCCGTGGTCTACATCTGACCTCTGCTCTTTTACTTCAGCAGCAATCCCGCTTAACCCTTTGTTCAGGACTTGATGAAAATCAGGGGTCACACTGCCAAACCCTCCGGGAGTATACTCAGTCCCAAGCCCGCAGGCTTGCATCACCCCTATGTCTACTCCGCGGGACTGCTGCATAATCTCCTTCGTCCGGTTAAAAACGCCGGCGTCCTTCCAATAATCAGCCGCCTTGTTTATCCATTTACGGTCCTCGTCAGTCACCTCGGCACTGCCTCTCTGGAGGTTAAAACTATCCACTTTTTTCAGCCACCGGCTGCCAAACTCTGGAATTACGTAAGAGCCGTAGCTGTACCTGGTAAGCGTGCCAACGATGGGGTTGCCATCGATGAATATGCTTTTTTCACTGCAGAGTTTATGAAAGAGCTTTGCCGCCTTGATTATCGCAGGCTGCCCTTCGTTTTCCCGATTAACTTCAAACTGGAACCGCAGCTTTTCCACATCAATATGCGGCGTGGCAGAAAGCAGAGCTTGCTTCTCTTTTTTTACCCTCTCGGAAATTATGCCCTTCGCCTTGACCTGTGCCATCTTATCGCCACCTAAGCGACCGTCACATCCAGACCATACGACAGAAATTTATCCCTAATCGCCTGTATCTGGTACTCTTCATATGGTCTGGCTTCGCCCAGCTTATAGGTCAGACCCAGTCTCTCGTATTTCTTGCTGCCCAGCTGGTGGAAAGGTAGAATATCAACCCTTTCGACCTCTATTGTTGCTACGAATTCAGCTACGGCCCTGATATTTTCCTCAGAGTCATTGCATCCCGGTATCAGAGGTATCCGTATCACCATCGGTTTTCCGCTTCGAGAAATCAGCCGGGCGTTGTCCAGTATCAGTTCATTGCCGACGCCGGTAAGCTCTTTATGTCTTTCCGTATCAACTTGCTTGAGGTCATAATATACCAGGTCAACGTACTCCAGGACTGCTGCCATTACCTCCCATTCTGCATAGCCGCAAGTGTCCAGGGTAGTATGAATACCAAAGCTCTGGCACTGCCTGAAAAGCTCCATGAGGAAATCTGGTTGAGAGGTTGGCTCCCCACCCGATGCGGTAACACCACCACCAGAGTTCCGGTAGAATAGCTCATCTTTCCTGACAATCTCCACCACCTCCGCCACCGTCATGGTCCTCCCTGATATAACCCTGGCTTCGTTAAGACAGGCCTCAGCACATAGTCCGCAGCCCCGGCATAGCTCGCGGTCAATCTCTATCGAGCCATCGGCACCCTTCTTAGTAGCCCCGGAGGAGCATACCTCGACACAGCGACCACACCTGGTACACAGCGACTCAAAATAGAAGAGCTGAGGGGATTGCCGCTGGGACTCCGGATTATCACACCACAGGCAGCGCAAAGGGCACCCTTTGAAGAAAACGGTAGTCCTTATTCCAGGACCGTCATTTATGGAGAAACGTTGTATATCAAACACACAACCGGTCTTTTCCGCCGGCTGCTGCGAAACTACTGACCGCTGATGAGATTCCATAAACTGCGCCTCTGCCCTATCGTATTAGTCCCCAGTCCCGGCAACCTTGCTCTATGACAGCGAGATATTCCTTTGAAGGCCGTGTCTCTTCCGGTTGCTCGGATTTGATGTGAGTCACCGCTTCAACGGGTTCGCCGTCTTCATCGAATACTGTCACGTTCAATCTTTTGTAGTTACCGGGGTAGCCCTCGTAGCTATCCAACCGCCTCAAGTCTCTGTCCGTTAGTTCATAGATAGCCCCCAGCACCTTCTCCCCCCGAAGCGGCTTGATGCTGGCCACGCCACCGCGCCACTGCCTGGACCAGCCTGCAAACACCAGCTTATAGTTAGGCAGGGTAGCCACGTACCGGGGTTTGGCTTCCGGGCAGCGTTCCCCCATCTGTTTTTTATTAAGATTGGAGCCGTAAGCAAAGTAATACACTGGTTCTCATGCAGTTACCATCAGTACTTTTGTCTGCCGCTGGCTTCTAGAATG
>Ga0315277_10012220_pt1 | contig 10775 bp, 12 predicted proteins | sample YL17G05_15_MG_FD_203695 | JGI IMG/M metagenome (GOLD analysis project Ga0315277, IMG submission 203695) | Sediment microbial communities from Yellowstone Lake, YNP, Wyoming, USA - YL17G05_15 | ecosystem: Environmental > Aquatic > Freshwater > Lake > Sediment | place: USA: Wyoming | collected... | reverse complement strand
TTTCGACCCGCACACGCGGAGTTTTCGGCCGCGCTATCGCAAGAGCAGCAAGAGCAGTGCGGCATGAAAGGCCTGCTGCAGATCGACGATCTCAAGGTGGCGCTCGACGTCGACGCCGGCCTGGTCAAGGCGATCGACGGCTTGTCCTTGAGCATTCGGCGCGGTGAAACGTTTGCGCTCGTCGGCGAATCGGGCTGCGGCAAGAGCATGACGGCGCTGGCCATGTTGCGCCTGTTGCCGGAGAACGGCCGCGTCAGCGCCGGCCGGCTGAACCTTGAAGGCAGAGATCTGTTCGCCCTGCCCGAATCCGAGATGCGCGCCATCCGCGGCGGCAAGATCGGCATGATCTTTCAGGAACCCGGCACCAGCCTGAACCCGGTGATGCGCGTGGGCGACCAGATCGTCGAAGCGATCGAAGCGCATACCGAGCTGCGCGGCGCGATGGCGCGCGCGCGGGCGATCGAGTGGCTGGGCCAGGTCGGAATTCCCGAGCCCGAGCGACGCATCGACGACTATCCGTTTCGCATGTCGGGCGGCCAGAAGCAGCGCGTCATGATTGCGCTGACGCTTGCCTGCGAGCCCGATTTCCTGATTGCCGACGAGCCGACGACGGCGCTGGACGTGACGATTCAGGCGCAGATCCTCGACCTGTTGAAGTCGCTGCAAAAGCGGCACGGCATGGGCCTGCTGCTGATCACGCACGACCTCGCTGTGGTATCGGGCATGGCGCACCGGGTGGCGCTGATGTATGCCGGGCAAATCGTCGAAGTCGCGAGCAGGGACGACTTCTTTGCGCAGCCCAAGCATCCATACGCGCGTTTGCTGTTGCGCGCGTTGCCCGACGCGGGCAAACGCGGCGAGAAGCTCGCGGCGATCGCCGGCACGGTGCCGGCGCTGACGCAAGAATTCGACGGCTGCCGCTTTGCGCCACGCTGCGATCGGGCCTTTGAGGCTTGCCATCGCACGCAGCCGGAGCTGTTGAAGATTGGAGCGAGCAGCGTCCGCTGCCTGTTGTACGCGCACGGGCAAACGCCGCCCGAAGTTCAGAGCGCAAGTCTTGCGGCGACGGTTGCGGCTGCAGCGCCAAACGAACCCGAAGGGGCCGCCCCGTTGCTCGAGGTGCGCAAGCTCAGCGTGAGGTTCCCCATCCGCAAGGGCCTGCTGCAGCGCGCGCACGGCGCTTTCACTGCCGTCGACGATGTGTCGTTCAGCATCCGTGCCGGGCACACGCTGGCACTGGTGGGCGAGTCGGGCTGCGGCAAGACCACGATCGGCAAAGCCATCGTGCAACTGCTGCGCGGCCAGGCCTTGATTGATGGCGAAGCGAGGTTGAATGGCCACGACTTGTTCACTTTGCACGGGCCTGAGCTGCTCAAGGCCAGGCGCTCGGTGCAGATCATTTTTCAGGACCCGTTCGCGTCGCTCGATCCGCGCATGCGGGTTCTCGAGATTCTTCAGGAAGGGCAGGCCGCGCTGCTGCCGGGCCTGAGCGCAAGCGCCCGGCGCGCCAGCATCGACAAGCTGATCGATCAGGTGGGCCTGCGCAAGGACTCGCTGGAGCGCTACCCGCATGAATTTTCCGGCGGGCAGCGCCAGCGCATCGCGATCGCGCGGGCGCTCGCGGTCGAGCCCGAGCTGATCATCTGCGACGAGCCCACCTCCGCGCTCGACGTCTCGGTGCAGGCGCAAATCCTGAACCTGCTGCGCGACCTGCAGCGCGAGCTCGGCGTGTCGTACCTGTTCATCACGCACAACATCGGCGTCGTCGAGTACATCGCCGACCATGTGGCGGTGATGCAGCAAGGGCGGATCGGCGAGGCGGGGGAGGCCGATGCGGTGTTGCGCTCTCCGCGCTCGGAGTACACGAAGAGTTTGCTGGCGGCGGTGCCGAGGATCTTGTCCTTGGCCGGATGACGACGGCCCTGCGTTGGCAATCGGGGTCAGGCGCCTCGCGAGCAAATCGGTTCGGGCCAAACCATCTTGCCCAGTGGTCGATTGTTCTCGATGGACATGCTGAAGCACATTTACCCTCGCCGCATGATTGCAGCGGCGGCAATGAGGACACGAGCCTCGGTGTTCTCTGCATTTCGCGAGGTGGTGGCGCAAGGAAGGTGCACATGACTGAGCTGAACCGAATGACGCAGCAACCCGATGTCATGGGTGGCAAGGCCTGTATCCGCGGCATGCGCGTGACCGTTGGCATGGTGGTCGGTCAAATCGGCGCTGGGCACAGCATTGAAGCCGTACTTGCCGACTATCCCTACCTCGAGCGTGAGGACATCCCGCAAGCGCTGCGCTATGCGGCTTGGCGCACCGAGGAGCGTGAGCTCAGGCTCGCTGGGGAATGAAGCCTCTCGTCGACATGAATCTTTCGCCGCGTTGGCTGGGACGGCTGGCCGAGGCGGGATTCGAGGCGGCGCATTGGGCTTCATCGGTCCCGTCGATGCTGCCGACGCGCGCATCATGAGCCAGGCCGAAGCGCATGACTTTGTCGTCCTGACACACGATCTGGATTTCGGAGCCATCCTTGCCGCAACGCAGGGCGAGAAACCGAGCGTCGTTCAGATTCGTGCCGGAGACGTCAGCCCCGAGGCCATCGGGCTGCAGGTTGTCGCCGCCTCGAGGCAGAAGGAACCAGAGCTTTCGGCCGGCGCGTTGTTGACCGTCGATTCGAATCGCACCCGCTTGCGCGTATTGCCGTTGAAGGGCAAGTCCTGATCGGCTGGCATGGCCCGGAGGTTCTCGAAGCGAGGCGAAGTTGAGCGGGCGCGGTCTCGTATTGCAGGAGCCGCGAGCTGCGCAAGGCCAGGCGCTTGGTGCAAATCACTCTTCAGGAGCCGTTCGCAGCGCTCAATCCGCGCATGCGGGTTCTCGGAATTCTTCAGGAGGGGCAGGCCCCGCTGCTGCCGGGCCTGAGCGCAAGCGCTCGGCGCGCCAGCATCGACAAGCTGATCGATCAGGAGGGCCTGCGCAAGGACTCGCTGGAGCGCTACCCGCATGAATTTTCCGGCGGGCAGCGCCAGCGCATCGCGATCGCGCGGGCGCTCGCGGTGGAGCCGGAGTTGATCATCTGCGACGAGCCCACCCGTGATGCAGGCGAGGCGCAGCGGCGAATCCGGCGTGTCGAATGCGCGCCTTCGGTATCCGCGCTCGCAGTACACCAAGACTTTGCTGGCGGCAGTGCCGCGGATTACGACAGCGCAATGCGGGCGGCGAATCCGCCGATACGCGTCGGATTTCAAATACACTACTTCACTACTTTCGGGAGCGACCATGAAGTCCGTGACGGCCGCCGAGGCGAATCGCCAATTCTCTGCAGTGCTGCGCGAGGTGGCGCAGGGCCAAAGCGTGCTCGTCACCTCGCGTGGCAAGCCGGTAGCGACCATCGTGCCTGCGCGCCAAGCCAGCGACCGGGCGCGCGAGCGGGCGAAGAAGCGCCTGTTCGAGCGGCTTGCGTTGATTGCTCCGAGCGATAGGCCGCGCGAATGGACACGCGACGAGCTGTATGACTGAACTGCTCCGACTCGGCGTTGCGGTCGACACCAACGTGCTGGTGTATGCGGAGGGTGAAGGCGACGCAGAGCGCTGTATGGCCGCACGCGATGTACTGGCGCGTCTGCCAACAGGCGACGTCGTATTGCCGAGCCAAGTGCTTGGCGAACTCCACCGAGTTCTGACGCGCCGCGCGCGCCGCAGTGCCCAAGAGGCGCGCGATGCGGTGCTCGCGTGGGCCGACGTGTTTCGCGTCCGCGACTCGACGTGGGTGGCGCTGCAAGCCGCAATGGACTTGCATGCGGACCACCAGATGCAGATCTGGGATGGACTTGTGCTGGCGGTGGCGGCCGAGCATCGATGCCGGATCCTGTTGAGCGAAGACCTGCAACATGGCTTCACCTGGCGCGGTGTCAGCGTGGTCAATCCGTTCGCCCCAAATCGACACCCGTTGCTTGAGCAGGTTCTGCCCACTCGTTGACGCCGAGCCGTGGGACCGGCCGCACTCCACGCGTCTGATTGCAGCTTCAGAATCCGACTGTGTTCAACGGATCGAGGAGTTTGCTCATGCACGCCACGGAGAAGGGCCAGGCCACAGTCCCGAACCACATTCGCACGGCGGCGGGTGTATTGCCTGGCAGTGAGGTAGTGGTCTTGCTCGAACCTGCAAGCGCATGATGAACTTCGTCGTCATGAAGTCATCGCTGCGGTGGCCCGCGATGCTTTTGGCACTGCTTTGAAACTTCGGGCAGTCATGCCGGCTGTCAATCGTTTGATCGTCGCGAGGCGCTCAAATTGCTGACGCGCCACCCATGAGTCCATCGCTTCTTGCATTCGCAGCCACCCTCATGGCGCTCCTACCCGGAAGCTTCTCCAAGCGCGTAGCCGGAGCCGATCGTCTGAGACGAACCGACCTCAGCGCTCGACGTGTCGATGCAGGCGCAAATCCAGAACATGCTGCGCGACCTGCAGCGCGAGCTCGGCGTGTCCTACCTGTTCATCACGCACAACATCGGCGTCGTCGAGTACATCGCCGACCATGTGGCGGTGATGCAGCAGGGGCGGATCGGCGAGGCGGGGGAGGCCGACGCGGTGTAGCGTTCTCCGCGCTCGGAGTACACGAAGAGTTTGCTGGCGGCGGTGCCGAGGATTCAAGCGTCGTAGCACATGGTGCCGGCTGGCGGCTCGAGAAATCAGGCTGCGCCACTTTTGGGCCAAGGCTGCTCATTTGATCGGGCGTCAGTAGACCTGAATCAGCACATCCGCGGGGATACCCAGTTCCGCGTGCAACGCTCGCACATGTTCCAATGACAGCCGGCGCTTGCGATGGAAGATATCGTGCACTCGCTGACGCGAACCCAGCACGCGTTGCAGGTCGGCGGTAGTAAGGCCGCTCCGGTCGAGTGCAAACTCGATAGCGGCCACGGGGTCGGGAGGGGGCACTGGGTGGTGCTCGGTTTCGTAGCGGTCGCACATCAACAGCAGCAGGCCGAATTCCGTGTCGTCGGCAGTGCCCGCTTTGGGCGGGTTGTCAAAGAAGCGAGCGACGCGTTTGAGGGCGCGTTTGTAGCTGGCTTCGTGCTTGACAAACTCTATCTCGATGTTCTGTCTGGCCATGCAGTGCACTCCTCAGGTTTGATCGACAGTTGCGGCGTCAACTTTGTTGTACTCGGCGTGCGTGCCAAAGAATTTGATGTACCCCGATCGATAGCGGTAGTTGAACGAAACGATCAGTCGGTACATGTTGCCGGCGACATTGAACACGATTCGATTGTTGGCCACGACCGAAGCCTTGGGGAAATGGCGCTTGACCTCTTCCGGCGACGCCCAATCAGATCGGCTGGCCTCTGCATACCACGCTCGAAGTGCATCGCGCGCCCCGGAGTGCTGCCGGCCGTGCTGTTCGATGGCACTTCGATTGAAAATTCGCACCAAGGTAGTTTGTCACCACACTGGTGACACGTCAAGTTCCGTTCACGTGGGCCGCAGACATTGACGTCTCGGTGCCCGCGCAAATTCTCGGCCCGACGCGACCTGCAGTGCAAACTCGGTGTGTGCGGCGTCGCCGATGCGGTGTTGCGCTCTCCGCGCTCGGAGTACACGAAGAGCTTGCTGGCCGCGGTACCGAGGAATTTGTCCATGGCCCGATGAAGACCGCTCTGGATTGGTAAGCGGGGCCACGCGCCACGCGAGCAAATCCGTCTGGGCCAAACCATGTTGCCAAGATGTTGATAGTTCTCGATGGACATGTCGAAGCACACTTGCCGTCGCCGTATGATTGCAGCGGCGGCGATGAAGAGACGAGCCTCGGGGTTCTCTGAATTTCGCGAGGTGGTGGCGCAAGGAAGGTGCACATGACTGACCTGAACCGAATTGCGCAGCAACCCGATGTCATGGGTGGCAAGGCCTGTATCCGCGGCATGCGCGTGACCGTTGGCATGGTGGTCGGTCAAATCGGCGCTGGGCACAGCATTGAAGCCGTACTTGCCGACTGTCCCTACCTCGAGCGTGAGGACATCCTGCAAGCGCTGCGCTATGCGGCCTGGCGCACCGAGGAGCGTGAGGTCAGGCTCGCTGGGGAATGAAGATTCTCGTCGACATTAATCTCGCCGCGTTGGCTGGGACGGCTGGCCCAGGCGGGATTCGAGGCGGCACATTGGGCTTGAATCGGTCCTGCAGATGCCGCCGACGTGCGAATCATGAGCTATGCAGCCGCGCATGACTTTGTCGTCCTGACGCACGACCTGGATTTCGGAGCCATCCTTGCCGCAACGCAGGGCGAGTAGCCGAGCGTCGTTCAGATTCGTGCCGGAGACGTCAGCCCCGAGGCTATCGGACCGCAGGTTGTTGCCGCCCTGAGGCAGATGGAGCCAGAGCTTTCTGCCGGCGCGTTGTTGACCGTCGACCCGAATCGCACCCGCTTGCGCGTATTGCCGTTGAAGGGCAAGTCCTGATCGGCGGGCATGGCCAGGAGGTTCTCGAAGCGAGGCGAAGTTGAGCGGGCGCGATCTCGTATTGCAGGAGCCGTGAGCTGCGCAAGGCCAGGCGCTCGGTGCAGATCATTTTTCAGGACCCGTCCGGGTCGCTGGATCCGCGCATGCGGGTGCTCGAAATTCTTCAGGAAGGGCAGGTGGCACTGCTGCCGGGCCTGAGCGCAAGCGCTCGGCGCGCCGGCATCGACAAGCTGATCAATCAGGTGGGTCTGCGCAGGGACTCGCTGGCGCGCTACCCGCATGAATTTTCCGGCGGGCAGCGCCAGCGCATCGCGATCACACGGGCGCTGGCGGTGGAGCCCGAGTTGATCATCTGCGACGAGCCCACCTCCGCGCTCGATGTCTCGGTCCAGGCGCAAATCCTGGACCTGCTGCGCGACCTGCAGCGCGAGCTCGGCGTGTCGTACCTGTTCATCACACACAACATCGGCGTCGTCGAGTACATCGCCGACCATGTGGCGGTGATGCAGCAGGGGCGGATCGGCGAGGCGGGGCTTGCGGATGCGGTGTTGCGTTCTCCGCGCTCGGAGGCCACGAAGAGTTTGCTGGCGGCGGTGCCGAGGATTTTGTCCCTGGCCCGGTGAAGACGGCGCTGCGTTGGCAAGCGGAGTCACGCGCACGAAGACGGCGAAGATATCCTGCAAGCGCTGCGCCAAACGGCCTCACGCCCACGCTCCCAGGTCCGGCACGACTGCATCGATGCGTCGAGCGCCCGCCACGACTGGGCCGTCGATCAGTCGCAGGCTTGCAGCGAACGCGCACCGCTGCACCCCAATCTCGTGACCTACACCAAATTGTTCGTGGCCGAACCCGAAGTCGCGGCGCTGGATGCCATGGCCGATGCAGGGCGCGGTGTGGCGGTCGACTCGAATGCGCTGGTCTGTGCGGTGCGCGGAGGCATTGCGCCGCGATGGGCGGCCGCCCGAGAATTGCTGGCCCGGTTGCCTATCGATGAAGTGACGCTGCCTGTCCAGGGGGGGCCGGAATCCGCCAAACGCTCACCCGCCGCTCGCGGCGCCGTGAGCATCAGGCACGCGACCCGGTCGGCGATGCGTGGCAAGTGTTGCGAGCAACCAACGTCGTCTTCATGGCTTGAGCTAGGCAGATGCGCGCACCCATGGGCGAGCTCGAACTCCGCGTTCTGCAACGATGGTGATCGAGTCCAAGCCGCAAACCCGCATCAACACTCGATTGTTGCGTTCCAGCGTCTTGCATGGCGGACCGCGCCGACCACTTGGGACGACTTAGATCCAGGAATACCCTAGCGACCTCCAATGCCTCAATGGTGACAATTCGTCATGCGTATCTTTGTGGTCAAGTCAACGCTGGCTGTGCGAGGTGGCGTTTGGGTTGCTCCAGAGCGAGGTCCAACTTCAACGATTTTCATTTTTGAGGAGATGACATGTTCAAAAAAAGCAAAGTCTGTTCGGGATTGATGCTCGCTTTCGGCGGCACGCTGGCGATGAGCGCTTCGCCATCGTTCGCACAACAGCAGCTAGAGCGCGTCGAAGTCACCGGGTCGTCAATCCGACGTCTCGGCGCGGAAACGTCGCTGCCGGTGACCATCATCAAGGTCGAGGATCTGACCCGCCAGGGTGTCACCACCACCGAGCAGGCGGTCAACCACATTGCAGCGAACCAGTCGAACTTCGGCGCCAGCGCGGCCATTGGCGGCACGACCGGCGGCAAGTCGGAGGCCGATCTCCGCGGCCTGAGTGGGCCGACGGGCACGAATGCGAACAAGACGCTGGTTCTCTTGAACGGTCGGCGCATTGCCAACCACGCGTTTGACGCCGCAGCAGCGGACCTGAATGCCATTCCATTGGCCGCGATCGACCGCATCGAGGTCCTGCGTGACGGTGCATCGGCCATCTATGGCACCGATGCGATCGGCGGCGTGATCAACTTCATCCTGAAACGCGAGTTGGTTGGATTGGAAATCGGCGGCAGTGTCCAGAAACCGCAGAAATCGGGGGGTGGCGACGTTCAGCGGCTGAACGCATCCGGCGGCTTCGGTTCGCTCACGGAGCAGCGCTTCAACGTCATGGCCACTCTCGACTGGCGCAAACAGGACGTGTTGGCGGCTGCCGACCGGGATTTTTCCAAGACTGGAATCATCGGCACGTCGCGTAGCGCAGTCACGGCCGGCACAAGTGGAACGGCGTTCCCGGGCGATCTGAATGGCTACGAGCCGTCGGGGCCGTTGTGCGCGCCGCCGAATTCGGTTCCGCGCAATACGACGCCGGCCAACACAGGTGCATTCAACAGTTGCCGCTACGACTTTTCTCGGTCCGTTGACCTGTTGACGGAGAACGAGCAGATCACCGGCTTGTTGCGCGCATCATTCGCGATCACTCCGGATCACACCGCCTCGCTCGAATACTTGAACGCCAACAACAAGAGCACAGCGCGGGTCGCGCCGGCGCCGACCTCGAGCCTGATGCCAGCCACGAGTCCGTTCTTCCCCACAGGCTTGGAAAACCCAGGTCAAACCCTCACGCCAACGCCAGTTATCGTTCCGGGGTTCGCCGGAGGCAATGGTGTGACGACGGTCCCGGGCGGTTCGGCGAACTGGCGCCAGGTACCGGCGGGGAAACGCACCAGCGGCGACGATACGACGACCGAACGGCTGATGGCAGAACTGCAGGGCGTTTACTCGAACTGGGACTACAAGACAGCATTGGGAACCACGCAGAACAAGAGTGAAGCCAATGTCAAGAAGGGCTATGTGAATGACGACCTCATTCGACAGGGCGTGTGGAATGGGGTGATCAATCCGTTTGGTGCACAGACCGCCCCCGGGCAGGCGGCAATCGATGCTGCCCAGGTCGTTGCCCCGACGCAGGTGGGGAAGAGCAAGGTCGACTTCATTGACTTCCGGTTCTCCAACGCCGACCTGATGAAGATGCCTGCAGGCTCGCTTGGTGCGGCATTCGGCTTCGAGTACCGCAAAGAGAATTCCTCTTTCGAGGCCTTGCCGATCACCGGCAGCCTGGGCAGCCTGGGTATCGACCCGGACAGCGACACCAGCGGCAGCCGCAAGATGTCAGCTGCCTACGCCGAGCTGTCGATTCCCGCGATGAAAGACCTTGAAGTGACCCTCGCCGCCCGCTTCGACAACTACACCGGTACCGGCAGCACGTTCAACCCGAAAATCGGCGTGCGTTACCAGCCCACCAAGGAGGTGTTGCTGCGGGGTTCGGCGGCCACGGGTTTCCGCGCGCCGACGCTGTACGAGATCTATGGACCGCTGTCGACGACTTTCACGACGGACAATTACGATGACCCATTGCTGTGCCCGGGAGGCGTTGCCGTACCGGGCGCTTCGGCAGGTGTCGTCTGCGGCCAGCAGGTTCTGCAGCGCCTGGGGGGGCCAGTCGCGCTTGCGCAGCCGGTCAGTTCACTCGAGCCAGAGAAATCCAAGCAATTCACGCTCGGCATCGGGTTCGAACCGTCGCGATCCATGACATTTGGAGTGGACTACTGGCAGATCAACATCAAGAACCTGATCTCCTCGCTGCCGGAACAGGCCGTGTTCGGCGACCCCGTCAAGTACGCATCAAAGTTCACGCGTTGCAGCCAGATTCCTGCTACCGGTGCAGGTATCACGCGCGACGATATCGATGCCTGTACGGGTTACCCGGGCATCGGCTTCGACCCGATCGCGTACATCGATGCGCAGACGGAAAACCTGGGTGAACTGAGAACCTCCGGCCTTGACTTTTCGGCAGCTTGGAGATCTGATGCGACGCAGTATGGCAATTTCGGCGTCGACTTTCAGGGCACCTACATCCTGAAGCACGACTATCAGCGTTTCCGTGACGGACCTTTCATCAACGCTGTGGGTCGCTACTCGGACAACGCGCCGGTATTCGAGTGGCAACATGCCCTCACGGGTAGCTGGAACATGGGTCCATGGGGGACCGTATTGGCGAACCGATTCAGAAGCGGCTACACGGACCAGGACGGAGTCAACGAGGTGGGCAGCTACACGCTGTGGGACCTGTCAGTGACCTGGACCGGTGTCAAGAACCTGACGTTGACCGCCGGGATCAACAACCTGTTTGACACTGATCCGCCTTTGTCGGTTCAAAACACAACGTTCCAACGCGGTTTCGACCCGCGCTTCACCGACCCGATTGGGCGTTCCTTCCTGCTCCGCGCGGCCTACAAGTTCTTCTGAACGTCCAACGAAGACAGGTGGTGCGCAATATTCATTTGCGCACCGAGTCGGGCCAAATTCCCGCCGGCTGACAAAGCCGGCGGGTTTTTTCTGGGTCGGTCCCATCC
>Ga0315277_10012217_pt1 | contig 10776 bp, 7 predicted proteins | sample YL17G05_15_MG_FD_203695 | JGI IMG/M metagenome (GOLD analysis project Ga0315277, IMG submission 203695) | Sediment microbial communities from Yellowstone Lake, YNP, Wyoming, USA - YL17G05_15 | ecosystem: Environmental > Aquatic > Freshwater > Lake > Sediment | place: USA: Wyoming | collected... | reverse complement strand
AGCTTGAAGTTCCGCTTTTCCTTTTAACAACTCCGAATGCTTTTATGACCTCTGTTCCACAGAATGTTTTTCAAGATCAGGTTTATGAGGCTCAATTTGGTAAAGAAAGATTTCAGTACAGATATTTCGCATGGATACTGTGGAAAAAATTGCAGGAATCGGCTCATGCTGATTGGCCCCATACAGGAACAAAATGGGCTTTGTGTTCAAGTGGTCCTGACCTAATCTCTAATGTTGGTGAATATTATATGTTTGGTATGCAAGTTCTTGAGTCTATCCCAGGGGATGTTATAGGTCATCATGGTCCTGGTTGTTTATACGACCCCACAAACGGAACTACCAGTTCCGGTGATATAGTTCGAATAGGTCCTTAATACATATTTTTACCCATCTTTTTTTTAGGGGAGGAAAGGAATATCAATTCTTTCCTCCTGGCTTATATTAAAGTAAGAGCATTGGGATAGGGATGCCCTTTTCAAACAGAAGGGAATTTTTTCTTCAACTCTTGAGTATTATCTTAATAATTTCTGACCCTGGGACTGCACTAATAAGACTTAACCTAATCACACTGAAATAAATTATATCAAATCTCTTATAGATTATTCTATTGGGGGTCGAAGGGCTGAATTTCTAAAAGATTTATAATAAAATAAATAGCGCCGACGTCCCGTCGGCTTTATTAAAGCAGGCAAGATGCCTGCGTTACAATCTAACATAATAAAATGTATTATAAAAGAGGAATTGAATTGGGAAATATTATGAGGGTTATTTTTTTTATTACACTTGTAATGTTATTATTTTCAGGTTGCCCACTTCGTAATAATGAGACTTCAAGTTTAAAAGAAACAAGTCCGACAACAAATGCTGAAAAATCAAGCGAAGATTTCAAACTGACTCCTTGTAAATTTCCTGAGGATTATCCAGTACGTGTTTTATCAGCAGAAGTTGATCCTATCTACAAAGATATGCTTATTCCAAGAGAAAAAGGATGGTTGGGTTCTGATGATGCTCATTCCATCCCTCTTTCCAATAAAAAAATTTTATGGCTTTTCGGTGATACACCTATAGGTGTTATAAAAGATGGGAAACGTGTGTTGGACAATCCGTATGATTTTATTAATAATTGTATAGCGATTCAGGATCTTACAGTTTCTCCTTCAAATAATGTGGAATTTTTCTGGAAAAGCAACGAAGGGAAACCAAGCTCTTTTTTCCCTCATCAAGAGGGAACAGCGGGGAATTATTATTGGCCCACAATGGGAACAATTCTAAATAATGAGCTGTTTATTTTTTGTTACCCTGTAGAACCACCAATTAACATTCCAGATACGGTATTGATTCGGATTCCTAATCCGCAGGAACCACCGCTTCAATGGATACAGAAAGCCTATGATTTAAAATTAGGAAATGTCCATCAGGGATTTCATTCAGCGATATTTATAGAAAAACCTTATCTTTATTGTCTCGGATACGATGACCCAAATGGAGTTGTTAGTGAAAGAAGGACAGTTTTAGCAAGAGTAAAAATTGCCGACCTTCTTGCAGGAAGATTAGGAGACGCCTATGAGTTCTGGGTTGATGGAGATAAAGGTCCACAATGGGGGTCTGAACCTAAAAATCTTGTAACTTTATTCGAACCAGGCGTAACCGAAACGGGCATTCAATACATAAAGGAATGGGGACTTTTTATTTGTATAACATATCAAGCTGAAGAACCCCATATTTATATTACCACTGCTACAAGTTTGACAGGACCCTGGAGTAAACCCGTTTGTATTTATCATATTACGGAACACAATCTACCGTTTAATATTATGTCCTATGCTGTAAGACCTCATCCAGAACTATCCACAAAACCAGGTGAACTTATTTTAACTTATGCAACCTCTCCGGTATGGGAGGATTTGGATAAAATGTATGATAAAGAGGGCTTGTCCCTTTATTATCCACGATTTCTCAGGGTTCAACTTGAATTGGGACCTAAATAGTTGAAAGGGAGCGACTCTGATAGACCAAATATGAGATTCTTGAAATATTGTCTAATTTGTCATTCCCACGATTGTAGCGGTTTGATTTATCAAACATAATCGTCGCATAAATGCGACCGCTACTACTTGCAGGGACAAGTTTTGCAGGAATGACATAGTGTTAGTTGTTAGTTTTTCAAAGATTTAAAATTTGGAAATATAAAAAAGTGACCGGGCTTGAACGTTTAAACATAGCTATGAAATGTCAACAACCAGACCGTGTTCCTGTTTGGTGTCCTTTAAGCCTGGAACATATTGTTAGAAACGGGACAAAGAATGGATCAATCCCCGATACGATCGAGGAATTTGTTGATGCCGAGTGTAAATTGACTAAACAGTATGGATTTGATGGTGTAGTTTTATATTTACCTGGGATAAGAAAGTGTTCCAAAGTAAGTACCCTTTTAAACGAAATGATAAATAAAATCCCTGAAGGTAATACTACACATATCTTTGAACAAGCCGATCCTGAGAAATGGAAACGGGAAATCTATGAGCATCAATTAGAGGATTTTTATAGTGCTCATCTGGCACGTGAAATTTTAGGGACAATTTATCATATAGGAGGATGGACACCGGATGGTTTTTCTAAAGCAGTGCAGTGGTTCCCACGATTAGATGATGCGATGATTGCTACGCTTGAGGATCCAAGTCGATTTAAGGTGATGGTGAATTATTTTGATGAACAAAGCATTCATTGGGCAAAAGCTCAAATTGAATTGGGTGGCATCGAGAGTATTCATATTTCTTCTCCTTATGCAGGTTCATCTTTCCTTTCGCTAAAAGCGTATAAGGAGTTTGTTTTGCCCTCCGTAAAGAAATTAGCAGAGGCAATAAAATCTCTTGGTGCTTTCACTTATTTACATACTTGTGGTTTTCTTTCTGACCGACTGGAGATACTTGCTGAGAGCAGAGTCGATGGAATTGAATGTATGGATCCACCACCATTGGGAAATGTGGAATTATCCGATGCCAAGAAACGAATTGGAGATAAGGTTTTTCTAAAAGGCAATATCGATTCTGTTAATGTTCTTCTTCGTGGAAGCGATGAAGAAGTTGATAAAGCCATATTAAAATGTCTGAAAGATGGTATGCCGGGAGGTGGGTATATTCTTAGCACAGCTTGTTCCGTAGCTCCATTGGTTCCGCCTGAACGAGTCAAGAGGCTTTCAGAATTGGCTGAGAAATGTGGAAAATATAATTAGAAAATTAAATGATTTAACCGTAGCGGTTACAGAGAAGACGCAAAGAACACAAAGAAAATAAATAGTGACTGTTCATAAATTGAGAGCTCTGAAGAACTAACCAAAACCAACTGTAGCGGTGCGATTTATCGCACGAAATACACACGTCGGATAAATCCGACCGCTACAACTGAAGTGTTTCAGAGATTTCAAATTGTAATGCAACATTAAGGATTCTTCCTTGATTAAGAAATTAAAAAACATATTTCAGAGATTTCTAATCGCCTGTGTCATAATCGCTATCTTATATCTATTTGCTTTCGTCAGGGGACCAGAGTTAGAAATACCAAAACGAACCACTATTACTTGTTGGATTGCAATGGGTGCAGAAGAACTTGTGCCTCCAGAACCCTCGTGGTTTAATCAGAGTCAGGATAAAATCTATACCCAAATCATGAGTGTCCCATTTATGGAGATTGAGCGGAAATTCCTCACAAGTGTAGTGGGAGAAGTTCCTCCTGACCTATTTGAATTCTTTGGTTCGGTCTCACAGTGGTCATCTCGTGGGGCATTAATCTCACTCAGCGATTATATAAAACGAGACAATTACGACTGCTCTCAGATTTTCCCTGCTTTATGGGAAGATATGATGTGGGATGGGAAAATTTATGCTATTCCCACAGGCACAGCTTGCGATGCATTTTACTGGAATAAACAGCATTTTCGGGAAGCAGGACTTGACCCGGAAAAACCACCTAAAACCTGGAAGGAACTGGAAGAATATGCTGAAAAATTGACAATTAGAAATCCTGACGGAAGCATCAAGAGAGCTGGCTTCGTCCCAGGTTATTGGAGTGCTACGGGAATACCTATATTCATTTATTGGGCACTACAAAAAGATGCAAAATATTTAAGTCCCGATGGAAGAAAAGTAATCCTGACTTCACCAGCCTGCATTGATGCTGTGGAATGGGAGGGTAAATTATTTGAAAAACTTGGGCGTGATGAGTTAATTCGCCTGCGTGCTTCGTTCGGATATGCTGGTCAACAGGGTTTTGCAAGTGGCAGAGTATCTATGATTGAACAAAAATCGAGTTTCCCTCAAGAATTGTTAAAGTACGCACCTAACATTGAATATGGTGTTTCAATGTTCCCTATTCCCGAAGGTGGTCATCCCGCAACAACTTCCGGTTCCGTGTGGATGGGTATCCCTGCTGGAGCTAAACATCCTGATGAAGCCTGGGAATATATAAAATTTCGCACAAGGTCTGACATAGCAATAAAATCCGCAGAATATACAATTGACCAGAATATAATCACTTTCTTCCCTGCAAACATTAAAGCTGCCGAATGTCCTAAACAGATGGCTATACCAGGAATGCCAATTTTTGTAGAGAGTATGAAATGGGCTCATAGTCCAACTATAATCGCCTTAGCCCATTCCGTCTTCTGGCGTGAATACGCTATGGCATGGGATGAAGTCATTCGTGGGAAAAAAACAGCTCGCGAAGCTTTAGAAACTGCTGAACGAATAATTCAACGGTCATTAGATGACCAGCTTACTTATAACGATTTTTACCTGAAACATAAACAAGAGCAGGGGCACATTGCATGTGCCCAATAATTTCAGGGCATATGCAATATGCCCCTACAAAATTCAAGGACAATAATTAATGAGACCTATCAGACGATTTTTCTCCTACATAGAACAGAGAGAGGGATTATTAGGGTATTTGTTTGCGAGTCCGTGGTTATTTGGATTTTTGATTTTTGGTATTATACCAATAATTTTATCCTTTTATTATAGTCTTTGTCGGTATGATGTTTTACGACCACCGATGTTTGTGGGCTGGGAAAATTATAAGTATTTATTATTTGAGTCGCCGAACTTTTACAGGTCTATCTATAATACTTTCTACTATACGATATTTCGTGTTCCAATAGTGATAGTAGGGTCGCTTTTATTGGCAATGCTTGTAGCGAAACCAATGCCGGGGATTTATTCCATTCGGACGATTTATTACCTACCTTCGATAGTTTCGGGGGTAGCATTATCTGTGATTTGGATGTGGTTATATAATCCTCAATATGGATTAGTGAATCAGTTTTTGGGTTGGTTTGGGATACCTGGACCACTATGGTTGCAGAGCGAGAAGTGGTCGAAGATGGCGATAGTATTGATGGGGTTATGGGCGATTGGTGGAGGGCGGATGATCATTTTCATAGCAGGATTAAATGCAATACCGAGGGAGTTATATGAGTCAGCAGAGATAGATGGAGCAAGGTGGTGGAGTCGTTTCTGGCACATTACCTTTCCTCAGATATCAAGCATTCTCTTTTTACTAACCATAGTAGAAATTATTGCTTCGTTTCAGGTCTTTACAGAAGCCTATGTTATGACTCAAGGAGGACCCCTTAATTCCACACTCTTTTATAATCTGGAACTTTACAACAAGTCCTTTTTAGATTACCAGATGGGGACTGCCTCAGCCTTAGCCTGGTTACTTTTTTTAGTAACGCTATGTATCACACTACTTTTATTCAAGGTAGTGGGCAGTCGGGTTTATTATGAATATGCCGCGCCAAGATAAATTAATGTGGTGCGACATTTATATCAGTTTGTAGGGGCATAGCTTGTCCCAAACTAAATATAGGGCAACCACGAGGGTTGCTCCTACTTCAGATATATTTTACGGGATGCATCAATACAAATGAAGCGAAAGACAGTATTCTCAACCATTCATTATCTTGTAATGATTCTCATAAGTATCATTATGATTATTCCCTTTTTGTGGATGTTATCCAGTTCTTTAAAGACGCCAGCGCAGGTTTTTATTACACCTCCTGTGTGGATTCCACATCCTATCAAGTGGGATAACTATATATCCGCTTTCAAGACGATGCCTGTCCTTTTATACACGCGTAACACTGTTTTAATTACCCTGATGTGTATTATCGGGTATCTTTTTTCAGGTTCCCTCGTTGCTTATTCTTTTTCACGCTTGCGATGGCGTGGACGAGACTTTTTCTTTATATTACTTCTGGCAACGATGATGATACCGCCGCAGGTGACAATCATTCCGCTTTTTGTAATCTTCCGAGAACTTCACTGGCTCAACACCTACAAACCCCTTATTGTTCCTTCTTATCTAACAGGCTGGCCCTTTTTCATATTTTTAATGAGGCAATTTTTCTTATCGATACCGAACGATTTTAGTGAAGCGGCAAAAGTGGATGGAGCAACCCATTTTAGAATATATATGAACATTATATTACCCTTAGCGAAGCCAGCCTTAGCGGTTGTAGCAATTTTCGGATTCCTCCTTCATTGGAACGACTTCTTTGGACCATTAATATATCTCACAGAAGATTGGAAATCTAATTTAGCCTTAGGATTAGCAATCTTTGCATCCAAACATCCAAATGAATGGGGTGCACTTATGGCAGTCTCATTGGTAATGCTCATCCCAACTGTTCTTGTATTCATCTTCTGCCAGAGATATTTCGTTGAAGGTATTACTCTCACAGGTATCAAAGGATAAAAGGAAATGTGTATAAATAAAAAGTTAGAGAGGAAATGTTCTTCATCCGAATGAACAAGGACATAGGATAATCGCCAAGAAGTTAATACATTTTTTTGAGACTCTTTATCCAGAGCTATAAGTAGGTAACAGGCATACCTGTTACCTACATTTTATATTTTTTAGAAGTGTAGTATAAAAAGAATGAAACATCGAGAAAGAGCAATCATAGCTTTAACGGGTGGGACTCCAGATTATGTCCCGACCTTTGAACTTGTTTTTGATGAGACAGAACGAGACTTTCAGGGTAGAGCCTGGATTGGAGGTCCAGCAGAACCCGATACTATAGGAATGTCATATAAAGACAAAATAAAATACAATGCACGACTTTATGTAGATGTTGCAGAGCGTTTCAATTATTCAATCATTTTCATTTGTCGCACACTTGGCAAACATGAAAATAAAAAAGAATCAGGTGTTGTTGATACTATAAAAGAAATAAGAGAAATCTCTGGTGATGAATATCTCATAATGGCTCATAACGACCCAACTTTTATGATTCCTTTTACAAATATGGAACAATTCTGTTATGATCTTATTGACCGACCTAAACGTATGCACAAAATTGCGAAGAAAAATCTTGAGGAGAGCAAAAAGAAGTGCCATCAACTTCTCAAAGCTGGAGCTGATGGTTTTATTATGTGCTGTGATTACTGCTTCAACAGCGGTTGTTTTGTTAGTCCTGCTCAATTTGAGGAGTTTATTTTCCCTTATTTAAAAGAAGCCATCGCTTATTTTAAATCACAAGGAGCTTATGTTATCAAACATACCGATGGAAATATTATGCCTGTTATCAATTATCTTGTTGAGTCGGAACCGCATGCTTTGCATTCACTGGATCCGATGGCAGGAGTTGATATTAAGGAAGTGAAAGAAAAATATGGTAATAGAATTGCTCTCTGCGGAAATGTTGATTGTTCCCTGATGCAAACTGGCACGAAAGAACAAATTCGTGAGAGTGCTGAATATTGTCTGAAATATGCCAAACCAAATGGGGGATATATTTTCAGCACTTCTAATTGTGTTTTTCGAGGAATGCCCCTTGAAAGCTATGACCTGATTTATTCTATTTGGATGGAAAAAAGAGAATACAAAACTGTAAGATAAGTCTCATCCGAGATATCCGGCTGAATGGAGGCTTAAAATTACGGTAAAGGAGAACTTGTTATGGGTAAGAAAAAAGTAATTCATGTCTTGTCGAATACGCACTGGGACAGGGAATGGCGATTTCCATTTCAGGAAACAAGGCTTCTGCTTATAGATCTTCTGGATAGATTAATTAATTTAATGGAGAAAAAGCCTGAGTATAAATATTTCAATTTCGATTCTCAGACAATCTTTTTAGAAGATTATTTAGAATTTAGACCAGAAAACCGTGAAAGGTTGGCAAAACTGATAGAAGAAGGAAAATTGGTCGTGGGTCCTTGGTATACATTGCCTGAGGAGTTTTCTGTGAGCGGAGAATCGCTGGTTAGGAATCTATTGATGGGACGCAATGTGGGAGATTCACTTGGAAAAACATCGCGCGTAGGTTATACTCCAACCTCATATGGACAGATTTCTCAGATAGCCCAGATTTATGCAGGATTCGATATAGATGGGATTATTTTTTATCGTGGAATCAATCCGCGAGAATGCACAAATGAATATTTTTTAGAAGCACCTGATGGTTCTCGAATTTTGGGAATTCGTCTCAGTCGATATGTTAGTAGAGGTGCCTTTTTTATTTATATAACACGACGAACGATGCACCCTAAAAATTGGATGGGGTATCGCTGGGGTGAAAAAGGATGCTTGCCATTTCATCTTTGCAGAGCTGATGAAGACCACGAAGAAGAGCCATTGTTGATTAGGTCAACTTATAAAAACACCCTCAACTCAAGCATTATTAAAGAAGGTGTTCTTAAGGCGATGGAAGATATTCTTGCGGAGGCGACCACCGATTGTCTTGTTCTTATGGATGGTATGGATAGTACTTATCCTAATGAGAATGTTCCCGAAATTCTTAAGAAGGCTAATTCTGTGAATTCAAATTGGAAATTTATTCATAGCTCTTTCCCACTTTTCCTCAAAGATTTGAAGTCAAGAATAAATCCCGAAAAACTCACAGTCCTAAAGGGTGAAAGACGGCATCCCAGCATTGATAATATGTTTAATGCCTTCTTAAAAGATTCTATTTCCTCACGACTTTATATCAAACAACGAAATGCTGAAGTAGAAAGATGTCTAATTAAATGGGCTGAACCTTTCTCCTGTCTTGCCTGGCTTGTGAACCATTATGAGTATCCAATTAATCCTTTGTTGAAGGCTTGGAAATACCTTTTATCTTGTCATCCACACGATAGCATAGGAGGACTTAGTCCCGACCAGATTCACAAAGATATGATGTATCGATTTGACCAGGCAGAGATTATTGGAAATGCCTTAACAAAAAAAGCTCTTGGAGAGATCGTGGCAGAGATTGATACCTCTAAAAATACACCTGAAGATATTTTGATAACCGTGTTTAATCCTCTTTCGTTTGAATGTGATGCGGTTCCTACAGTTTATATAGATTTTCCAAGAGAGAAAGAGTATCGTTCTTTTTCTATTTATGATAATAAGGGTAAAAAAGTCTCTCAACAAATCATTTCACGTGAAAGTAGTTATTTGATCGCGTCAGAACAGAATGAAGTTCCGACTCCTTTTTATACGACAAAATGGGGAATTGCCTTTGAAGCAAAGAAATTACCACCTCTTGGTTTTAAGACCTTTACAGTTAGACCAGAGGCTGGGAAAAGAAGTAATTATGGCTCTCAAATTACGGGAACCAATATAATGGAAAATGAATTTTTGAGAGTAAAAATCGAGTCGAACGGAACTTTGACAGTTACAGATAAAAAAACTAATCAGATTTATAGAAATATTCTTTACTTCGAAGATGCAGGAGAGGCTGGCGACCCCTGGATGCGGATTCCACCTTTTGCAGATAGGATATATAACACGCTTGGATGTTGTGCTAAGATTCAGCTTCTTGAAGATGGTCCCATTCTCACAACTTTTTCCATAAAAATCAAATGGGATTTGCCAGCAGGTTTAGACCAGGCTTCAAAACAGAGAACAAAGGAAGAAAAAGAAGTGATTATTACCTCCAAAGTGTCTTTGCAAAAGGAGATTCCTCGTATTTTCATTGATGTTGGAGTTGATAATACCATAAAAAACCATCGCTTAAGGGCTATGTTTGATAGTGGTTTTTGTCCTGATAAGTCGATAACAAAGGGGCAACTCGATGTTATTGAACGTCCTGTTCATCTTCCCGATACGTCTGATTGGTTAGAACCAATAACGGGAACTAATCCATACTATGGTTTTGTTTGCGTTGAAAATGGCAAACGAGGTCTTTCAACATCTTCTTTTGGATTAACAGAATTTGAGGTTCTGGATAATGAGGACGGAACAATTGCATTAACATTGCTTAGAACTTATGCGTATCCAAAGATGTCAGGTTTAGGAAGAGAAGATCGAGTGGTTCGACTTTATAATGAAGACTCACAATGTCTTGGAAAAAATGTATACCATCTTGGATTGTATTTTTACAAGGGTAAGTGGCAAGAAAACGATGTGTTGCGTCAGGACTACGAATATAGATATCCACCAATTACGGTTCATCATAGTTGTTATCCGGGGAAAGGGCTAACAAAATGTGAATCTTTCTTTAGAATAGAACCAGAGAGCTTGTGTTTATCAACAATTAAGAAAAGTGAAAAAGATAACTCTATGATTATAAGGTTGTATAATCCTACAGAGAAAACCATTGATGGTGCAATCTGGAGTCACTTTAAGATTAAAAAAGCAAACCTTCTTAAATTAAGCGAGGATATTATCAAGGACATAGATGTGGAAAAGGAACACACAATTAAACTCAAAGTTCCAAAGAAAAAAATTATTACTATAGGACTGATTTTCTAATAATGAAATATTCAAAATCAAATGTCGGGATACGTC
>Ga0315277_10012216_pt1 | contig 10776 bp, 8 predicted proteins | sample YL17G05_15_MG_FD_203695 | JGI IMG/M metagenome (GOLD analysis project Ga0315277, IMG submission 203695) | Sediment microbial communities from Yellowstone Lake, YNP, Wyoming, USA - YL17G05_15 | ecosystem: Environmental > Aquatic > Freshwater > Lake > Sediment | place: USA: Wyoming | collected... | reverse complement strand
GTGGGTGAAACCCACGGAAGGAGGCCGCCTCCTTTCCGCCCGACCCTGCAAGGGGTCGAACACCCAAGTCCGGATGGTTCGACCCCTTGCGGGGTTGGGGCGCTTCTTTCAGCCTATCCCGTGGGTGAAACCCACGGAAGGAGGCCGCCCCCTTTCCGCCCGACCCTGCAAGGGGTCGAACACCCAAGTCCGGATGGTTCAACCCCTTGCGGGGTTGGGGCGCTTCTTTCAACCTATCCCGTGGGTGAAACCCACGGAAGGAGGCCGCCTCCTTTCCGCCCGACCCTGCAAGGGGTCGAACACCCAAGTCCGGATGGTTCAACCCCTTGCGGGGTTGGGGCGCTTCTTTCAACCTATCCCGTGGGTTTCACCCACGGCTATTCACATTGGACTCCTGTCGGAGTCCCAGAAATCAGGTTTGTGCTTTGATCTGTGATGATTTCACCCTTTCCCATCAAGGGTTATCTCATGATCGCAGATCTTATTCTGGACAAGAGTGGTTTTGGGTCTTGGCAGGTTTTGAGTGGTGGGCCTAACTGGAGTCGAACCAGTGACCTCGCGCTTATCAGGCGCGCGCTCTAACCAGAACTGAGCTATAGGCCCGCCCCGCAACAACGGGTGAGGAGGATAATGCTTTTGCCAAGGAGTGTCAAGCGGAAATCCGCGGCTTTTTTCGAGCCCAAGTTTATGTCGTACACCCTTTTCGAGCGTTTTAGGGCGCGCACGCCGCCGATCAAAGTAGCGCAGGCGTCCCACCTCCACACAAACTCATCTCGAGCGCCGCTTTCGGGCTTGTCGGACCGGCGGCTTATTCAGAAGCGTCTCCCGTTGCGCCCGGCGCTGGGCGGGCGCCTTGGGCACGTGGATTTTCTTGAACCGGGCCGGCTCCAGCCCGGCGTGGTACATGGCTGCGGCCAGCGTCATCGGTCCCGGCAGAAAATCCTGGATCTGCTGGAGGCGCCGGTTCTCGCGACGCAGCCAGTCCAACACCTCCCGCATGTCCCGCTCCGTGGAGCCGGGAAATCCCGCGATAAAGTACGGAATAAGGTACTGCTCTTTTCCGGCGCGGGCGCTTTCCTCCTGGAACAACGCGCAGAACCGGAGGAAACACGCGAAGGAAGGCTTGCGCATCAGCCGGAGCACGGCATCGCTCGCGTGTTCGGGCGCGACCGAGAGGTGCCCTCCCACCAGATGCTGCGCCAGAAGCGAGAGATACTCCCGCCCGTCCCGCGTGAGCTCCGTCTTCCCTCGCGCAAACAGCAGATCGTAGCGGATACCCGAAGCGACGAAGGCATGACGCACGCCCGGCAGTTCAAGCACGCGCCGCAGAAGTCGAATCTGCGCGGCGTGTGAGGCGTCGAGGTTTGGGCACACATCCGGAAAAATGCAGGAGACCCTTCGGCAGCGCGCGCACGTTTCCAGGTTGCGCCCGCCCATGCCATACATGTTCGCCGACGGCCCCCCGACGTCGCTGATGGTGCCGCGGAAATCGGGATGGCGCGTGAGAGATTCGATCTCCCGCAGGATCGCCTCCTCGGTCCGCGAGACGACGTGTTTGCCCTGGTGCAGAGCCAGCGCGCAAAAAGTGCACCCCCCGAAGCAACCCCGGTGGCTGACCACCGAGAACCGGACGGGCTCCAGCGCGGGGATCGTCTCCTTGTAAGACGGGTGGGCGCGCCGCTGAAACGGCAGGGCGTACACCGCGTCCAGGTCGCTGGACGTGGCGGGCGTCGGCGGCCATTCCACGATCAGACGCCCCCCATGTTTCTGTATGATGGGAACCGCCTGGTGGGGCGCGGGGCTGTGCGGCGCGGAACCGGCCGGCGCGGAACCGGCCGGCGTAGACCCGTCCGGCGCGGACCCGGCCGGCCCGCGGCAGGCAATGGCTTGCTCGAGTTGGATGGCCGCTTCCAGAAAGGCCTTCCTGGAGTCCCGCACGGCCTCGAAGTCGGCCAGAACAATCCCCCTCTTCCTTATCTCGTCCGGAAAGCCCTCTGCCGCACACGACTCCACTGTCCCGGGAATCCCCTGCAGCGCCGCAGCCTGATCCGCTTCATGATCCTCATCCGTCGGCGCAGGCGAGGCCGCGCGCAATCGCTCGGCGATCTCCACGACCTGTGTCTCCCCCATCCCCGCCACGATCAAGTCCGCCTTGGAATCCAGCAGAATGGACCGGCGCACCCGGTCCTTCCAGTAGTCATAGTGCGCAAACCGGCGCAGACTCGCCTCGATCCCGCCGAGGATCACCGGAACGCCCTTGAAAACCTGCCGAACCACGTTGGTGTAAACGATGGTCGCGTAGTTGGGTCGCAGGCCGGAGCGGCCGCCGGGAGAATAAGCGTCATCGCGGCGCTTCTTCTTGTTCGCTGTGTAGTTGGCGACCATGGAATCCATCGCGCCGGCCGTCACGCCCACGAAAAGCCGCGGACGCCCCATCGCCGTAAACGACGCCGGGTTCTTCCAGTCCGCCTGCGCCACAATCCCCACCCGGAACCCCGCCGCTTCCAGGACGCGCCCGATCACTGCGGCGCCGAAAGCGGGGTGGTCCACATAGGCGTCCCCTGTCACAATCAGAACGTCGAGCGCGTCCCAACCCCTCGCGCACATCTCCTCGCGGGACATTGGCAGGAAAGGAGATATTGCCTTATTCCTCAAGTGCCGGCTCAGGTTCCTTGGTCCCTTTGGGGCCTTCAAGCCCTTTGGATCCCTTGGGTCTTTGGGGTCCTTTGCGTCCTCTGGGTCTTATGAGTCCTATGGGTCCTATGAGTCCTATGGGTCCTTGTTGTCCTTGAGGTCCTTGTGGTCCCTTGCGTCTTTTGGGTCCTTTGCGTCCTCTGGGTCCTATGAGTCCTATGGGTCCTTGTTGTCCTTGTTGTCCTTGAGGTCCTTTGCCGGGCGCCCCCTACAGCACCTCAACCACAATCTGGTCATTGGTGTAAATACAGATGCCCGAGGTGATCCGCAGGGCCTCGCGGGCGATGGTCTCGGCGTCGAGCTCCGTGTGGGCCAGCAGGGCGCGCGCCGCCGCAAGCGCCATCGGCCCGCCCGATCCAATCGCCGCCACTTGGTCGTCGGGTTCCACCACGTCGCCGTTTCCGGAGATCAGAAGAATCGAGCTCTTGTTGCCGGCCAGCAGCATCGCTTCGAGCCGGCGCAGAACGCGGTCGGTCCGCCAGTCCTTGGCGAGTTCGACGGCGGCGCGCGGCAGATTGCCGCCGAACTCCTTCAGCTTCACCTCGAACTTCTCGAACAGCGCGAACGCGTCGGCGGTCGAGCCCGCAAAGCCCACCAGCACCGCGCCATCGTGCAGCCGCCGGACCTTGTGAGCCGTGGACTTCACGACGGTGTTGCCCAGGGTGACCTGGCCGTCGCCCGCCACGGCGAGCCGTCCGTTGCGCAGGACGGCCACAATGGTGGTGCCGTGCGGAGAAGTCGAGAGCGGTGAAAAGGGCGCGCTGGCTGAAAAGTGCGAGAAGGGTGAAAGTTGGCTCATGGCGCTTGCTCCATTCCGCGAACGAGATGCTTCACCTTAGCAACTCCTGGCAGACGGTGTCAAGAAGGACGCAAAGCCGGACGTTCCCCATTTTTCAATGACTGCGGATTGGAATTGGGGGCATCATGTTTCTGTTTCGGCATAGGGTTCAGCTGTAACTTGGTGCTCATCTTCGTACACTATGTACCCTGGCCTTGAGGTTTTTATCACTTCGACAAATATCCCATGAGCCTCCAGTATTAACGCAATCTCATACATTTTTGAGATATGTTCCTTTGCTGAATCTTTGAACCAGCTTATAGCAACGTTTGTTGCATGTGGCTTTCTTGACGTTGTGAATGATTTTGGTTTTTCTAGGTGCTCACTAAACCAGTCTCTTATTGAAAGCAATTGTTCTTCTTCGTATGCGTTTACTATGCCTGATTCACAAAGATCTTTTGCGATATGAAAGAGCCCAATTCTTCTTCCTGAGTCTTCATCATTCTTGTTTACTGCGAATCGTATATACATGAAGATTCCTAGCATCGGCAAACGCCTGCGTTGCCTTTCCATCACTCCGCCTCCTTGACCGCCTGCACATTCTACATCGTCAAGAAGTCCATTTCCAGCCCGGCCGGGACAGCAGAGGACGTAGATTACTCAAACTCCAGCGGATGCCGCCTCTTCAGCTCCGGCACCGCCCAGCCGCGGCCGGTGGCCTCCAGGCGTGCGCAGTATCCCTTCAGCCGGCCCCGGGCGTGAGCAGGCCCGCCCTCCCGCATCACGGTCCACAGCGGGTCGGCATCCGAAGGCATCGTCCGCATCATCTCCTGATGCCATTTCCCCAGGAGAGCCGCCGCGCGCTCGCAGACCTCGGGCCGCGCCCCGGCCAGGTCGCGCTGCTGGTAGAGATCGCCGCCCAGGTCAAACAGCATCTCTTCGGGAAACAGGTGAAAGCCATCGTGGTAGGTCCGCACATAGAGCCAGTCCTCCACCCGCACGGAGCGCTGACACACGTGTGCGCACTGGCTGAGCACGAGGTAGTCCCGCCCGCAGTCCTCGCCTCGCAGGAGCGAAGCCGCGTAGCTCCGTCCGTCCCAACCAGGCGACGGCGGCTGACCCAGCAGATCCGCCAGAGTGGGCGCGAAATCCAGATGGTAATGCAGACCGTTATCCACGCGGCCCGCCTTGCACCCCGGCCACCGCACGATCATCGGGACGTGGCAGGTCGGCTGATCCGCCGTGGCGTGTTCCCCGTAGATGCCGAACTCGCCCAGATTCTCGCCGTGGTCGGAGGTGATGATGATGGCAAGGTCGTCCATCACGCCCTTCTTTTCCAGCGCGTCGAATATCCCGCCGATGTGCGTGTCCATGTAAGCGATCCCGCAGTCGTAGCCGTCCATGAACCGCCGCAGGTCCCGCATGTTGCGCACCTCGCCGGGATGCCGCGGCCAGCGCGGGCTCGGATTGCTGTCGTACATCATGACTTCGCGCGCCGTGTGAGGTCCCACCGCCTGCTGGTGCCGCTCGACGACCTCCTCGGTGAGCCAGGCGGGCAGCGGATCGTGCTCGAATGGGTTGCCGAACTCGGCGGGGGCGCGGTAGGGCGTGTGGGGGTCCCAGTAGTTGACGTGGAGGAACCAGTCGTCCTTCGCGGCGTTCCGCTCGATCCAGTCCAGGACAGTCGGGGTAATCTGCTCCGCCGATTCGCCGCCGTCTCCCCCGGTGTCGTACACTTCGCGAAAACCGCCCAGGAACCAGTAGGCGCTGTGGCGTTCCGCGAAGGGGCTGATGGTAACGGTGTGGAATCCGGCGCGGCGGGAAAGAAGATAGGGCCACTGGCGGCGGGCGATCAGGCTGTTGAAATCCCGCGTTTTCCCTTCGAGCCGCATGTCGGCCGCGGTGCCGCCGTGACCCACGACGCCCGTGCGGATTCCGAAGCGCCCCGTCATGAGCGCGGCGCGCGACGGCAGGCACGGCGCATCGGAGCAATAGTAGTTGGTGAACCGGACGCCCTGGGCCGCAATGCGGTCAATGTTGGGCGAGGTGTTGCGATGGTAGCCGTAGCAGCCCAGGTGATCGGCACGCAAGGTATCGAGATCGAGAAAGAGAATCCTCAAGGTTTCCGCATCCTTTCCAGATGAAAGCCCGCTTGCCAAACCTCGCGGAACTCAGGTGATTTTACGGTACGGCGGAAGCCGGGTCAACCAGAACATGCGAAGCACGAGCATAAGAGGGGGTGTTGAGGGTCTTGCGACACACCATACTCTCTCGCCATTCCGTCCGTGTTCGTCCGTGCTTGTCCGTGTCCGTCCATCCCAAGGTTCTGATAAAACCGGCCGAGAATCTCATTTCGCAGGACCCTCGCGGGTGTTGGAGGAACGTTCTTTTCAGATTGCGCGCCGCCCCCGCATTCTCTATGATCGCTTAGGACTGGATCAGGAGGAAGCGATGAGAATTGCCCTCATTCCTTTGCAGGTGACTTCCGGGGACTCAAAAGCAACCTTGCGGGCGATGGCCAGGTCGGTCGAGGCCTTCCATTCCGCGGCGGACCTCATTGTATTCCCCCAGATCGAGATTCCCGGCCCCGGCGACACGGCGGACAAGCCCCGGCTGGACCCTGTGTCCCTATTGCACATGCAGGTTGATGTCACCGCCGCGTTCGCCAAAAAACGGAGCGTCTACATTGCCGCGGGCTTCTGGGAAACAAGGGAATCGGATCACTACACGATGCTGGCCCTCGCGGATCGCACGGGGCAGGTGGACGTCCGCACAAGAAAACTCTCCGCCGAGCCCGCCACGGCGAACCTGGGTCTTTCCCTCGTTACGGCCCGAATCGCGACCCTCCACGCCGGGATATGCCTCAGCGACGACCTGTTCGAACAGGCCCTGATTGGCACCGCCAACTCCCTTGGACTGAGACTTCTCGCTGTTCCGATCTACTTGACCGCATCGCAGGAGGGAGAAGCCGGGCCGGAAAACGAGCCCTCCCCCCTCGCGGAGTTGCGCCACCAGCTCGGCGAGGTCGCCCGGAAGACCCGCGCCCACGTCGTGGCGGTCAATTCGCTGTCCGGCGAGCCAGGCGCGGCGCCGTGCGGAGGGGCTTGGGTTTACGGGCCATCGGGTCAAGTAATGGACGAACGCGCCCTCTACGACGACACGCCCCTGGAATTCGAGGTTTAACTTCTCTCGTAGCCGCGAGGCATGGTTTTGTGGGAGAGAAAACCTGCAACCGCGTTGGGGTGTGGAAGAGTACGCCGAAGGCGTTCCAGATCAAAGCCCAGGGTCGCGCAGCCACCCTGGGAAAAGGAGACCGCCAGTAGTTCCAACTCTGTAGGAGTTGCATAATGCCAAACATGGAACCCACAGGGTTCGCATGAAAACACTCACCCCCCTTCCCAGGGTGGCGCTTCGCTGACCCTGGGCTTTGGTATGGAACCGCGTTGCGGTTCACGGGAGTATTCCCTGATCTCCGGCGAAACTGGCTTCAATGAGGCGAACACGTATCGAATCAAATTGCTGTAATTCGAGATTCTTGATCCCATGCCCCTAAACCCGCATCAACTCCTGGACGAGAAATCCGCTTGGGTGGACCGGGCGCTCGAACAATTCCTGCGTTCCGACCCGCGCGACGTCCCTAACCTGCACGACGGCGTCCTCTACGCCCTGGGACTCGACCAGCGGGACCCCGCCATCCGAGGCAAACGCATCCGGCCCGCCCTCTGCCTCATCACGTGCGAAGCGCTGGGCGGCGATACGCAAAAGGCCCTGCCCTTCGCCATGGCCATCGAACTCATGCACAACTTCTTCCTGGTGCACGACGACATCGAAGACGGCGACCAGTTCCGCCGCGGCCGGCCCAGCGTGTGGAAGCGGTATGGCCTCGCGCACGCGATTAACATCGGCGACTTTCTTTTCACCAAAGTTTTCGCCGCGTTTCTTTCGCGGCGCGCGGACACGGACGGCGCTGAAACGGACGGTGCTGGGACAGCCAGCGCTGAGACGGCCGGCGCGGACACGGACGGCGTTACGAACTCAGCGCCGTCTGGTGTTGAAGACCTCCCCCTCCAGTTCGCCCTTTGCCGGCTCCTCGTGGAGACCCTCGAATACACCCACGTCGGCCAGGCCCAGGACATCAACGCCTTGCGCAGCCGCGATATCACCATCGAGCAGTACCTCGAAATCGTGACAAACAAAACCGGTTACTACCTGGCCGCGCCGATGCTGGGCGGGGCAATGGTGGCGGGTGCCTCGCCGCGGACACTCGAAGCCATCCGCAACCTGGGCAAGTGCGTCGGCCCCGTCTTTCAGATCGTGGACGATTCCATTGACCTCACCGACGGCAAGGGCCGCGAGACCGTCGGCTCCGACGTTCGCGAGGGCAAACGCTCCTACCTCGTGGCCTGGGCGGCGTCGAAGGCGTCGGCCGCGTCGAAGGCGTCGGCTGCCGCGAGCGCGAACGCTTCTCCATCCGAGCGCAAGATTTCCCCATCCGAGCGCAAGATTTCCCCATCGGAGCGCAAGGTTTCTCCATCCGAGCGCAAGATTTTCCCATCCGAGCGCAAGGTTTCTCCATCGGAGCGCAAGGTTTCTCCATCCGAGCGCAAGATTTCCCCATCGGAGCGCAAGGTTTCTCCATCGGAGTGCAAAGTTTCTCCATCGGAGCGCGAGGTTTCCCCATCGGACCGCGAGGTTTCCCCATCCGAGCGCGACGAAATGTTCCGCATCCTCGATCTGCCGCGCGAGGAAACCACGCCGGAGCACGTGGCCTGGGTCCGCGCCCTATTTGATCGGGTGGGCGCGATCGAAGCGGGCCGCGCGCATTGCCGCAAACTCATGGACCAGGCCCACGCCGCCATGGCCAACGCCCCCGCCCGCCTCCGCGACACCCTCCTCACCCTCTTCGAGGCGCTCCTGGACCGGAAGAAATAAGGATGAAGTAGGAGGCGAGCCTCTTGCGAAATGGGGCATTTCAATGGGTGTGACCTGTGGCGCGGGCTTTCCAGCCACTACCGTTTAAGGGTTTGCGCAGGCTAACGACGGGAATATGAATAATATACAGATTTGAGCACAGCCGTCTTCAGACGGCTCCTCTTTGCCCCCGGCTTCAGCCGGTGGGAGAAAGGGAGTACTCTCTTAGGAACAAAGCCGGCTTCAGCCGGGCTTCTCGACCCGCTTCAGCAAAGGAGGGGACAAAGGCAAGGCTGAAGCATGTCGAGAAGCCACGCTGAAGCGGACAGAAACCATTAAACGCTAGTGGCTTTCCAGCCTGCGAAAAAGCCGCAAAATCAGACAGAAAACGCAGGCTGGAAAGCCCGCGCCACTTATTACGCAAAAGGCTCACAGGAAGCAGGAAGGATGAAGGCGTATCTTGACAGAATAGTGGTTTCTTGCTATACACATTTCTATGCCCCCATTGATGAGGGGCGATATAAGTTATGTGTCACCTGAATTGTGTGTCACCTGAATTTGCGGTTTCTATTGGAACTGGGCGCGGGGTTTTCCTACATCGGGCGGCAGTACCGGCTGGAAGTGGCGGGCGATGAGTTCTTTGTGGACTTGCTGTTCTACCATTTGCGGAAACAAACACGGGGTCGAGAATCCAGCGCGATATGCGTATGGCGTGCCCCGATTGATGTCCCGCGATTGATGGTCCCCCGATTGCGATTGCGCAACTGATAGGAGAGAATAGGTGACTGTTCTTGCTGCCAGATCTGCGAGGGGCATTTCGCTCACCCTGCCGACGATTCAGAATTGGAGTTGCCAGAATTGCTCCGCCTGTTGTCGCCAACGCGCCGTCAATCTAACTGAGGAAGAAAGGGAGCGAATTCTGTCCCAAGGTTGGGGGGCGAAAGACGGCACACCAACGGGCGATGCACTATTTGAATCGCACGCGGGGCCGTCGGGGGGCAAGCAATACAGGCTCGCACATCAAACCGATGGCGCCTGCGTATTCCTGAGTGAGCGAAATCTCTGCCGCATCCATGCCAAATATGGTGAAGCTGCCAAGCCGCTGGCTTGCCGAGTTTACCCGTATGCGTTTCATCCCGCCGGTGGAAACGTGGCAGTAAGTCTGCAATTCAGTTGTCCGTCGGTTGTCGCGAATCGCGGTCTGCCGCTGGGACAGCAAGCCGATGGGATCAGGCGGCTGGCACGAGCCGTCGTCCCCGACGGCCACAAACGGCTGCCGGCGCCCAATGTGACAAACCGCATACGAGTCGATTGGCCTGATTTTCTGCGTTTCATTGCCGCGCTCGACAAGACGCTCGCCCCTGGCAACGTGCCGATTGCGCTCAAGATGCAACGCGCGTTGTTCTGGCTGGACCTCGTCGAATCCCGCTTCGACCAACTCAGTCGAAACCGAGTTACGGAATTCCTGGATTTCATTCACCAAGCCGCCTGCAACAATCTCCCGGAGGAGAACTCGTCATCCCTGCCCGTCGAAGCTCCCTCTGCGACGGCGAGGATGCTATTCCGTCAGTTGACGGCTCGGTATGCCCGGAAAGACACAACAGCCGATCTGGTGTCCGGCTGGATTGGCCGCTGGAAATTGCTTTGCGCGGCCATACGATTTGCGCGTGGAACCGGCTTGGTCCCTCCATTGCAGGGGGTGTTTAGAAGAGTGCCTTTCAAGTCCCTCGAACAGCCCTTCGGTGTGCCTGAGGAATGTGAGGAGATTTGGACACGCTACTTCCGTGTGAAGGTCCAGGGGCTGCATTTCTGCGGGCTGGCTTTTTATGGCTTGCCTTTGCGCGATGGATTTCAGGACCTCGCCTTGATTTTGCCCGCGACGATGTGGATCGCACGGTGGCTGGCAGCCAGTCAAAACCGCATGCACTTGACTGCGGAAGATGTCTCGCAAGCTTTGACCATTTCCGATTACCATTTTGGTTGCTCGCCCCTTCTCGGCGCGTCCAGTTCCCGCCGCCAAGTCCGAATGTTGTCTCAAACGCGCGAAATCCCGAAACTCATTCGGTGGTACATGAGATAACGCATCAATCGGGGACACCATACTTAGGGCTTGTCCGTAAATACGGGAAACACCCTGGATCTCCCTGAAATTCACCATGCAAAACCCTATTCTCGGACAAGCCGTTATATGGCCCCTCATCAATAGGGTCCACAAGGATAGCATGCCGCTGGCGGGCCATTTTGCCAAGATATAGGTATGGTGTCCCCTTATTGCTGCGAAAAGGCCGAAAGAAGGGTGGCGCGGGCGTTACAGCCAGCGAAAAATCATGTAAAAGAGAAAAAAAAACCAGGCGGGGAAACCCCCCCCCCCAAATTAGCAAAAGGGGAGCCGG
>Ga0315277_10012215_pt1 | contig 10777 bp, 4 predicted proteins | sample YL17G05_15_MG_FD_203695 | JGI IMG/M metagenome (GOLD analysis project Ga0315277, IMG submission 203695) | Sediment microbial communities from Yellowstone Lake, YNP, Wyoming, USA - YL17G05_15 | ecosystem: Environmental > Aquatic > Freshwater > Lake > Sediment | place: USA: Wyoming | collected... | reverse complement strand
CTACCTGTTCTTCGCGGTGCTCGGCTTCCACGTCTTCGCCGCGTCGCTACGGCGACGCAGCCCGGGGGCGCCGCCCACGCGCGATCTGTGGCTCGCCGCTCTCGCCGCGGCGGCGATCTCGTTCGTCAACCCTTCGGGCTGGCGGACGCTGTGGCAGCCGTTCGAGTTCTGGCTGGTGTGGCGGCACGAGCCGATCTACTCGAACATCGGCGAGATGCAGGGCGTGGACTGGAGCGCCAACTGGCTGAATGGCCTCCCCCTCGTCCTGGCCGCCTGGCCCCTCCTGGCCCTGTGGCGCGCCCGGAGATCGAGACTCGACCTGGTCGAGCTCCTGATGTGCGCCTGCTTCAGCGCGACCGTGCTCTTCGCCCGCCGGTTCCTCGGAGTCTACGGACTGGTGGCCTGCGTCTACGTGTCGCGCGACCTGGATGAACTCGTGCGCGCGCAACGCTGGCCGGCCTGGACCCGCCCCGCCTGGACGCGCGCGGGGCTCGCCGCGGCGTGCGCGCTCCTGGCCGCCGGCCCCGACCTCGCTGGGGGCAGGCTGCCCGTCGAGATGAGCATCCCGGCGGGCCACCTGCCCGTCGGGGCGAGCGACTTCATCGGCAGGCGCGATCTGCACGGGCGCCTCTTCAACCAGTACGACTACGGCGGCTACCTGTGCTTCCGCTTCTGGCCGCGGCGCGACCAACTCCCCTTCATGGGCATCCACCAGGAGGGCTCGCGGGAGCTGCGCCGCCTCTACCAGATGGCGCTCACCGACCCGAAGTCCTGGGAGCGGCTGGACGCGCGGCAGCGCTTCGACTACGTGGTGCTGCGCCGCAGCCCCGGCCCCGGGGAGCGGATCCTGCCGGCGATGGACCGTGATACGACCTGGGCGCGCGTGTTCGTGGACGACGCGGCCTACGTCTACGTGCGCCGCGACGGCCCGTTCGCGCAACTGGCCGCCGACTCGGCCTACACGGTCATCCCCGCCGGCTGGGAAGACCAGGTGGCGTTCAGCCAGCTCGTGCTGCGCGACACGAGCCTGAGCCGCCGGGCCGAGCGCGACCTGCGGCGGGAGATCGCGGGCTCTCCCTACCATGCGCGGGCGCTCTCCTGGCTCTCGAACCTCGCGCTCAGCCGGGGCGCCTGGGAGGAGGCGCGCGTGGCGCTCGAAGAGGCTCTTCGCATCGAGCCCATGATGCGCCACGAACGGGAGAAGCTGGGCGTCATCGCGCTCCGGCAGGGGCGCCCACGGGAGGCGCTGCGCTGGTTCGAGGAGGAGCGCCGCGTCGCGCGCTCCCGCGCGGGCCTGAGCCTGCGCCGCGGGCAGGTGGCGCAGGCCGAGGGCGACTTCGGGCGCGCCCGCGCACTCTACCTCGAGGAGCTGCGGCATGACCCGGGGAGCCAGGAAGCGCGCGACTCGCTGGCGTCGCTCTCGAGGCAGCTCGGCAGGTAGCGCGGCGCGGGAGCGAGAAAGGACGAGGGCTGGGGGCCGGATGCCCCGTGCCGAAGCACCCCGTGCCGAAACGGTTGAGCCAAAGGCCGGTCCGAAGCTAGACTCCCGGCTTGCGGGGAGCCTGTCCACGAGGCTCCTCGCGGGCACGTTGCCAAGACCGGGGCGGACCGGGGTCGCTCTCCGTCCATGCGAAGCTGGCCGTCGGGAATCCACCACTCCAAGCCATCATGCGTCCTTCCCTTCGCAGCGTCCGCCTCCGGCTCCTCGGCCTCGTCCTGCTCGCCGGCCTGCCCACGCTGGGCCTCGTTCTCTACTCGGGCGTCGAGCAGCGGCGCAGGGCCGAGGAGCGCAGCCTCGAGCAGGCGCGGCACCTCACCGAGCTGGCCTGTGTCAACATCGACCACGCGCTCCATGACGCGCAGGTCCTGCTCGAGTCGCTGGCGCAGACACCGGAGCTGCGCGGGGGCGACGCCGCCGCCTGCGAGCAACTCTTCCGCGAGGCGCTGAGCCGCGAGGCGGGCTACGTCCCCCGGAGCCTCCGTCCGGCCCGGATCGCAAGCAGGCGCCTGGGACAGGCCCCGGGCGATTCCGCACGCGCCGTGCCCCGGCGGCTGCCGTACAGCGCGATCGCCCTTGCGGATCTCGAAGGCCGGGTGGTGGCCAGCTCGGTTCCGCTCGCGATTCCGGTGAGCATCAGCGATCGGCCTTACTTCCAGCTGGCCCTGGCAACGCACACCTTTGCCTTCAGCGCCTTGCCGGTGGAGCGCGTCACCCAGCGGCCCGGCGTGGCTGTGGCCTACCGGGTGCTGGGGATGGACGAACGCGTGCGGGGCGTGCTCATCGTCGCGGTCGAGGTCGGCTGGCTCAGCGCCGCGGTGGCGGGCGGCCTGCTGCCCGCGGGCGGCGAGCTGCTCGTCCTCGACTCCCGGGGCACGATTCTGGCCCGCTTCCCCGCGGCCGGGCGATACGTCGGACAGGCGTACACGGACTTGCCCGTGGTTCACGAGGTGCTCACTCGCAAGGCGGGCGAGGTCCAGGCCGCCTCGCTCGACGGCGTGGTGCGACTGTGGAGCTTCCGCCCGGTGACGGTGGCCCCGGGCAGCGACATCTTCGTCGCGCTCGGCTTCGCACCGAAGGTGATCTTCGCCGAGGCCAACCGGGAGATCGGCTTTCTGACCGTGGCGGTGGCGCTGATCGTGGCCGCCACCGCGCTCGCGCTCTGGCTGTGGGCGCAGCGCTTCATCCTGCGCCCCGTGGACACGCTCATCCGCGCGACCCGCCACTTGAGGGAGGGGCACCTTTCGGCGCGCGCGGAGCTCACGGAGACCGGCGAGTTGGGCGAGCTGGGCCGCTCGTTCGACGAGATGGCGGAGGACCTGCAGATCCGCGAGCAGGAGCTGCGCGCGAGCAAACAAACGGTGGAAGCGGTGCTCGCCTCGTCACCGGTCGCCATCATGACCCTGAACCGCCAAGGCAGGGTCACGCTCTGGACCCCGGCCGCGGAGCGCCTCTTCGGCTGGAGCGCGGAAGAAGTGCTGGGCCGCGAGGTGCCCTTCGCCGTCCCGGAGCAGGCGACGGGTCCGCGCGGCCTGGGTGCGCTCCTCGCCGCGGGCGAGCCGTTCATGGACGCGGAGTGCACCGGGGTCCATCGCGAGGGCCGGCGACTCGAGCTGAGCGTCTCCTCGCTGCCGCTCACCAAGCCCGACGGCACGGTCACCGGCCAGGTGGTGGCGGCCGCCGACCTCACCGCGCGCCGCCAGCTCGAGCGCCAGCTCCAGCAGTCCCAGCAGTTGGAGGCGATCGGGCGGCTGGCGGGCGGCGTCGCTCACGACTTCAGCAACCTGCTGACCGTGATCCAGGGCTTGAGCGAGTCCGTGCTCGACCGTCCAGGGCTGGACGCGGCGGCGCGCCACGACCTCGAGGGCGTGCGCCAGGCGGCGGCGCGCGGCTCGGAGCTCACGGGGCAGCTCCTCGCCTTCAGCCGCCGGCAGGCGACGCAGCCCCGGGTCGTGGACCTGAACGCGCTGGTCGCGGGCATGACCCGGATGCTGCGGCGTCTGATCAGCGAGGACATCCAGCTCGAAACGCGCCTCGAGGCCAGGCTGGCGCAGATCGAGACGGACCCCGCGCAGATCGAGCAGGCCCTGACGTACCTGCTGGTGAACGCGCGTGACGCGATGCCCAAGGGCGGGAGGCTCGTCATCGAGACCGCCAACCAGGCGTGCGCGGACCGCGCGGAGCGCCGCTGCCAGGGCGGGTGCCAGGGCACGTGCGTCACGCTCGCCGTGAGCGACACCGGGATTGGCATGGACGCCGAGACCCTGGAGCACGTCTTCGAGCCGTTCTTCAGAACCGGCGAGCGCACACCCGGGAAAGGCCTCGGGCTCGCCGCAGTCCACGGGATCGTGCAGCAATGCGGCGGCGACATCGAGGTCGCCTCGGAGCCCGGCCGCGGGTCCACGTTCCGCATCTTCATTCCACACCTCGAGAGCACGCAGCCCGTGGCGCCCGTGGCGCCCGACGCGCGGGAGGCGGCCCGATCCTCCAACACCGTCCTCCTGGTGGAGGACGAAAAGGGCGTGCGCGAGGTGGCGCGCGCGGCCCTCGAGAAGGCGGGCTACCGCGTACTCGAGGCCAGCCAGGGCCAGGAGGCCCTGGAGGTAGCGGGACGCCACGAGGGACCGATCGCCCTGCTCCTGACCGACGTGGTGATGCCGGAGATGGGAGGACCGGAGTTGGCGCGGCAGCTCAGGCAGTCCCTGCCGGGGATCCGGGTGCTCTACTTCTCGGGCTACGCGGCCGGTCAGGACGCCCGCCAGGCGGCGGGGCTCGACGCACCGTTCCTGGCGAAGCCCTTCCGGCCGGCCACGCTGGTCGGCAAGGTGCGCGAGGTCCTGGAGGCGGACCGAGCCGGCACTTCCTGAGGAGCATACGCGGGCAAGACCTGCGCGAACAGGGAATGCCGGCCTGCCTCGCCCGCGCCGCAACCAGCCGGCGCACGGAAACGCCGGGGCCCGGCGCTGTGGTAACCTTATCGGGCATGATTCACGTCCGCCGCCCGTCCGCGCCGCGCGCCGCGTGCGCCCTGGGGCTCGTCGCCTCGAGCCTGGCCCTCCTCGTCCTGACCGTGGGCCGTGCCTCCAGCGAGATCATCACGCTCGACGAAGGCAAGTTCATCGTCTCCCAGCACGGCAAGCCGGCGCGCGTGGAGGAGTTCTACTGGGACCGGAGCGGCGACACGCTGGTCGTGCGAGCCTCGAGCTACCTGTCGGCGGACGTGCAGGCAGGGCGCCGCCCGGACAAGACGATGGAGCTCCAGCTCGGCGCGCTCGACTACTCGTTCGTTCGCTACCACTCGCAGCACATCATGGGCCCGGACAGCTTGCGACGCGGAGTCGAGACGACCCCCGGCGACACTCTGTTCACCCTGTGGCGCGAAGTGAACAACCGAGGCGAAGGCGACCGGGTCGTACTGCCCCCGGGGCGGCTGTTCATCCTCGACCCCCCTCTCTTCACCACCTTCAACCTCATCGCCCGCACCCTGCACGGGAAGACCTTCGACCGGCGCCCGGTCGCGGTGCTGATCCTCGGCGCGCCCGATTCGCTCGTGGAGGTCACGGTCACGGACCTGGGCACCGAGACCATCCGCTGGGGTGCCCGGCCGGTGGGGGCGCGCAAGCTGCTCTTCGCCGACCAGCAGACGCGCTTCACCGCGTGGATCGCGCCCGACGGCCGCATGCTGAGGCTCGAGCAGCCCGAGTCCGAAATCCTGGTGGAGCGCCAGGCTCCGCCCCCGAAGCGCCGCGCGCCGCACCCGAAGTAGTATCCCGACCCAGAAGTTCGTTTGCATTCGGACGCCGCTGCGCCCGTCCGGCTGCGTTGCTCCTCCTCGACGTATCTCCCGGATACGACTTCGTCGTCGCGCCTTGCCGGACGGGCGCAGCGACGCCCTCGGTGCGACAACGAACTTCTGGGTCGGGACACTGGCCGGGGCGGCGCATGAGCCACCTCGCCCGCCGGGCGCCTGCGTCAGGCGTTCGCCGTCCTGCGGGTGAGCCACTCCAGCAGCAGCCTCACCCCGTAGCCCGTGGGCCCGCGCCGCTCGTGCGGCCGTTCCACCGGCGCCCAGGCGGTGTTCGCGATGTCGAGATGCGCCCAGCGCATGCTGCCGGTGAAGCGCTCGAGGAAGCGCGCGGCGCTGCAGGCTCCGCCCTCGCGCGCGCCGGCGTTGACCACGTCGGCCGTGTCGCTTTCCAGCTCGCGCTCGTAGTCCTCCCACAAGGGCATGCGCCACAGGCGCTCTCCCGAGGCCTCGCCCGCCGCGAGCAGCTCCGCGGCCAGGCGATCGTCGGCGGTGAAGAGCCCGGCCGCGACGTGGCCGAGCGCGAGCCCGATGGCGCCGGTGAGGGTCGCGAGATCCACCACCGTCGCCCCCTCGTAACGGCGGGCGTAGGCCAGCGCGTCGGCCAGCAGCAGGCGTCCTTCGGCATCCGTGTTCGTGATCTCGATCGTGGTGCCGTTCATCGCGCGCAGCACGTCGCCGGGCTTGAGCGCGCGCCCGCCCGGCATGTTCTCCGCCGCGGGGATGAGCCCCACCACGCGCAGCGGCAGCGTCACGCTCGGGAGCGAGGCGAACAGACCGAGCACCGCGGCCGCGCCCGACATGTCGTACTTCATCTCGTGCAGGTTCTCGCGCGGCTTGAGCGAGATGCCGCCGGTGTCGAACGTCACCCCCTTGCCGACCACGACCACCGTGGGCAGCTCCGGGCCGCGCCTTCCGCGCGGCCCCCGCTCGAGCACGACGAAGCACGGCGGGTTCGCGCTGCCGCGCCCCACGCCCAGAATGCCGTTCATGCCCAGGCGCTCCATGGCGGGCACGTCGAGCACCTCGAGCCTGGCGCCGCAGCCGCGCGCCACGTCCTTCGCGCGCTCGGCGAGGCGCTGGGGGGTGAGATCGGCCCCCGGCGTCCAGGCGAGGTCGCGCGCGAGCAGCGTGCCCTCGGCCCAGCGCGCGCCCCGCTCGACCGCCGCGGCCATCGGCTCCGCCTTCCCGGCGTCGGGCTCGACCACCTCGACGCGCCGGAGCGCCGGGGCGGCGGCTTTCGTGCGGTAGGCGGTGAAGCGCCACGGCCCGAGCACCACGCCCTCGGCGGTGGCTTGCGCCGCGGCGGCTGGATCGAGCCGGCCCGCGCCCAGCGCCAGCGTGACCACGGTCGCGGCGCGCAGCTCGCGCGCCTTGCGCGCGGCCGCCGCCGCGGCGAGGCGGACGCGGTGGGACGACAGCTCCGCGCGCGGCCCGAGCCCCACGACCAGGAGCCGCTTCGCCTTGAGGCTCCGCGGATAGAGCACGGCGACTTCGGCGTGGGCGCCCGTGAAGTCCGGGCGGGCAAGCAGAACCGAGAGGGCTCCGCCCGAGGCTCGATCCACGGCGGCGGCGGCGCCCGTCGGCTTTCGTTCTCCCTTGAGGATGCCGACGACGAGCGCCCCGGCCGGGCGCTGCGCGGGATTCCCGCGGCGGAATACGACGTCCATGGGACGAGCCCTCCAATCGCGACCTGAGATGGCAGCGGACGCGGGGAGACTAGAACTTATTTCAGAACCTGTCGAAGCGTGAGCATCAGGCATGCAAGGTGGAAGAAGCCCGCGTAGAGCGCAAGGAGCCGCTCGTGCCGCACCAGCAGCCGACGTGACCAGCCCAGCCACGCGAAGGTCCGCTCCACGATCCAGCGGTGGCGGTAGCGCCGCAGCTTGCGGCCGTCCTGATGGGTGGCGTTCGGATGGTTGATCTGCGCCGGGATGATCGGCTCGATCCCGCGCTCCGCCAGCGAAGCGCGCAGGTCGTTGCTGTCGTAGCCCCGGTCGGCGATCAATCGGTCCGGGTACCGACGCGGGTGGCCCGGGTGATGCGCCCGCCTCACCGCGACCGTATTGAGCGTGGCTTCGAGGAGCTTGCGCTCGCTCGGGGAAGCCGAGTCCAGGTGAAGTCCCAATGGAGTACCCGCGCCATCGACCAGTACCATCCACTTCGTTCCCTTGCCGCGCTTGGTCTTGCCGACCCCAGCGCCCCCCCCTTTTGCGGGGGCGAAGCTCCCGTCGATGAAGCACTCGTCCCAACGCACTTTCGCCTGGTCGTTCAACTGGCCCAGGAAGGCGCGCCACAACTCGAGGAGGGTGCCGTCCTCTTCCCACTGGCGGAGCCGACGCCAGCAGGTCACCGGGCTGCCGTACTCCCAGGGCAGCGCCTTCCAGGGTGCTCCCGTCCACAGGATCCAGAGGATGCCGTCGAAGCACTTGCGATCGTTCGCGGGCGGGCGGCCGCCACGCGGATTCGCCTTGCGACGCGGCAGACGGGGTGCGATCTGCGCCCACTGGGCGTCGGTAACACCTCGCCAGGCCATCCTTTACCTCCGTGTGAAGGGCCATGGCGATAGGCTACTACCGCTTGGCGGGGCCTGGAACCACTCCCCGAGCCGCGCCGCGGAACCGGACCGTCAAGGCCGCGGCGAGCTACATGGCTCTGGACTGGGGGGGCAGGACGGGCGCAGAATTGGCTCCGCGTGTATTGGGTGCGCTTTGTTTCCGTCTGCCTCAATGAGGGGGGCCACCATGACCGTGAGAAGGACTGCAACCACGCTGCTCGGCGTCGTGGTGCTTCTGTGCACTGCGACGGGCGCGTCGGCGCAGCGGTGGAAGTACCCCCCGGGGCCGCCGTACCGAAGCTGCACAGACACGCTCAGGATCTACGACATCCAGCAACCCGACACTATGAGCGCGATGATCGCGGTGTCGGTGCTGCTGGGCAACGGCGCCGGCGGATTCGGGGCGAAGACCGACTTCGCGACCGGACCGCGTCCCCACTCGGTGGCGATCGGGGACGTGAGCGGCGACGGCAAGCCCGACCTGGCGGTGGCGAACACCTACTCCAACACGGTGTCGGTGCTGCTGGGCAACGGCGCCGGCGGGTTCGGGGCCAAGACCGACTTCGCGACCGGGGCGGGTCCCTACTCGGTGGCGATCGGGGACGTGAGCGGCGACGGCAAGCCCGACCTAGCGGTGGCGAACTACACCTCCAATACGGTGTCGGTGCTGCTGGGCGACGGCGCGGGTGGATTCGGGGCGAAGACCGACTTCGCCACCGGATCGCGTCCCTACTCGGTGGTGATCGGGGACGTGAGCGGAGACGGCAAGCCCGACCTGGCGGTGGCGAACTACACCTCCAATACGGTGTCGGTGCTGCTGGGCGACGGCGCGGGGGGATTCGGGGCGAAGACCGACTTCGCGACCGGACCGCGTCCCTACTCGGTGGTGATCGGGGACGTGAGCGGCGACGGCAAGCCCGACTTGGCGGTGGCGAACTCCGCCTCCAATCAGGTGTCGGTGCTGCTGGGCGACGGCGCCGGCGGGTTCGGGGCGAAGACCGACTTCACGACCGGATGGGAACCCCACTCGGTGGCGATCGGGGACGTGAGCGGCGACGGCAAGCCCGACCTGGCGGTGGCGAACTTCTACGGCCCTACGGGCTGTTATCCGGCCACCCTCGACACGGTGTTGGGCGTGCGCGGCATCATCACGGCCTTTGACGCCAAGCCGAGCGCCTACGGGTTCTACATCCAGAACACGTTCGCAGATGGTCCCCACCCCTGGACCGGTGTCGACGTGTTCACCGGGGCCTACAACTACAATGGCGCGGTCCCGGGCACCCCCACCGGCGGCAACCTCGCACTGGGTGACAGCGTCGTCATCTACGGCACGACGCAGGAGTTCCCGAACCCCAATGGCGAGACGGAGATCGAGGGGCCGGATACGTTCCAGAACACCAACGACATTCTCATCCGGAAGATCAGCGCCGGGAACGCGCTGCCCACCGCACATGTCGGCACGACCCACGAGTTCAATTGGGTGCCTGCGATTTCGGCGGCCACCGCCGAACCCTGGGAGGGCTGCCTCGTCCGGATCAATTACCCGCTCAAGGTCGCACGCCTCGCGGGAACGGGCGTGGCCGGCAATACCTTCCTGATCGTGAATCCCGCCTCGCCAGCTGACAGCGTGTTGGTCGACGGGTTTACGCTCTTCCTCTTCGCTACGCCACCCCTCAACACGCAGGTCGATTTCGTGCAGGGCATCCTGAACCAGAAGAACTCCACCTCGGGGACGGGCTCCGTCAACTCCTACCGCGTGCAATTGCGCAACGGCAACGACATCTTCATCTCCACTCCACCGAATCTCCTGGACGCCTACCCCGTCGAAGACAACCTCCTGCGGCTGCAGTTCGACCGCAACGTGGACGTGACGTCAGCCCAGAACACGGCCAACTATGGCCTGGCCTCGGGCCCCAGTGGCTCGTCCGTGAACGTAGCAACGGTAGAGGGCGGCGCGGGCAACATCGTCCGGCTCCAGATCACCAGCGTGCGCAACGACGGCGACATCGACACCGTCTCCGCCGTGAACGTCGGCTCAGAGAGTTGTCCGACCTGCGTCATGTCGCCCCCTCAGCGGCGCACGTTCGTGAACGGTGTGCTCACCTGCGCCACCGTGCAGGCTCCCGACCCGGCGAAGCTGGCGAGCTTTGACGACCGCTCGCGGTTCGCGGGGGCGGGCACAACACTCGGCACGCGGCTCTCGGTGCGTGCGGTGGCGGTCGGCCAGTACGGCAACCTCTACTACTTGAACGATGGTCCATCGACCCTTCGGGGTGGAATCGCGGTGTTTGGACCGAGCGTGCCTCTTACCATCGCACATCAGTACCTGATCGCGGGCCGGGCCCTGGAGTTCGATAGCGAGACCCAGATCGCGAGCGACGTGTACCTGGTGGACGAAGGACTGGTTTCTGAGCCGACCCCGCCCATCGAGGTGGTCGCGGTGCTCAAGGACACGACGACCGACCGGACACAGACGACGCTGACGGGCGAGGACTACGAGGGCGTGCGGGTGAAGATCATGAAGCACGCGATGGTGACCGAGTGGCGTGCCACCGGCCAGAGCTTCCACGTGGCCGGACAGACGCAGAGCGGCAGCGCCTTCACAGACACCATCCTGGTATCGAACCTCAACGGAGTCCTCGACTCGTATGTGCCGCCCGATTCGGGCTCGGTCATCGACGTGACCGGCGTTCTCCACTTCGCGGACGGCACGTTCCGCATCTGCCCGAGAAGTGCGGCCGAGATCGTGAACTTCGGACCGTTGGACGTTCCCTCGAGGGCCCCGGCGACACTCGAGTTCAGCACCTACCCTAACCCTGCCCGCGTCCTGAGCGTCCGTTTCGCGCTACCTAGGCGGGGCGACCTGGAGATCGGCGTGTACGATGTGGGCGGCCGTCGGGTCGCAACGATTGCGAAG
>Ga0315277_10012214_pt1 | contig 10777 bp, 10 predicted proteins | sample YL17G05_15_MG_FD_203695 | JGI IMG/M metagenome (GOLD analysis project Ga0315277, IMG submission 203695) | Sediment microbial communities from Yellowstone Lake, YNP, Wyoming, USA - YL17G05_15 | ecosystem: Environmental > Aquatic > Freshwater > Lake > Sediment | place: USA: Wyoming | collected... | reverse complement strand
TATTAAGACTGCCACCGTCTAAATTAAGCATTTGTATATTGTATCCTTTAGCGAAAATTGATTCGGATACCTGAGGACTTTTACCCCGATTCGGAGATTTAACCCAGATATTTTTTTTACCACCATCTTGCATAATAGAAAAACTAACACCAGGATAAGCGGGATGAAGATGTCTGGCGCGGGTAAATATCTCACTTAAACCTGTATAACCAATCTCACAACTACAACTCATTAAATCTCTGGGTTCCACAAACACATCTACTCTTCTGGTATCTCCTCTGGGAAATAATCCGCCGCATGCCCAATATTTATCACCCATAGGCGCCGCCCTTTCTGACCCGCCCGGTTCAAAACCGGTAATACCTTCATTGTGCGCCAAAAATTCATGGTTCAATGCTCCGGAAACGGTCACTGGTCTATTCAAAGGCGATCCAACCTGATATCTTTTTTCCCACCAATGAACCCATGGAGTATCGTCATACAAAACCATCATCACATCAATCTCAATGGGTTGCGGAAGCGGTTTTTCGCCAAGTCGCTCGCCAATGTCGTGCTGCCTAAGATGATATTGTGGGCTGGCCCCTTCCGAATGAAGTCTCTCAAGATGCCAATCCTGCGCCACGCCTTCGGGAACAATAATAAGTTTTGTTAAAACCGGCTGATTTGCTACCGGGAAACCGGCAACCCGTGCCTGTTCCTGATTAGCTATGAAATGGGCCTGCACCCATTCCACCGCGTTCACATCGCCAAAATGCTCCGGATTATTTTCAATCTCTCTGGCAATGTTTTCCGAGATTATTACCAAACCTCTTCTCTGGGGATCTTTTTGTCTGATCTAGTCTCTTGCCACATGAACAGCCTCTTCGCTTAAAGACGCTTGATTAATGCCATAATCCGTATCCATCGTCAAAAGATGATCTAAAAGCCGCTCATAACTTTCACACCGAACTACTTCCGGAGACGGAGGAGTATACGCTTCCTTCCCCATGATTGGAAGAAATGCCCTAGGAATTAATTCTCCACTGCCCGTTTTATTCGTAGGAGGAGGCGGTTCTTCGACAAGGGGAGTTTTTGGTAAAAAAGGTTTTAAAGCTTTTCTCGCTACAACTGCGGCAACCCCTTGTAAAAGTTCTCTTCTCGTAAATTTTCTCCCTTTAAAAGTTTCCGAATCCTTTGAATCACGGCCCATTGTTTAATATTAACACATTTTAAAAAATTCTGTTTTTGTTTTAGTCCAACCCCTAAATCTCTATATCTCTACATTCTTATATTTCTCAAACATTCTTCCCCACTCCGTTTTCATATATTCTCTTATTCTCTTTCTACCAATAAAATTGTACCAGTAAACATCATGATAAAGCCTGGAGGCGAGGTATGACCAGGGGGTGATAAACGAATGCAAAAGCAGTTTTTCTGCCCAATGCGGCAGTTTGTGATAAATCAGCTTTTGACCGCGGGAAGCAAAAGTATCACCTGCATTCAAATTAAATGCGGGTAATTTTTTAATTCCGATAATTCTAATATTTTTAATATCATTTTCTCCTAATTTTAATTTCTTGCCCAACTGCAAGTATTTCATTTTTAAAGGATCAAAACCAATAATTTTGGCGGCAATACTATCTAAAGCGACTTCATCATTACTTCCTAAAACCAAGTTCGCCTCTTTTATGTTCATTGCCCTTGGTCCGGAACCATAGCCGATTACCGAGCCGTCCATTAACGCGCAAATATGAGGATGAAGTTCTTTTTGAAGCTGCAGTAAATCAATAATTGTTTCCTCTATAAACCGGTGCGCCCAATGCCGTTTGGTGTTTAACATCCCAAAATAGTTTTTAATCGCGCCGGTGGTTTTGGTAAAAACATGAGTCTTTAAAGTGCAAAGAGAGATTAAGGGTTTATCAAAAATAATTTCCGGTAAATATATGCCATCTGTAAAAACCTTGTCCATCGCCAGCATTTCTGCTTTTGGCTGGTATTGAACATATTTTTCGTCGGTTAAATAATGGATTTTTACCCCGTACTTTTTTGCCGCTTTGTCCCAGCAATGATTTTTCGCTCCCTCTTTCACATCGGTAACGACAGTTTTATTTTCAACGGGAATAATATCCTTTGCCTTAAACCCTAAATCAAGAAGTCCCTTAATCGTTCCTTCAAATTGCCACGGCGGCGAGGAGCAGGCCGGATAAAATTTCGTCCAGGAAAGATTAAGTTTGATAATCGTCGGCCGCCGCTGCCAATTTATCAATTGTCTAACCAGCTTTTGATAATCGCCAACTATTTTTTTTGGAGAAGTTCTGACAACAAAAACTTTAGAAATCACAAGTTTATTCTACAATATGTCATTCTCTTTGACTACACACCGCCGGTGCCGTTAGAGTATGACGTCCTTCGTTTCCACTCAAAAAAACATAGTCAAGACCATATGGAGAAACACTCTCCCACTCCCCGTCCACAACTAGAGACTCACCAGATCCTTTTAATTCCAAAACAGAACATCCACCTTCTCTTCTGGAAAATGGACAACTAGAAAGTAAATATCTGCAATCGCTTATCACTGCCATCGGTATCCCATCTCTCTCCTCAGCACTAACTTTCGCCATAGTTCTGATTTAAATAATTTTAAAGGCTTTATCAATTATACATTGAAAAGATGATAAACTAAACCAAAATGAAAAAGGTTATTAAAATTGGCTGCGATTTGGACGGGGTGATTATCGGTAAGCCTCCTTTGATGTCGAAAAAATTATTGGAGCGGCTTTTTAAGGGCGGTTGCGGCAAGGGACTTCATTATCGTTTTCCAAAAAATAAACTTGAGCAAAGAATAAGAATTTTAAGCCACTTTTGGTTAATACGGCCAGCGATTAAAAAAAATGTCATCGCTATCAAGAAACTTGTCAAAAACAAAAATGTAAGAATTTATGCTGTTTCCAGCCGCTATTCTTTCTTGAAAAAGCGCACTGAACAATGGTTCGCCAAAAGAAAACTGAACAATTTATTTGAAAAGTTTTATTTAAATATTGACGATGAACAACCCCATATTTTTAAAGAAAAAATGATTAAAAAACTAAAATTGGATTACTTTCTTGATGATGACCCTGCCATCGTCAAATATTTGAAACGCAAGGTTAAAAAGACGGAAATAGTTTGGGTGGAAAATAACAAGTGTTTTAAAAAGCTCCAATTCCAAAATAAAATTTGAATATTAGAATAATTAGGTTAATTAGGCTAATTAGAAATTTTTCAATAAAACTTCATGAACATTCTTACTTCGTTAACCTACTATCTTCCTAACATCAGCGGCGTAACAATTTACGCCGATATTCTGGCAAGATACTTGGCAAAAAAACACAAAGTAACCATTTTGACCTCAAGGCATCAAAAAGACTTGCCGCCGAATGAAACAAAAGATAATTTAATGATCAAGCGGCTTTGGGCGCCGGTAAAAATCAGCAAAGGGATTATTATCCCTTTTTTCCCGATCTTCGCTCTGTATGAAGTTATAAAAACCGACTTAGTTATCTGCCATTTGCCGCAAGTAGAGGCGGTGTTTTTGGCGCTTTGGGCAAAAGTCTTTAAAAAACCGATAATATTATTTCATCATTGTGAAATTGCTGCTTCTACTGGTTTAACCGGTAAAATTATCAGGTTTGTCACTTACCCTTCTCATCTGCTATCTTACGCTTTAGCCGATAAAGTCGTTGCTCACACTAAAGATTATGCTAAACACTCATTCTTTCAGAAAAAATTTAAAAATAAAATGACATTTGTCCTGCCACCGGTAATCTTAGATAAAAAAGACGATGAACAAATTAAAAAAATCGCCAAAACTTTCGGAAAAAATAAAAACACAAAAATCATCGGCTTCGTCGGCCGAATCGGCTGGGAAAAAGGAATTGACATCTTATTAAAGACTATTCCAATTTTAAAAAGAAAGATCGGCAACTTTAAAATCGTTTTAGTCGGCCCTTACAAAAATATCCCCGGAGATAAAACTTATCTTAAACTCCAGCCGCTGATTGAAAATTACAAAAACCAAGTTATTTTTACCGGTCCTATAAACCGCAGGAAACTGACAAGTTATTATTACAATTTTGATTGTTTAGTTTTACCAAGCATTAGCAATCTTGAAAGTTTCGGCATCGTCCAACCGGAGGCAATGCTTTGCAGCTGTCCGGTGGTCGCCTCAAATCTTCCCGGCGTGAGAATGCCAATAAAATTAACAAAAATGGGAAAGATTACTCCCATCAATAACTCGGGAAAATTGGCAGAAAATATTATTTCTGTTCTAAAAAGAAAAAATTGGAAAAAAGAACAAAAAAAAGCGGAAAAGATCTTTGACAAAAAGATATTTTTTAAAAAATGGCAAAGTTTGATTTCAAAAACTAAAACAAAAAGTTAGTTTTATTTGGATTAAGGTCTTCTGCCTTATTCATTAAATTCTTGTCAAATAATGGTTTCAATAATTCCTCTTTGAACTTTTCCTTTTTAAAAATAACGATCCGCGGATGGTCGTAAACAGTGAAAGATTCCTCGCTGTTGTCATCATTAAAACAAAAAAAGTATGGTTTAAAAGGCGGGAAACATGGTCGTGAGGTTATGTCCGCCACTTTCTTAAACCCTAATTTCCCCTCAAAAAGAAGTTTGTAAAAAAGACTGGTAACCGGATACCTTCGCGGTAAACGCGGAATGGAACCGAACAGGCGATTACTGGACATAATAATATAGTCCGCCTCGGCAATCTCTCCGGAAACTTTCCGCCACTTTTCCTCGGTTTCCGTATTATACAAACCCAAAGGAATATGAATGTACTGATCGTAATTATTTTCAAAAGCGGAAAGCGGCAACCCGTCATCCCATTCCTCGTTGGTAATTTTGGCACCGGAGGGAATATTTTTATAAATCCACTCCGAAGCGATCATTCTTGAATGGGGCAAAGTGTAAATCTTTAAAAAAGAAGCCGACCAAACAAAAGAAAAAACTAATAAAAAAACGGCAAAAAGTTTTGCCGCCCGCCAGCGGCCTAAAAAAATCCTCTCTATAAAAAATCCCGAAAATATTGCCAAAATAGGATAAATAGGATAAAAATAGCGCATATATTTAGCCAGTTGTATTCCCTGATAAAAAAATATCGCCGCCGCGTAAATTAACACTAAAACTCCGCTCATAAAACATTCATCTTTTACTAATTTTGAAAAACTGTATTTTCTTTTAAAAAACACCAAAATACCGCTAAAAGAAAAAAGGGTGACTAAGGGACCAAAACCCCAGAAGAAAATATTTACCAAAGGATGAACTAACGGCTTGGTATAAGCCCATTGAATATTCGGTGGATAATCCATTTCTCCGGTGATCATCCGGCGCGCTTCGGAAATGTTCTGGATAAAATGATTGGAAATGGAAAAGAATCCGTCAAATGCGTAGGGCTGAAATAGTCTAAAGGCTAAAACCGTTCCGAAGAAGAAGATAATGATTTTAAAAAAAAGACTCCAAATATTTTTAAATATTTTGCTCCGCTGGAAAGTTACGGTTAAAAATGCCGAGACGATAAAAATAGGAAAAGTAATAATAACGGAAACCTTGCTTGCCAAAGCCATACCAAAAGAAAAACCTGTCAGAAAAAAAAACAGGCGATTCTTTCTCTGTAAAAAGAGCAAATTCAACCATAAACTAAGGGTGGTAAAAAAAACAACGAAGGAATCAACCGTAAAAAAATGAGACTGTTGGATGGGAAAAACGGCAACAGCATAAAAAAAGGCAGAAAATAACGCCCCAACCCTATTTTTAAAAATTAAAAAAAAGAGCAGATAAACCAAAATACAGGTCAAAGAGTCAAAGATTGCCGAAAGAGTTCTGCCAATTAAAAAGATTTGGTCGTAACCGATGTACTTTACCGCCTCGCCCGCCAATTTAGTAACCAACAACGGAAAAGTGCCGTAAACATAAAAACTAAAATCATGATTGTAAGGATTCAGCAGTGATTCTTTTTGGCTGAGATAGTTCTTGAGGCTTTTCGGAAGTTTTATCGCGGAAACTACCATCGTCATAAACCGCTCGTCAGGATGAAGATGTTGACTTTGATCCCAATTTAAACCATAGACGCGCAAACAAAAAGCGAGAAGAAAAATAAAGAAAAAAAATAACCCGTCTCTCTTTTTGCTTTGTTTCTTCATTGTAAATACCTTATACCTTAATCAACTTTATAAATCAGCGCCGCCGGGCGGTTAATATTATCATCTTTGTAATCCAAAATAAATTTTTCACCCAAAGGATATTTTTCTCTCAGTTTATTCAAAAAAACATGATTTTCTTCTGAAGCAAACATTATAAAAAGGGTTTTTTTCTTTCTCTCCACCTCCAAAAATTCCTCTTTTGTTTCCAGCCAATGATAATGCTGTATAAAAGGGTCTCCGTCTTTGTATGTCAAAAAAGTCAGCGCGTCGCGGGGATAATTATCTGTCAGGTAAAAATCATATTCACTAATTAAAGGCTTCATAAAATTACCCACGATTGTTGTTTCCGGGTAAAAACCCCACAACTCCCGCCTATTTTTTCCGATGTATGTGGAACATGTATTTACTATTCCAAACAAACAGATTGAAAATGCGATTACTAAGGGTAAGATTTTCTTTTTCTGAAAAATTCTCGTTAAATAAAACCAAAATGTGTTTAAACCGAAACCCGATATCAAATAAACAAACGGCATTACGGCAATATTCCTATTGCCGTTGGGAACGGAAAGCAAACCGGGAAGTAAATTAGTAATCAAACCGACGAACGCAAATAAAAATATCGGCTTTTTAAAATTCAAAAGGCACACTAAAATTCCACAAAGGAAAAACCAAGAAACAGGAGCGTCCAATAGCGGCTGGCTGACAAAAAAATCGTCTCCGTTGGCTCTGACATTAAAAATCAGAGCAGTTTTTATCAAGTTTTCTTTAATGGGGAGAAAACTTTTCCTTTCCTGAATTTGCGAGAACACGGAAAGCGAATTAAACCGGCTATTGAATTCTGCCCAGTTTTTACGGGCATAATTAAAAAGCGGATAAACAGTGATCGCAAAGGCGGCGCTGAAAAAAATAAAATACCGAAAAACTTCTCTGAATTGGACTTTTTTTTGGAGAAAGAAAACAAAGACAACCAATAACGCTAAGGGGGTAAAAAATAAAAGACTCCTTGCCCCATTGTAGGTGTTTAAGGCAAGAGATAAAAATAAGCCGCTTAGAGCAAAATAAAATCCCTTTTTTTTCTTGATCGCCTTTACCAAAAAGAGCAAAAGGGCGGATTCTATTAAGGGAGTGGATATCGCCCGCCAAACTGTCTTTCCCATAATAATCTGCCAGCCGGAAATAGAAAGAAGAAATGTTGAAAACACGGCTATTTTCTTGCCGGCAAGTTCTTTCACAAAAAAATAAAAAACCGGCACCGTTAGAAACGACAGCAGTGTTGACCCGAATTTAATAGTTCGGACATTGGCGCCAAAAGCCCTAATTAAGAAACTCAGATAATATTTAAACAAAGTTTCTCCTGAACCGCCAACGACATACGGGCGGTAAGGCAAGGGCTGCAGGATCAAATCAATTGCCTGTAAACCGTCTTGAGCGCCGTCATGGTTTAAACCATAGGGAACAGTATCAAATTTATAGAAACGGAAAAAAAATGCGCCTAAAAAAATCAATAAAACAAAAAAATCTAAAAAAAAATCTTTGCTTTTCAAATGCCTAATCTTCATTTTTGCTGAAAAAACTACTTGTTAATAAGGAGATTATTAAAAATAATAATCCTAAATTGCTCCACGATATGAAAATTAGTTTTTCAAACCTGTGGCGAAGAGTAAAATCGGTAAACTTTAAAAGAGAAGAAATTAAAAGCGGCGCGGGCATCGTTATTAAAAAGGCAGAAATTTTTCCAAGGAGATTAAATTTAATTACACCCAATAAAATGCTTAAGGCGAAAATAGGCGGCAGGACAGAATAATGGTAAGGAAAGGTACTCTGGTACATTGCCAATGAATAAATTATCCATAGGAACAAGACCGCAAAAGTTTTTTTCTTTTTTTTAAATGAGAAAAAAAGTATCGCCCCCGCCAGCAAAAACTTAACTGGCTTTACAAAATTACCTTGGATGCCAAAATAATCCAAAATATAAAAGACATTCCAATCCGGATAGTGGCTCTCCAAAACCGTACTTTTTAAATTGTTAAAAAAATAAGCGGCGGAGGGAAGGCGCAGAAACGGCAGGGAAATTGCGCAAAATAAAAATACTCCGATCAAAGATACTTTAAAAAAGCGGTGAAGAAATAAACTCGGAAACCAGAGCGCGCCGATAGGTTTGACCAAAAGACCAAAGAGATAAAAAAATGCGCCTTTCAGCGAATCTTTCTTTTTAGATATTTCATACAACAGAAAAAAAGCGACAGTACTCAACAAAAAATGAAATTGATTGTTTACTATTTCATAGTAACCAAAACCTGAAACTAAGAACACGAAAACTGCCGGTAAAAGTAGTTTATGATTGCCAAACTTCTTAAATAAAAAATAAATAATGGCCGCATCCGCCAAAAAATGCAATGCCAGCCAAGAGTAATACGCCGTCCACGGCGGCAAAAACTGAAGCGGCAAACCTATTAACAATGTAAAAAACGGGTGGTAAACATTCTTATTTACACCGCAGCAATTTATATAAACATTTTCTTTGCCGTCAACATTCCCCTGAAAATCTCCGCCTCGTAAAAAAGAACGGGCGCCGTTTGGAACTTGAAAAAAGTCTTGGCCGGAAGTTACCGGCAGAAAAAAACGATCCAACCAGTGCGTTTTGGCGGCGGAAAGATAAAAAAACAAACGAACAATTATTGCAATAAAAAAAAGAAGTAGATATGTTTTTTCCTTTTTTAATTTTTTCATTAAAAATTCTCTATTCAAATAAATTAAATCTGATCACTTCCCAAACCGCTTTCGCCCCGTCTATCCATTTAATATGTTTCCCTTCTTTGTAAGTCCGGCCGAAATAGGAAACGCCGACTTCATAAATCCGCGCGTTTTTTATCTTGGCAATTTTGGCGGTAATCTCCGGTTCAAAGCCAAACCTTTTTGATTTTAATTTTGCCGCGACTTTTCTTGCCAAATCACCTCTGAATGCTTTATAGCAAGTTTCCATATCAGTTAAATTGATATTGGTGAGCATATTGGAAAAAGTGGTGAGAATTCTATTCATCACAAAATGCCAGAAATAAACAACGCGATGGGGGCTGCCGCCGACAAACCGCGAGCCATAAACCACATCGGCCCTGTTATCAATTATTGGTTTGATTAAAAGCGGATAATCGGCAGGGTCATATTCCAAATCCGCGTCTTGGATCAAAACAATCTCGCCGGAGCTTTTTAAAATTCCGTCTTTAACCGATTTCCCTTTCCCCTCGTTCCTTTTATGGGCAATTAAAACTATTTCTTTTCTGCGCGCCAACTTTTTAAGAATCTTGTTGCTGCCGTCTCTGCTTTTATCGTCAACGACAATAATTTCTTTTTTTAAACCCAAACTATCGGCTTTCTTAACCGCTTTTATCACCGCCGCAATCGTCGCCGCCTCGTTATAACAGGGAATAATAATTGATAAAGTTTTCATTTTATTTTGAAAATACCAACCATTTGATAGTAATTGTAAAACAAAAACCAAACACTGCCAACAGTCTTATTCTTTTATTTTTACTATTCTTATCTTAGAATGTAGAGATGCGATTAATCGCGTCTCTACAAAACCCGTAAAATAATATGGCCAATATAGACAATTTAAATCAAATCGCCGCGGAAGTAAAAAGTTGTCAACTTTGTCCGCTTTATAAAACCGCCACTAATCCGGTACCGGGCAACGGCAACGCAAACGCGGAAATACTGTTTATCGGCGAGGCGCCGGGGTTTAACGAAGACCAACAGGGCATTCCTTTTTGCGGCGCCGCGGGCAATCTTTTAAATCAATTGCTTTTAATGGTCGGGCTGAAAAGAGAAGAAGTTTTTGTCGGCAATATTTTAAAACATCGGCCGCCGGAAAACCGCGAGCCGCAGCTGGACGAAATTGCCGTCTGCACGCCATTTTTAAAAAGGCAAATTTTAATTATCAAGCCAAAACTAATCGTTACTTTGGGCCGGTTCAGTATGAATTATTTTATCCCGAACGCCTATATCTCCACCGTTCACGGCAAATTAAAGGAAATTATTTGGGAAGGAGTAAATTTATTTGTTTTTCCGATTTATCATCCCGCCGCCGCTTTAAGAAACGGGCAGATGATGACCGCCTTAAAAGAAGATTTTAAAAGAATACCGGAAGTGATTAAACAGGCAAAGGAAACTCCAAGTGCTCCACTACCGCCACCGAAAGAGGAGACAAAACAAGAAAGTTTGTTTTAAAAAGGTTTGATGAACTTAAGAATTTTTAGGGGTTCTATCAGAAGTCCGAAGAGGAATAAATACTTTAGGTGTTTGCGATCTCTGTCCCAGCTCCATAGCAAAACTGTGCATGTTTTCTAAAAGTCCAGTACGTTCTTGCGGAGTAAAATTGTCAAAGGCTGTCCGATCTTTATCTGCTTGTCTCTCTATCATTTTTATTTACCGCTTAATTGTTTAACACTTGTATATTACCATATACTACAAGTCTTGTCAAGAGACAAAATTATCTATCCTACATTCTAAGTTGAAGTGCAACACTCGTCTCTTTTAAAAATTTGAACCTTCTAAATTTGTAACGATTAACTTCTTTTTCCATCATCTCATTAGGAGTTAGGAATTTT